>Ga0118677_10000539_pt1 | contig 82798 bp, 65 predicted proteins | sample AliMusrvi5mmetaG_FD_86154 | JGI IMG/M metagenome (GOLD analysis project Ga0118677, IMG submission 86154)
AAGTTTCGCAAAAAAACAAACTTGCTTTTCAATGCTTTGCGTATCTTGATGTCTTAGTGTCTTAGCGGCATTTTTGTGTTTTATTACTTTTCGGAGCAGGCTCAAATTTGAAATTTGAAACCCGAAACCCGAAACCTGACCATCACCATCAAAACGCCTCCTTTTCCTCCGGCCATTTTTTTGATTTCATCGAAGGGCAAAAACAACGCTCATTTTCATTCCCACCATCAAATGCCCCGTTTATAGAAAGCAATGCAGAGGGCATTGATGTTTTTTCATTCTGTTACGCCTTTACTATTTTTTTAACCCTCTCAACCTGCATTTTTTTCCCGATACATTACTCATATACCAATTGGCAGAACGTAGTATTTACGCATGTTCCTGCGGCTATATCATGAGTATTGATTTTTTAAACACCATTCCATTCCTTTTCCTCATTTTTTTTCATGTTAAGATTTTTTTTAAAAATAAATTTGGTAAACCAGAAATAATTTATAATTTAGCAGCCTCAAATTTCATGATGTCTTTTCTTACTACAGATATATTTTCATCTAAATACTCTGTAAACACAGAGGGGGAGAATATTGCCGGTTGCGAAAGGGAGGCTGAAAGCTGCATGGCTGTAGAAGAAAATAATTCCAACGGAACATCTTACAATTATTCTTCAAGTAACTTTAATAACACCTCTTCCACATTTTCTTTACCTTCGTTCAATGCAGTTTGTCGGGAGGGAATAGATTATTTTGCTTTTGCAAATACGACTTTTATTTTGGAGAGCGAAAAAAGTTACTCGCCTTCATGTCTTACAGCCTATGAAGGCAAACACTCTTACTCGCCTTCATGTCCTACAGCCTATGAAGGCAAACACTCTTACTCGCCTTCATGTCCTACAGCCTATGAAGGCAAACACTCTTACTCGCGTTCATGTCCTACAGCCTATGAAGGCAAACACTCTTACTCGCCTTCATGTCCTACAGCCTATGAAGGCAAACACTCTTACTCGCCTTCATGTCTTACAGCCTATGAAGGCAAACACTTTTACTCGCCTTCATACCTTACTGTATATGAAGGCAAACACTCTTATTTGCTTCATTTTTATTTAAAACCGTATGGCAATAAATATCATTCCCTTTTATCAATCAACGAAAATAAAACAATTTTTTTTAAGTTCAACTTCAATAATTACAAACAATTATAAATAGTATTAACTAAAACCTTTAAATCATGAAGAAAGAATGGCATTATTTAAACAATCAATTTGAGCATGAAACCAAAAACAATTTTAAACTGGCGTATAAATTATCGGTTGCTCACAATGGTCTTCTTTTTGAGCGCAAAAATGAATTTCCAACAGACCTGGATTACCCGATTTTGTACAACAGGTATAATCCCCTGCACCTTGTTCTCGAAGCAAAATATTACGATTATAAAAGCAGAGGCGGTGTGCAAAAAGGGAAAACGCTGACAGTTAATCAGCAGTTGAAACTGTTGCCCGAAAGAATCAATAAATATGATGTAATGATACAGGCTGTTTACGAAAAAGGCAGTGATCGTTATGTTGAACTGTTCCCCAATAAACATAAACCATTTTATAAAGGTACAAAAGATAACCGCATTGCCGCCGTTGGAAGCCTGAATAATACCATCGGCACTGATGCTGCACTGGCAGATGTAAAACTGTTGGTAAACGGAACTTTGAATGATTTAGTGGATGCCCGCCATGTTCAGCTTGGCGCAAAAGGCTCGAAAGAAACAGGCAGTGGCGCCCTGGAAAATGCACGCAAAGCTGCCATGCTTATGCAGTATCAAGACCTGGCATTTTTGATCAATAAATTCCCGGATAAACCCGATATGGTTCGCACACTGTTTGATGTTGAAAGTTTAACCAATCCTGAACAAACCATCTGGAAAGGACATCTCGACCCATCGGAAAATCATCCGACACTCACACATACCTTCGAAGCCGGCGATATTATTCGCATAAAAAGCACAGGCAAAAGCGATATTATGGCTTACCTGGCAAGCACCCCCGGTGGCACCGACAGCGAAGGAGTGGCTATAAACTCCGGACAACAACTTAAATTTGATGTTATACAATTTAAAGTAACCGACTACTCTAAAAACCGCTTCCTCACATTGGTTAATGTTAGCGATAGTAAAGAAACAAGGTTTATTGTAGAACTGTACTAGGGGTTTGAAGAGTTTGAAGAGTTTGAAGGGTTTGAAGAGTTTGAAGAGTTTGAAGGGTTTGTAGGGTTTGTAGAGTTTGTAGAGTTTGTAGAGTTTGCAAGCATTATGAATCCGGAAGCTTCAGAAAACTTACAAGATAAAGATTGAAAATATTGAATGAGCCGACGGGTTAACCCGTCGGTTTATCAGAAAAGAAAAAATGGAGACCAGAAACCATTCAGCCCATTGGAAAATTTCCAACGGGCTAAAAACGGGGCGGAACCCGAAAAGCCAATGAGTAGGGAAAAATTAAAAAAAGAAAATTATGGATACAACAAGAAGTGTACTAGTGTACAAAAAAATTCTATTTACGGGAACATGGGCATTTGCAATTACGGCAAATGGTTACGCAACTTATAAAAAAACTATTGCCCAAACAGGAAATTTTTATGTTGTTACAGATGAAGCAGGCAGTCCTGTAACATACGTGTTTGATGGTTCCCGGCGTGCGATAATAATTGATCTGAGCGTATCAGAGAACATTGTTATGATACAAGGCGCCATAACTTCGCGTACTGTTGGCGATACAACAATTTAAAATTAAACTGCCGTCCGCAGTCAGAGATTCCGCCGTCAGGGATTTGCAATCCCTGACGTCTTATTATAAGGATTTTCAATCCGGGAAAATAGATAGGGATTTGTAAGTCCGATACGATATGCTGTTTGTGGCAAATCTCGTTTAAATAAAAAGGGAAAAAGGGAAATCACTTGAGAAACTGAATGATTTAAACAGTATTTTAATTAAAAATAAACATTAACCAATAAAATTATTAAAAATGGCAACTGTAACATTGTACACCCCAATCATTAGTTTTCAGAATGCGCAGTCAAATAAACTGAAGTTGTACTGCCATGTGCTGAATGTATGTAATCAACCACGAACCGGAACTATCCAAATAAAGGATGCCGGAGGCAATCCGCTAAGCACGGTAAGCTACAACAATTTGCAGCCGGATGGTGGCACCGGCACATCAGCTCCGTTATACATACCTTCCAATTCGGCTGCCGTTGGCCTGGTTTACGCAAAGGTTACTGTAATTGGCGCTGCTACTGATATAAGGGCCAGTTTAGTTTTAACAGATTTAAACGGGAATGCCATTGTATCTGTTGAGGCTCATTGATTGGATTTCCGCTGTCCGCCGTCAGGGATTTTCCGCCGTCAGGGATTTGCAATCAAAGGAGAAAAACAATGCGGAACCTGAAAAATCCAATAAGTAAGTAACAATTTAAAAACAAGATATTATGGCATGGGATTATAAATTTATAAGCTTTGGGATAATTAAAATTAAAGGCCCAAAAGTGTTGGTCTATAAAGATCAATTTAACTATACAACAATCTCGGTTGGTGTTCTGGTGCTCAAAGCAGAATGGGCCGGCGGAGTATTGGAAATTACTTTGCACGACGGGACAGTAAGACGATATTGGCAGGAAGATAAATTTATCACAATGTGAAAATAAAAGTGGAGACCATAGATCGCTAGTAAAAAGGTGCGCAGCCTTGTCTCCCAATAAGTGCAATAAAACAATGTTCATTCAAAAAAAAATGTTCCGTCCCTCAAAAAGGTGGAACATTTTTCATTTATTTCCTGTTGGAATCTTGCAACATTGAACCTTCATCCCTTGGGATATTTTCTATCCAGCATGGTAAACTTTGAACGTTTCAAACACTTCAAACGTTTCAAACAATCTTTCCCTAAAACTTCAGCGCCAACTGCACTGCAACATTCCTTGGTGGCTGCACATCGCCCGGACGAATCATATATTCGCGGTCGAACACGTTTTTCATCACTATTGAAAGTTTGGTTTTTTCAGTGATCTGGTATGACAACCTGGTATCAAAAACGATATCGCCTGTGTGGTGCTTTTCGCGGTATTGCTTTAATCCCGGCAGGATAAACACTGTGTCGCCATTCAGTATCAGTGGATGTCCATCGGGCAGTTTGATTGGTTCTTCAAAAGCTTTGTCAACATTGATCATGAAGCTGTGATATTCCACATTGAAACCTACAGAAAACTTTTTATAAGACACTTCAAAGTCGGCTTTGGCTGAGTGATAATACCTGTATTTAAGAATATTATTTTGCGGATGGGATTTCAATGAATCCCTGTTCAGGTCAAGGTCGGTGGGGTTGGTGTAAGTATATCCCATGAGCAATGTGGCAGGAAGTCCGAAGAATTTGCCCTGCCCCATGATGGTGATGTCAACACCGTTAATTTGCGCATTGCTGATATTATAAGCTCTGAAACCTGTATAGGTAAAATAGTTCACTCCCGGGTTATGGGCAATCGAATCATTAGGATAATGCTGGCCGAATGTAAATTCGATCATGTTGTGGTATTGAGTCCAGAAGCCAGCAATATCGAAATAGCCGAACCAACTGCTGATCCTGAATCCCTGTTTGAAACCAATTTCCGCACTCCAGCCTGTCTCGGGTTGCAACGAATCGTTGGGGAAAAGGTGCAAAGCGCCGACTGTGGAATTGATGAATTTTTCGGCAATTGATGGGTAGCGGTAACCTTGTCCAAATGATGCACGGAGAAAAGTGGCTTTGGCCAGTTCATAATTCACACCGGTACGGAACACAGGCTTTGACTGATCCTGGTCGTGGTCCATTTTGAACAATTCGTAGCGAGCGCCAAGCGAGATAGTAAATCTTTTTACCTTTTTATCAAACTGGGCAAAAAATCCTTCGTTATTGGCATAGTGGGCATCGGCTCCGTATAGGTCAGCAACAGCATAGTTATAAGTTCCGGTTATGCCGGTGGTCATTGTCAGGTTCTTTCTGAAATGTCTCTGGAACTGGTATTCTGCATAAAAAAGATAACTGTTGTCGGTCTGGTTGGTGTTGTTATAGTCATTGATCTGATAGTATCTTCCTCTCAGACTGTGACGCACAGTGCTGTCTCTGTAATAAACAATGTAAGGATCTACACTAAACCTGCTTTTGTTCATTGACTGGATGTAAGAAGGTGAAATACGGTAAACTCCGGTGTCACCATTGAGCCATAAAAGATAATCATGACCTTTAACTTTTTCAGCGTTAAGGTTAAGTCCATACGACAGTCCTTTGATTTTTTTATTCCTGTAGCGCAGGTTGATATTTCCCCTGAATCTTTGTTCATCATTTTCCTGCCTGTAGCCCTGATCTGAAAAAAAGTAGCCTCCCATTGTAAGATCTAGGCTTCCTATTTTCCTGCAATGCGAAAATTGAGCACCCATAAAATCGGGCTGTGATGCGCCCCACCAAATAATAGATTTCCTGAGTGGATTCATATAAATACCATCATTGACAATGATCTTTGTGCGTGGCACATTCCCGGGCTCTTCAGTCCTTATGTTAATGATGCCATTCAAAGCCGATGAACCATAGAGGGCTGAAGATGCTCCTTTGATGACCTCGATCTGCTCAATGTTTTCGACTGGAGCAAAGTCCCATTTCACATCGCCGGCATCGCCCGAAAGCATTGGCAGATCATCAACGAGAACCAAAACACGGCTTCCTGCACCATAGCTATATCCGCTTCCTCCGCGTATGCTTGGTTGGCTATCCATGATGGAAACGCCGGGAGTTTTATCAATAACAGTCTCAATGCTGTTGGTATTGTTATTTTCTATCATTGCCGGCCTGATAGTTTGAATGGAAACCGTGACATCCGACATTTTCTGCTCAAATTTGCCGGCACTGACAACCATTTCATTCAGCATGCTGGAAGCGGCTTCAGCATCAATATTGATTGTTTTGATCTCGCCAGGAGTAAGCGTCACTTTTCTTGTTTCAGTTGCATAGCCCATGTACTTATAGATGATCGTGTGAGCGCCAGCTTTAAGCTCGAGGATATACACTCCGTTGACATCTGACACTACGCCGGTATTATCTTCCGCAACTATGGCAACGCCAACAAGAGGAACCTTGCTTTTTGAATCAATTACTTTGCCTGTAATGGCAGTCTTTTGTGCATTTACTATTGTGGATAACGCTAGAAAACAAAGGAACAAGTAGAAGTGCTTCATATTGTATGTGGTTTGTTGAACGATGCAAATATACTTATTCAAATTAATTCTGTTAAATCATTGTTATAATTTAACGTTTATTAATAAAATAGCAAAATGCAATCCCCTCAATTTTAGTGAAGAAATCAAAAACCAATATACAACTGGCAATAACTAACTATAAACTGAAGTCAAGGGAAAAAAATGAACAATAGGCAATAATACGTCATCCTAAAACTTCAATGCCAGCTGCAGTGCGGCATTCCTTGGAGGCTGAACATCTCCCGGACGACCCATATACTCACGATTGAAAATATTCTTTACCAAGAAGGTAATTTTAGTTTTCTCAGTGATCTGGTATGAAACACGGGCATCAACAACAATGTCGCCGCTGTGATGCTTTTCACGGTATTCTTTAAGTCCCGGAAGGATAAACACAGTATCGCCATTTTGTATCAGAGGATGACCATCAGGTAGCCTGATAGGCTCTTCAAATGCCTTGTCAATGTTGATCATAAAACTATGATAATCCAAACCTACGCCAACTGCAAAATCTTTATACTGCACTTCAAAGTCAGCCTTAGCAGAATGATAAAACCTGTATTTTAAAATGTTATTCTGGGGGTGCGATTTCAGTGAATCCCGGTTCAGGTCAAGATCTGTGGGATTCGTATAAGTATAGCCAAGCATCGCCGTTGCAGGAAGTCCAAAAAATTTGCCCTGTCCCATGATAGTAATATCCACACCATTGATCTGTGCGTTGCTGATATTATATGCTTTAAATCCGGTGTAATCAAAATAATGGAGACCCGGATTATTTGCAATTGAATCATTGGGATAATGTTGACCAAAAGTGAACTCGATCATGTTGTGATATTGTGTCCAGAAACCTGCAATATCAATATAACCATACCAGCCACTGATCTTGAAACCCTGTTTAAATCCAATTTCTGCACTCCATCCGGTTTCCGGTTTTAGCGTATCATCAGGGAAAAGATGAATAGGACCAACAGTAGTCTCGATATATTTTTCAGCAATTGAAGGATAGCGGTATCCCTGCCCGAATGATGCCCTGATGAAAGATGCTTTGGCCAACTCATAATTAATACCTGTTCTGAAAACAGGCTTCGACTGGTCTTTATCATGATCCATTTTGAACATCTCGTAACGTGCACCAAGAGACAATGTCACTTTCTTGATTTTTTTATCAAACTGTGCGAAAAATCCTTCGTTTGCACCATAGTGACTACCTGTGCCATAAAGATCAGCAATAGCATAATCATAGGTAGCCGTAAGCCCTGTAGTCATTGTAAGATGTCTTGAAAAGTGCCTCTGAAATTGGTATTCGGCATACAATAAATCGTCGCGTGAAGAATGTGCAGAATTGTTGAAGTCGTTAACCTGGTAAAAGCGGGTACGCAGACTATGGCGAACGGTCGTATCTTTATAATACACAATAAAAGGATCAATACTCGTACGGCTATTGTTTTTCAATTGTGTAAATGAAGGGGAAACCCTGTAAACTCCGGTATCTCCGTTCAACCACATCAGGTAGTCATGACCTTTATCTTTCATGGTATTGAAATTACATCCGTATGAAAGTCCTTTTACCTTTTTATCCCTGTAGCGAAAATTGGCGTTTATTCTGAATCTTTGTTCGTCATCATTTTCTCTGTAACCCGGGTCTGAATATAGATCGGCACCAATTGTAAGATCTAAATTTCCAATTTTTCGTGAATGTAAAAATTGAATGCCCTGGAATGAAGGTTGTGAAGCCCCCCACCAGATAATTTCTTTTCTCTGTGGGTTCATATAGATCCCGTCGTTCATGATAATTTTTGTGCGTGGAGTATTGCCCGGCTCCTGTGTTCTAATATTAATGATGCCATTCAAAGCCGATGAACCATAAAGCGCTGAAGCAGCTCCTTTGATCACTTCAATCTGTTCCACATTTTCAATGGGGGCAAAATCCCATTTTACATCACCTGCATCGCCTGAAAGCATCGGAAGATCATCAACAAGAAGCAGCACCCTGCTACCTGCTCCATAACTGTAACCGCTTCCTCCGCGTATGCTTGTCTGTCCGTCAAGAACTGTTACACCAGGAGTTTTATCAACTATGGTTTCAAGGCTGTTGGTGTTGTTGTCTTCAATCATTGCAGTTTTAATGATCTGTAGAGAAATGGTAACATCCGACAATTTCTGGTCAAATTTTCCTGCGCTCACCACCATTGCATCAAGCATACTTGAGGAGGCAGTGGCATTAATATTGATAACGCGGATCTCACCTGCAGTCAATGTAATTTTTTGTGTTTCGCTGGCATAACCCATGCGGCGGAAAATAATAGTATGAACACCGGATTTCAATTCCAGGATGTAAACTCCCTTATCATCAGTAACAACTCCTGTGTTATCCTCAGCCACAATAGCAACTCCGGCAAGAGGTTCTTTTGATTTTGAATCTATCACTTTACCTGTAATAGCAGTCTTTTGAGCAAATGTTGTTGAAAAAATTGTAAATAAACAGAGAAAAGTTAATAGTTGCTTCATACTTTATTGATTTAGGAATTTCTGCAAATGTACTTTTTTTGAGAAAAGTCAAAATTGTTATCCATTGAATGAAAAAATCCGGAAGAGAATGGTTATAAAATATAGAGTTGATTTTAACGTTAAAATTTATAGGAATAACCCTAATTTCTCTAAATTAAAAACACCAACTACAAATATTTATTTAAGGTATTTTATGATTTTTTATGAATCACAAGAAATGAATATGCTACTATGATGGTAGAGTCAATCAGAGATTGTCGAAAATGATTAAGAAAAGAATTGGTCATTAGTTCTGAATAAAAACTTATTCAACCGCTTACTACACAATTCCGGTAAATAATATTGTGATCAGATAAGAAAAAAATATCTACCCGGGCAATTCATCAGAACTCCGGAGTTCATAACATATAATTCTCAAAATAAGGAAAGATAACTTCCTGTTTAAAATTTAAAAGACAACTGAAGAGCAATATTTCTTGGAGGTTGTACATCGCCGGGACGACCCATGTATTCACGGTTAAATAAATTCTTAACAATAAATGAAACCTTAGCCTGTTCAGTTATCTGATAAGAAACTCTGGCATCAAAGATCATATCGCCTGTGTGATGCTTTTCCCTGTATTCTTTAAGTCCCGGAAGGATAAATACCGTATCGCCATTCTGGATCAAAGGATGTCCATCGGGCAATTTAATCGGGTCTTCAAAAGCCTTGTCAATATTGATCATGTAGCTGTGGTATTCAATGTTTATACCAAATCCAATACTTTTGTAATCAATTTCAACGTCCGCTTTTGCTGAATGGTAAAACCTGTATTTTAAAATATCGCCTTTGGTTGTCTTTAATGAATCCCTTTTAAGGTCGAGATCAATAGGGTTGGTAAAAGTATAACCAGCCAATATCGTTGTGTGGAAGCCAAATAATATTCCCTGGGTCATCACGGTAACATCATAGCCATTAATTTGTGCATTACTGATATTATACGCTTTAAACCCGGTGTAATCAAAATAATGGATACCCGGATTGGCAGCAATTGAATCATTGGGATAATGCTGTCCGAAGGTAAACTCAATCATATTGTGATATTGCGTCCAGAAACCAGCGACATCAACATAACCAAGCCAGCCTCCTAATTTGAAACCCTGTTTGAAACCAATCTCAGCGCTCCAGCCGGTTTCGGGTTTAAGTGTGTCGTTGGGGAACAACTTGATAGCGCCAACTGAAGATGAAATGAACTTTTCAGCTATTGCAGGATAACGGAAACCCTGCCCGAAAGAAGCCCTAAGGAAAGTAGCTTTGGCTACCTGATAGCTCAAACCGGTTCTGAAAACCGGTTTTGAATTATCATTGTTCTTGTCCATTCTGTAAATCTCATTGCGTGCTCCAAGTGACAAAGTGAGTTTGCGGATTTTTTTATCAAATTGAGCAAACACACCGCCGTTGGTAGCAAAATGGTTAATATCGCCATACAGATCAGAAACCACATAATCATAGGAGCCGGTAAGCCCTGTGGTGAGAGTGAGGTTTCTTTTAAAATGTTTCTGAAATTGGTATTCTGCATAGTAAACGTAGGAACGTGCAGATTGCTTCGAACTGTTGCTGTTGTTTATCTGATAATAACGACCTCTCAAACTGTGCCGCACAGTGCTATCTCTATAGTAAACAATAAACGGGTCAATATTCATGCGGCTGTTATTGATCTCCTGCGAATAGGAAGCGGATGGACGGTAAACACCGCTGTCGCCGTTGAGCCATAAGAGATAATTATGGCCTTTATTATTCAACGCATTTGCATTAATTCCATAGGAAAGTCCCTTGACTTTTTTACTTTTATACCGTAGGTTAACATTAATACGGGCGCGCTGTTTATTATCATCCAGCCGGTAACCCTGATCGAAATAAAGATTGCCGCCAATGGTAAAGTCCAGGTTTTTTATTTTCCTGGAATGAAGGAATTGAATACCCATGAATAATGGTTGATTGACTCCCCACCAAATAATTTCTTTTCTTTCAGGATTCATGTACAAACCATCGTTGATAATAATTTTTGTCTGAGGGATCAGCCCTGGCTGTGTGGTCCTGATGTTGATAATCCCGTTCAAAGCAGACGAGCCATACAAAGCCGAAGCAGCGCCTTTAATTACTTCTATCTGCTCGATGTTTTCAACGGGGGCAAATTCCCATTTCACATCACCTGCATCACCTGATAGCATTGGCAGATCATCAACGAGCAGCAAAACTCTGCTTCCTGCTCCATAACTATATCCACTTCCGCCACGAATGCTTGCCTGATGATCCAGGATGGTTACTCCGGGTGATTTATCAACAATTGTCTCGATGCTGTTTGTATTGTTGTTTTCAATCATTGCCGGTTTGATGGCCTGGATAGAAACTGTTACATCCGACAATTTTTGTTCAAATTTTCCGGCGCTGATCACCGTTTCATTGAGCATGTTTGAAGAAACCACAGCCATGATATTCATGGTTTTTATTTTGCCATCATTAATAAAAACTTTGCGTTTCTCGGTTGCAAAACCGATGTACTGAAAAGTAATGATGTGTTCGCCTGCCTTCAATTCCAGGAAGTATTCACCATGGATATCGGTTACAACAACCGTTTTATCTTCTGCAGAAACGGTTACGCCCACCAGAGGTTCGGTGGATTTTGAGTCGGTTACTTTGCCTTTAACACCAGTCTTTTGCGCATTGGCAAATGAAGCTAAAATAAAGAAAAATAAAAGAGGATAATAAAATTTCATACCTGATAGAATTGAAAAATTTTACAAATATACACTATTTGGCTTACTCCTATTCTCCTGCTATTTTTTTTGAATTTCTGCAATAATACCATGAAGGAGGAAAGCCACCGGGATTTTATTTATAAATCAGGATAATTGATTTCGGGAAAACCCTACTTTTCTATTTTTTTAACCCCGTAGGATACCTTTAATCCAACGGGGAAATCTTTAGTATAAATATGATAATCAAGAATTTTAACTTTATAATTTTTTTAAGGGACAAAATGATAATAAGGCCGAAATGCCTGTGTTTGCATTTACGATCAAGGTTTAAAAAGTGTCAAATAAGTTTCGTTATGGAGTTATTTTTAAAGAAAGATGATGCATTTTGTTTGAATGATTGAATAGTGTTTAGTCTTTTCATAAAAAGGGAAACACGGAATTTTGAATCATTTTCATCAAATTCCAAACATTGAGCCTGCTCCGAAAAGTAATAAAACACAAAAATGCCGCTAAGACACTAAGACATCAAGATACGCAAAGCATTGAAAAGCAAGTTTTTTTTTTGCGAAACTTCGAGTCTTTGAGCCTTTGCGGCAAGAAAAAGACTTATCGGAGTGGACTCAACATTATAATATTCATAAACGCAATTAGAACGTATGTTAACTGCACTATGCATGACAAAGCATTGCGTAACATTTTGATTTATTATTAATAGCCCCGAACTTATTTACATGATTATATTATCAGTTAGCATCCTGTGCAAAATGCGCAGTATACTTCCTAAAAAAATCAGTTACCTTCGCAAAATGCGCAGTATACTTCCTAAAAAAATCAGTTACCTTCGCAAAGTGCGCAGTATACTTCCCAAAATGCGCAGTATACTTCCTAAAAAAATCAGTTACCTTCGCAAAGTGCGCAGTATACTTCCCAAAATGCGCAGTATACTTCCCAAAATGCGCAGTTTACTTCCTAAAATGCGCAGTATACTTCCTAAAAAAATCAGTTACCTTCGCAAAGTGCGCAGTTTACTTCCCAAAGTGCGCAGTTTACTTCCCAAAATGCGCAGTTTACTTTTTAAAAAAATCAGTTATCTTCGCAAAGTGCGAAGTATTCTTCCTGAAAAAATCAGATACCTGAGTAAAGTGTGGAGCATTCGTGCGCTTCTTTAACAGTAATAAATTTGACAGACAGAGTTTGGCTTTCAAATCTATTGTTATTAAAGTGTCTGCGATTTAAATTGCAGGAAAAACAAATTATCATAACACATTGTACATGCGTTCTGGTATAATTACAGACATTCAAATATTTCTAATCATTTTTCTGCAAAAAATAAAAATTGCAGCAAGATGCATGACCTCTCCACCACCGAATATATACCAGTTGAAATGCCGGGGAACATAGGTGCAGGCATATTTCATGATCTCATTGCTGTTAGTAATTCCAATGAGTTCGGTCATTGAATACCCCGTCAGCATATACCTCATGTATTCTTCAGTGTAGGAAAAAATAACAACAAGCGACCCGGTAATAAGTAAAGTCCATTCAATCCGGCCAACATTCACAGCCTTTTTCTTTTCAGTAAAGAAAACTATACAGCCTGCAAGAAGGATCATGGTAAGGGAATTGATAATTGGAGCAATCACCGGTCCAACCCAGGTTAAAGGAACAAGGAAGAGAATATCCCATGTGAGAAAAGACTCAGGCCAATTGAGCAAGACTTTCAGAAAAACATAGTAGAAAATATCCCAAACAGCAAAGGAATAGATAAAGAAAGCAAACTTTTCAATGCCTTTTCTGCCTGCCAGAATTCCTGCCCCCGCCAACATGATGACGGTGGCTATTTCTCTGAAAAATTCTGTAACTATGATATTTTTCTCCACCATCTTCAATGGAAACGCAAACCCTTCCGGGAAATAAAGAGCGCGTAAATAGACAACTATAGCAGATTCCATGTAGGCCATGGCTATGCTGAAAATGGTAATCCAGATAATTGTTTTGAGGATCTTGTTATTTGTCATTTGTCATTTGTCAATAGTCAATAGTCAATAGTCAATAGTCATTGAGTTATTTGTGGTCATTTGGTCATTAATTGATATTTGAGTCAACAATGAAACGTAAACTCTAAACTCTATAAAACCGTTTTATTCTTAATCAACCTGACGGACCAGAAGATCATGTTCAACATTACTCCCAGCAAGATTGTCATTGCCCATGCGCCTTTATAAACAAAGGGATGTTCGACTTTGTGACTGAGATCAAAAAATAATGCGAAGGGCCGGGTAACCACATCCCAACTGTTCCATCTCAGAAAGCGGCCAATATACACTCCAAAGCTTCCAATGAATAAAAGTACAGCCAGAATTATATTGACATTTGCCTGGCTAACGAAGTTGATGAAGAACTTTTCAATGTCGAACAGGCTGATGAGTCCGAACATGAAGCCAGTCCAGGCAAAGGAAGTGATCAAAATAAAATCGAACCAGATCGGGAATGCACTTTGCCAGCGCAGATGAAACAAGTCAGTGAAAATGTATAGTGAATTTGGAAAGAAAACAAGCCAGACAAGAAAGCTTCCCCATTTCAGGATAAAACTTTTCCTCACAAATTTCCATTTCAGGATCACACTGCTGATAAGCCAGGGAATGAACGAAAGGAAAAGATTTTTATTGAGAAACAAATAAAAAGTGGTTGAAGAAAAGAATACTCTTGTAAGCGATAAGAAAAAACAAAATGCGCTCATCAAAAACAACAGGTAAGTGACATTGCTCCTTGAAGTGTTTTTTATAATTCCTTTCATGATCAAAATATTTTAGGTACAAAAATTATTAATCCGGTAATAACAGAAACTATTGCAGCAACAAGTACAGCCGCAGCGGCAAGGTCTTTTACAATTTTAATTTTCTCCGAATAGCCGGGCGAAACAAAATCAGCAAGGTGTTCAATGGAAGAGTTTATTATTTCAAGAATAAACACCATGCCGGTAAGGATCAAAATTGCCAGCCATTCAGGAATCGAAATATGCAGGATGAAACCAAGAGCAACAACAGAAATAGCGCAAAGCAAATAGACTCTTGAATTGTGTTCAAATCTGAACAAAACCCTCAATCCATTGAAAGCATATCTGAAACTCTGAAAGCGTTTTTTCAAAGAAAAAGAATTGTTTTTCACTTTTACACCATAAATAATTGTTGAGTTTTCCATGATCAAAAGTTGAGTTTCGATTCTCTTTTCTTAGCCACCTGAATGAAGAAAAATAGTCCAAAGAAAAAAGTGTTATACATGTTCAGAACGACAATGTAAACTTCTTTTCCGGGAATTCTCAAACCTGAAAATATTGCAAAAATAATCAGCGTGACACCTGCAAAAAGAATCGTTGCTATCGGAAGATACCTGTTCATCAATTGCATTCTTCCCGAATTTTCAAAAGCTTTTTTATCAATAAAACTCATTGGGATCAATATCGCAACAAAGTATAAAGCTGACGAGAAAATGAAAAACAAAAAATTCACAAGTGAGAAAAAGAACACTTCACTGAAATGTCTTACAACTGTCAGTACGTCGTGGAGGAGCAGCATCATCAGGGAATAAATGATCAATCCTGTGATGGCCATTTTGAGCCATGCTATCAAAGCAGAAACTATCCTGTGTCCTATCATGTTTGTTTTATTTAGCAGTCATTATCATATCATTTTCATAGATCACCGTATTTGGCAGATGTTCCTGCAGAGCGCTCAAAACTTCACTGTCCACATAAGGAATGTAAAGGTATTTTAAACTTTTCATTTTGTAAAGAGGAGTAAAATCAGTCACAGGATTGTTTGTAATATTGAGGCTTTCGAGCTTGGTGAGCTTTAGCAATGGCGAAAGACTGATGATATTGTTTCCAATAAGATTAAGCTCTTTCAGATTGATTAATGGTGCAACAAAATTAATGTTCCCCAAACCAATGCGGTTTGCAGAGAGTGTATCAAGACCCTTAAGGTTTTTTATAATTTCGGGATTTGTCAATGGATTTCCGGAAATGTCGAGGGTTTTCAATCCTGTAAGGTTTTGCAGGTCGCTGACATCTTTGATCTGATTATTGTCAATGATCAACCTTGTCAGGCTATGGAGATCTTTGATCGCATCAAGACTTGATATGTTATTTAAAGTAGCTGTCAACTCTTCAAGAGCAGGAAAATTATAAATTCCATCAAGCATGAAAAGCTTATCACCCGTTAGATTGAGTTTTTTCAGAGCAGGAAACAATGGTTTGTTTCTCTGTTCTTCATAAGAACGACGCGAAACATCAAAAGCTCTCAGGGATTCCAGGTTGTTTTGTGAAATGTCGAGTGATGTCAGGTTATCGAAATTGAGAAGTTTGTTCATCAGAATGAAATCACCCATTGAAATATTGTTATGACTTACGCAGAGAGACGTGAGATTTTCAAGCTTTGGCATTGTTGAAACATCCCTGTTCACGGCATTCATGAGCACAAGTGTTTTCAGGTTCTTCAGATTTTTCAGGCTTGAATAATCTTTGATCTGATCACCAGAAATATCAAGGTAAGTAAGTTTGTCCATCACAGGAAGAGTTTTGAATGCTAATAATCCGTTGTTGGAAATGTCGAGTGTTTCAAGTGCAGTAAGGGTTTTCAGTGCGCCCAGTTCATGAACTGTGTTGCCCGACAATTTAAACTCTTTTAGTTTTTTCAAAGAAGGAAGCTTTTCAAGACTATTAATTTTGTTGCCCGAAATATCAACCGATTCAAGGTTGGTGAAGTTTTTCAAATCTGCAATATCTGCAAGAAAATTATTTTTCAGGATCAGCGTTTTTAATTGACTGAATGAAGATATTGCATCAATTGTTGAAAGACTATAATTCGAAAGGTCAATTGTTGGAATCTTGCCGGCTTTTTCAAGTTCGAAAATTTTGTCATATACCTTTTGTTTGTCAATGCACCATGATCTCCATCCGCTTTCTTTAAGCTCATTAAGGAAATTGTACACTTTCCAGTCAAGAATGTTTTGATTTGTTTTCGAAATGAAATCATTCCTGCTTCGTGAAAATTCGGATGATATGTCTTCGTCCTTTAAATCTTCAGGAATTTTTCCGGTTAACTTCTTATCATTATCCAGCATCAACAATTCAGGAATGTTGGCATTCGACAGTTCTAGTAAATATTTTGCGTCAAGCAATTTTGAATGGTTGATGTTGTATCTCGTGATGATGCTATCCCAATTGAAACCCGCAGTGATCACAAGGGCAAGGAGGAAACTCCAGCCGTTGAAACGGAAAAGATACCAGTTGCTTTTAGCCCTGATGATCTTGATGGAAGTGGAAGCCAGCCCGGCTATGGCAAGTGCAAGATAGATATACACACCTATTCTTTTATAGGTAAGACTGTATTCGCTGATGTAGATCTGATTTCTGTAGATGGTGGAGACAACCATGAAAATGTTCTGGATCACCCATAGTACAGCGAAAAACTTTAAAACCCCGTTCTTTTTATGAAAGTTCATTTCTGAACGAAACATGAAAAGGATGATGCTGATGGCAATGAGAATTGAAAGTATCAGCGTGCCGACACCCTGATGAACGGATTCGGAAAAGCCCATTCCTGCAGGCAATCCTCTCCCCTGCCACAGATAAACTGCATCGAGGATGTTTACAAAAATGATAAGAATATTCAGCAGTATCAACAGTACCAAACCCGACACCCATTCAGTTTCGAGATTCATGAATTTCCTGACACCTTTTTCATTGTTCACCACTGCGTCGGCATTGAGTTTTCCACTTGTTGTGGTATCGTATCTGAAAAGACTTCCAATGTTTCTGTGGTAGAAAAATCCATACAACAACACCAGTCCGATCAGGGTAAATCTTACCCAATTGAGGCTGATGAAATCGAGATTGATATCCTTGGTGAAATCTTTGAAAAGCGGATTCGAAGCGCGGTAAAGCAGAAACAATATGAAAAGGATGATGAAGCCTCCGAGGAAAATCAGAAAACGCTGCCAGAAATTACTTTTCTTTTCTTCAACCACCTGCTTTTTTTCTCTGCGTTCGATGATGTCGAGGATCATAAAAACGATTGAAGCAAACATGGAATAAACAGAATGCAGCAACCCGATGATCACCGAGGATCCTTTGCTGAAACTCATTGCCGACAAGAGCAGAAGTGAAATGATGTTGGCGGTGGTTGCCCATGCGTTTCCGTGAATCAGAACAAATAATGAAGTAGTAAAACAGCTTAGTGCAACAAAAATCCAATTGCGGTTTTTCAACAAGGTGTTGTCTCTCCACACCAACAAAACCAGCAGGAGCAAATTGAAGATAAAGAAATTCACGCCGGCAGTTTGCTGATAAAACAGGAAACTGTAAGCGGCCACTGAAGCCATCAGGATAAAATCATTTTTTTTCATAAGTTTATAAATTTTAAATTAAGTTTCATTTATTGTCAATAGTCATTTGTCATTAGTCATTTGTCAATAGTCATTAAGTCATTTGTGGTCATTGGGTCATTTATAGTCATTGCTGCCAACTTTGAACCTGGAACTTTAACCTTTGAACATTTTTCATTTTCCTTGTTTTATCAATTTTTCCAGTGCATTGAGGTGTTCGTGAAATGCTTTTTTGCCGGTTTTGGTGGCAGCATAGCTTGTGGAAGGTTTTTTGCCCACAAATTCTTTAAACACCTTTATATAGTCAGCTTTTTCCAGAGCTGCAACGTGGCTTGCAAGGTTGCCATCAGTTACCTGCAGCGTTTCTTTTATGTTGTTGAAATCAATGCGCTCGTTCACCATCAGAATAGACATAATGCCAAGCCTGATGCGGTTTTCAAACGTTTTGTTCAACTGTTCAATGATAGTTTTCATCTTTCGTACCTCGTGTACATCACTGTTCCGTAAATGATATGCAGCACGCCAAAGCCCACTGCCCAAAATATAAGTCCGTAGCCGATAAAGAAGCAGCCAATAAGGCCAAGCAGCATTTCAAGGATTCCAAGAACACGAATTTCTTTGAGTGTATATTTCCCGGCATTGAACAACCCCATTCCATAAAAAAGCAGGGTGACGGGCGCAATCAACCCAATCAGGTGATGGAAGAGCAGCGCGAGGCAGAAAACACCCCCGGCAACAAGCGGAATGAACAGATTGATGATGGTGAGTTTTGCCATAGTCCCCCATATCGGCACACCTTTTTGTATGGAGTTGCGCACAGTGAACAGTATTCCGAAAGTGATTGAAAGCACAAGGACAGTCATGCTGTCTATCAGGAAAAAGGAAATGAAACTCATGTTGAGACTGCTGCCGCTGTATCCCTGCAGGTAATACTCCGGCGAAAGAATGCCGATGTTGAGATAAATGTAAGCCCCTGCTGCACCCAACAAAGCGAATAAGCCTGCAAAGATGCCTGAGAGGCCGCTGAGCGAAATGAACCTGGATGATTTTTCCATCATGCTGCGGATGTCGGTGAGTGTTTTCAGGTGTTCCTGTTCTGTTGTCATGGTTATAAATTTTTAAAAAGTACTTTGTGCTGCAAAGTAAAACAAAATATCAATAGCAAAGTGAAAAAAAATTAAAAAAAAGATTAAAAAAGCTTTTCAGGAGGGAGCATACGTTGGGGAATATGCAACTAATGTGTGTTTTAGCCTCACACGATTAAAGTGCGTGATTCGTTTCATAATTTAGAGAAACAATGATTTTTTATTAATGATAGCGGCATTCCTGGAGGAAACATATTTGTATCAACTGTTAACTTTGGGATAGAGGATGGAGGGGAAGAAGATGGTGGTGATTAAATAGAAGATAGGAGATAGATTATAGAAAATAGAAAAAAGTGGGTTTTCAAAAGAACCTTATTTTTTAGTTTTTTTATACCCTTAAGATACCTTTTATTCAACGGGGTAAACTTTAGTAGAATAATAAAAAACCGCGACATTCCAACCTTAATATCTTATTTCCGGTTGAATAAAGTAATAAGGTTGAATTGGCTGTGTAGCTGCCTTTTCTATTAAGGTTGAAGAGGCGGAGAATAAGGTTATTTTCGAAGCGTATTCTTCAGGCTACCGAACACAACAGGTGCTTTTTTCTCTTTTCTTTTTTCAAACTATTTCGTGAAAATAATTTTCAAACAATATCAGCAACGGAATAATTTATTACTTTTATACCTTGAAATTATTTGAGATTTGTGGTTTATGACATGCAACCATTTAATAAAACCAACGTCTCTATGATAACTTTGCAACAATCCACTTTTATATAATTTAAACCAATCTGCTATGAAAAGAAAAATCATTACTCTTATTTTACTGTTTGCTGCATTCTCCACCTTTGCGCAAACGGTTGCCACAGTTTCGGGCTATGTCACTAACTCATCAACGGGAAGCCCCATCGCCTCGCATGCTGTTTATATTTATGCCGACAGCACGATGAACCCGAGCGGGCTTTTTGTTTATGACGTTGTTTACACTGATATGCTTGGTTATTATGTTGACAACATTTCGCTTATTAATCCAACGAGCGGTTTCTACACACAGGGTCTTGTTTCCACCGGAACATACGATTGCAACACTGTTTTCAAAGATACGATGCTTTCATTTTACCCGGGTTATTACAACATGACTGCAAATTTCAGCATCTGCGACTCGGTAACACCTCCGCCCAGCACGTGCAGCGCTTATTTCTACACTTATGCTGACACAAGCAATATGCTGATGGTGGACTTTTATGATTATTCAAGCTCAACAGACACCATCAATTCGTGGGCATGGGACTTTGGCGATGGAACAACATCCAACCTGACCAACCCCATTCACACTTATTCTGCCTACGGACAATATAATGTGTGCCTCACCATCACTTCCACAACGGGATGCTCAAATACCTATTGCCAGATGGTTTCGGCAGAGCCTGTCTGCAATGCCACTTATTACTATTCTGCCGGATTTAGCAATGATCTGCAATTTAGTTATTCCAACAGCGGAGGTGTAAACACATGGCTTTGGGATTTTGGCGATGGCACCACAAGCAATCTGCCGAATCCGCTACACACTTTCCCCAGTGCAGGTTTTTACAATGTTTGTCTTACTGTAAGCGACATTTCACTTGGTACAGTTTTATGCAGCGACACCTATTGTGAAAGTGTGTCAGTAAATGTTCCGACAACACCGGATTATTTCTGCGACGCTGACTTTAATTATACACAAACAAGCCCGGGGACTTTTTCCTTTACGGATTATTCCTTTGCCAACGAGGATGGGATAGATGCAATCGTAAGCTGGTCGTGGGATTTTGGTGATGGAACTACTTCGAATCTTCAGTTTCCAACACACACTTACAACCTGCCCGGTTATTATCTTGCAGGACTTACGATCTACACTGCCGAAGGTTGTTCTTCGCATCTTGACATGCAGGTTGCAGCCGATTCATTGTCATACGCCGGTTGCCACGCTGACTTTGAAGTTTACATTGACTATAGTCAGCCCTTCACCTATTATTTCCAGGAAGCTTCGCTTACTGAAGATCCCAACCAGGTAATAACATCTAATTTGTGGGACTTTGGCGATGGCACCACTTCAACAGTTTCAAGCCCGGTGCATACGTTCACGCAGGGAGTTTATCACATTTGCAATACCATCACCACCTCCATTGGATGTACTTCCACCTATTGCGAAAACCTTGTTGTTGATTCCGCATGCTACATGTATGTCGTGGCAACTTCGATCATCAATGAAACCACTGTTGGTGCGCACAACGGATCAATTGCACTCTCGGTGATCGGTACTGCTCCGTTCACTTTCAACTGGAGCAATGGCATGAATGGGCAAAGCATTTCCGGATTGTCAGCAGGATATTATAACGTGTGGGTAACGGATGCAAACACTTGTCAAACCTGGGCTACCTTCGATATTCTTGTCAACGCTGATTCGTCAAACTGGAATTACAACGACACACTTTTCCCGAATGTGATTGACACATGTTTCAATTTTATACCAGTAAGTGCAAGCATTTACAGTTACAGTTTCACAGGTACTGACACCATCACCATTACCTGGATAGCTTACGATATTACGGGCGCTCTGCATGGTTTTGCGACCACTATGTATCTGTATGATTCCACAGGATATTACACAGCACTCCTGGAAATAAGCTGCGACAGTGCGAAAAGTCATCTTTATAAATTCTATGATAAAATTTATATCCGCGGAAAAGCCACAGGTATTTCAACAAATGATTTGGCGGGTGAAAACGTAAGTCTGTTCCCGAACCCGGTTAGCGACAACCTGAATATTTTATTCACTTTGCCAAAGCCTGACGCCATTACCATTCATATTTTGAATGTGACCGGACAGGTTATACAAACTGAGAATATGTCATACGGTTGCGGACAAAAATTGCTTACGCTAAACACATCGTCACTTGCAAACGGAATTTACTTTGTTCAAATGATAAGCAGCGGACAGAGCATAACACGAAGGTTTGTAAAATAAAATTTCAACAAAATCAAAAGAACAGCGATCATTAACGGGTCGCTGTTTTTTATTTTAAGAAAGACTATAGCGACAGAGTAATGAAAAAAATAAATACTTTTGAAGAAATTAGATGGGATATTATTTTGAAAGTCTTTCTAAGAATTATACTCAAATAAAATAAGTCATCATGAAAACACTTCTACAATTATTATTTCTCAGCCTGGCAATTGCAGCACAAGCACAGGTAATTCCTGCAAGTAATCGTGTAAGTTGGGACAATGCAGGATGCCATTTTGCTTTTCCCGAACCTCAACTTACGGCAAACGTAATGGCCTTCGGCGCTCATGCTGATGGTGTGAATGACGATGTCGCAGCCATTACCAATGCCATTGCATCACTAAACGGGCATTATGGAGTTGTCTATTTACCTTCGGGAACTTATTTGATGTTGTCAACGATTGACCTACCCGATTCAGTGATCATCCGGGGAGCAGGAGCGGATTCGACATTTTTAAAAATAAATAGTACCGTCAATGGTTTTACGTCCTGCGGGAATATTACAGGAACCTTTACAAAAATACTTTCGGGTTTTAATAAAGAATCACAAAAGATCACTGTGGCAAATTGTGCACTTTTTTCAACTGGCAATGATGTGGAGATGCATGAAGACAACGGAAGCTGGGATACAAGCCCTGCAACATGGGCTGTTCAGGTGGTTGGTCAGATCTCAAAAGTGACGAACATTATTGGCGACACACTTTTTCTCGAAGATAAACTGAGGATAGATTTTGACACTTCGCTCAATCTGGAAATTCAGAAAATAATTCCTGCCACGGCTATCAGCATTGAGAATTTGAATATCGAAAGAACTGACACTTCCACTTCGTGCAGTGCATACAATATTGATTTTGTTTACGCAAAAAACTGCCGTGTTAAATGCATTGAAAGCAACAAAAGCGAAGGCAGTCATTGCATGATCTATCTCAGCTCGCATATTGATGTGAGCGGTTCTTACTTTCATGATGCTTATAAATATGATGGTGGTGGTACAAGGGGCTATGGGGTTACATTGGATCAACATTCAGGACTTTGCCTGATCACAAACAATGTTTTCAGACATCTGCGCCATGCCATGATGACCAAAGCAGGCGCCAATGGAAATGTGTTTGCCTATAATTATTCCCGTGAAGTATATCGCAACGGAGCAGGAGAATTCCCCACCGATTATGCAGGAGATATACAACTGCACGGCCATTATTCATTTGCCAATCTTTTTGAAGGGAACATTGTTCAGAATTTGCAAATTGACAATACATGGGGGCCTTCAGGACCTTACAACACTTTTTTCCGAAACAGGATAGAGCATTATGGAATTTACATGACAACCACGCTTACCAACAATTCAAATTTTGTGGGAAATGAAACTATCGGCTCCTTCCCTTATGGTTTTTACACATTGACGGGGACAGGAAATTTTCAATATGGAAACAATATCAATGGCACTGTCACTCCGGCAGGGACCACTCCTCTGAATGATACTTCGTATTTTTACATGGCAGAGCCACCATTCTGGAATATCACAAACAACTGGCCAACCATAGGGATCAGCAATGCTTTAAATTCGGGCACCATTCCGGCAGAAGCGAGATATCTTGCAGGATTTACAACTGCTTGTTCTGATACGGTGGTTACGGGAATTACAAAAAACGAAGCTGCTGTTTCAATAAAGATCAATCCCAATCCTGCAAATGATTTTATTGTGGTTGAAATTAATTCCTGCAAAACAGCAAGAGCTGTTATGACCATCAGCGATCCACAGGGGAAACTGATCATGGAATTTAAAATGGATATTCAAAACGGGAACAACGAAAAGACAATTAATGTAACCAATCTTGCGAAAGGAATTTACTTTATTAAAGCCACGACTGATTTTGGGAGTTGCTCTCAAAAATTGATCGTGAATTAAAATTATTGTCTATCTGTTTTGAAAAGTGCACCACATAGACACAGTAGATACATAGTAATGCACATAGAAAAAATTTCAAATTTTTATGGTGCTGATCTATGTGAAACCTATGTTTCTATGTGCCTATGTGGTGAAAATAATAACATAAGAATTGAAAAAACGAAATGGATAAAATTTACATAGAAAACAAGACTTTCGAAAAAGCTGACTTCACCGGAAATCCGCTGACAAAGGGAGATTATGAAGCATGCACTTTCAAAAACTGCAACCTGTCGAACACAGACCTTTCGAATTTTAATTTCACTGAATGTGAATTTAAAGGTTGTGATTTAAGTTTGGTAAAACTGAACAAAACAGCTTTGAGAGACGTGAAGTTTAAAGATTGCAAATTATTGGGATTGCATTTTGAAAACTGCAACGAATTTTTATTCTCTGTTCATTTTGAAAACTGCATTCTGAACCTATCATCCTTTTATAAAAGAAGCCTGAAAAAAACAAAATTCATAAACTGCCGTTTGCAGGAAGTTGATTTTGGCGAAACCGATCTGACCGCTTCCGTCTTTGACAACTGCGACTTGATGCGGTCAATTTTTGATAACACAAATCTGGAAAAAGCAGACCTCAGAACATCGTTTAATTTTTCCATAGACCCCGAAACAAACAGAATAAAAAAGGCAAAATTTTCACTGGCAGGAATTGCAGGGTTGTTGCACAAATATGATATTGAAATTGAATGAAACATAGTATAAACATTAGTGTAAGGGGGAATTATTAGAATCGTATTGCAAGCCTTATCAGATATGACTTTCCGGAAGATATCACCCCGATGGGGCTTCTTTTTCGTAACATGAATTTTTGTTACAAAGATTTCACCTCTACGAGGTTTTCAAACTAGCTTAAAGCCATAATCACGTAGTGATTTTATCTTTGTAATAAAAAATTGTCAGCTGTATTAAAGTCACTTCGTGACGACATAAAAAATTTAATCAGACTGTAATGACTATTTTATTTACTTTTGAATCCTCATCTTTTTGATAAAATGAAAAAACATATTCCCAATTTTGTAACCTCGCTCAACCTGCTCAGTGGCTGCATTGGCATAGGTTTGGTGTTTCGCGGTTATCTTGGTATCGCTGCCTATATGATAGGAATAGCTGCCGTTTTTGATTTTTTGGATGGGATGGTCGCACGGTTGTTACATGTTAAATCTGAGATTGGAAAAGAACTCGACTCACTTGCAGATGTAGTCAGTTTTGGTGTGCTGCCTGGTCTTATTGTTTATAGTCTTCTCGATATAGTATTTCGCGATTCGGTAGGTTTGAATACTTTCATTCCTTTCATTGCATTTATAATTCCAGTTTTTTCAGCATTGCGGTTAGCAAAATTCAATATTGACACAAGGCAAACAGAAAGTTTTATCGGCCTTCCAACTCCTGCAAATGCAATATTTTTTGCATCCATTCCGCTAATTCTCCTTCATCAGCCCGATGAAATACCATTCATCAGCGCTATGCTTGGAAACCCGGCAGTGCTGCTGATACTGGTGTTTTTGTTTTCCTTTTTACTTGTCTCTCCCCTACCCTTGTTTTCGATGAAGTTCAAAGACCTTTCATGGAAGCAGAACTACATGCAATATATCCTGATCGGAGCATCAGTTATTTTGATAATTGTTCTTCAGTTTTTAGCAATACCAATTATTTTACTTTTGTACATCCTATTATCAATCATAAAAAATTCAAATAAGAAATGAAATTCCGTGCTGAAATAAACATTATGCCCTTAAAGGCGCTCCTCGATCCACAGGGAAAGGCTGTCACATCGAGCATGAAGAACATTGGTTTGGCAGAGATCACCAATGTGAGGATTGGCAAACATATCAGTCTTGAAATTGAAGCTGCAAACAAGGAACAAGCCCATGAAAAAGCAGACACAGCCTGCAGAAAACTACTTGCAAACCTCATCATGGAGTCGTATGACTTTGAGGTAAAAGAAATGTGATCTGAAAATTGTTTAAAGTTTAAGGTTCAAGGTTTCTTGAATCTGAAAATGGGAGAACATTAAAATCGGCAATCAAGATGTAATACACAAAAAATAATTGCCCATATTCGATTGAATACGGGCAATTATTTTTTTGATCTTTTCAGATCATATTGATCATTTCAATGGTTACAGAATGTTTCAGATCTTCTACAATTCCACCAAATGATTTCTTACTGCATACATCACAAGATCGGCAGTGTTATTGGCCTCCGTTTTTGCAATCAAACTTGCTCTGTGAGCTTCCACTGTACGAGGGCTAACAAAAAGTTGAGCGCCAATTTCAACTGATGAAAGCCCTTTACAGATCAGCACCAAAACTTCAATTTCACGATCGGTCAGGATAGATTTACTAATATTCTTACCGATAACCAGCGATGCTGACTTTTCGGTTTTTTCAATGATGTTTCCCATCAGGCATTCTTTTCCTTTTATCTTTACGATAACACCGAACAATTCAATGACTGCAGGAGATTTTTCTTTTTTTGTAATTTCAAATTCAGTGTGAACTGAGGCGTGCATTCCGTTTATGCATTTGTAGATTTTTTCAAGCCCATCATCGCTTTTTTCGCTGTTGATCAAATCTTCGAAACCAAGAGTTTTCATTTCCTCCTTGTTATAACCAATGATTTCGCAAAGTTTAGAATTTGTATAGGTAAACTTGTTATTGGCATAAATATAAACACCCACAACAGGATTATCAATCAAAGCATAGAATCTCTCCTCTCCCTGCTTGATGTAGCGTTCATTTTTCTCGAGCCGTATCCTGATACTTTTCAGGAGTTCTGCGTAATCAAATGGTTTGGTGAGATAATCATCAGCTCCTAATTGCATTCCCAAGCGCTGTTCTTCCTTTTGACCTTTGGCGGTAAGAAAAATAAATGGGATTGTATTTGTATCAGGAATTGCCTGCAATGTCTTGCAGACTTCATAGCCATTTTTAAGTGGCATTGAAATGTCACAAAGAATAAGATCGGGAATAATTTCGATCGCCTTTTGAATCCCTTCAGTTCCGTTAACTGCGGTATAGGGGTCATACCCTTCTTCTCTTAAAAATTCAACAGTAGCATCTAAAATTGTTGGGTCATCTTCAATGAGTAAAATTTTCTTTTTCATTTTGAAAGTATTGGTAATTTTAAACTTATTTAATTATTAAAACTGATATTTAATGAGTGAAATTTGTTTCACATTTAATCCTGTGTATCCTTTTTATTTCATATAGTTTGGTTTTAGTTTACATCCTCATTTGACTAATTAATTTTTTTTCAGATCAGGTTTGTTGTAAGGAATTTTAATGATTACCGTTGTTCCTTTATTCACCTTACTTTTTACTTCTATTGTTCCGTTATGCATTTCAACACACCTTTTCACAATTGAAAGTCCCAGCCCTGTTCCCTTTATAGACTCGACATTTGTAGCCCTGTGAAAGGGTTCAAAGAGATACTTCTGATCTTCTTTTGGAATTCCAATCCCATGATCAGTTATCGTAAAATTAATTACCTGGTTTTTATCTCCACGGGGTCCTTCAATTTCAATTGCCACAATAAAATCAATTTCTTTTTCCTCTTCAGAATATTTAAGGGCGTTTGAAAGAATATTGTTCAAAATATGCCGCAGCAACGATTCATCAGCAAAGGTTTCTAAGGATTCCGGCTCTATTGAAAAGTTAATTCTGTTGAATTTTCCGAAAACAGCTTTGATATCAACCACAGCCTGCTTGCATATTTCCTCAATCTTACAAACTGAAGGATTGTAACTCATTTTGCCGCTTTCATCTTTGCCAACAATGGAAACATCTTCAAGTAACAAATTTGCAAATCGTATTGAATTATAGATTGTCTTATAGTACTTTACTTTCTTCTCCACATCCCATTTATTGCCGTATCTTTCAAGAAGCTGAACATTTGAGTATATTCCGGCAAGTGGGGTACGAAATTCATGAGAGACCACCGAGATAAACCTGCTTTTTAGCATACTCAATTCCTGTTCCTTCTCAATTACTTTTTGCCTTTCGACAAGTTCAATTTGCAATTGAAAATTAACTTTCGCAAGTTCTGCTGTTCTTTGATTGACCTTTATTTCCAGGTTTTCATAAGCCTGGCGTAACAACTCCCTGTTTCTTTTACGTTCAGTAACGTCCCTAATGGCGCCATCAATATGGTGGGGTTTGTCATAATAATCAAAAACCAAACGAGCGTTAATGGAAACGTCTTTTACCAAACCCGTTTTAGTCTTTAACTTAAGTTCGTAATCAACAACCTCATTGTTTTTATTTAATGCATTTATCAGTTTCCCGCGATCGTTGAGGTCGTAATAAAGATCATATACGGAAGTTTTTAAAAGGTCTTCCCTGTTAAAGTCAGAGAAATTTTTAATGGATGGACTTAATTCACTAATAATCCCATTAAGATCGGTTTGGAAAAAAACGTCCTGAACATTTTCAAATATTGTACGGTACTTTTCCTCGCTCCTGAATAATTCCTCCTGAATACGTTTTTGTTCACTGATATCATCCTTTACGGCCACATAGTGAGTAATTTCTCCGGATTCATTAATTATCGGCGAAATTGATACAGCTTCCCAATAAAATTCGCCATTCTTTTTCTTGTTGCAAAATTCACCTTTCCAAACTTTTCCCGAAGTAATGGTATCCCATAATTTTAGATATTCTTCATCAGATGTTATGCCTGATTTCAAAAAACGAGGATTACATCCAATCACTTCAAGAGAGGTATAGCCGGTTAATTCCGAGAACTTCGGATTTACATATTCAATATCCCCCCGGACATTGGTGATTACAATTGAGGCAGAACTTTGCTCCACAGCAGTTGAAAGTTTTCGTGATTTCTCTTCAGCCTGTTTACGTTCAGTAATGTCAATGGCTATTCCGATAAGTGCTACTGATTCGCCCTTCTCGTTTACTATTATAGTTGAAGACAAAAAGACAGGAAATTCAGAGCCATCTTTTCTCTTATTTAAAAGCTCCCCCTGCCACCCTTTTTCAAGAGTAGAAGGTAGTATTTCATGTATAATCTTTGGAGAATTTCCGGGGGATCGAACTATGCTGATATTTTTTCCTATCAATTCCTTTTCTTCATACTGATACGTTTTGAGAAATGCATTATTTACGAAAATGATATTATCATTCATATCAGTAATACTCACACATTCGCTAATGCTTCGCACCGCATGAGCCAGCATATTTATTACCTCTTCAGCCTTTTTGCGCTCGGTAATATCCTTTACAAAACCTCCAACCCCAATGTGTCCTTTTTTGTATTCAACAGGGAACTTCACAGATTCATAAACATTATCTCCCCACTTTTCTTCGGTAATTACCAAACCATTGGTGGTTATTGCATCCTCATCAGAATTCGAACAGTTAGTGGCAAAATCACCATCAATCAGGTCAAAATCAGTTTTCCCGATAATCTCATTTTCACCTTTGTTGTAAAATCTGCATAAAGATTTATTCGCTACAATATGCCTGAATTGTTCGTCTTTTAAAAACACAAAATCAGGATTGGCATCAATAAATGTTCTGTATCGTTTTTCACTAACACTCAAAACTTCTTCTGCATGTTTGCGTTCGGTGATATCCTGGAATATTGTTGCGAATCGCCCCGGTCCAACCTGATAAGCATTGATATGATAAAACCTGTGCATCGGTTCAATAAATTGTTCGAAATTTACAGCCCTGCCTGATATAGCAACATTGCCATAAATTTCAATAAGCGAAGTTTTCTCAATACCAGGTATAACTTCAGTAACTCTTTTTCCAATAATATTTGCTGCAATCAGATCTGTACTTATTTCAAAAGCTTCATTTGCCTGAAGGAAGACATAATCAATTGGCTTACCCTGCTCATCAAGAACAATCTGATGAATAGCGACACTGTCTATAGAGTTTTCAAATAAGCTTCTGAATTGTTCTTCACTTTCCCGGATTTTTACTTCTGATTGTTTATGCTGAGTAATGTCGCTGATCGTTCCGATCAATCTGATTGGTTGGTTATGGCTATCAAATTCAAGTTCCGCAATTCCATGTACCCACCGCACTTCACCATCATTAATTCTTTTGATTTGATATTCTTTATCAAATTTTTGATATTTACCTAAAACTTTATTTTTTACATAATCCAACATTTCATCACGGCATTCAGCATGAACGATATTTGCCCACCCATCAAGCGAACGAAGATAATTTTTTTCAATGCCGAAAATTTCATCAAGAGTTTTTGAACTATACCATAATCCATCTGACATATACCATGCAAAACTTCCGATACGAGCAATGGCCTGTGATTCACTCAGGAGGCGTTCATTCTCCCTCAAAGCGTCTTCAATCTGCTTGCGTTCAGTAATATCTACTGCTACTCCAAGGATAGCCTGCTCATTGCTTCCGGGATGGGTATATGGTATTTTATTGGTCTGAAACCATCCGAGACTTCCATCTTTGCGCAACACCTGCTCTTCTTTAATAAAAAGCTCTTCTCCTGTGTCAATAACATTCCTGTCATTTTTGATATACCATTCAATTTGCTCAGGAGTAGCGCCATAATCAGCATCTGTTTTCCCAACTACTTCGTCGGCTGTAACTTTAAAAAGGTCAGCAAGCGACTTGTTGACCATTATGAATTTGCCATTATAGTCTTTTGCAAAAATGTAACTTGGAACAAGATCCAAAATTGTCCTGATTTGTTTCCTCAGCAGAATCTCCACTTCCTCTGCCAATCTACGCTCCGTAACATCCATGAAGATGCCTTGTGTTCCAATAAACTTCCCCTTCTTATCAAATTGAGGAGTGAGAGAAACATTTACATGCTTTTTGTTGCCATCAGGCAGAATGATCTCATGCTCATAAGTATTGCTTAATCCTTTGCGGCGCTCATTTGTTTGATCAGTGATGAATTTGAATGTCTCTTCATCCACAAATTCTCTCAGGTTTCTGCCAACCAAACCGCCTCTTTCCACTCCAAAAGTCCTCTCTGCTGCAGGGTTTACAAAAACAAAATTTTCGTTTTCGTCAACCACTCCCATTCCTTCTCCCATCGTCTCAATCAACAGACGATTTTTTTCTTCCGTTTCATGAAGCGCAAGTTCGGCTTCTTTTCGCTCGGTAATATCTCTTGTTACACCATAAAGTCCAATACAAATATTATTCTCATCAAAATCCGGGGTGATCAGCACTTCACCTGTTTTAAAACCTCCATCTTTACAGCGATAATCCAGTGTCAATATTTTTTTGTAATTATTGAGTGGAATTTCTTCAGAATAATACCTTGAAATTTCATCAAGAAAAGTCTTTTCTGCTATTGCAGCCGATTCATTCGTAAAGCGATCATTAAATGTTTGGTTCAGATATTCATCAACCGTAAACCCGGTAAACTTTTCAATAGATGGTGAAACAAACCGGCTTTTTCCAGTCATATCCATAAGCCAAACAACATCAGTAATTTTTTCTGTAATCAACCGGTATCTTTTTTCACTTTCTTTCAGCGATTTTTCAGCCTTTTTTCGTTTAGTTATGTCATGCGCCACTCCTGTCAGTCCGATGATATTGCCTTGTCCGTCATGCAATGGCACTTTTGTTGTCAACAGAGTATGAACTTTACCATCGGGTGCAGTCATTTCTTCCTCCATTGTTTCGGCTTTTCCTGTTTCAATCACACGGAGGTCGTGTGCCACAAATCGTGAAGTTTCCTTAACCTCCGGATGAAAATCAGCCTTCGAGTGTCCTATTAATTGTTCCTGTGTCTTCCCATTCAATTTGCAGGTTGCGGGATTCGCAAAAACAAAACGACATTCCCTGTCTTTAACAAATATGAGATCATCAGAATTCTCAGCTATGGAACGCAACAATGATTCGCTTTGCCGCAAAGCATCTTCTGCCTTTTTGTTTTCAGTAATATTTTCATGAATCAGTACAAATTTTTCCGGGTTTCCACTGCTGTTAATTAAAGGGAAAATTACCGTCCGTATCCAAATGAATTTGTCAGGATTATTTGGAGAAATCTTCTTTGCTTTAATAGAGATATCTGGCAGATGAACCACTTCTCCCCGCCTGGCTATCATTACTAAATTCTCAATTTCCTTACTTCTGCTTTGAAGATGTTCAAATATTGATAAATCAGGTTGGGGTATCAAACCAAATAATAAAGTATGTGCCGGGTTTACTAAAAGTGTATGGCCATTCTTATCTACTATTTGAACCGGCATTGGATTTTGAGTAATGATGTCATGCAAAACTATTTCTGCCTCTATACGATCAGTAATATCTCTAGCAGTACCTTCATAAGCAATAACAATTCCATCCTCACCCTTCAGGGGTACAGAGTCCATAGTGTGCCAGCGCCATGCCCCGTTTAAGTGCCTTACACGATATTCAAGTCTTTCATTTTGCTTACCCGTGATGGCTACTTTTTGCATCTTTACTATACATCCAGAAATGTCATCAGGATGCACAAATTCCCTGACTGACTTTCCCACAACCTGTCCTGTTGGATGTCCAAGCAGTGTTGTCCATGCCGGAGAAACGAATTGAAAAATCCCTTCATTCGAAATTGTAAAAATGATGTCGTGACTATTTTCAATCAACTTCCGGTATTTTTGCTCACTTTCCCTTAAGGCCTTTTCAGTCTGTTTACGTTCTATTGAATAAGTGAGGGATCTTACAATCAATTCCGGGTTGATCTGGCTTTTGGGCAAATAATCCTGCGCTCCGTTTTGCACTGCAGTCAGGGCAGTTTCTTTATCATCCAGACCAGTCAGAATTATAATTGGTATTGTGGGAAATTGCCAGTTAAGTTTATAAAAAGTATCAAGTCCCTTGCTGTCGGGCAATGTCAGGTCAAGCAAAACAGCATCAATGCCGTTAGCCGGAAGAACATTAAATGCCGCAGAGAGTGTACCGGCAACATTTAGTTCCATGTTAATTGTTGAAGACTCTTTCAGATATTCTCTGATAAGTCTTACATCTCCCGGATTGTCTTCAACAAGTAGTACGGAATACGATTTTACTTTACTCATGTGGCGGCAATTTTACAATTGTGAACCAAAAATCTTCAAGAGATTTAACGATCTTGATAAACTGATCCAGGTCAACAGGTTTTGAAATATAGCAATTGGCATGCAGGTTATATGATTTTAAAATATCCTCCTCGGCTTGCGAAACAGTGAGAATTACTACAGGAATACTCTTGAGTTCCGGGTCTGCCTTAATTTCTGCCAGCACTTCTCTGCCGTCTTTTTTAGGCATATTCAGATCAAGAAGAAAAATATCCGGTCTTGGTACTTTCGCATATTTGCCCTCTTTTCTTAAGAAAGCAAGTGCTTCCATTCCATCCTCAACTACATGGATATTGTTTTTAACTTTAGCGCCTTTCAGTGCCTCAAGAGCAAGTCTTACATCGCCCTGATTGTCGTCAGCCATCAATATCTCGATGGGTTTTAGATTTGTTCCATTTGCAATGATTATTTATTTTTGATTTGTGATTTATGATTTTTGATTTCCCGTCACTTTTACATTTTACATTCCCCTGCTTTACATTTTACATTTCCCGTCACTTTTACATTTTACATTCCCCTGCTTTACATTTTACATTTCCCGTCACTTTTACATTTTACATTCCCCTGCTTTACATTTTACATTAACTTTTAAACCCTTCAACCATTTCAAACCCTTCAACCATTTCAAACTCTTCAAACCCTATTTCGGTATCGAAAAATAAAACACTGTTCCTTTCTCCAACTCCGATTCAAGCCATATCCTCCCCTCATGCCGGTCAATGATCCTCTTGCAAATTGCAAGTCCTATCCCCGTCCCTGAATATTCATTTCGCGAATGCAATCTTTGAAAAATCCCGAAAATGCGTTCATGGAACTGCTTGTCTATCCCAATCCCGTTATCTTTTATACTGAATATCCATTCCGATTTTTCTTCCTTTGCCGAAATATGTATGTGAGGCGTTTCAGACTGATTGTATTTTATCCCGTTGCTTATCAAATTTTGGAACAACTGTATAAATTGAGTTTCATCAACCTTGACTTGTGGCAATTCATCATTTGTGATGATCACGTTTCTTTCTTCTATCATCATCGAAAGATTCATCCTTACTTTTCCAAGCAATTCATGCATATCAACCTCTGTTATGGCTTTCTTTCTTGTATTCAAACGTGAAAACTCAAGCAGGTCATTGATCAGTTTCTGCATCCGCATTGCGCCGTTCACAGCATATCCAATAAATTCCTGTGCATCCTCATCAAGCTGATCCCTATACCTCTTTGATAAAAGTTGTGTGTAACTCGAAACCATGCGCAAAGGCTCCTGCAAATCGTGCGATGCAACGTAAGCAAATTGTTCAAGTTCCTTGTTCGATTTCTCCAATGATGCCAATGTTTTTTTACGTTCAGTGATCACATCAAACACCGCAACAAAATATTCTTTTTCCGGACTGTAAATGGAAATCGAAAACCACATCTTCAATCCTTCAACATAAATTTTAATGATCTCAGGTTTGCCTGTTTCTGCAACTCTTCCATAGATCTCAAGCAATCCTCCATCTGTTTCTTTGAACCCCGGAATAACTTCCGATACTTTTTTACCTACCACATCTTTCAATCCTGTTAAAGTTTCGAATGATTTGTTTACGCTGATATAAGTAAAATCATCCGCCTTTCCTTCCAGATACTTCATCCTGCAGTAGGCAAATCCGTTCAGCATATTCTCAAACAATATACGGTAAAGTTCTTCACTTTCTTTTAAATATTGTTCAGTCTTTTTACGCTCTGTTATATCTATGATCGTACTTAGCTGACACGTTTTTCCTTTTAGTTTGATAAATACCACCGACAACAACCCTGTAAGGATCTTTCCGCTTTTAGTGCGAAGATGGCATTCATAACCAAAAACAAATTCCTGTTTTCTCAATACCTCTATCAGGTTTTTTCTGTCTTCGGGATTATCAAAGATCCCAAGCTCCACGGATGTATGCCCTTTCAACTCTTCAATGCTGTACTCCATATCCCGCAGAAATGTTTCATTGGCATCTATGAAAGTGCCTTCATAAGGTGTTGTCAGAATAATTGCAACAGGGCTTTTATTCAATATTATTGAAAGCGTATTTTCCGATTCCCGAAGCTCTTCTTCTGCTCTTTTTCTGTCAGTAATATCTCTTGCTGTAACAACTGAACCGACAATATCACCCTGATCATTTCTGACAGGAGCAAAACTATAACTTCCCACCCATGATTCACCTGTGTCTTTTCGCCGTAAGATATACTCCGAACTTTTCGACACTTCACCGCTCAATGCTCTTGGAACAGCCCATTTTTCTAGCGGCATCAATTCTCCGGCCATATTCATCACATCAAGAAATACCGGATATTCGCTCAATGTTTTTGCACATTCTTCTTTATTTCTGAACTTATGAAATGTGGCAAAGGCTTCATTGAACTCAACAAATTTCCCATCCACATCCGATATAAATATAGCGTCAGTCATGCTCTCCAGCGCAGTCTCCAGTTTCACTTTGCTTGCAAGCAACTCGGCTTCCATTCGTTTTCGTTCAGTAATATCATTCGAGAGAATAAAAACTCCTTCCGGCACCGGCTGTATGCTCAGGTCAAACCAGCCTTTGCTACCATCGGGATAGTCAAATTCATTCAAAAGGTGATGAGTAGTTTTTTCTTCCATGCATTTTCTCATAATGCAGAAAAGTTCGGTTTTTTCACTTCCGGGCCACAGATCCATATATCTTTTCCCAAGTAGCTCTTCCTTTGGGCGTCTGCTATGTGCTTCTGCAACATCGTTGAGATAAATATACTTCCAGTCAAACCCAATGATCTGGCATCCTTCCAGCATTTGATCAAGGGTCGAACGATACCTTTTTTCACTCACTTTCAATTCATGCTCTGTTTGTTTCCTAACCGTAATATCATTTCCCTGTGCAATGGTTGAAATAATCGTAACACCATCATCAGCCAACACAGGTGCAGAGTTCCATTGAACAATTTTGAGCGAACCATCTTTATGAAGAATACAAATTTCAACAATTTCCCATCTCTCGCCCTCATGCGTTTTTCTGATCAGTTCCATTGATTTTTCAACCTGGTCTGCCGGGAAAAGGATATCCAGAGTTTTTCCGATAACTTCATCAGCCTTTCTTCCTGTCAACTCTTCAAATGCCGGGTTGAACCTTGTTATCCTGAACTGATGATCCCAAACAATGATTGGCGCATTGGCATATTTGAAAAGCTTTTCAAGATATTCGTTTGTTGTGTTTAATTCTTTTGTACGCAGCTTAACCTTTTCATCAAGTTCGTTATTTACATCAGCAAGTTTTTTGTTGTTATGTTCAATTTCTTTGCTTTGCCGCTCTATGTTTTGATAAGCAAATTTCAATTCATCCAATGTAAGCATCAAAAGTTTTTCGTCATGATGTATCTTCTCATTCGACTCCACTTCCCGCCTCAGCAATTGGTTCGCTTCCTTAACAAATCGCTTTATAGGTTTTCCAATCAATCCCGACAAATACCAGATTAAAAACAACACTACAATTACTGAAACGATCAGGAGAAAAATCGAAAAGTAAATCGCAAAGTTTTCATGCTTAGTAACCCTCTCAAGTATAGTGTTGGCTTTATTCTGTGCAAAATCACGGATTTTATTCAGGTGATAAAAAATTTCATTGAATTTCGAATTTACACTGGTCCTTAAAAGATAATTGATACTGTCTGTTTTATTTTCTTTCTTTAATTCATAAAATCTGCTCCACGAGTTTACCCACACTCCATAATCAATGATGGCGCTATCTTTATCCTTTGGATTACCCAGATATTTTAAAGAAATGATCTTAAAACAACTGTCAACATTGCGTGAACTGATCATTATCTCTCTTTTCAAACTGTCAGTATAACGGTCGTTGTCTGCCAGTGTAACCTCGCCCAGCAACTGCGATATTTTATGAAGATCAATTTTAATTTCCCTTAGAGTATTGCTTACCAGAAAAGGGTGTTCATAAAGGGTTTCTGTGTCTTTTCCAACCGAACGGAATTGAATAAATAAATAAAGGGCAACAACAAACATGATGGCAAACACGCACAGAAGTGATAATCGTATCCTGGTAGTTATTGTTGTTTTTCCCATAACTTCAATTTCATTTTAAAAAAAATGTCCCTTATCCGCAAACCCTAACAAACAACAAGGCTTCTGAAAGAATTCCCTCATCTGATGTCCTGGAAAAGTCCTTATCCAGAAATGATGTACGAAAGTATAAAATAATTTTGGAATATCTCCAAAGAAATCCGAATTAATTTCTTAAAATCCTAAGAAAATTTTCCTGATCAAATAAAAAAATGAAAAATATCAGCAACCGGCTTTATTCATTAATTTTCGAAAAAGCAATCAGGAAAGGATTTAATATTTATAGTGCGATTTTAAATTGGAATTGTAATGACCTCAATTGGAAAAGTAACACTTACAATTGGAAATGTAAATTTAAAAGGGCAAAATTTAAAAAATACCTTTGCATTACGTTAAGTAATGGCTACCTTTCTTTATTTGATGATTACCTTAGGTAATGTAAGTGTTACATTGGGTAAGGTAAGAGTTACCTTACCTTAAGTAACAAACAAATAATCTATCCATTAGTGAAAGTCTCCAATCTCTCAGCAAAAGTCTCCATTTACTCAGCATTTGGACTATCAATAAATTTAACACATGCATTTAATTATTCAACAGCCAATTGCAAGGTATTTAACAAATGCAATGGTTTCAGATGTCTTAAATAAAGTTACTTTTAAAGTTTGATAAAAGGAGGATTTTTCGAAGTTTTAGTCCGAAAAACTCTGACAACACCCCTTTCACCATCCATGCTCTCCCCTCTAACCACTAACTACAAACCACAAACCCTTCAAACTCTTCAAACCACAAACTCTTCAAACATTTGAATAATTCCCCGCGAAACCGTAATTTCGCCCCGCAAAATAAACACACATTTTTATGAACCAAACAGATTTTGAAAACGAAATTCTCCAGGGTATTCCTGACATTCTTCCCGAACCAAAACCTTACGATCCTTCGCTCAACCATGCCCCGCGCCGCAAAGACATACTGTCGAAAGACGAAAAAATGCTCGCACTCAAAAATGCCCTGCGTTATTTTGATAAAAAACATCATGCAACCCTTGCCCCTGAGTTTGCCAATGAATTAAAAGAGTATGGACGCATTTACATGTATCGCTTCCGTCCTTCCTATAAAATCTATGCCCGCAGCATCAATGAGTTTCCCCACAAATCTCAGCAGGCTGCCGCAATCATGCTCATGCTTTCAAACAATCTCGACACCGCCGTTGCCCAGCATCCCCATGAACTCATCACCTATGGCGGCAATGGCGCTGCTTTCATGAACTGGGCACAATACCGCCTCACCATGAAATATCTTGCTGAAATGACCGACGAACAAACACTGGTTTTATATTCCGGTCATCCAATGGGACTGTTTCCTTCGCACAAGGATGCCCCCCGTGTTGTGGTGACCAACGGCATGGTGATCCCCAATTATTCCAAACCCGACGACTGGGAACGATTCAATGCCATGGGTGTTTCGCAATACGGACAAATGACTGCCGGTTCCTTTATGTATATTGGTCCGCAGGGCATCGTCCACGGAACAACCATTACCGTACTGAATGCAGGCCGTAAGATTGCAAAGAACAATGAAGATCTTGCAGGAAAATTATTTGTTTCATCAGGTCTTGGCGGCATGTCGGGCGCACAGGCCAAGGCTGCCGTCATTGCAGGTGCAATAGGTATAATTGCGGAGGTTAACCCAAAGGCTGTGCACACCCGCCATTCGCAGGGTTGGGTTGACGAAGTTTATGACGATTTAAATAAATTGCTCGAAAGAATCATTAAAGCCAAAGCCAACAAAGAAGCCGTTTCTCTGGCATTCCAGGGCAACATTGTTGATCTCTGGGAAAAATTTGTAAAAGAAAATATCACCGTCGAACTTGGCTCCGACCAGACCTCACTTCACAATCCGTGGGCAGGCGGCTATTATCCCGTTGGAATTTCCTTCGAAGATTCTAAGGAAATGATGACATCCAATCCCGTTCTTTTCAAAGAAAAAGTGCAGGAATCACTGCGACGCCAGGTGACAGCCATCAATGCACTTTCAAAAAAAGGAATGTATTTCTTCGATTATGGCAATGCATTTCTGCTCGAAGCAAGCCGCGCAGGCGCTGATATCATGAAGCCAAACGGCGATTTTATTTACCCTTCCTATGTGCAGGACATCATGGGACCCATGTGTTTTGATTATGGTTTCGGTCCTTTCCGCTGGGTTTGCACTTCATCAAAGCCCGGAGACCTTGATACCACTGATAAAATTGCAATGGAAATGCTGGAAGAAATTGCAAAAACCGCTCCTGCTGAAATCAGGCAACAATTGAGAGATAACATCCAATGGATAGATGGCGCAAAGAAAAACAAACTGGTTGTCGGCTCGCAGGCACGCATACTTTATGCCGATGCCACAGGCAGAATAAAAATTGCAGAAGCATTTAACAACGCTATAAAGTCAGGAAAAATTACAGCCCCCGTTGTTCTTGGCCGCGACCATCATGATGTCTCAGGGACCGATTCACCTTATCGCGAAACTTCCAATATTTACGATGGTTCAAAATTCACTGCCGATATGGCTATTCAAAACGTAATAGGCGATTCTTTCCGCGGCGCCACCTGGGTTTCCATTCACAATGGCGGTGGCGTAGGCTGGGGCGAAGTGATCAATGGCGGCTTTGGCATGCTCCTCGATGGCAGTCCCGACGCTGAAAGAAGATTAAAAATGATGTTGTTTTGGGACGTCAACAATGGCATTTCCAGGCGCAGTTGGGCACGTAACGAAGGAGCAATCTTCGCCATCAAACGCGCCATGCAGGAAGAGCCTATGCTAAAAGTTACCCTGCCCAATATTGCGGATGATAAATTGTTGGAAGGATTGTTTTAAAAATATTTATTCAAAAAACAGGTTGCTGTATCTTACTTTTCCAAAGTTTTCTTCACTTTGGAAAAGTTTTCAGCGCCCTGCCATCAATAGTTGTTTTTTGAAACAGCTATTTTTATAGCTTCAGGATTTAGCAGAATAATCAACTATGAGTAAATCTGAATAATTATTTCAATATCAAATTAAAATCAGTTGAAATCATAATCATCAGTTTCATCAGTGTTCTATCACTTTAAAAACCTTATTCGTTTCTTCAATAAAATCCAAAATTTCGTCTTTCCCGTTTTTATCCAGCGCTGACGAAATGATCATTTGCGGCAATTCATCCCAACCCTGTTTCAGCACCTTTTTATAATGCTCCACATTGCTTGCCAATTCACCTCTTTTTAATTTATCACACTTCGTAAAAACAATAACAAACGGAAACCTGCTTGTGCCCAGCCATTCCATGAAATCAAGATCGCTTTGCTGCGGTTCTATCCTGGAGTCAATAAGAATAAAGGTGTTCAACAAATTCTCTCTGTGCAGCAGATATCCCCTGATCATTTTCTCCCATTTGGCCCGCATTTCCTTTGAAATCTTAGCATAGCCATAACCCGGAAGGTCCGCCAGGTACCAGCTTTCGTTAATGATAAAATGATTGATCAGTTGAGTTTTTCCCGGTGTTGAAGAAGTCTTGGCAAGTTTCTTTTCCCCCGTGATCATATTGATCAAGGACGATTTTCCCACATTCGATCTGCCGATAAATGCATACTCAGGCATATTCGCTTTCGGACATTTTTCATAAGTGCTGCTGCTAATAACGAATTCTGCTTTTTTTATCTGCATGTGAATTGAATTGTAAAATTTTATTAATGAAAAAACCGATCGAAATTAGAAACTCTTTTGCTTCAACCGCACCTTGAACTTTGAACAACAACAAACAACAAACTACTTCTTGCCTTTTTTATAGTCCGGCAAATGTCTTTCCTTTTTCATATCATAGATGTCGCTAATCGTAACAAGGATCCCAGTTTCTTCAACTTCGCCAAAAGTGTCATTGAGTGTCGTTCCAAATGTCAGCATCGAAGGAGACAAATTCATATAGGCATTGACAAGAGGCGGTATATTTTCATTCAGACTTCGCACACGTTGTGATAATATTTTGTAATCCTCCTGATAGCTCTTACCGATAAATAATGCATCCAATTCCTTCTTGCTTGTAGCGATTTTAATGGACTTGTGCGGAACCACCAGCTTTTCTTTATCCGGGAAATATTTGTGTAAAAAGAAAAGGATCATATCCCTTGCCTGCTGATGAAAACTCAGGTACATCGTAAATTTCCCAAAGAAATATTTCACATCAGGATTGTCGGTAACAATAGCGCCAAGACCGTCCCAAATATTATCCAGTGCATAAAGTCCTTTGCGCGGATCGTTCGCCGGCTGATAAATTGGCTGAACAAATGACCTTCCCAATTCTATGGTGTAAGGCATATATTCCTTAATGAATTTTTTCGAAAAAGAAAAAAGATGAGAAGTGGCCAGATGATATTCTCCTTTTTTGTTTTTTGCAGCATCAGAGCAACGAATAAACCTGTAACCACCAACAATCTCTTTTTCTTTTGGGTCCCAAACGATCAACTGTTTGTAAGGATTTTTACCCATATCAAATTCGTCAAGATCCAGCGATTTTCCTGTCCCTCCACCTGCTCTGCGAAAAGTAATTTCCCTGAGACGGCCTATCTCTCTCAGTATATTTGGTGAGTCATCACAACCAATAATGTAAATTTCATTATTGCTATTATTCGTAAAACGGATAAACTTACTTTTATTAAATTCCTTTGCGAGTAAGCTCCTGTCAACCGGTTGAATCACCTCTTCAATCATTGGTCAGTTTATGCTGTTTGGTTTATGTTTTATTTAAAAAAAAATTGTGTTTTCTGGTTCAATAAGTATGTACGATTATTGCCAATTATCTGTTACCGCTGTTTTCCGCTGTCAGTTTTAAACTCTTTTTTACTGTCTTTCCCGAGTTCGTAAATATGATCTTTCATTTTTTGCGCCCATTCATTTGACTTGAATCTGTTGTCAAAAACTTTAAACGAAACAGGCTTGCCAAAAGTGATGTTGATGTCTTTATTATGCTGCTTATACATTTCATCAACCAGGTAAAGCATTTCAATATTCCCCTTGATGCCTAGCCGTTTTCTCCAGTTCGCTAAATTATAGAAAAAATTCGAATTCCTCCCGTCAATATGAACAGGGATAATATCGCGCTCAAACTGTATTGCTTTTTTAATAAAAGTATTTTTCCAGGGCAGGTCCATGATTTCACCCTTCTGTTTTCTTGAGCACAATCCTGACGGAAAATAAAGTATCATGATCCCTGATGCAAACGCATCGTCAATGATTTTTTTGTTCTCAAGATTATTCCCGTGTTTGTTGATAGGGAGAAATAATTTCTTCAGATTTCTAAGGTTTAAAAGAATGTCGTTAACGGGAAAGACTATATCACTCCTGACTTTACCGACTATCAGCAGCAATGCCATTCCATCCAGCCCACCAAGCGGATGATTTGATGCTATAAGATACCTGCCTGTTGTTGGAATATTTTCAGGATTTATGACATTGATGTTTGCACCAAAGTCTCGCAGAAAATTCTCAATAAAATCAACGCCTTCAAATTCCTTATACCTTTCAAGCGCTTCATTGATTTGCTTCTCGTGAATGATTTTTTTAAGGTAGCTGATCACAAAGCGTGGAATTACTTTGAGAAGCTTAGGATTCTTGCTCCTTATAACTTCCTCAACTTCTATTTTATCAGCTTTGATCTCTGTCATTAAACTAAATTGTATTGAAATTCTAAAATACAAAATTAGGCTTTATTCGGATAATTTCAATATACCCGCTCAAAATAGAGTTCGTGTTTTAAAAATTTATTCAATGAAAAATGCCTGATTAATTAATAATCACACTATATGATGGGTCAAAATAATTTTAGAGTGTGAAAATTTTCTGATCCTGATGAAGCAATTATTGAAGTGACGCTGTTTTTCGCAATAAAAAGCAGTTATTTTTTTACCCAAAAAAGGGCTGAAAAAGTCTTTTTTTTTGAATTTTTTTTCACAAAATCGAAAAAGTTATCAACAAAGTGGGATTAAGTGGTAGATGGTGGGAGAATTTTATTTACTTTAGCAACTTCAAATTAAAGTAGTGTTTTTTATGTCAAACCTTATCGGCGAATTTGAATGTAAAATTGATGCAAAAGGCAGGTTTATGCTGCCGGCAGGCATCAAGAAACAACTCCCTGTTGAAGAACAGGACAAGTTTGTTGTGAACAGAGGTTTCGAAAATTGCCTTGTTCTCTACCCATACTCTGTTTGGCAAACCATCAGTGATGAAGTGAACCGCTTAAATCTGTTCAATAAAAAAAACAGGGATTTTGCAAGGTATTTTTTCCGTGGAGCAACAGAGTTGACAGTTGATTCCGTCAGCAGACTATTACTCCCTAAACCCCTGATGCAATATGCAAATCTCGATAAAGAGATGGTGATGTTCGCATTTGCAAACAAGATTGAAATTTGGGCAAAGGATGCTTATTATGCACTTCATGTAAATGAACCAGATGATTTTTCCAGTCTTGCAGAAGAAGTGATGGGTAAGAAAGATAACAAAGGAAGCAGTAATGAACTATCATGAAACTGTTCTTTTAAATGAAAGCATAAAAGGTCTTGAGGTCAGGCCTGGCGGGACATATGTTGACGCCACTTTTGGTGGAGGAGGGCACTCGATTGAAATTTTGAAGAGTCTGGAAAATGGAAAATTGATAGCATTTGATCAGGATGAAGAAGCAAATGCAAATAAAATAAATGATGAACGTTTTACGCTGGTGAATGCTAATTTCAGGTTTTTGAAAAATTTCCTGATGTACTATAAAGTTCTACCCGTTGACGGAATAATCGCTGATCTGGGGATTTCATCACATCAGATCGACAACGCTGAAAGAGGATTTTCAGTAAGGTTCGAAGCAGATCTGGACCTTCGGATGAATAGAAAAAATAAAGTGAATGCACGCAATGTTCTTGCGGAATATAGTGAAGAGGCATTAAGGAAATTGTTCTTTGAATTTGGTGAATTAAAACAAGCTTATAAGATCGCAAAAACTATTGTAGAGAAAAGAAAGGATAAGGCAATCGTTACTCTTGATGATCTGAAAAACACAATAGGGCAATTTGCGGAAAGAGGAAAAGAGAATAAATTCTATGCAAAGGTTCTTCAATCACTGAGGATAGAAATTAATGATGAAATGAATTCTCTGAAAGAACTACTTATGCAAAGCATAGATGTTTTGAAGCCGGGAGGAAGGCTTGTAGTAATCGCATATCATTCGTTAGAGGACAGGTTGGTAAAAAATATAATGAAGACAGGAAATTTTGAAGGGGCAGTTGAAAAAGATTTTTATGGTAATGAAAAGGTCCCGTTAAAGGTGGTAACCAGACAGCCAATTGTTCCCGGTCCTGATGAAATTGAAAGAAACAAAAGAGCAAGAAGTGCAAAACTTAGGATAGCAGTAAAAAACTAGATGAAAGAAAACACTTTTAAAGAACCGGAAATAAAGGAAGAACCGGAAGTAATAAAGGAAAAGCCTCCCCAAAAGAAAAGGAAGGTCAATCCTGTTATCCGACTTATCCAAAGTGTTATGGACGGTACTATTTTGACGAGGGAAAAAGTCGTAAAGACTTTGCCTTTCCTGCTGTATATTGCTTTTTTGGCCATACTGTATATTGCAAACACTTACTATGCTGAAAAAAAAGTTATTGAAATAGAAAAAGTCAAAAGAGAGTTAAAAGAATTGAGATCTGAGAGTATTTCGATCGAGTCAAGACTGATGTATTACAGCAGACAAACAGAGGTGATGAAACGAATAATACCTTATGGTATAAAGGAATCGTTAATTCCACCAAAGAAAATATTTACAGAAAAAGATACAACAGAAAAAGCAGGAGCACCCAGGAAATAAAATGAAAGACGTTAAAAAAGACATATTGTGGAGAGTATATCTGGCATATTTCATTGTACTGCTGTTTTCACTTGTCATTATCGGACAGGTAATGCACATTCAATTTATTGAAGGTGATAAGTACAAAAAAATATCTAATGAACAGACGATGGATACCATGAAAGTTGAGGCTATCCGTGGCAATATTTGTTCAGAAGATGGAAGCCTGCTTTCAACGTCAATACCCATTTTCGATATTTATTGGGATGCCCAGATCGTCCCTGATGATGTTTTCGCAAAAAATGTTGATTCGCTTGCTTATGATCTGGCTAATATTTTTAAGGATAAAACAAAGAATGAATACTTAAAGATACTCCGCAAAGCAAAAGAGGAAGTTAAAGAATATGCCGCCATTCATAAATCAATAATGTCGGATGAGAAATCGCAGACATCATTTGAAGATCTTAAAAAGATCAAGACTTTTCCAATTTTCAGGTTGGGTAAGAATAAAGGAGGTCTCATTGTCGAGCAAAGAGAAAAAAGAGTTAAACCTTATCAGTTGCTGGCAAAAAGAACTATTGGATATTTAGGTAATGATTCAATCAGAAAGAGAAAAGATAAATCAGGGAAAATTATCATTGATACAATAAGAGTCAAAGTAGGACTTGAAGGTTATTATTCAAAAAAACTAGAAGGTATCAGTGGGTTAAGGTTGAAAAAGAAAATCGCAGGCAATGTTTGGATGCCAATGAATGAGAATGAAATTGAACCTCAGGATGGCAATGATGTTATTACAACAATTGACATAGGAATACAGGATGTTGCCGAAAATGCTCTGATGAAAAACCTGATTGCAAATGATGCAGATCATGGCTGCGCAATTTTAATGGAAGTAGCAACAGGTCACATTAAGGCTATTGCAAATCTTAAAAGAGGTTCGGATGGAAAATATGATGAAGAGGAGAACTTTGCTATAAGAGAAGCAACTGAGCCGGGATCAACTTTTAAATTGATGTCAATGGTTGCCGCAATTGATGATGGTAAGGTCAAACTGGATGATCAGGTTCTTATTGGGAAAATGAAATATTCTGATAGGGAAATGAAAGACTCACATATCAGTGGTTATGGACCAATTTCGGTAAGAAAAGCTTTTGAAGAATCTTCCAATGTCGGAATATCCCAGGCAATCTATAAAAATTATTCAGGAAATCCAATTCGATTTACGAATAAATTGAACAGCATGCGCGTTGATACGCAATTATTGGGTCTGGATATTTTGGGTGAATCACACCCTGTAATCAAATCACCAAAAAGTAAGAGTTGGTCAAGTGTAACTTTGCCATGGATGGCCGTAGGATATGAGGTTGCATTGACACCTTTACAAATACTTACATTTTATAATGCGATCGCCAATAATGGCAAGATGGTAAAGCCTCTTTTTGTAAAAGAAATTCGTAAACTGGGTAAAGTGGTAGAAACATTCAATCCTGTTGTTCTTAAAGATTCTATTTGTTCAAAAAAAACAGTTGCATTGGCAAGGTCACTATTAGAGGGTGTTGTTGAGAATGGAACCGGAAAGGGTTTGAGAAATTCAGTATATAAAATCGCCGGTAAAACCGGAACTGCTCAGGTCGCAAAAGGAAACAAAGGATATGGTGATGAGGGGGCAGTAAATTATAAGGCCTCTTTTGTTGGATATTTTCCAGCAGATAATCCAAAATATTCCTGTATAGTGGTTGTCAATAATCCTTCAAAAGGCGCATATTATGGCGCTCTTGTGGCTGCACCTGTATTTAAAGAAATAGCAGACCGGGTTTATGCAACACACCTTGATATTAATCAGAAAAAATCAGACACAGTAATAACCTATCAAATTCCTTCGATAAAGGCAGCTAACCAAAAGGATCTTTTTACCATTTACAAAAGACTCGATTTTACAGCTCTTTCTCAAAGTCCAAACAGTGAGTGGGTATCATCAACAGCAGATACTAAAAATGTGACGTTAAAAGAAAAACAGATCAAATTCGGATTTGTACCTGATGTTATCGGGATGGGTCTGAAAGATGCAATATATGCCATGGAAAGTGATGGTCTTAAAGTAAAAGTAACTGGTAAAGGGAAAGTGGTTACCCAGTCAATTCCGGCAGGGACTTCTGCAAAGAAGGGCAGTCTGGTCACACTGGTTTTATCAAAAGCTTCCGTTTCGATAGAATTGAAACAAAATGCAGGCGCAGATAGCTTAAAGTTAGCAAGTGCTAAAGATACATTAAAGAAAAACGGAAAAAACCAGTCAGTAAAAGGGAGTGCCAATGGTGATCAGAACAAGAAACCACCAGTGGATAAAAATAAAGGTAATACAAAGGATAAACCTACAAATAATAAGGTAGCAGTAAAAGAAAAAAATAATGGTAAGGTCCCGGTAAAACATAAGGACTCGGTTAAAGTGCATTGATGAGATCGTTAAAAGAAATACTATATAAAACAGGGATTGAAAGCATCGTTGGAACTACTGATGTTTTGATCACCAATATATCCTTTGATTCAAGGAATGTTTCTGAAGGGTGCCTGTTTATTGCAATTAAAGGTACGAACACTGATGGGCATTTGTATATTGATAATGTTGCAAAGTCAGGTGCGAGTGCCATCGTTTGTGAAAATCTTCCGGCAGTCATGATGGATGGTGTTACTTATGTAAAGGTAAAAGACAGCAGTGAGGCTTTGGGATGGATTGCATCAAATTTCTATGATAACCCTTCAACCAGGTTAAAATTGGTTGGCATCACCGGCACCAATGGAAAAACAACCACTGTAACATTGCTTCATGGGTTATTCAGAGAGTTGGGTTACCAGGTTGGGATGCTATCAACAGTTTGCAATAAGATCAATGAGGATATTATTCCTTCAACACATACCACTCCTGATGCAATACAATTAAACTCTCTTCTTAAAAACATGGTTGACAAAGGCTGCACTTATTGTTTTATAGAAGTAAGTTCTCATGCAGTTGTCCAGCATCGGATCACCGGGCTGGATTTTGCCGGTGGTATATTCAGTAATATTACTCATGATCATTTGGATTATCATAAAACGTTTGAAGAATATCTGAATGCGAAAAAGAGATTTTTTGATCAGTTGGGTAGTCATGCATTTGCTTTAAGCAACACTGATGACAGGAATGGAGCTGTAATGTTGCAAAATACCAAAGCAACAAAATTAACGTATGCACTGAAGAATCCGGCTGATTTCAAAGCAAAGATCATTGAGAATGGGTTCACCGGCCTTCAGATGAATGTTGACGGAATTGAGACCTGGTTCAAACTTGTCGGCAGTTTCAATGCCTACAATCTCCTTGGAATTTATGCATGCGCAGTTTTACTTGGACAAGACAGATCTGAAGTGCTGAGAATATTGAGCAAATCTGAGGCCGTTGAAGGAAGGTTTGAATGTTTAAGATCAGCAAACGGTATTATTGCAATAATTGATTATGCTCACACTCCCGATGCATTGCAAAATGTGTTGAGTACAATTCAATCTGTCAGGGAAGGAAATGAAGATGTTATTACTGTTGTGGGTTGTGGCGGTGACAGGGATGTGAAAAAAAGACCTGTCATGTCGAGGATAGCATGTGAAAACAGCAACAAAGTGATACTAACTTCAGACAATCCAAGATCTGAAAATCCTGATGCAATTATTGAAGAAATGATGAAGGGTGTTGACATTGTTTCTAAAAGAAAAGTCCTTTCAATTGTAAACAGGAAAGAAGCAATAAAAACCGCTTTTGCATTGGCAAAACCTGGTGATATCATTCTTGTCGCCGGAAAAGGACATGAAAAATATCAGGAGGTAAAAGGAGTGAAATATCCTTTTGATGACAAAGAGATAGTTAAAGAAATATTTGAACAATAAAAAAGAGACCTATGTTCTATTATTTATTTGGTTATTTACAAATGCATTTCAGATTTCCCGGAGCGGGGGTTTTCCAGTATATTAGCTTCAGGGCGCTGATGGCTATCATATTCTCCTTACTAATTTCTCTGTTTATTGGTAAGAGAATTATCAGGTACCTGAGAAAAAAACAAGTCGGAGAAGATATTCGCGACCTGGGCCTGGAAGGACAAATTCAGAAAAAAGGAACGCCAACGATGGGAGGTTTGATACTTCTTGCCTCAATCATTATTCCCACAATTTTATTTGCAAAGCTTCTCAATATCTACATCCTTTTAATGATAGTCGCCACGATTTGGCTAGGTGCTATTGGATTCATTGATGACTACATTAAAGTTTTCAAGAAAAATAAAAAAGGACTTGCAGGTAAATTTAAAATTTTGGGACAGGTTGGATTAGGTCTTATTGTTGGCTGCACTTTATACTTCAGTGATTCTGTAGTAATCAAAGAAAAAGCTGTAAAAGCACAGAAATTCGTAAGCACTACGAATCTCATGAAAATTGATAATACAAATGAAGCTCCTTTGTTATTTTCAAAAAAGGAAATCAAATCAACCAAGACAACAATACCTTTCTTTAAGAACAATGAATTTGACTATGCTGATCTTCTTTCATGGCTTGGAACAGGGTATAAGAAATTTGCGTTTCTGATTTTTATTCCATTCGTGATTTTCATAATTGTAGCAGTTTCAAATGGTGCAAATCTGACAGACGGGCTTGATGGGCTTGCGTCAGGAACATCGGCTATCATTGGTGTGACACTGGGCATTCTTTCTTACGTATCAGGTAACATCATTTTTGCAGATTATTTGAACATTATGTACATCCCTAACCTTGGAGAGATGACTATTTATGTTGCGGCATTTGTGGGTGCATGCATAGGATTTCTATGGTATAATTCTTTTCCGGCGCAGGTGTTCATGGGTGATACAGGAAGCCTTGCTTTGGGTGGTATTATTGCAGTTTTTGCCATAATTATACGTAAGGAACTCTTAATACCTATTATGTGCGGAGTGTTTTTCATTCAAAGTTTGTCTGTCGTATTGCAAGTGTCCTATTTTAAGTACACTAAACGGAAATACGGCGTCGGAAAAAGAGTGTTTAGAATGTCACCCTTGCACCACCATTTCCAGATGAAAGGTTATCATGAAGCAAAAATTGTGATGCGTTTTTTGATCATCGGAATATTTTTAGCAGTAATGACTGTTGTTACTTTAAAATTAAGATAACGAACAAATGAATAAAGGTTTTTCAATGTATGTCAGCAAAGAAGATCGTCATATTGGGTGGAGGAGAGAGTGGTGCAGGCGCTGCAATACTTGCAAAGAAAAAAGGATTTGAAGTTTTTGTTTCAGATAAGGGAATAATTAAAGAAAAATATAAAAGCGTTCTTTTAAAAGCTGGTGTTAAATGGGAGGAAGGGCAGCATACTTTGTCACAAATCCTGACTGCTGATGAGGTCATAAAAAGCCCGGGCATCCATGATGAAGCAGAGGTTATAGGGAAGATTAAAGGGAAAAACATTCCTGTAATTTCTGAAATTGAATTTGCATCAAGGTATTCAAACGGGAAAAAGATCTGCATTACCGGTAGTAATGGCAAAACAACAACCACCTTGCTTACTTACCACATTTTACAGAAAGCAGGAATAGATGTTGGTCTTGCAGGAAATGTAGGGAAAAGTTTTGCAGGAGAAATTGCCGAAGGGGATCATGATTGGTGGGTAATTGAATTGAGCAGTTTTCAGCTTGATGGAATAATTGATTTTAGAGCGGACATTGCAATTTTACTCAATATCACTCCTGATCATTTGGATAGATATGATAACGATTTTCAAAAATATGTTGATTCGAAATTCAGGATAATTAATAACCAGCAGGAAGTAGATTACTTTATTTATTGGGGAGATGATGAAACAATAAATAAAGGTATCACTGAAAGAGAAATTAAATCAATAAAAATTCCTTTTTCAATACGGAACAATGTTACAGAAGGTGTTTACGATAGGAATAATAAATTAAGTATAAAAATAAACCAAACAGAACTAAGCATGTATATTCACGAATTAGCGCTACAAGGCAGACATAACCTTTACAACTCACTTGCTGCGGGAATAGCATCAAGAATTCTCGACATCAGGAAAGATACAATTAAAGAATGTCTGATGGACTTCCAGGGTGTTGAGCACAGGCTCGAGTATGTGACAAACGTTCATGGAATAGAATTTATAAATGATTCAAAAGCCACAAACGTCAATTCAACTTGGTATGCACTTGAGTCTATGTCTAAAAATGTCATTTGGATTGTTGGCGGAAAGGATAAGGGAAATGATTATGGTGCACTCCAGGAGATAGTCGGTAAGAAGGTGAAAGCGATTGTCTGTATGGGTTTGGATAATAGAAAAATTCATAAAGCTTTTTCAGGAAGTGTAAAAGTTATTGATGATGCGATAACTGCCAGTGATGCTGTAAGAGCTGCTTATCGTTTGGCAAAACCGGGAGATGTTGTTCTGCTTTCGCCTGCTTGCGCCAGTTTCGATCTATTCGAAAACTATGAAGAAAGAGGAAGAAAATTCAAAGAAGCTGTTCGTGAATTATAAAAATTAATACATTGAAATTCTTTAGAGACATAAAAGGTGATAAAGTAATATGGTCAGTAGTGATCATATTGTCGATATTCTCGTTGCTGGCAGTATATAGCTCAACGGGTACGCTTGCCTACAGGTATCAGCAAGGGAATACGGAATATTACCTTGTGAAGCATTTTATTATTTTATTGCTTGGTCTTGGATTGATGTATGTTGCACACCTTGTCAAATACACATACTACTCAAGAATATCCCAGCTTGCAATGATAGTTGCAGTGCCGTTGTTGATGTTTACTTTATTTACAGGAACGAATGTAAATGAAGCAAGCCGCTGGCTTACCCTGCCTGTAATAAATCTGACATTTCAGAGTTCTGACTTTGCCAAACTGGCGCTCATTATTTATGTCGCAAGATTGCTTTCAAAAAAACAGGATCAGATCAAAGATTTTAAGTCTGCTTTCATCCCGATAATGGTTCCTATTTTAATTGTGTGCGGACTTATTTTACCTGCAAATTTTTCAACGGCAGCAGCATTGTTCACAACAAGTATGGTGATGCTTTTCATCGGCAGGATAAATTTGAAATTTATTTTTGCACTGCTTGGAATTGCCATTGTTCTTATGGGTATTTTTGTTTTTATCCTAATGCACTCAACAAATCAGGGAAGGTTGGGAACATGGAGAAACCGTATAGAAAATTTCAGCAGTGGTGAAAAGGTTGAAAATTTCCAGGTAGAACAGGGGAAAATAGCCATTGCAACCGGTGGGATCATTGGAAAATTGCCCGGTAATAGCACTCAGAGAAACTTTTTGCCACATCCTTATTCCGATTTTATCTATGCAATTATTGTTGAGGAGTACGGTCTCATTGGTGCAATCGTTGTTGTTCTGATGTATTTGATTTTGCTGTTTCGCGGGGTTAGAATTGTTTCAAGATCACCCGGAACTTTTGGTGCATTTCTGACATTTGGCTGTTGCTTCAGTCTGGTGTTTCAGGCATTCATCAATATGGCTGTAGCTGTAAATATTTTGCCTGTAACAGGACAACCATTACCTATGGTTAGTATGGGGGGCACGTCAATATGGTTCACAGGTATTACGATCGGAATAATGCTAAGTGTTAGTAAGGAATCGGACAAAGAGCAGGCAAAATCACTTGAGGGTGATGCGAAAAATATTGTTGAGGAAAAAAGCAAACAACAGGTTTAGAAAATAGAATTTCAAACTAGCAAATAAGATTTTGGAAGACACAGGAAAAATAAAAGTTATCATCAGTGGAGGGGGCACAGGAGGTCATGTGTTTCCTGCTATAGCCATTGCAAATACTTTAAAGATGAAATGCAATGACATTGATATTTTATTTGTAGGTGCAAAGGGCAGAATGGAGATGGAGAAAGTGGCTGCTGCCGGCTACAGGATTGAAGGTTTATGGATAAGCGGTTTGCAAAGAAGATTAACCTTGAAAAACTTTTCAGTTCCTTTTAAAATAATTTCAAGTTTATTCAAATCAAACAGAATTCTTAAAAAGTTTAAACCTGATGTTGTGATAGGTGTTGGCGGTTATGCCAGTTGGGCTGTTGTGAAAGTGGCCTCAATAAAAGGGATCCCAACACTCATTCAGGAACAGAATTCTTATCCTGGCAAATCGAATATTAACCTTTCTTTCAAAGTTGATAAAATTTGTGTTGCTTTTCCAAATATGGAAAGATTTTTCCCCAAGGCAAAGATCGTTATCACAGGCAACCCTGTCAGAAAAGAAGTGGTAGATATTGAAAGTAAAAAGGAAGAAGCCATGAATTTCTTCGGTCTTAAAGCAGGTAAAAAAACAATCTTTGCTGTCGGCGGAAGTTTAGGTGCGCGTACGATAAATGAAAGCATTCAGGAGTATCTTGAGTTATTCATAACAGAGGATATTCAGGTGATCTGGCAGACCGGTAAATTCTTTTTTGAAACTGCAAAAGAAGCCGCTAATAAAATCAGTAAAGAAGGGATCAAAGTTTTTGATTTTATTAACAGGATGGATTATGCTTATGCCGCTGCGGATATAATTATTTCGCGGGCAGGAGCAATTTCAGTTTCGGAATTATGTATAGTAGGCAAGCCGGTGATCCTTATTCCTTCGCCAAATGTTGCAGAAGATCATCAGACAAAAAATGCTGAAGCATTAATGAAAGAACATGCAGCCAAATTCATTAAGGATTCACAGTGCAAGACAATACTTGGCAAAACAGTTTTGGAGCTCGTGCAGGATGAAGAAAAATGCAGTGAGCTGAGTAAAAATATTAAAACCCTGGCAAAGCCATTCGCAGCAGAAACGATAGTGTCAGAAGTAATGAAATTAGTTAACAGGAAATGATCAATGATGAAATTAAGCGACATTAAAAATATTTATTTCCTGGGAATCGGTGGTATTGGCATGAGTGCTCTTGCCCGTTATTTCAAAGCAAATGGTGTGCAGGTGAGCGGTTATGATAAAACAAAAACTTCATTAACTGAAGAACTGATAAAAGAGGGAATTCTTGTCCATTTTGAGGATGATGTTAATAGCCTTCCTCAGGAAATTGATCTGGTAATCTATACTCCTGCAATTCCCGCAGAGCATAAAGAATTCCGCTTCCTGAAAGAGAAAGGTTATCAAATGATGAAGCGTGCTGAAATTCTTGGCCTGATCACCGGGGATTCCTTTACTGTTGCTGTAGCTGGAACTCATGGCAAAACAACCACCACTTCAATGATTGCCCATATCCTGAAACAATCCGGTAAAGATGTTTTTTCATTTATTGGTGGCATCACAAAAAATTACAATTCAAATTTAATTCTTTCTGAAAAGAACTCATTAGCCATTGTTGAAGCTGATGAATTTGACCGTTCCTTTCTTCATCTGCGACCTGATATCGCTGTAATTTCTTCAATGGACGCTGACCATCTTGATATTTATGGCAGCAAGGATTACATGGTGGAATCCTTTAAATTGTTTGCTGACCGGATAAAGCCGGGTGGTAAATTGATCATAAAGAAAAGCCTTGAATTACCCGCAGTGGCTGCACAATCACTAACATATTCTGCAAAAGAAAAAGCAGATTATTTTGTAAGTGATGTGAAAATAGAAAAAGGTAATTATCAGTATAAAGTCCACTGTCCTGATAATATAGTGATATCTGTTAAGACGGGTGTTCCGGGGATGCACAATGTTGAAAACGCTGTTGCTACAATTGCAGTGGCATTGAATCTTGAAGTAAAACCGGAAGAAATAGAGAATGCTATTCAAAGTTATACGGGTGTGATCAGACGTTTTGATTACCATATCAAAGAAGATGAACTGGTTTTTATTGATGATTATGCCCACCATCCTGAGGAAATTAAAGCATGCCTGAGAACAGCAAGGGAATTATATCCGGGGAAGAAAATCACCGGAATTTTTCAGCCGCATCTTTATACAAGAACCAGGGATCTGGCAGAGGGATTTGCTGATAGTCTTGCAATGCTGGATGAACTTATATTATTAGAAATTTACCCTGCACGTGAGTTGCCTATTGAAGGAATAACTTCTCAAATGCTTCTTGACAAAATTGAAATAAAGAATAAAATGATCTGTTCGAAAGAAAACCTTATTGAAGAATTGATCAAAAGGAAGCTGGAAGTGTTGATCACGCTTGGTGCAGGCGACATTGATCAGTTGGTTGTACCAATTGAAAAGAGCCTGAAGAATATTTTAAATGTTATGAAAACTTATTGATGAAAAGAACTGTTATCATATTGATATGGGTTATACTGATAGTTGGTTTGTTCAGCGTACTGGGTTTTGCATACAGATCTCACCAGGAAATGATTTGTAATAAAGTGGACATTCAGATAAAATACAACAGCGGCGATTATTTTATAACTACGAAAGACATCAATGATTACTTTGCTTTGAAAAAAATCAGAATAAATGGAGCCTCTTTATCTGAAATAAATACCAGCGAAATTGAAACAGCTCTGTATGGTATTCCCTGTATTGAAGCAGCAGATGTATACACAAATATTGATGGCGACGTTGAAATTTCAATCACCCAGAGAATGCCAATTGTAAAAGTTTTTAATAAATTCAACCAGCCATACTACATTGATGATAAAGGAAAACTGATGCCTTCGAGCGATAATTACACAGCGCGTTTACCAGTAGCGAACGGGAACATACCGCAACTATTTAATCCAGGAACCATGCTTGATGTCAGCGATTCAACAGGGACCGATACAGTGATCATGAAAACGCCCTTGTACAAGATTTTCAGACTGACACAATTCATCAGGAAAGATGACTTCTGGAATGCGATGATAGAGGAGATATTCATCAACAATGACGGGGAAATTGAGCTTTATACCAAGATAGGTGATCAGACAATTATTTTCGGTGACATTGACAATATGGGTGAGAAATTTAATAAGCTTTTGGTGTTTTACAAAAAGGGGCTGAATAAGTTCGGCTGGGATAAATACAAGACAATAAACATAAAGTATAAAAATCAGGTAATTTGTTCAAAAATTTAATAACAGAGATATGGAAGGTACAGAAATAGTAGTTGGCCTGGACATTGGTACAACCAAGATAGCAGCCATTGTTGGCAGTAGAAATGAATACGGGAAAATAGAAATACTAGGCATTGGAAAATCCGAATCAATAGGTGTGACACGTGGTGTTGTTGCCAACATTGAGAAAACAGTGCAATCAATTAAGGCGGCAGTTGAAGAAGCGGAACAAAAATCGGGTGTAAATATTCACGTTGTGAACGTGGGTATAGCCGGGCAGCATATCAAGAGTATTCAGCATCGCGGCAATATCATGAGAAATTCTCTTGATGATGAAATCAAACAAGAGGATATTGATCTTCTTGTTGAGAACATGTACAAGCTGGTGATGCAGCCGGGCGAAGAGATCATTCATGTGATCCCGCAGGAATACATCGTGGATAAAGAACCCGGAATTAAAGACCCGATTGGAATTTCAGGTATTTGCCTTGAAGCAAACTTTCATATCATCACCGGGCAGGTAGCTGCTGCACGCAATATTCATAAATGTGTGAGCAAAGCGGAGCTTGAAGTTGCCGAACTGATACTCGAGCCACTGGCCTCTGCTGATGCTGTGCTGAGTGAAGAGGAAAAGGAAGCCGGAGTTGTACTTGTTGATATTGGTGGAGGAACAACTGATATAGCAATTTTCCAGGACGGCATCATCCGCCACACTGCAGTGATCCCGTTTGGAGGAAATGTTATCACTGAAGATATTAAAGAAGGATGTACCATCATTCGCAGCCAGGCAGAGGCATTGAAAATAAAATTCGGTTCTGCACTTGCAAAGGAAAACAAGAATGAAGAGATAGTTTCAATCCCTGGTTTAAGAGGAAGAGATCCAAAAGAAATTTCATTGAGAAATCTTGCAAGCATCATTCAGGCAAGAATGGAAGAGATCATCGAGCACATTTATTATGAAATAAAGAACTCGGGATACGAGAAAAAACTGATTGCAGGTATCGTTCTTACAGGTGGTGGTGCACAGTTGAAACATGTTGCCCCACTAACTGAATTTATCACAGGAATGGATACCAGAATAGGTTATCCCAATGAACATCTTGCAAAAAATGTTTCCGAAGAAATTGCAAGTCCAATGTTTGCCACAGGTGTGGGGCTTGTCATCAAAGGATTTGATCGCCTTGAAAAAATGGAGAATGCAGGAAAGGCAAAGGAAACTGTAAAAGGAAAGAAACCTGTGAAGACTCATTCAAAGAAAACCAACGGCGGATTCTTTGATAAAATTTTTGCGAAAGGGAAAGAGTTTTTTGAAGATGGAGGAACAAATTAGGGAATCATCGGGCAAGTGAAAAGTAATTTATATGAAGTAACCAGTTAATGATAATGGGTGCAAAAATAAATTTTGATCACAAAACTGAAACGCCTGAAACGCTTGTATGCTGCGGTTTTCAGCAATTAAGAGCAGACGTTCCATGAAGCAAAATTGAACGAAAAACTATTAACAATTTAAGTTATTATCGTGTTGATAAATTCATGAATTATATAATCCGTACAAAGTATCTTATAACTATTTTTATCCAACGAAAATCCACATGACTGAAATGATATTTGAAGCACCAAAAGGCCAATCCTCGATAATAAAGGTTATTGGCATTGGCGGCGGTGGAAGCAACGCCGTTAACCATATGTTTAGACAGGGAATAGAAGGAGTTGACTTCATAGTATGCAACACTGATGAACAAGCTCTCGACATTAGCCCTGTACCCGTTAAAGTTCAGATAGGCGCAAGTCTTACCGAAGGACGAGGCGCCGGATCTATTCCCGCAGTAGGAAAAAATGCGGCCATAGAGAACATTGACCAATTGAAAGCTCTGCTTGAGAAGAACACAAAAATGTTGTTCATCACAGCAGGAATGGGTGGTGGTACAGGCACCGGAGCTGCTCCTGTGATAGCGGCTACTGCCAAAGAAATGGGCATTCTCACAGTTGCAATAGTGACAATTCCATTTGCATTCGAAGGACGAAAACGTAAACAACAAGCGGAAGAAGGGATAAAAGAATTAAAGAAGAATGTTGACACATTGCTCGTGATCTGCAATGATAAACTCAGGGAGCTTTATGGCAACCTCTGTTTGTCGGAAGCATTCAGTAAAGCTGACAATATTCTCACCACTGCAGCAAAAGGTATTGCTGAAATTATTACCGTGCCCGGTTATATCAACGTTGATTTTGAAGATGTCAAAACTGTGATGAAAAACAGTGGTGTTGCCATCATGGGTTCAGGATTTGCAGAAGGCGAAAACAGGTCGGTGAAAGCTGTTGAAATGGCATTGTCATCACCGCTGCTGAACGATAATCACATCAAAGGAGCAAGTAATATATTGCTCTACATTGCCTCGGGCAGCGAAGAGATCAGGATGGACGAAGTATCGGAGATCACCGAGTATATACAGAACGAGTCAGGCTCAACCGCCGAGATCATCTGGGGTAATGGTACCGACGAATCTCTTGGTAATATGATAGGCGTTACGCTTATCGCTACAGGTTTTGATTCATCGGGAACCTACGATTATACATCAATGGCAAAGCCGGCTGAAAAAACAATTATTCCTCTCGACCAGGAAGTGATTGCTGAACCTGAAACCAAGGTGCCGTTCAATGACAATGTTGATTACAATGATTTTGTTCTGACAACAAAAAACTCAGAAATTCCACTTGAAATAAAGGAAGAGATACAAACCGAAATTCCTTTATTCACGCATGAGCAACCTATCGTGGAACAGAAAAAAGTTCTGGTTGAAAAAGAAGAGGTAGTTACTCCCTTAGGAGAACCTTTTCGTGTTGAAAAGAAAGAAGAAGTTATTGCTGAAAAGGTAGAGACCATTACTGAAGAAAACCATGAAGGTGAATCCGAAGCTGAATTGTTGCAGAAAAGCCAGGAACGTATTAAAAGACTCAGAGAACTTAGCACCAAAATTAAAACCACTCAGGGTCTGACAGAGATGGAGAAAGAGCCAGCTTACGTCAGGAAGAATATCATACTGACTGAACCCACTCCTTCTTCAGAGAGCAATATCGCACGCTATTCACTGAACGAAGGTGAAGACAATAAATTTGAACTGAAACCAAATAATTATCTTCATGATAAACCGGATTGATTGATCCAAGTCTCAAGATCCAAATTCCAAGATCCAAATTCCAAATTCCAAGATACAGGAAGGATACTCAGTGTTGACATCACTGTCACAGATAAGAATTCGTAAAAATGGCATATTCACTATGCCATTTTTTGTTTAATACAGTGCTTTAGTTTATCTTTGTATTTGTTAAATAAATTAAAGTTATGAGCCTAGTTGAAAAAATAAATGCCGACATTAAAACTTCAATGCTGGCAAAGGAAGTTGAAAAACTTGAAGCCTTAAGGGCGATAAAAGCTGAGTTGCTTCTCGCCAATTGTTCCGGACAAAATGTTACAGAAGAAACGGAAATCAAAATACTGCAAAAACTGATCAAACAACGCAGGGAAGCTGCTGAGATTTATTCAGCACAAAACCGCCCTGAACTTGCCACTCACGACCTCTACCAGGCTGAGGTCACTCAACAATATTTGCCAAAGCAGATAGATAATGATGAGTTGAGGAATATCATTCAAAACATCATTGGCAACTGTATTGCCACATCTCTGAAGGATATGGGAAGGGTCATGGGCATAGCTTCAAAAGAGCTGGCTGGGAAAGCCGACACCAAAATGATTTCGGAAATTGTGAAGGAATTGTTGGGCGCAGCAAAATAATATTTTCAAAATAACTTCCCCATATTATTGCATCGAAGTACGAATTCTCCGGCGTTTTCGTAGTTCGTATTTTCGTAATCCCGAAATTTCGGGACGTACTTCGATGAAATAAAATGGGACTTTGTTTTGAAGGTTTCATAAAAATACAAAGAAGCATTGATGGTCGTTAACATCGTACTGAAAAAATCAGTTGACTTACTATAAATGAACATCAGTACTTTTAAAGCATTCCACAACCGCAATTACAGGCTGTATTTTTCCGGACAATCTGCATCGCTTATTGGAACATGGATGCAGCGCACCGCTGTTTACTGGCTCATTTATGTGCAAACGCACTCCACATTTATGCTGGGTTTGGCTGTATTTGCAACACAGTTCCCTTCTTTCCTTTTCTCGCCTTTGGGTGGTGTAATTTCTGACAGGTATAACCGCTATAGTGTTTTGCTTTTCACACAAATTGCCTCCCTTATTCAGACAATTTTGCTCATGGCATTTGTGATGTTCACTGATTATACCGTATGGGAAATTTTTGCACTAAGTGTAATGCTCGGTATCATCAATGCCTTTGATGTGCCTGCGCGGCATTCGATGGTGAATGAGATCATCGGAAAGAAAGAAGATCTTCCGAATGCCATTGCACTTAATTCATCCATGGCAAACCTTGCAAGGATGATAGGTCCTGCTTTGTCGGGTATCGTCCTCGAAGAACTGGGCGCCGGAGTTTGCTTCATGATAAATGCATTGAGTTTTCTGGCAGTGATCGTATCCTTATTATTCATGCGGTTTCCCGAATTTGTTCCCAATCCTCATACAAAAAAAGTGTTCAGGGAATTTAAAGAAGGATTCAAATATTTAAGGCATACTCCATCCATCAGTTTTGTGATCTTATTGCTGGCGAGTGTGAGTTTGCTTGTGCTCCCGTTTATCACGCTGCTTCCCGTTTATGCGAAGGTAATTTTCATGGGCAATGCTTCGACTTTTGGGTACCTCAACAGCTTTATAGGTGTGGGTGCAATTGGTGGTGCGTTCTTCCTTGCATCATTGAAAACAGGCGCTAATCTGAAAAAGATACTGTTCATCAATCTTGTGATCTTTGGTGTTGCGCTGACTTTGTTTTCGCACATGACCAATTTCCCGGTTGCCTTGTTCTTTGTGATGTTTGCAGGCTTCGGGATGATGTCGCAGTCAACCATCAGCAACACCATCGTACAAACCAATGCATCGGCCGAAATGCGCGGAAGGGTGCTTAGCTATTTTGCGATGGCATTTTTTGGAATGCAGCCTTTGGGCGGGCTTTTGATCGGCACGGTTTCGCAGTATATCGGAGCGCCAGACACCATACTGGCGGAAGGTATTGCAGCCATCCTGATCGCTGCTATCTTTCTACTTATTCTCAGGAAAAACAGGTTGAAAGTGAAGGATAAAATAGTCAATGGTCAATCGTCAATAGTCATTTGTCAATAGTCATTTGTCATTGGCTAATGACTATTGATAAATGACTTTTTTATGGAACAGAACAAAATTAATCAAAACACAGCCCTGCTGGTGATGGATGTGCAGGTGGCAACAGTGAAAATGCTGGAGAATAGTGAAGTTTTTTTTCATTCTCTGCAGAAAGCAATTCAAACGGCGCGCAACAATAAAATGCCGGTCATTTATGTGGTGGTTGGCTTTAGAAAAGGTTATCCTGAAGCAAGCCCGGACAACAAGGCTTTTTCAGGAATAAAAGAGAGAGCAGTGAGCTTCGACACGGAAGAGGCTTCCAAAGTTCATGAATGGGTGGCGCCATTGCCCGACGATATTGTGGTCACTAAAAAAAGAGTAAGTGCTTTTACGGGTAGCGACCTCGAGGTGGTACTGCGGTCGCTCGGAATAAAACACCTGGTGCTGACCGGAATTGCCACCAGCGGAGTGGTGTTGTCAACATTGCGTGAAGCGGCCGACAGGGATTATATCCTCACTGTTCTTTCTGATTGTTGTGCCGACAGAGATGAGGAAGTGCACCGAGTTCTTACAACCAAAATTTTTCCGCGACAGGCGGATGTAATGAGTGCGGATGAATGGGCCGGAACGTTTAAGAAAATTTAATGCAAAATGAAAATGGAGATCAAACATCATGACCTGGGAATGGTAAACACCTATATGGTGAAAACCAAGAATGATTTGTTTAGGTTGATACCCGAATTGCCTGAGAATGAAAAGTAATAAAAATTGCAATTCCCCAATTTCTAAGAATATCCCTGAAGGGATTTCATGTTTATAGCAAAGATGTTGCGCCGGGAGTTAGTTACTATAAACATTTGAATTCTTTGGATTCATCGTTGCTTTAGGTTTGACAAACTTTTAAAGTTTGTCAAACCATAGGAACTCAATAGTTATTTATTATGAAATAATTCAATAACTATCAACGGTCAAGCTCGCCTTTGTTATTTTAGAGCGGGTAAAGTAATATGAAAAGATTTAGAATTTTCTAAAAATCCAATCCGCATTTTACTATACTCTACTCTCCCAATGGCTTACGACGTTGATTGAAGAGACTAGAGCATTGATTGAAGAGACTACAGCATTGATTGCAAAGGGTACAGCATTGATTGCAAAGGGTACAGCATTGACCGAATTGACTACAGCATTGACCGAATTGACTACAGCGATGTTCGCATTGACTACAGCGATGACCGCATTGGGTACAGCGATGGCTGAATTGACTACAGCGGTGTTCGCATTGACTACAGCGATGGCTGAATTGACTACAGCGTTGACCGAATTGACTACAGCGATGTTCGCATTGACTACAGCGATGACTGCATTGACTACAGCGATGAACGAATTGACTACAGCGGTGTTCGCATTGATTACAGCGATGTTCGCATTGACTACAGCGTTGACCGAATTGACTATAGCGGTGTTCGCATTGACTACAGCATTGACCGAATTGACTATAGCGGTGTTCGCATTGACTACAGCGATGAACGCAAAGAGTACAGCATTGATTGCGGAGAATACAGCATTGTAGGTAAAATGTAATGAATTGAATGCGGAGAGATAAAATACGAATGCAGTAGATGTGGGGGTCACTGTAATAATCACCTGTTTATTCTAAGAAAAGTGAATTCTTATTTAAAACATTTGAAGGTTCATAGAAAAGTATGAGTAAAATTACACACACGATACTTAATAAAATTCTGTGAGGGGTGACGGGGCGACTACTTCCTGTCACCCCGTCACTCAGCTATCGGTTTATTAAGGACTGACGGGGTGACGAGAAAAAGTCGCTCCGTCAGGTTGGCAGGCTATTTATAGAGGAAGGTTAATGTTATGGTGATTTAACATATCTATTAAGGTTGAAAAACCGGGAAAAATAAAGTTGTTATTAATTGAGATACCAATGAAATATTGTATGTTCCTGGAGTAAAATTTTAAAATTTCCTTTTGGCTGTTCGTGCTTTCTTTAAATTTCAAATAGAAAAACCAATCGCTTCTCATTCCTTTAATGGGAAAAGAACCGGCGTTACAACTTTTATTTTAAGCAAAATTATTTTTCGATTATGATTTTTTTATTGAAAATTCCATTGCTGGTTTCTATGCGAACAAAATATACACCTTCCTGCAATTTGCTGACGTCAATATTTTTTTCTTGAGTATGCATTACTTCTTTTCCGCAGACATCATACAAAATTATTTCGCGGATTTTGTCATTATCTGAATTTGTAATGTGCACCGTGCCGGTAGCGGGATTGGGGAAAATATTTAATAGGCTTGATGCAGTATATTGAACAATATTTTGAAAATTCTTTTGACATGCAAAGGAACCTAGCTTTACGAAAGAAGATGCTCCCCATGTACAATCACAATAGATCTCGACGATTTTGATCCAACCCAAATATGATAGTGTTCCTGAATTTACCTGCAATGCAACATATCCTGAATCGCCGGCATGGCTTGAAAAAGAACTGTTACATGGGCTATCCACATTGTAAAGATATGCTAAACTATCCCAATCAGAAGTTTTCTTTATTGTGTCATTTATATTAAAACTCTGTGCCATTTTCGAACCCGGAGTGCAGGAATTATCAGCGCCTGCGGCAATTTTATTGCTGTTTTTCGCAATGATGTAACAAAATGCGGGATGTTGCATGCCCATTGGTCCGAGACTTAAACATATTGAGAACATAAAATCGGTAGTATCATCATGATTAATATCAATCGGGAAATTGATAGTACAATCATCACAACTGTAAAGTATGCTTGAGTCGGGCACAAAGTCATGATAATAATCAAGCCCTGTATGCTGTCCGGCAATTATAAAATTTTGTGCATTCGAATAAAAACTAAAAAATGATAGCAGTATAAATAAGCATCTAACTTTTTTCATCTTCTTTGTTTTTTAATCCTTTCAAGATTCCATTTTTATTGAAGATTGAGTATTCGGATCTATCCTTCCCGGCACTGGTATGAAAGCTTAGGATTGGTTACCTTTCAGTTTTTAAAGAAATAAATCTTCATTATTCTCAATCACAAAATTATCATTTTTATTAGAAATGAAGGAAGAATTTTAAAAATTACTCCCGGTAAAAACTTTCATTTTTGAAGAAAATCCCGGTAAGTACAGGCTGCAGGAAATAGATTTATCAAGCATCGGAAAACCTGCAAACACGAAAGTTGTAAAAGGCGTGAAATCATAGGAAAAAGGGATGTGTGAAGTGTCAGAAAACCAATAGTAGGTAAAAATACTAGTAGTTTTTATTTGATTCATATGTTTAAAATAGTGTTTTTACTGATGCGACAAGGCAAACAGGAAGAGTACTTTTATGATCGTTAGTTTGTATGTATTGAACATGAACACTTTCAATACACTTTGAAAAGATTTCATTAATAAACTCATTAAATAATATTAGGAGTTAGAGTCATGAAAAAAACAATCTACTTCTTTGTCCTGTACATTTTATTTCAATTGATTACGCTGTTTAATCAATCTTTATTTTCGCAGCCGATATGGCATGATAATTTTGATGTTGATACGTTGCATCATTTTCCCATGAACTGGATTGCTTCCGGAAATGGAATGACAAGCACCATCACGGATACAAACTACGTGTCACTACCATATTCATGCGAAATGACCGGGATAAGTGGTGAAAATTCGGAGGCCCTGCTGCACAGACAATTTGATTCGGCATTTTCATGTTATCAATTTCAATTTTATTATTTATTCACAGGCATCGGACAGGTTGGAGGCCATGCATATCATGGGGTTTTCGGGTTGCAAAAAGATCCGGTTACACCGACATCAGATTATCGGGATATAGTGATTTTTGACACCAACCATACCATCAAGACCTGGCTTTCACAAACAGTGATCGGGCACTACAGCGATAATCAATGGGTGAAAATAAAGGTGGTCTATGAAAGACCGGGAGCCCAGATAAGGATATCGTACTACGTTAATGATCTTTTTATAATGTCGGAATCAACACCTGCTTATGCCTATGAAAGCCAGTTGAAATATTGCACATTGAAAAGCGGGGATACGAAGTGTTTGTTTGAAGATATTGTTGCATCGGTGTACAATCCTAAAATAGTAGCCGGGCACGACACCACGGTTTGTTTTGGTCAGCCGGTCACTCTTACTGCAACAGGGGGTACAACATTTAACTGGAATCACGGAGTTATACAAGGTGTTCCTTTCGTACCATTAACAACCATGACTTATACTGTGACCGGTGCTTCATGCGGTGGAGTTGACACTTCCGCTGTTACTGTTTTTGTAAATCCAAATCCGGTGGTTGGTATTTCGGCATCGTCAACAACAATTTGTGCAGGCAATACAATAACATTGACAGCAAGCGGAGCAAACGGATTTTTGTGGAGTAACGGATTGGGAACTTCCAATACAGTGACAGTGGCACCTGTCACTACAACGACTTATGTTGTTACCGGCACTTCAGCAGGATGCACAAGCACTGCAAGCATTACCATAACTGTTAATCCACTGCCGGTTCTGAATGTTTCAACAACTGCAAATCCGATTTGCACAGGTTCTTCAACAACACTCATCGTTAGTGGAGCAACAACATACACATGGAGTAATGGTTTGGGAACATCGGCCCATGTTGGGGTTACACCGGCAACCACAACAACCTACACAGTTACCGGCACAACTATGGGCTGCACAGCTTCGGCAGCAGTTACAGTAACTGTAAACACTATTCCTGTTGTGAATGTTTCTACTTCAGCCGGCGCCATATGTCCGGGAACTTCAGCAACGCTGACAGCAAGCGGAGCTGCGACTTATCAATGGAGCAATACGCCCGCAACTTCAAATCCATTAACCGTTACACCTGCTGCCACAACAATCTATACTGTGACCGGCACACTTGCAGGATGCACTGCCACAGCAAGTGTTGGGGTGACTGTTAGCCCGATAGTGAGCATTTCAACAACTGCCGGCCATATTTGTGCAGGAACTTCGGTAACGCTGACTGCAAGTGGTGCTGCATTGTATTCATGGAACCAGGGACTGGGAAATTCCTGCCAGGTTTCAGTGACGCCTGCAACTACAACCACATTTACAGTAACAGGGATATTGAATGGTTGTTCAAATGCTGCAAGTGTGACGATCACAGTGAACCCTATTCCAATTGTGAACATATCTGCAACGCTGACGAGTTTATGTGCCGGAAATTCAACCATACTTACAGCAAGCGGGGCTTCAAATTACACATGGAGCAATAGCCTTGGAACTTCAAATCCTGTGACAGTGTCACCCGCAGCAGCAACGATCTATACTGTGACAGGAACTTCAGCAGGGTGTTCAGGAGCTGCAAACATCACTATCCATGTGAACCCAATTCCAATTGTAAGCATTACAGCACCGGTAAACCCAATTTGTGCAGGAACGTCAACCACACTGACAGCAAGCGGGGCTACCACATATACCTGGAGTAACGGGCTGGGCACTTTAAGTCATGCTACAGTGACTCCGGCTGCAACAACAACCTACACCGTTACCGGTACTGCAAACGGATGTGTTGCCACAGCAAGTTATACGGTAACTGTAACCCCTCACCCGGTGGTGACCATATCACCATCTTCAAATCCGATATGTGCAGGAAATCCGGCAACGCTTACTGCAACGGGAGCTACAACTTATAACTGGAGCAATGGTTTGGGAACGGTGAACCATGTAACAGTGACTCCTGCTTCTGCAACTACCTACACTGTTACAGGTACAACAAGTGGATGCACCAGCTCTACAAGTATTACAGTAAATGTTAATCCAATTCCCATTGTCAGCGTTGTGGCATCAGTAAATCCTGTATGCCCTGGCTCACCAACTATTTTAACTACGAACGGAGCGACAACTTATAACTGGAGCAATGGATTGGGAACAACAAATTCTGTGACAGCTTCACCAACTGCAACAACGACATATACTGTTACCGGTACTTCCGGAGGTTGTACGAATACAGCAAGTATTACTGTCATTGTAAATCCAATTGTTACAATTGCTGCATCAGCCAATACAATTTGTAATGGAACATCAACCACATTGACAGCAAGCGGCGCATCAGGATATTCATGGTGCAATGGTTTAGGAACATCAAATCATGTTACAGTGGCTCCGGCTTCAACAACAACATACACGGTGACCGGCACATTGAACGGTTGTTCAAACACTGCAAATATTACCATTACTGTAAATCCAATTCCAACTTTAAACACTACAGCTTCACCAAACCCTATCTGTCCGGGAAATTCATCAACCTTGACTGCAACAGGTGCCACAACTTATAACTGGAGTAATGGTTTGGGAACATTGAACCATGCAACTGTGACACCGGCTGCAACAACGACCTACACGGTAACAGGAACATCAAACGGATGCAGCAACACGGCTACTGTTGTTGTGAATGTAAATCCAACTCCGGTGATCAATGTTACAGCATCGGTGAACCCGATTTGTCCAGGAACTTCAACTACATTAACTGCCAGTGGGGGCACTTCCTACACATGGAGCAATGGCCTGGGAACAATAAACCCCAGAACTGTTTCACCTGCAACAACCACAACATATACTGTTACCGGTACAAATGGAGGCTGCACAAATACAGCAAGCATAACCATTGTTGTGAATCCAATTGTTACCATCACAGCAACTCCAAGTACAGTTTGTTCAGGTACTTCATCAACACTGACAGCAAACGGAGCTGCAACTTATTTATGGAGCAACGGATTGGGGGCATCAAATCCGTTGATCGTAAATCCTGTTGCAACGACAATTTATACAGTAACCGGAACATTGAACGGATGCGCCAATACGGCCAATGTAACAGTAAATGTGATCCCAATTCCACCTATCAATATTTCCGCTTCGCCAACTTCAATTTGTCCGGGATCTTCAACAACTCTGACAGCAACCGGAGGTACAACTTATAACTGGTGCAATGGTTTGGGAACTTTAAATCATGTTACAGTTTCTCCGGTTACAACAACAACCTACACTGTCACCGGAACATTGAACGGATGCACGGGGACAGCAAATGTTACTGTTGTAGTGAATCCAATTCCAAATGTAAGTGTATTGGCATCGGTGAATCCAATATGTCCGGGATCTTCAACAATATTAACTGCAAGCGGTGCCACTTCTTATACCTGGAGCAATGGTTTGGGAACGACAAATCCTGTGACAGCAACACCTCCAACAACAACAACCTATACAGTTACCGGGAGTGCATTGGGATGCACCAATACGGCAAGCATCACTGTAACCGTAAATCCTATAGTTACGATTTCAGCATCTGCGACTACGGTATGTGCAGGAACAATGGTAACATTCACCGCTAACGGAGCATCGGGATATTTATGGAGCAATGGACTTGGAACTACAAATCCTGTGACAGTAAATCCGGTCACAACAACAACCTATACTGTCACCGGAACATTGAACGGATGTTCAAATACAGCAAACATCACTGTGAATGCAATACCGAATCCAACAGTCAGCATTTCATCTTCACCGGCAGCTATCTGTCCGGGAGCTTCGACCACAATAACAGCAACGGGAGCTTCAACATACAACTGGTGCAATGGCATGGGAACAGTGAGCCAAATTGCAGTGACTCCGGCAAGCACAACAATCTATACTGTTACAGGCACAGCAAATGGATGCAGCAGTTCAGCAAACATTACTGTTGTGGTGAATCCCTTACCAACCGTCAGCATTTCGCCATCAGTGAACCCTATCTGCCCGGGATCATCAACAACTTTGACAGGACTTGGAGCTACATCTTATGTTTGGAACAATAGCCTGGGAACAACCAATCCGGTTGTTGCTACGCCCGCTGCAACTACCATTTACACTGTAACCGGCACTTTACTGGGCTGCACAAATACTGCAAGCATTACTGTTGTTGTAAATCCTGTTGTCACTGTGACAGCATCAGTAAATACTGTTTGTGCAGGACTGCTGGTTACTTTTACAGCAAACGGAGCAGCAGGATATGTATGGAGCAACGGACTTGGCACAACCAATCCTGTCACTGCAAATCCTGTTACTACAACGACCTATACGGTGACCGGCACATTGAACGGATGCACCAATATGGCCAGTGTCACTGTGAATGTAATTCCAAATCCAACATTAAGCATTACATCATCATCAAATTCACTTTGTCCGGGAACATCAACAACAATGACAGCAGGTGGAGCATCAACTTATGCCTGGAGCAATGGTCTGGGTACATTAAACCAGGTTTCACTGACTCCTGCTTCAACAACAACCTATACTGTTACTGGCACAACAAACGGATGCAACTCAACTGCAAATACCACAATTGTTGTGAATCCAACTCCCACAATAAATATTTCAACTTCAGCAAACCCTGTGTGTATTGGCAGTTCAACTACTCTGACAGCAACAGGCGCATTAAATTATATGTGGAACCCCGGCACAGGATTAAATTCAACAACGAATAATTCTGTTGTTGCTACTCCCAATGTTTCGACAACTTATAATGTTGTGGGAACAGATGTGCACGGATGTACAGGAAGTGCAAGTGTGTTTGTGGATGTGATAAATATCAATACTACCGCCACAGCTGTGAATGATCATTGCGGACAAGCTATAGGTAAACTGACAGCCGTTCCATCAGGTATATGCTCACAGGGTTTTACATATTTGTGGAATACTTTCCCGCAACAGTCAACTCAAATAGTGAATAATGTATTGGCCGGCACCTATACTGTAACTGTGACATGCAGCGGATGTGTGGCCACAGCAACAGCAGTGGTTGGAAATATTGGCGGACCATCAGCCTTTATAACAAATAAAGCAAATACGACTTGCGGATTGCCTGATGGTATGGCCTCTGTTGCAGAATCCGGAGGAACAAGCCCATTCTCTTATTTGTGGTCAGACGGACAAAACACACCACTGTTGTCAAATGTTGGAGCAGGTACTTATACGGTAACAGTTGATGATGTTGCCGGATGTTCTGCCACAACAAGTGTTACAATAATGGGTTCGGCAGCACTACTTGTTTCAACATCATCAACCTTTTCTGCATGCAATATTGACAACGGTACAGCAACTGTTGTGGTGACACAAGGAGTAGGAAATTATTCTTATGCATGGAGCGTGAACCCTGCCCAGAACACACCAACAGCTACAGGTTTGGCTGCAGGAAATTATACAGTCACCGTGAGCGACAGCCTTTGTACCGTAACCGAGATGGTCTCAGTTTTGAATCCACAGGGACCGCATGCTTATTTTACAGCTGATCATGAGTCGTTGACTTTTGGCGAAGGTGATGTGAATTTCCAGAATAATTCTTCCGGTAATATTGTGAACTGGCAATGGTTCTTTGGTGATGGTAGCCCGGCAATGTCGGGACCAATTGCACAGCATAATTTCATGGATGTGGGAACTTACTATGTGACTTTGCAGGTAACCGATTCAAATGGTTGTACAAATTCTTACGTGGACACTATTGTTGTGAATGAGATTTTCGCCTTCTATATTCCAAACACGTTTACCCCAAATGGTGATGGATTGAATGATGTTTTCCAACCCAAAGGATCAAATGTTTCCCCTGATGATTATGAGATGGATATTTTTGATCGTTGGGGAACTGTTGTCTTCACTTCAACAGATTTTGAAAAAGGATGGAACGGGACTGTAAAGAATAAAGGGAAACAGAACAAGGATATTACGATGGGGGTATATTATTATCAAATCAGTTTAAAAGATTTGAAAGGCAAGCCGCACACTTATAGCGGACAAATTAATCTGATACCTTAGGCTGGTAACGAAGGGTAAAGCTGATGAGCTTTAATATTTAGTATAGGGTTTAAGGGGAGAGTTCATGTATTGAGAGAAGATTAGATGGATATGAACATGGTTATCACTTTTCCCTTATTTCCCTATACTTTATACCCTGTACTTTTAAAGATTTTTCATCATCTTTACAAAGAAATATTCAGCTAGAGCTGCTTCAATTCTATATAATCAAGACTGAGTTGTGATCTGCCGGTATAGGTAATTCTGAATTCAACACTGCCAAGGCGTTTGACAGCATCAAAATTGAGTTTAATATTTTCAAAGCTCCCCGGGTTTTTAAAATCAATAGTATGAACATACTTTTTTGCAATAATTTCTTTGCCCCAGTCATTGCTTACATCAAGTGTTGCCAGTGGTGCATCTTTGGAATTTATTTTTGTTTTAAGGTGGAAAGTTACTTCAAATTTTCCTTTGCCGAGATGAATGAATGGACCAAACTGTAGGGCATTGTAATTGTCACTATCAATACTGTCAGCAATGAGAACCTTTAGTGAGGATGCGGAATCAGTAATTATTTTTCCTTTGTTTGTTTTGAGATCTGCAAGGTAAAATATCTTGTGAGTTTTGACTTTTTCATATTGACAAGTGTAGCAACCACCGATGAAAAACTCCTGACCTTTCCTTTTAAGCGTATATCCGAATTGTTCAAGTGTGTCAGGAAATGATTTCATCCACATATCACGGATAACATAAATGGCAGGTTGTTCGAAAACATCATCAATTATTTTTTCATTTCTGTAAGAATCTTTATCATTTGGAGTGGCTTTGATCATGTCAGGGTCAGGGCAGGCGTTGATATAGGAATTCCAATAATCGGCAATGATGCCAATGTTTCCGAGAGTTTTGAATTCTGCAGCCACTTCAACGGCAGGTTTCATTCTCTTTGGATAATAAAATGAAAACACACTGCAGAAAACGGAAATAAATGCAATAGTGATTATACTAATTGAAATTGCTTTATTCCTGAAGAGTGAGCGTCTGTCTGCATAAAAAAGAAAGGCCAACCAGAGCGAAATGTAAATAACGGTGAAGTATCTCCTGCCAACGCCATTCAGAAATACCCAATGAGAAAACATCAGCAATAGGAAACTTAAAACCGCGTTGATCAGAAAAAACAAAGCCCAGTTGATCGGGGCAGGTTCTTTCTTTTGTTTTTGAGATTTTTTATAACAAAGTGCTATTATCACTGTTGCTATTATGACAGCATAAACATAAACTCCCATCAGGATTTTTTCAGAGCGAAAACAAAGCATATCAAAAATAGATGTCAGTAAGAAGCCTAATGATTTCATCACTTCTGAAAAACTGTTCATCATATTCTCGTTGTATAGGACCGATTTCACTGCATGGGTTTTTGCATAGTAGATAAAGAGAAATCCAATCACGGACATCAGGATCACAACATACAATTCTACTGATGATGCAAGAGATTTTGACTTGTTGAAAAATGTTCCTTCGTGGTTAGAATAATACCTGTAAAGAATGAATAAAATGAGGATAACTATGCTGAGAAATGAAAGGTCGGAAACCCAGACAGAAGCAATAGCCAACCCACAGATCAAAATGACATAAAAAATTTGAAGAGGTCTTTTGAGGCTATTTTTATCAACAAATATTTTACTGATTAAATAGATCATCATTGCAATCATGATGAAAGGGGTGTTGAATGAGAAAAGGACAAAGTCAACCATGTGCCAGGGAGGGAAAAACCAGGCTACAGCAAATATCAGCCTGATGAATTTTGAGCGGAACATCAACGAGAAGAAAAAATAGCCGACGATAAGTGTGAAATAATGTGCAAGAGAACATGCCCAGACAGTGGACATCCCTGATAATTTCATTAGTATGTGACCGATCAAAGGGATCAGTGATCCGACCCTGTCCTGTCCCCAGCAGTAAAGATCTTTTGGCAGACTGAAAGTGTGAGTCATCAATATATTTAAAGCCCCATCTGAGTTCAGCAAGGGATAATAGGCTTCGGAAAAAGAAAAGAAAGAGAAGATAATTATTGCTGAAATTGCAATGATATACAATGCCTGTTGAAGCAATTTATTATTTGATGTTGTCATTGTTTTGATTTCAATATGCTTTCAAAAATAGACATTTATTTTATTGCAGCCTTTAATCATAGCTCTTACTGCTGTCCCCCGTTATTGGAATTTCCGGCCCAAGGAAGTGGGGATTGATGTTGAACAGAACAGAAAAGAATGCTTTTACATTAGCAAAATATTCCCTGATCCTGACGCCATTCATACCTGAATAAATATGATTGTCTGCAACACATCCGTAAGCAGTCAGTCCTTTTTTCCTGGCAATATAAAGCGCCCGTGGCAGGTGAAAAGCCTGTGAAACGATAATCATGTCATTTACTTTAAAAACTTTTTCAGCCCGGACAATTGAACTGTAAGTATCGAATCCGGCATGATCGAGGAAAATATCTTTTTCAGGAATGTCTTTATCTTTCAGGTATTTTTTCATGCAATTTACCTCGTCATATTTTGTCCTTCCATGATCGCCACTAAGAAGAATGCGTTTCACTTTTCCGGCTTTATAAAGTTCAATTGCTTTGTCAACCCTGTCCTTTACAACAGTTGAAAGACTGCTGTCGCTAAAAACAAGCGATCCCGGGACAAGCGCAGTGTAAACTGCAGGAACATCTTTTACATTGGAATAGATATACGATACTGAATAATGGTTGATGTAAAAGTTAAGAATGACAGTGAGAATGGCAATTCCTATTACTACAAGCACACCAATCCTGATAACTTTGCGGAAGATCTTTTTCATAAACTCAGGTTTATTCAACCGCAAAGATAATTGATTGTAGTAATTTTTAAATCATATCTGCGATATTTTATCTATGCATCATAAATTGTAAGAAGTAGCTTAGTTAGCCGTTAAAATCTCTTGTGTTTACCTGTGCAAAATGTGAGGAAAACTAATTGCAGGGAGTGTTTTCATTGTTATTTTCAGGGTAGCCCCATTCCTTGAGTGTTTCCCGGAAAATCGCAGGCATTTCTTCGCTGCCTTCATATTGTATGTTCACTGTTGAATCTTCCAATTGGGCTTTGACAGAAATGACATTTTCAACCTGCGAAATTGCATTTTCAATATTCTTTACGCAGTGGTCGCAATGCATATTGCTGACTTTTATTATTTCGGTTTTCATTGGTTTTGATTTTTATCAGGTTAATTTTTATGGAGAGCAAAGATAATTGCAAAACGATGGAAAGATGGTTGTATTAACTAAGGATTAACAATGACTCTGAAGTTTTTCTCTTATAGTTCACCTTTAATGTAATCCTGAAGTTGAGGGAAAAATTCTCTGAATTCAGACAGGTAGAGTTTGTAATTCACCTTTAATTCTTCAGTCGCGTTATTCAGGTTTGACGGGTAGTTTGAGCGTATGGCCATACGGTTAAATGCAAAATCAATTCCACTGAATTTTGCATAAGAAACAAGGACGTTTCTAAACCTCATATACACCAACGCCTGTTGGAAACGCGGGGGGAAAAGTTCTTTATGCTTTCGTAAAACCAAATAACATTGCTTAGCAAATTTTTTAAGAGTTATTTCTGAATATTCATTCCAGTTGGCTGCCAGAAAATGATCGTAATAAATATCGGCAACAACGGGCGTGTAGTGCTTGAACAATGGCCGCAGTCTTTCTTTGGATTTTATTACCAGCGGATGGTTGTCGGTGAATTCGTCTATCTTGCGGTGAAGCAATATTCCTTTGATAATTTTATCATCAAAACTGGTAACTTTCCGGCCTTTCATAAAATCGCCAAGTAGATTGCCAACCATGACTTCTTCGTCGGTTCCTGATAAAAATAAATGGGCAAGAAAATTCATCTTTTTTTTCGTCAGAGATACTAAAAACAGAATAATTGCGTTTTATTAACATTGGACCGTGTAAATCTTTCAACAGCCCCTCATGAGGTGGCAAAATTATGAATTAATTTTACGGCTACTATATTAATAAAAAAATTTATGCTTAAGAAAAATCAAAAAGCCTCTAAAACCAAGAAGATTTTCGTTCTCGACACTTCTGTGATCCTCTATAATCATAATTCCATAAATAGTTTTGAAAACAATGATGTTGCCATACCCATCACGGTTCTGGAAGAACTAGATAATTTTAAAAAAGGTAATGACACAATCAATTTTGAGGCGCGGGAGTTTATCAGGATCATTGACAAACTTTCGGTGAATCACACTTTGCAGGATTGGGTGGAACTTCAGGAAGCTGAAGGCCGTTTCAGGGTGGTGATGAACGAAAACGGGCGCAGCGGAAAGGTTGATGCAAACAAAGTGTTTGGTGAAAACAAAGCTGATCATCGCATTCTTAATGTGGCGCTGACACTGACGGATGAAAATCCTGATAAAAAGATCGTGCTGGTAAGCAAGGATGTTAACCTGCGATTAAAGGCCAAAGCGCTGAACATTTGTGCCGAAGATTTTGAGACAGGGAAGATCAAGAATCTGGATGAACTGTATACAGGGAAGACAGTGATCAACAATATCAACCCGGAGCTTGTTGATAAAATTTACCAGAAGGGGTTTTGTGAACCCGCTGAAATTGGAGTAAAAAACCCTTATCCGAATCATTATTTTATTTTGAAAAACGAGAAGACTTCGATCCTTACTTTTTTCAACCCGGTATCAGGACAAATTGAACGGATTGAAAAGCGGTCGGCTTATCGTATCACGCCAAGGAATGCGGAACAGGTTTTTGCATTGCATGCAATACTGAACCCGGCTATAAAACTGGTGACTTTGCAGGGTGTGGCAGGAACGGGGAAAACGCTGCTGGCATTGGCAGGGTCGCTGGAAATGAAAAGAGAATTCAAGCAGATATACCTTGCGAGGCCGGTGGTTCCGCTGAGCAATAAAGATATTGGCTATCTGCCGGGTGATATTAAGTCGAAACTGAATCCTTACATGGAACCATTGTGGGATAATCTGAAAATGATACAGAATCAATATGGCGAAAAGGATAAGGAATTCAGGAATATCAACGAGCTTGTGGAAAATGAAAAGCTGGTGATCACACCGCTGGCATACATCCGCGGACGGAGTCTTTCGAATATCTGTTTTATTGTGGATGAGGCGCAGAACCTGACTCCGCATGAGGTGAAGACGATCATCACAAGGGCAGGGGAGAACACGAAAATTATTTTTACGGGGGATATTTACCAGATTGATACTCCTTACCTGGATTCACACAGCAATGGTTTGTCGCATTTGATTGATAAAATAAAACAGCATCCTATCTATGCTCATATCCGGCTGGAAAAGGGGGAGAGGAGTGAATTGGCAAATTTGGCAAATACGCTGCTGTAGAAAGGGCTGAAGTCTAAGCAGGGTAAGCCTACACTCGTGTTGGATGATCTTACACTAGAGTTGGATGATCTTACACTAGAGTTGGATGATCTTACACTAGAGTTGGATGATCTTACACTAGAGTTGGATGATCTTACACTAGAGTTGGATGATCTTACACTAGAGTTGGATGATCTTACACTAGAGTTGGATGATCTTACACTAGAGTTGGATGATCTTACACTAGAGTTGGATGATCTTACACTAGAGTTGGATGATCTTACATATCATGAGGGTAGTTATCATAGGGCTGCACCCTATGTTGGGATACGACGCCCTTTCAGGGCTGGGGACAATGGGTAGATTGGGGAATTCTTTATCAGATCAAAAATCTTAATAATAAAACAGTAGGGTTTATGAATCCATGTCTGCGGCAAATCCCTGCCGGCAGTAAAAAATTATTTGCTTTTGTTTCATTGTTTCATATAAATTTGCCACACTAAATATCTTAGTAACTTATTAGTTTTTGCAATGATCTGTTGACCTGTGTTATCAGGTAGTTTATTAACCGGGTTTATGTATCAGAAATAATTGACATTTTGTTAAAACATACACTTATGATTAATCAAATTATTACTTTAATGTTGACACTATTTTGTGCAACTTTTATTTCAGCACAGGGTCTTATCAGGACCCCATCAATGTACGAGAAAAAGATCCTGGATGAAGGAACTTTTGAACTGAAAATGAAATTTAACGAGCCGGGGATTGATTATACCGGTACCTCAACAATCTTTGTCAAAGATGGAGTAGCCACGGTAAATATAAGCTTCACAATGACAAATCCGAAAACAGCCAAAACAAACAAAGTGGAGGTCCGTGGCAAAGGAAGCGGAACATGTACGGTTGATGGATTTAATGCGACAGGGTCAGGTAGTATGAACATGTACGAAAATGAAAAAGCTGATACTCATTTTGAAATTACTTTTACTATGACAGGTACGGTTTCCAAGTCGGGAAACATGGACTTTTATGATGAAATAACAGGTGATTTTAATTTTGTTGAAGAAGGCGAAAATGTTGGAGGTACATTTACTGCCCGTAATGTAAGCGGAGGGGATTCAGGAGGGAGATTCAGCGGAATTACCGGAGATGTGCAGGTGTTGGATCCTCAAACCAATGAATGGAGTTATGCCAGATTTGAAACTCAACTTAAGGTTGGCGCTCATATCAAAACAGGTGAAGATAGCCAGGTAATATTATCATTTACCGACATGAATACTTTTGTCATGAAACCCGAATCTGAGGTAATTATTGCTTCTCCATCGGATAAAGAAAGCAAATTTATAGTTGCTGCAGGTACAATTTGGATAAATGTTAAACATCTTGTCATAGATGGCACCATGGAGGTTGAAATGAATCAAGTCAGTGCCGGGATCAAAGGAACAACCTTTGTTGTCAGTGAAGATGGGACAACATCAACTCTCAAGGTCATTGAAGGTGTGGTCGCCTTAACTTCGAAGGCAACACATGATAGGATTGATGTGAAAACCGGTGAAATGGTATCCGGTACTTCAAGAGGGCTTTCACAAAAAACAACATTCAATGTGGAAAACGAAAGTGCAGATTGGGACAAAGTAAAAGGACAGGCAAAAACGAATACCGGCATTGGGCGTTGGCTCACTTTGCCATATATTATTGGCGGTTCCGTTATGCTTTTATTAATAATCATATTAATACTTTTCCTTGCCTTACGCAAACCAAAACATAAAAAGACTGTAATGAATAATATGTCCATGAATCAACCGATGCAACAGCCCCCGATGCAGCAGCATTACACGCCACCGGTTAATATAAATTCAGCACCTCCCGTACAAAATTATCAGCCTCCGCAGAATTTTATGCAGCCGCAGAACAATCAGCTTGTGTTACAATTTTGCCCTTCATGCGGGACTAAGCTGAAACCGAATGCTAAGTTTTGCCACATTTGTGCAAGAAAATTATAGGATTGCTTTTATTACTTGTTGGAAGCATATAGAAGATTGTGTAAACAGGGTTTGGGGAGCATCAATCTAATCTTGTTCCTCCGTGGAGCGCACGGGTAAATTTTATTTTGATGTGATGGCATAGTAATTATCAAGTCTGAAGAAGAAGAAATCTCTATCTCTGGTTCCTCTATTTAAAGAAATAAACTTTTGTATTTTACTATTGATAGATTCTGCCAAAGCATTAGTTTGCCCATCTACAAAATAATTTCTGATCATATCTTCATTCGTTTCAACCATAGACATAAAATTTAATAGTTCTTCAATATCTGCTGTTTCTACGTTTTCATACCACTGGTGAAGTTCTTTATCAATTTCTAAAAATGTCTTTCCAATATTTTTATTGCTCAACCAATTTCTAAACTGACAGCAGAGATTATAAGATACCTCAATTTCCGGGTAATAATGGAATAAAGCCTTAGCCCTTTTGCATTGGCTGGGTCTCCACTGATCTGGGAATTTGTATAATAAGTACCTGCTTCTGGAAAGTATCTCAAGTGGAGTTTCTCCATTTTCAAGTCGTTCTTCTTTGTAATGAAATTTACCTGGTTTAAATTGAGTATCCGTTTTTTCACATTCCTCCATTCTTAGTTTTTCTGCTAACTTAAATTCATGGTGTGCCTTCCTCTTTTTTTCAAGTTCTTTCTGTCTATATCTTACTCTTACTGCCTGATGAGCGTCCATCAAGTTAGAGATTACATGAAATTTATCTCCTATCTGATTCACATTTGGCATTAGTTCTAAGCATACTTTTTTATATAGTGAGGAAAAATCGAGAGTAATTCTTTTTATTTTAGAAAATAAATCTTCATGCAGCATAGCCACTTCTTTAATTTCAGAAAATACCACGCTTTTACACAATAATGCAATCTTACCTGTATCCTTATCCCCCATTACAGTATAGAAATCTTCTCCAATGTGTTTTTCATCAATTGACATGCTCTCGCCAAAGTTCTCCGCTCGCAGAATGGGTACTTCAATAATCTTTTCCTTGCCTCCAACAAAGATCTTTACATCATGGATATGAATACTGGCACCTTTATCCTTCGCATATCCGCTCAAAACATCCCGGTACCAGCGATAGATCGTGCCTCCCTTAATTCGTAAGGCTTCGCCAAAGCTTGTTATATTCAGCGGGCTGCAATCCAAGTTCCTCTTTTAAAAAAGCTCCAAATTCCTTTGTCGTTTTCATTCCTTTATCATGTAAGTCGTATGTGTTGCTATAACTTTTTTCCGAGGTCCCTTTCTCTTTCCATCGCCTGCGACGTATTGCAAAATATACTGTCTTGTCCTTTAATGGAAAGGTTTGTAATGATATGGCATTAACAAACCCATCCATGATTACATCTTTTCCTTCCAATTCTTCCGGTATTCTTTCTGGTTTCTCCTCAAATAAAATAATGATTGAATCTTTTTTCTCTGTGATTCCTTTTAAATCAAAATTGTTTATCACCTCTGCTGGTGCTACTAATTTTAATAATTCTTGGTGTAGATCTTTTGTTGTCATTTCTTCTTTTGTCAGCAAAGTTAATACTATGCCATCACATCAAAATAAAATTTACCCGTTTTCACTCTTTCCCGGCAAGGTTCAAGGAATATTGCTTAATTTTGTGTCGAAACTTTCTACATGAAAACTTTATCAGCAACTTCAATTTTCACAGGACCACAAAGCCTGAATGATTTTTGGCAATTCATTAAAACCAGCGATTATTCTAACATTGGTGTTCTTGTTGATGAGAATACCCTGAAATATTGCTATCCTTTAATTGGCTTTTCTGAAAGATACCCGGTGATTGAAACAAAAAGTGGTGAAGAAAATAAAACCATCGCAACTTGTCTAAACGTTTGGGATCAATTGTCAGCATTGTCTTTTGACAGGAAATCATTGCTCGTCATTGTTGGAGGCGGCGTTCTGTGCGATATGGGGGGATTTATTGCTGCAACGTATTTGAGAGGGATTGATTTTGTCTTTATTCCAACCACACTGCTTTCAATGTGCGATTCGTGTTTGGGTGGAAAAACAGGAGTGAATTTTAATAGCTTTAAAAATCAGGTAGGCGTTTTTGAAAATTCAAGGGCGATATTCATACACGACCAGTTTCTGAAAACCTTACCGGAAAAACATTTTCTGTCAGGATATGCTGAGATCATCAAACTGGCGCTGGTTGCAGACAAACATTTGTTTTACGATCTGTTCCATTGTGACAATTTTGATGAAAATATTGAAAAAACAATTGAACAATCACTCAAGTTAAAGTCCAAAATTGTGGATGCTGATCCTTTTGAATTAAACATTCGTAAAAGCCTTAATTTTGGCCATAGTATCGGGCATGGCCTTGAGAGTTTTTTCATGATCAACAGACCAAATGAAATAATTTTCCATGGCGAAGCTATTGCAGCCGGAATGATTACTGAAGCGTGGATTTCTTCAAATAGAAATATGCTTACCAAGCCTGATCTGGAAAGAATTTGTTCTTTCATCTTTCGTCTTTTTCCAAAACTTAAACTTGGCAGTGATGATATTTCTTTAATAACTGATTACATTCAAAAAGATAAAAAAAATGAACACAACCAAAAGTTGTTTTCCCTCCCTGATAAAATTGGTCAATGCACAATCAACAATATTGTGACTGATGAAGAGATCAGGAATGCACTTGAGTTTTATTTGAGTTATTGAATGGAAGATTTTATCACCATATCAAATCCTTCGAAAAAAATTTGTGGGACAGTTGAGTTGCCAGGTTCAAAAAGCGAAAGTAACCGTGCATTAATTATTGATGCATTAACACACAAAAGATGCAATATCCATAACCTTTCCACCTCTTCCGATACAAAGATTCTACAGCAAGCTCTTGAATCAAAAGAAACGGAAATTAATGTTGGAGATGCAGGAACAGCAATGCGTTTTCTGATTGCTTATTTTGCAGGAAATGGTCAGGATAAAATCCTAACCGGTAGCAATCGTATGTTAGAGAGGCCTGTTGGACCTTTGGTTGATGCATTGATTGAACTTGGAGCAGATATCAGTTATTGCAATAAACATGGATTTCCTCCGGTGAAAATTAATGGCTCCTTGTCATTGTTTAATAAAAAGAGAGTAAAAATACCCGGTAACATAAGTAGCCAATTCATTTCAGCTCTGTTAATGATAGCGCCAACACTTCCTTCTGGTCTTGAAATTGAAATTGAAGGGAAAATCTCATCAAGACCTTATGTAGAAATGACACGGCAGATCATGTTTCATTTTGGTGTCGAAAGTAAATGGGTGGAAAATGTCATCACAATTGAACATCAGAATTACAATCCTAAAGATTTTAATATCGAATCTGATTGGAGCAGTGCCTCCTATTGGTATGCAATAGCAGCTTCTGCAGATGATCCGGCAATTTTCCTCAAAGGATTGCAACGGCAATCTTTTCAGGGGGATTCAGTATTGAAGGAATGGTTCACTTCTTTAGGAATTTCTACTGAATTTAGTGATACCGGTGCTTTTATTACGAAAGGTATTGAGAAACCATCCGGTTTGCCTGTTATAATTGATTTTACAGAACATCCTGATCTTGCTCAAACTTTTATTGTCTATTGTGCAGCGAATGGATTGAAGCATAAATTTACCGGGCTTGAAAGTTTGAGAATTAAAGAAACAGATAGGATACTGGCACTCCAAAATGAGTTGAAAAAATTTGGTGTTCTGTTTACGGAGGAATCCCCAGGAATATTTAGCCTCATAAGTGAATTTGATAAAAATACTAACCCTTTTGTTGAGACTTATAATGATCACCGTATGGCAATGGCCTTTGCGCAATTATCACTTTATTGCAAAGAAGTGACAATTAAAAACCCTTCTTGCACAAATAAATCCTATCTTTCTTTTTGGAATGACTGCAAATTATGTGGATTTAAAATAAGTTAGCTCTATTAATGATTTGCGATTTTTATTTTTCAAGAATTTTTATTGAAATATCCCTATGCTAAAATTGTTAGGAAATTCTTAAAAAGAAATTATTTCGTGAATAATTCAATAGAGTTTATTAAGATTTTGAAATACACATTGTAGTAAAATGAAATGCCGAAATATAAATGTTTCAAAATGCAAATGATGTTCAAAATTCGACAAAATAGTTTTCGAATAACTATTTAGTTATTAGCCGTTATCATTTACAAAGTTGCTAAATTTTCTTAATTTTGAATTTGATTCTTTTCTGTTAAAATTTCGCAAAATTCTTTAATTATTCATTTTTTTCATTACCTTTGCATAAATTTTAAAAAAGAGTAAAGAATTTTCGATAAACAATTCTTAAT
>Ga0118677_10000542_pt1 | contig 82716 bp, 86 predicted proteins | sample AliMusrvi5mmetaG_FD_86154 | JGI IMG/M metagenome (GOLD analysis project Ga0118677, IMG submission 86154)
GCCATTTAAAGTGGTACGCGAGCTGGGTTCAGAACGTCGTGAGACAGTTCGGTCCCTATCTGCCGTGGGCGTTTGAGATTTGAGGGAAGCTGCTCCTAGTACGAGAGGACCGGAGTGGACGCACCACTGGTGTTCCAGTTGTCATGCCAATGGCATTGCTGGGTAGCTACGTGCGGACAGGATAACCGCTGAAAGCATCTAAGCGGGAAGCCCCTCCCAAGATGAGATCTCACTGGGACTATAAGTCCCCTGAAGGGTTGTCGAAGACTACGACGTTGATAGGCACGGTGTGGAAGCGCAGTAATGTGTGAAGCTAACGTGTACTAATTGCCCGTGAGGCTTGACCATATAACACCCAATCAGTTTGATTGCGTGGAGTAAGCTAAATGAAAAAAGCATTTAGCCGACAGTTTGACTAATCGCAAACAAAGAACACGAAAATAAACAAAAGCAAACAACAGAAAAACCGAGACGTTACAGATTTCCAAGAGCAAATGCGAAGGCCAAAAGAGTTAGAAATAGCGAAAAGAGGCGCATTTGTGAAAGACAGTTGGTGAAAACCGACTACACCAGTTTGCTTGGTGACCATAGCGAACGTGAACCACCCGATCCCATCTCGAACTCGGAAGTGAAACCGTTTAGCGCCGATGATAGTGTGGCAGTTTGCCATGCGAAAGTAGGGAATTGCCAAGCTCTTAATATTAAAACCCAAGCACAAGTGCTTGGGTTTTTTTTTGCGTATAAAATTTGTGTAACATTTTGTTAAAAATGAATATTAACGATGTGATTAGCTGCATATAGGTAAAATACTCTTACGGAATATTTTATATAAGTATTAATAGCCTGTACAAAAAGATATTAATAGTTTTTATGAAGTAAATCGTAATGTTATATACAAAAAAAATATACATTGGTAGCAAATATAAGCATAGAAAAAAAATAGATGGGAGAAGAGAATCTGTAATAAATATCTGAAATCAGCTAAGCAACCACAGTCGTTATCTGTTGCAATAATTGGCGGAGGGCCTTCTGGTCTAATGGCGGCAGAGGTTTTAATTAATGCGGGATATAAAGTTGATCTATATGAAGTAATGCCAACTGTTGGGCGAAAATTTCTAATGGCAGGTAAGGGCGGTATGAATATATCAAACGATGAGCCAATAGATGTATTTATGTCGAGATATGGACGTCACATAAGTCATTTAAAAGGAGCGGTTGATAGGTTTTCTCCGGTGGAATTAAGGCAGTGGCTATATGAGCTGGGTATTGAAACATTCGTAGGTTCTTCGGGTAGGATATTTCCATCTGATATGAAGGCGGCGCCACTATTGCGTAAATGGTTGAGTAGGTTGCGATCAAATGGAGTTAATTTTCATTTGCGTCATCAGTGGATAGGATGGGTAGACGGTAGTACGCATAAATTAATATTTAATGCGCAAGGGCGGAGTATTGAAGTAAATGCAGACGCAGTAATATTAGCATTAGGTGGAGCAAGTTGGCCTCAACTTGGTTCTACTGGATCTTGGGTGCCAATATTAGAAAAGCAAGAAGTCAAAATAGCACCACTTCAACCAGCAAACTGCGGATTTGATGTTATATGGAGTGACTATTTTCGTACACGGTATTCTGGCAAGCCCTTAAAATCAATCAGTATTTCAAGTAGTATAATAAAAGAATTAGATGGCTTTATTAAAGGTGAATTACTAATAACTGAGTATGGTTTGGAGGGAGGGGTTATTTATACGTTATCTTCAAGGTTGCGCGATGAAATTACTTTAAACGGTTTTGCCATGATTTATTTGGATTTAATACCTTCTATAAGCATAGTATTGGCAGTTAATAAAATAACGCAAGACCGTGGTAAACAATCAATGGCAAATCATTTACGTAAACAACTAGGTATTAGTGGTGTTAAAGCAGGATTGTTGCGAGAAATCGTTGTCGCAACAGATTTTAATAATGCAGAAAAGCTTTGTGCTTTAATGAAGTCACTACCAATTAAATTGGTTGCGGCAAGACCGATATCGGAAGCGATAAGTACAGCAGGTGGGATTGAATTTACAGAGCTTGATCATAATTTAATGTTGGTAAAAAAACCCGGTGTCTTTTGTGCTGGTGAAATGCTGGACTGGGAAGCGCCAACAGGAGGCTATTTACTTACGGCTTGTCTTTCGCTGGGGCGAGCGGCAGGAATGGGGGTAATTGCAAGTTTAGAATATTTAATAGATGAGAATGAGAGCTATTAATATAAAAATTGATTGCAAGGGTACAAATAAAAAATAGATGCATTTGAATAAATGTTGATAAATATATAAAGCGTTAAAAGAGGTAAGCTATGAAAACTCCAAAAAGCCTAGAGGCGCTAGTGCGTGATGGCCTGGTTGATAAAGTAATGCGGCCACTTAAAAGTGGTAAAGAAGCGGCTGTATATGTAGTGCTGTCAGAAGGTGAGGTTCGTTGTGCCAAAGTATATAAAGAGGCGAATAAGCGAGGTTTTCATAAGCAAGCATTGTATCAAGAAGGTAGAAAAGTTCGTAACAGTCGTCAAGCTAGAGCAATGGAAAAAAATAGTCGTTTTGGACGAAAGCAACAGGAGGAGGTATGGCAAAACGCAGAAGTTGAAGCGCTATATAAATTATCCGCAGTTGGTGTGCGCGTCCCGCAACCATATAATTTTGTTGAAGGCGTATTACTCATGGAATTAGTGGTAGATGAACAAGGTGCAGCAGCGCCAAGGTTGAATGATTTGGTATTAACCCGAGAGCAAGCAATTGAATACCATGGCCATCTTATAAAAGAGGTGGTTAAGATGCTTTGTGTGGGCATTGTCCATGGTGATTTATCGGAATTTAATATATTAATCGACTCAACTGGTCCAGTAATAATTGATTTGCCGCAAGCAGTCGATGCCGCAGCTAATAATAATGCTCCGAGTATGTTGGAGCGTGATGTGAATAATTTAGCGGCATATTTTGGGCAATTTGCTCCTGAGCTATTGTCGACTAATTATGGAAAAGAAATGTGGAAGATCTACGAAAGCGGAAATTTGAAGCCTGATACATTGTTGACAGGAAGTTTTAAGCAGAATGAAAAGAGAGCTGATGTAGGTAGTGTGATGAGAGAAATTAACGATGCTCGTGAAGATGCTATAAGGCGGAAATATGAACAAAATGAAACGTAACAAGGGATATTAATGGTAATGATAACTGTAAATGTAACCATAGGAAGTATGCATAACAGTATGTATTTTTAATAAGATTGTTTTTATAAATATAGATGATTTGTTATAACTTATTAATATTGAATTGAATTAAGGGTGTAAGGTTATTTATATATAAATATAACGAATAAAAATGAAAAGTCAGATAGTTTTTGACTTGACAAGGATGAATGAGCTGGTAGACTGATCCCTCACTAAATTGACTTGGTGGCATTGATTTCTTGTTTATCAAGAATAGATGGGAAAATGGAAATATACTATAGAGTCCTGGTCAATAGACTGGGGATTTGTTAATTTTTAGGAGGTAGAAATGGCAGCTACAACTGAATCAGTGAAAACTGATGCTGCGGAAGCACCGCTGTTAAATGTAAGAAATATGATATTAGGCTCTTTGGTCTATATCTTGTTTTACGGTTGGGTACGTTGGTATGAAGGTGTTTATGGCTGGTCAGCTGGTCTAGATTCATTCGCACCAGAATTCGAAACATATTGGATGAACTTCCTATATATAGAATTCGTTTTAGAAGTTTCTACTGCAGGTATTTTGTGGGGTTACCTCTGGAAGTCTCGTGATCGTAAAGTTATGTCAATCACTCCTAGAGAAGAGTTGAGAAGACATTTTACACATTGGACTTGGTTAGTAATGTACGCATGGGCTATTTATTATGGCGCTAGCTACTTCACTGAGCAAGATGGTACTTGGCATCAAACTATCGTTCGTGATACTGACTTTACACCAAGTCACATCATTGAATTCTATTTGAGCTATCCTATCTATATCATTACTGGTGGTGCAGCTTTCTTATATGCTAAAACAAGATTGCCAACCTATCAAAAAGGTTTGTCTCTTCAGTACTTAGTATCAGTAGTTGGTCCTTTCATGATCTTACCAAATGTTGGTTTGAATGAATGGGGTCATACATTCTGGTTTATGGAAGAGTTGTTTGTTGCTCCTTTACACTACGGTTTCGTATTCTTCGGATGGGCTGCTTTAGGTGTAATGGGTGTTGTAAACATAGAAGTTCAAGCAATTGCTAAGCTTCTGAAAAAAGACTTAGCTTAATAAGTCTTGGCTATAATAGCTATCTCCTCGCTGTTTCGTCCAATTTCAAGACGAAACAGCAAAGTGGAAGATAGTCATTAATAAAAATAATTTAAATCCTTTAGGAGGTAAGCTAATGAGCGCATCTCAATCAGCTGTACGTTCACGCGCTGAAGCAGTTAAAGCTTCACGCACGTTCGATTGGCTAATTTTGTTTACATTGTTCTTTGTTGTACTTGGTGGTTATCACATTCACTATATGTTAACTGGTGGTGACTGGGATTTCTGGACAGATTGGAAAGATAGACGCCTTTGGGTAACTGTAGCTCCAATCGTTTCAATCACTTTCCCAGCTGCAGTTCAAGCTGTGTTGTGGTGGAGATACCGTTTACCTTTCGGTGCGGTAGTTTGTATTTTAGGTTTGCTTTTAGGTGAGTGGATCAACAGATACTTGAATTTCTGGGGATGGACTTATTTCCCAGTAAACTTCGTATTTCCATCAAACTTGATGCCAGGCGCTATTGTTCTTGATGTTGTATTGATGTTGTCAGGTAGTATGACTGTAACTGCTGTTATCGGTGGATTGGCTTATGGCCTATTATTCTACCCAGGTAACTGGCCTGTTATTGCTCCATTACACGTGCCAGTAGAATATAACGGCATGATGATGACTTTAGCTGATTTACAAGGTTACCATTATGTTAGAACTGGTACTCCTGAATATATCAGAATGGTAGAAAAAGGTACATTAAGAACATTCGGTAAAGACGTTGCTCCAGTATCAGCGTTCTTCTCTGGTTTTGTGAGTATCTTAATATACTTCTTGTGGCATTTCTTCGGCAAGTGGTTCGGAAGCACTGCTTTCGTTGAAGCTGCATAAGACTGTTACAGCTAAAAATAAAAAGACTAATGATAATTTTATATTATCTTTAGATACTCAAGAAACAATAGATTCTCTATTATAGAGGAGGATATATGAAAATATTCAAAGACAAGGTTGCTAAATTATCCTTTGTCGCACTGCTGATTACAATGACAGCAGCGATGTTTTACACACCAACTGCATCTGCTCATGGTGAAAAGTCGCAAGCGGCGTTCATGCGTATGCGTACTATTCACTGGTTTGACCTGAATTGGTCAAAAGAAGAAGTGCCAGTTAATGATACAATGACAATTTCAGGTAAATTCTTCGTATTTACTGGATGGCCTGAAACTGTTGATAAACCCGAAATCTCTTTCTTGAACATCGGTATTCCTGGTCCTGTATTTATTCGTGCAGGATCTTGGATCGGTGGTCAATTAGTTCCACGTTCAGTATCTTTAGAACTTGGTGAGACTTATGAGTTTAAAGTATTGTTGAAAGCACGTCGTCCAGGTGACTGGCACGTTCACACTATGTTGAACGTAAAAGGCGGTGGTCCAATTATTGGTCCAGGTAAATGGGTAACTGTTACTGGTTCTATGTCTTCATTTGTTAACCCAATCACTACTTTGACTGGCGAAACTGTTGACTTAGAAAACTATAACTTAGGTAATACTTATTTCTGGCATGGTTTGTGGTATGGTATTGGTATATTATGGGTTGCTTACTGGGCACGTAAACCAATGTTCGTTCCACGTTTAATTGCTGTTGATGCTGGTAAAGCTGATACATTAATTACTGCTACTGACAGAAAAGTTGCATTAGGATTCGCTGTAGGTGTTATCGGTATTGTTGCTATGTCAATGGCTAGCACTAACGAGAAGTTCCCTATTACTACTCCTTTGCAAGCTGGTTTGTTACGTGGTATTAAATCAATTGACATGCCTGTTCCTACAGTTGCTGTTAAAATTGAAGATGCTACTTACCGTGTACCAGGTCGTGCCATGCAAATGACCATGACTATCACTAACAATGGTGATTCTGCTGTACGTTTAGGCGAATTTAACACTGCTGGTGTACGTTTCATGGACGCTAATGTTGCACAAGACGAATCAGGTTATCCTGATGACTTATTGGCTGAAGAAGGTTTGACTGTTAGCGATAACAGCCCACTTGCTCCAGGTCAAAAAAGAACAGTTCAAGTAACTGCGTCTGATGCTGCATGGGAAGTTTACCGTTTAGCTGACTTGATCTACGATCCTGACAGCCGTTTTGCTGGTTTGTTATTCTTCTGGGATGCAGCTGGTAACCGTCAATTGGTAACTATCGATGCTCCATTAATTCCAACTTTCATCTAATGAAGTAATTAATTAGTAATTTATATTGCTAGTTAAGGAATTGAAAACCCCTACTGCCATTTGGTAGTAGGGGTTTTTTTTTGGAATAAAATGATGGTATGTTGATTGTTTTAAAACTATTTGATCTGTTATAAGATGTGCTAAAAGAGGGTAAATAAATTTATTCTAATGTGGTCATATTAGAATGAGGTGAGAAGTTTTATTTGACAGAACTAAATCCAATTAATTTTAATAGCTTGCCGTGGTTTGAACTATATGTAGCAGTTAAAATTAATTGTAATTAGTTCATTAATTAAAGTATTTGCTAGAATGATCATTAGGTTGAATAAATTACTAGCTTAGTAAAGTAATAATATTTATATACTAACAGCGATTTAACAATTGTCATTAATATGAATATTTGTGGTAAAATTTGATCCGTTAACTAAGATAATTAGCGAATTATCTATGTTTGATGAGATTGCTTTGTGATTAGTTATAATATAATTTAAATATCAATATAAGGTTTATTAAATAATGCGTTCAATTAATAAAGTATTAACATCTATTTTGATGGCTGCATCAATAACAGTAATTTCTACAACAGCTATTGCTGAACCTAAAGGTGAAGCGGCAGTTAAAGATGCTATTGAAAATACGCTTTCAGGTATTATTTCAGCACAAGCTGAAATTAAAGCAGGTGACTTACCTGCTGCTTCAAAAACTATTCTTGAAGCATCGCAAGCTTCAAAAGAATTTCGTTTTGAAATTACAGAACGTCAACGTCAAAAAGCTACTGATGTACTGAAAGCAGCGCGTAAGTCAGTTGAAGCCGGTGATGCAGCAACTGCAGAAGCTGGTTTGGCAACTGCGTTACATTCATTTTCTGAAATGAAAGCTAAGTACGACTTAACTCATTAATTAAAGCTTTAAATGCATCGGGTTAATTTATTGAGTTAGCCTGATGTGCTTTTAAGTAAGTTACAAATTGCATAAATTTTATTTTTAACATTCTTTGTAGCAAATTAGCATACAAATTATGATAGAATTAATGTGTTAAATAATTTATTATTATTTAGTATTATTATAAACAACAACCTAAGAGTTAGTTAAATATGAATACATTTAAAAAAACTATACTGTCTTTACTAATGGCTACTGGTATGGCTGTTATTTCAACATCTGCATTTTCTGAAACTGATGCTGGTAGAGCTACTTATAAGCCTGCTGAAGCAATTGATATTGTTGCTACAAGAATTCAAGCTGCAATAGAAGCAATTAGCAAAGGCGCTAGTAGCGAAGAAGCTACATCACTTATCAAGCCAGCTATTGATTTTAGTAAAGAAATTAATGCAAATGATAAAGTAGATAATGCGCGTGCAAAAGCAAACAGAAAATTAAAATCTGCTATGTCACATGCAAAAGAATCTGCTTTGCAAGAAGCAGAGCAAGAACTAAGAGATGCTAAAAAAGATTTCGAAGCACTGAAAAGCTTAATTTAATTAAGTTGTATAGCCCTATCGAGTAATATCTTAGATGGGGCTATTATAAAAATTTTTAATATTTAAGTGGCAAAAAACACAAATTATTTCTTTATGAGATCATATGTCTTTAATTTGAAGTGCTAGAGTTCATTAGTTATTAATTTAAAAAGCTTTGTTCGTCATATCCCCAGTCAGAACTAAATAATCCGCGTTAACGCAAATAATAGTACTTAGATACTTTGCATTCTTATATTAAATTATTAAATACAATATTGTGGCTAGTTAAATTTCTTTAGTAAAGCCCTTGAGATCCTGTGCAATAAATAGTTTGTAATCAAGTATACAAAAATAGTAAAGTTTAGTTCTTAAGGCTCTAATTAGTGATCAGTTGAGCTTTCATTGTATTCAATAATGCGTACGCGTTGCGTAATACCACAGGCTAAGGTATAAGGAATAGTATCTGAGTATATAGCAATATTTTCTATTGCTAAATCATCGCCCCATAGAGTAACAGAGTCTCCAACTTTAGCATTTGGTTGGCTTTCTAGGTCAACAGTAATCATATCCATTGACACTCTGCCAATTAGTGGCACTCGAAGACCATTAACTAAAATAGGTGTGCCTTCTTTTGCATGGCGAGGATAGCCATCCCCATAGCCTATAGCAATAATTCCTAGTCGAGTTGGCTTTTTGCACGTCCATGTTCCCGAATATCCCACTTTGTCTCCCTCATCTAATGTCTTAACTGCGATAAGTCGTGAATATAGGCCCATAACTGGTTTTAATTGCCATTGCTTACCAGTACAGTCTGGAAAAGGTGATATGCCATATAACATAATGCCTGGGCGCACCCAATCGGCTAAAGATTCAGTCCATGCTAAAATACCTGCAGAATTGGCAATACTACACTCGCTTCGCTCAGTTTCAAGCCGCTGTTCTTCTAAGAGCGTTGATATCGTTTGATTGAATAAATCAATTTGCTTAAGTGATGTTGTGTCATGTTTATCATCAGCATTAGCTAAATGCGTCATTACATTAATCGGCCCCTGAATTAATGGGCAGCATTTAAGGCGCTGGTAAGCACTAGCAAATTCTGTTGGATTAAAGCCTAATCGATTCATGCCGGTATCAACTTTTAACCATATAGAGCAAGCTTTTAGTTCTTTTCTAGCTTCAATTAAATTAAGTTGATTGAATGAATGTACAACAGTATCAAGTCGATTAGCTAATATGGCTTCAAGTTCATTTATATTACTGAAGCCTTCTAAAACAGTAATTTTGTTTTTTATGCCAGCTTTTCGTAATTGTACGCCTTCGTCTACTCTAGCTACGGCAAATGCATCTGCCGATTGCAAGGCAGATGCGATACGTAACAAGCCATGGCCGTATGCATTTGCTTTAATAACGGGCATAATTTTAGCGTTAGGAGCGTACTTACGTACAATTTGCATGTTATGTTGCAATGCTTCTAGGTTGACGACTGCGTAAGCAGGAGAGGTCATTCATAGTCTCCAGAGCTATAAGAGGTACCAGTGAAGTTTTCAAAGCGCGTATACTGTCCTAAGAAGGTCAGTCTAACAGTGCCTAGTGGGCCATTACGTTGTTTACCAATAATTATCTCTGCTATGCCTTTATCAGCGCTGTCTTCGTTGTAGACCTCATCGCGATATACAAATACGATTAAATCTGCGTCTTGCTCAATTGCACCTGAATCTCGTAAATCTGACATAACAGGGCGCTTATTAGGGCGCTGTTCTAAGTTTCGGTTTAGCTGAGATAAAGCAACGACAGGAACATTCAATTCCTTTGCTAGTGCTTTTAGTCCTCTAGAGATATCAGAAATCTGTTGTACTCGATTGTCACCACTGGAAGGTGATTGCATTAGCTGTAAATAATCCACTACAATCAAGCCTAATTGGCCATGTTCACGAGCAAGTCGTCTAGCTCTTGCTCTAACTTCAGTCGGTGATAAGGCGGGTGAATCATCAATAAACAATTGGGTGCCAGCCAGTAAATTAATAGCTGAGGTTAATCGTGGCCAATCATCTTCTTCTAATTTCCCCGTTCTAACCTTATGTTGATCAATGCGGCCTAACGAAGACATCATGCGCATGGCTAAAGAGTCCCCTGGCATTTCCATGCTAAATACGGCAACTGGCTTATTGCCTTTAAGTGCAATGTTTTCAGCCATATTCATGGCAATAGTGGTTTTTCCCATAGAGGGTCTGCCGGCAACAATAATTAAATCAGCAGGTTGTAAGCCAGAGGTCAATTCATCAAAATCAGTAAAGCCAGTACCAGCTCCAGTAATAGCGCCTTCTTGTTCAAACAGCGTTTCAATTTTATCGATGGCATTGGCTAGCAATGATTTTATGGGAACAAAACCACCTCCCTGTCCCCGTTGGCGCTGTTCAGCAATCTGAAAAACTTGACGTTCTGCATTTTCAAGTAATTCAGAAGTATCACGACCTTCTGTATTAAAAGCAGAGTCTGATATTTGCGTGCCGATATGAATTAATTGTCTTAAGACAGAGCGATCTCTAACTATATCAGCATAAGCTGTAATATTGGCAGCACTTGGCGTATCTTTGGCCAGCATGATTAAGTATGCTAAACCGCCCACGTTTTCGAGCTCACCGATAACTTTTAAAGCATCTGATAAGGTGATGACGTCAAATGGAATTTGTTTTTCTGCGAGTTCTTCTATTTTTCTAAATATTAGTTGATGGCTGCGTCGATAAAAATCAATTTCAACAACTTTATCAGCAATGGAGTCCCAGGTTTGATTATCTAACATTAAACCACCTAATACAGATTGCTCAGCTTGTATTGAATTGGGTGGAACTTTTAGAGCATCTAGAGAGTAATCGCGATCGAGAGAGTAGTTTTCAGGCATGAATAGGTGCGCAAAAAATAAGGATAATAACATGATGACATACTTATACATATACGTTGCTATTCATCAACTAATATTAATAGGTTGAATTGATATAATATTAATTAATGTTGTCGTCAATGGAGTTATTATTAATTAAATGAATAGGGCTTTTATTGCTGTCAGTGGTGATGAAATGTTGGATGGGTCTAGTATTTAATTCTATGAGCTGGCCGAACTTGAATAGCTTCGTAAGTTACAATTATTTATAATTTTAATAGATGGTAATTCATGAAATGGTAATTATCGGATACATGAAGGTTGCTGTTCGTCTTGTCATACCTAAAATGGAGCCGTGATGTATGGTAAGCTTGCCGTACAGTGGGGATTATGATATTAGAGTAGATTATAGTGGGGTAATCTAAGTTATAGATTGTCTTGAAAAATAATTAAGTTAATGATGTAACGTAAAGGGATTGCGTGCTTTGATAAGTGGGGGGTAAACATAACTACCATCAATAAAATTAGGTATAGTTAGTGTTTAATTGTTATGTCCATGTCGATAATATCATTAACAATTCATTGTGAAAATAATTATTTAGAAGGGTAATGTAGTAAGCTTTATGATTATTAAATGGTGTAAATAACAACCAATATATCAACAGAATTTAATCAACCTTGATTTAATGGTCGTCGATGTCTATAATCCATGAGCTATTATGTTTGGAGACCCGCGTGACGAGTAGAAAATTTTCTACTGTCAGTAAGATTTTAAGTTATCAGCTTTTAATCATACTGATAATAACTGCTGGCTTAGCAGTTTACGGAGGTATGCACTATGCGATGTCAAGTGCTTTAGGTGGGGTGGCAGCGTTTGTACCAAATCTGTATTTTGCTTTGCGTATCCATAAAGCCGCCGGGCTACCCGCACGTAAGGTTATGAATTCATTTTATGCCGGAGAATCGGGAAAATTAATACTCACAGCCGCGCTGTTTGTGATAATTTTTAAAGTACCAAACATAACAATATTACCGCTGCTTATAGGCTATATAACAGCATTATCAGTTTTTTGGTTTGCGCTATTAATGCGTTAACATTATTAAGAGAGAGGAACGATGGCTACCGAAGCTCATGCCACTGAAGGTGTAACGGGTTATATTATTCACCATTTAACTCCGCTACATGTGGGTGAAGGTTTCTGGACATTGAATCTGGATACTTTGTTTTTCTCAGCTGTTTTAGGCGGCTTGTTTTTATGGTTTTTTAAGACCGCAGCAGATAAGGCAACATCTGGCGTTCCAGGATTGGTGCAAAATTTTGCTGAAATGTTGATTGAGTTTGTAGACAATCAAGTGAAAGATAGTTTTCATGGTGAAAGTAAATTAATAGCACCCTTAGCATTGACTATTTTTTGCTGGGTATTCATGTGGAACTTTATGGATTTATTTCCAGTTGATATATTGCCACTCATCGGATCAATGATGGGTATCGAATATCTTCGAGTTGTACCTAGTACAGATTTGAATGCTACATTTGCAATGTCTATTTCGGTATTTTGTTTAATTATTTTTTATAGCATTAAAATAAAAGGCCCATGGGGTTTTGCTAAAGAGTTGATGTTCCAACCTTTTGGTCCTTGGTTATTACCGTTTAATTTATTGTTGAAATTAGTTGAAGAAATTGCCAAGCCTATCTCATTAGCATTGCGGCTGTTCGGAAACCTGTACGCAGGTGAATTGATTTTTATTTTGATTGCCTTATTACCGTGGTATATACAACCGGTATTAAGTTTTCCTTGGGCAATTTTTCACATTTTAATTATTACGCTACAAGCTTTCATATTTATGGTGCTAACGATTGTTTACCTGAGTATGGCGCACGAGCATCATTAATTATTGTTGGACCGTTTTTTTATAACTTTATTAACCGTTTGGAGGTTTCATGGAAATTGCAAAATTAATTGCTGACGTACAAGGCATGACTGCTATCGCAGTAGGTCTAGTTTTAGGTATGGGCGCTTTAGGAACTGCTATAGGCTTTGGTCTATTGGGTGGTAAGTTTTTGGAAGGCGCTGCACGTCAACCTGAAATGGTACCTATGTTACAAGTAAAAATGTTTGTTGTTGCGGGTCTGTTGGATGCGGTAACAATGATCGGCGTTGGTTTGGCATTGTTCTTTACTTTCGCAAATCCATTCCTGTCTGCGGTTACAGCTGCGGCTGCAGGTTAATTGCACACGCGTGTTTAATAGTAACAAGAGGAACGCATCGTGAGCATCAATGCTACTCTCATAGGGCAAATGATTACCTTTGCACTTCTGGTATGGTTTACCATGAAGTACATTTGGCCGCCTTTATTTGACTCTTTAGAAGAACGTAAAAAGAAAATTGCCGATGGCTTGGCTGCAGCTGAAAAAGGTCAGGAAGAAATTCTGTTGGCCGAGAAAAAAGCCAAAGGTGTTATAAAAACAGCTAAAGAACAATCTTCTGAGATTGTTAATCTAGCTCAAAAGCGTGCTAATGATTTGATTGAAGAATCAAAAGATACTGCGAAGCAAGAAGGCGAACGCCTACTCGTGGCAGCAAAAGCACAAATTGAGCAAGAAATTCAGCAGGCTAAAGAAGGTTTGCGTCAAGAAGTGGCTGATTTAGCATTAAATGCTGCAGCACAGATTCTGGGTGCTGAAATTGATAAAGCTAAGCATCAAGATATTATTAGCAAAGTTTCTAAACAATTAGGTTAAGCATAATGAGCGAACTGGCAACATTAGCAAGACCCTACGCTGCAGCTATTTTTAAAAGAGCTAAGGAAACTCAGTCGGCAACAAGTTGGTCGAAGAGTTTGGCATTTATGTCTTCTGTTTTAAAAAATCCAGACATATCTGTTGTAGTTGACAATCCTAAGGTGGATAAGCAAAGATTATCTGCATTGATGCTAGATATCTGTCAAGGGCACGTTAATGAAGAGAATGAAAATTTTCTAAAACTACTGGTTCATAATAATCGCTTACGCTTAGTGCCAACGATTGCGAAGCTTTTCGAGGCATTTAAAGCCGATGATGAAGGTTATATGGAAGTCGAAGTTATGTCTGCCTATCCTTTATCGAAAGAAGCAAAGCAAGAATTTGCTGCAACCCTAGAAAAAAACCTAGGCAAAAAAATCCATATGAATGTGGCTGTAGATAAGTCATTAATCGGTGGCGTTCTCGTACGTGCGGGCGACAAGGTTATTGACGGATCCATTAAAGGCCGACTTCAACACATGCAAAAAGCGCTAAAGTAAGAGTGAGAAATAGCACATGCAATTAAATCCATCTGAAATAAGTGATCTGATTAAAAAGAAGATCGAAAACTTTGACCTAAGTGCCGAAGCGCATACAGAAGGTACTGTCGTCAGTGTGACCGACGGTATTGTAAGAGTACACGGTCTTTCTCAAGCAATGCAAGGTGAAATGCTTGAATTCCCAGGCAATACATTTGGGATGGCGCTTAACCTTGAAAGAGATTCAGTCGGTGTCGTGGTATTAGGTTCATACCAACATATTACTGAAGGCGATATCGTAAAATGTACCGGAAAAATTCTTGAAGTACCTGTAGGTGAGGCTTTACTTGGTCGCGTTGTTGATGCACTGGGTAATCCAATTGATGGCAAAGGTGCCATTGAAACCACTGAAACAGCTCCAATTGAAAAAATCGCACCAGGCGTTATTGCACGTCAATCAGTAGATCAACCTGTACAGTTAGGTTTGAAATCAATTGATGCGATGATTCCAGTTGGGCGTGGACAACGGGAACTTATTATTGGTGACAGGCAAACAGGTAAAACTGCGATTGCTATTGATGCCATTATTAATCAAAAAGGTACAGGTATTAAATGTATCTATGTTGCTATTGGTCAGAAACGTTCATCTATTGCTAACGTTGTGCGTAAGCTTGAAGAACATGGCGCTATGGCGCATACGATTATTGTTGCGGCATCAGCTTCTGAGTCTGCTGCGTTACAATTTATCGCGCCTTATACCGGCTGTTCTATGGGTGAGTTCTTCAGAGATCGTGGTGAAGATGCTCTAATTATTTATGATGATTTGACTAAGCAAGCTTGGGCTTATCGTCAGGTTTCATTGTTATTGCGTCGTCCTCCGGGTCGTGAAGCTTATCCAGGTGATGTGTTTTATTTACACTCACGCTTATTAGAAAGAGCATCGCGTATTAATGCAGCAGAAGTTGAAAGACTGACTGGTGGAAAGGTAAAAGGCAAAACAGGATCACTGACTGCCTTACCTATTATTGAAACGCAAGGTGGAGATGTGTCTGCTTTCGTACCTACTAACGTAATTTCGATTACTGATGGACAAATTTTCCTTGAAAGTAATTTGTTTAACTCAGGTATTCGTCCTGCTGTAAATGCTGGTTTATCAGTATCTCGAGTAGGTGGTGCGGCACAAACAAAGATCATTAAGAAATTAGGTGGTGGTACCCGTTTAGATTTGGCGCAATATCGTGAGTTGGCAGCATTTGCTCAGTTTGCTTCTGATTTAGATGAAAGTACACGTAAACAAATTGAACGTGGTCAACGTGTCACCGAGTTAATGAAGCAAAATCAATATTCGCCAATGTCTGTTGCACAAATGGCAGTGTCGCTTTTTGCAGCTAATGAGGGCTTCCTTGATAGCATCGCAGTGAATAAGGTACTTGATTTTGAAGCGGCCTTACATCTGTACATGAAATCTGAGCAATCTGAACTCATGAATAACATTAATGCAACCGGCGATTTTAGTAATGAAATCAGCAATGGCTTAAAAACAGCTATTGAAACTTTCGTTAAAACTCATAGTTGGTAAAAGGGTCTTCAAATGGCTGTTGGTAAAGAAGTACGCACCAAGATTGCGAGTATTAAAAATACTCAAAAGATCACTCGCGCAATGGAGATGGTTGCTGCGAGTAAAATGCGTAAAACAAAAGACAGAATGCAAGCTTCACGACCATATTCTAAAAAGATTGCAAAGATTATTAAGCATTTGGCGCAAGCCAATCCAGAATATAAGCATCCCTATTTGATAACACGAGACGTTAAACGTATTGGCGTTATTGTGGTAAGTTCTGATAGAGGTTTGTGCGGTGGTCTGAATTCAAATTTATTCAGAAGCACGCTAAACCGCTTAGTGGAATGGGAGGGTGCTAATATTGAAGTGGATGTTTGTACGATAGGTACAAAAGCCTCTGGGTTTTTTAGTAATCTGAAAGTCAATTTAGTCGGCCAAGCTATTAAATTAGGTGATGCACCACATCTGAATGACATCATTGGTGTCATTAAAGTCATGTTGGATGCCTATGAAGAAGGTAGAATCGATCAATTGTTTATTATTAGCAATGAATTCGTAAATACCATGACTCAACGACCCACAGTTGAACAGTTATTGCCAATAGTGGCTTGTGAGCTTGATGAAAACTTGAACGGCCATTGGGATTATATTTATGAACCTGATGCTAAAGAAGTATTGGATCATCTGCTGAACCGTTTTGTTGAATCCAAAGTTTATCAGGGCTTAGTTGAAAATAATGCCTGTGAACAAGCGGCCAGAATGGTGGCAATGAAGAGCGCTTCAGATAATGCCGGAAATCTTATTAGTGAGTTGCAGTTAATTTACAATAAAGCCAGACAAGCCGCAATCACTCAAGAAATTTCAGAAATTGTTGCAGGTGCTGCTGCTGTTTAATCCATATAGGGAGCCGATCTTTATATCGGCTCTTATGTTTAGGCTAGAGCAGTCGCCACATTCAAATTGACACAAAACTTTAGAGGACACAGAATGAGTTCGGGTAAAATCGTACAAATTATAGGCGCGGTCGTTGACGTAGAATTTACACGTGAACAGCTGCCGAAAGTATATGACGCCTTAATCGTAGAAGGCAAAGATCTAGTATTAGAAGTCCAACAGCAATTGGGTGACGGTGTCGTTAGAACGATTGCTATGGGTAGTACTGATGGTTTAAGTAGAGGCCTGATAGTAACCAATACTGAAGCACCTATTTCGGTCCCTGTGGGTAAAGAAACCCTAGGTCGAATTATGAATGTTTTAGGTCAGCCTATCGATGATAAAGGTCCTATTGGTGAAAAAGTTAAATGGGGCATCCACCGTGAAGCTCCAAGTTATGCAGAGCAAGCTGCTGCTAACGAACTTCTAGAAACTGGTATTAAGGTTATCGATTTAGTTTGCCCCTTTACCAAAGGTGGTAAAGTTGGTTTATTTGGTGGTGCCGGTGTAGGTAAAACTGTCAACATGATGGAACTGATTCGTAATATCGCCATTGAACATAGTGGATACTCAGTATTTGCTGGTGTTGGTGAGCGTACTCGTGAAGGAAATGATTTCTATCACGAAATGACAGATTCTAACGTAATCGACAAAGTATCGTTAGTTTACGGACAAATGAACGAGCCACCCGGAAATAGATTACGAGTAGCATTGACGGGTTTAACCATGGCGGAATATTTCCGTGATGAAGGACGTGATGTTTTATTCTTCGTAGATAATATTTATCGTTATACCTTGGCAGGAACTGAAGTATCTGCTTTATTAGGTCGTATGCCTTCAGCAGTTGGATATCAGCCTACACTAGCTGAAGAAATGGGTGTTTTACAAGAACGTATTACATCGACTAAAACAGGTTCTATTACGTCAATTCAAGCGGTCTATGTACCTGCGGATGATTTAACTGATCCATCACCTGCTACAACTTTTGCTCACTTAGATGCGACCGTAGTTTTATCACGTCAAATTGCAGAGTTAGGTATTTATCCTGCTATTGATCCTTTGGATTCAACCAGTCGTCAGCTTGATCCTTTAGTTATTGGACAAGAGCATTATGACGTAGCTCGTAGTGTTCAAGGTATCTTGCAACGTTACAAAGAATTGCGCGACATTATCGCCATCTTGGGTATGGATGAGTTATCTGAAGAAGATAAGTTAACTGTATCAAGAGCTCGTAAAATGCAACGTTTCTTGTCTCAACCATTCTTTGTTGCTGAAGTATTTACCGGTTCTCCAGGTAAATATGTATCTTTAAAAGACACCATTGCTGGTTTTAAAGGTATTATCAACGGCGATTACGATGCTATTCCAGAACAAGCTTTTTATATGGTTGGTACCATAGAAGAAGTACTTGAGAAAGCTAAGACATTAAAAAGCTAAGGCAATTTCTCCCTATCTTGTGGTAGGGAGAAGTTTGAAACAGGTGAAGATATGACCATGACCGTACATGTAGACATCGTAAGTGCAGAAAAAGAGATATTCTCTGGCTTGGCAGAAATGGTTTTTGCTCCCGCTGAACTTGGTGAAGTTGGTATTTCACCTCGACATGCTCCTTTCATTACCAGATTAAATCCTGGTGAAGTTCGGGTTAAAGTAACGGCTACTGAAAGTTATCCATTTTATATTTCGGGTGGCTATTTAGAAGTTCAGCCACATCTGGTAACTATATTGGCGGATAGTGCGATTCGAGCAAAAGATATCGATGAAGCTGCCGCATTAGATGCTAAAGCTAGAGCTGAAGAGGCTATAGCTGATAAAACAGGCAAGATTGATTACGCAACAGCTCAGGCTCAATTGGCACAAGCTGTTATGCAATTAAAAACTCTAGATAGATTTAGAAAACGTGGTGGTTAACAATAACCTGTGTTTGTTATTGGCAAACTAAAGCGTATTCTAATTTTTTTAAAAAGCCCGGTAACGTAAGAAACGCTATCGGGCTTTTTTGTTTAACAGGACTCACCATGAAGATTACAACTATTATTCTTGCTGCTGGAAAGGGGACACGTATGTGTTCTCAACTGCCTAAAGTATTACATCAAATTGCCAATAGACCATTGTTAAAGCATGTCTATGATATGAGTAGCCAATTAGAAAACAATAACATCAAAATTGTTTATGGACATGGCGCTGATTTAGTCAGAGATACCTTAAAAGATATAGATGTTAGTTGGATCGAACAAAAGCAACAATTAGGTACGGGTCATGCCGTGCAGCAAACCTGTGATCAATTTGCAGATAGTGATACCGTTTTAATTTTATATGGTGATGTACCTTTATTAAAACTAAGTACTGTAAAGGAGCTAATAAATAATGTTAATTCTCAATCTATTGCCTTGTTAACGGTTAATCTTGAAGATGCTACGGGTTATGGCAGAATAGTTAGAAATCCTTTAGGGCAGGTAACTAAAATTGTTGAGCAAAAAGATGCAACGGCTGCCGAGCAATTAATTAAGGAAGGTAATACTGGCATTATGGCGGTTCAGGGTCAACAGCTAAAGAAATGGTTGGGTCAGTTAGGTAATAATAATGCGCAAGGTGAATATTATTTAACAGATGTTATTGAAATGGCGGTTGCCGATGGAATTGCTGTCATTACGAGTCAACCAATATCCGTCGATGAAGTCTTAGGTGTTAATAACCGTATTCAGCTAAGCCATTTAGAGCGCGTTTATCAGACTGAGCAAGCAGATTTTCTAATGGAACAGGGTGTTACCTTAATGGATCCTGCCCGTTTTGACCTTAGAGGCACTATTGAATCGCTGGGAACAGATATTATTATTGATGTAAATGTAATATTAGAAGGTAAAAATAGTATCGGTAGTAATGTGCGTATAGGTGCTAATACCTATATCAATAACTCTATAATCGCCGATAATGTAGACATTTTAGCGAACTGTATTATTGATAATGCAATTATAGGGCAAGCCAGTAAGATAGGACCTTTCGCAAGGTTACGTCCTGAAACTGTTTTGGCTGAACAGGTACATATCGGTAATTTCGTTGAAATTAAAAAATCATCCATAGCCACCGCTAGCAAAATTAATCATCTAAGTTATATAGGTGATGCAACGGTAGGTAGTCACGTTAATATAGGTGCTGGAACTATTACCTGTAACTACGATGGCGTTAATAAATTTAGAACAATTATTGAAGATGGTGCTTTTATTGGCTCAGATAGTCAATTAGTGGCTCCAGTAACTATTGGTAAAAATGCCACCATAGGTGCAGGATCTACCATTACTAAAGATAGTCCAGAACATCAATTGACATTAAGCAGAGCAAAGCAAGTTTCTATTTCAAGTTGGCAACGTCCGGTTAAACAGGAAAAATAATATGTGTGGAATTGTAGGTGGAATAGCGCAACGAAATATCGTACCCATATTGTTGGAAGGCTTGAAGCGCCTAGAATATCGCGGCTATGATTCAGCGGGTTTAGCGGTTATTAATGATGGCACTATCTATCGAAAAAGAGAGGTAGGTAAAGTTAAGGGGCTAGAAGATTTATTACAACTAGATCCTGTATTCGGTAATATTGGTATAGCTCATACCCGTTGGGCAACGCATGGAAAACCCAGTACCGCAAATGCACATCCTCATCTCAGTCGAGATAAAGTGGCGGTAGTGCACAATGGTATTATAGAAAACCATGAGCAATTACGTACGTCACTCAAAGAAAGTGGCTATGTCTTTACTTCAGAAACTGATACCGAAGTAATCGTACATCAAATTTATCAAGCCATGGAATCTATTGATGGCTTTTTAGAGGCCATTAAGCAAGCCATAAAATCACTTGAGGGTGCTTATGCCCTGGGTATTATGAGCACAGTCGAACCTGATACCTTAATTGTTTGCCGTAAAGGTAGCCCATTAGTGATAGGTGTTGGTATCGGTGAATATTTTATCGCTTCCGATGTGGCGGCTTTGCTACCAGTAACTCAGCGCTTTATTTTCCTAGAGGACGGTGACATAGCCTCAATCAGTATCGATAACTTAGTGATTTATAATAGTGATGGTGAAGTCGTCACTAGAGCTATTAAAGAAAGTCAGTTGACTGCTGATTCAGTGGATAAGGGTGATTATCGCCATTACATGTTAAAAGAAATTTATGAGCAGCCCTTTGCCATTTCGCAAACGCTGGAAGGTCGATTCATTAATAATCGCTTAGAAGAAAGTGCTTTTGGGCACAATGCTTCTGAAGTGTTCGATAATATTAAATCAGTACAGATTTTAGCCTGTGGTACTAGCTATCATGCCGGCCTTGTTGCGCGTTATTGGTTTGAAAAATTAGCGAGAGTCCCTTGTCAGATAGAGGTAGCTAGTGAGTTCCGTTACCGTCATCCTGTTTTGCTGCCCGATACCTTGATTGTTACTATTTCTCAATCGGGTGAAACAGCCGATACTTTAGCAGCATTACAAGAAGCTAAAAAATTAGGTGCTAAATATTCCTTAGCTATTTGTAACGTGCCTGAAAGTTCACTGGTCAGAGAGTCTGACTTAGTATTAATGACACGCGCTGGTCCTGAAATTGGTGTTGCTTCAACTAAAGCGTTTACCACACAATTAGCGACCTTGATGCTATTGGTCATGGCTATCGGTAGACGCTTTGAAATGACAGAGCAAGTAGAGCAAAAAATTACCTCAGAATTATTTCGATTGCCTAGCAATATTGAAAAAGTGCTGCAATTGAATGAGGAAATTAAAGTATTAGCAGAGCAATTTTCTGAAAAACAACATGCTTTATTTTTAGGCAGGGGTTCTCATTATCCGATAGCGATGGAGGGAGCATTGAAATTAAAAGAAATCTCTTATATTCATGCCGAAGCCTATCCTGCCGGTGAGTTAAAACATGGCCCCTTAGCTTTGATAGATGCTGATATGCCAGTTATTACGGTAGCACCCAATAATAGTCTGCTAGAGAAACTAAAATCAAACATACAGGAAGTAAGTGCTAGAGGTGGTCAGCTCATAGTGTTTATGGATGAAACTTTAGCGACAACCAGCGACGACAATGTACAGATTGTAAAGATGCCCCAAGTTGAAAATGAAATCTCACCCATTATTTACACCATACCGTTGCAGCTATTGTCATATCATGTTGCTGTGTTAAAAGGCACGGATGTTGATCAACCTAGAAACTTGGCTAAATCAGTGACAGTGGAGTAATTTACTTATGCTTTTTTCGGTGAATTGTGATGTAAAAATAAAGTTAGGGCTCTGGCTCAACAATCACTACAGTAACATAACATAACCCAACACTTCAGTGAGTCCGGCCATAAGGTAAAACAGCACATAATATTGACCACATTCAGTGTTTGATTTACTCGGTTATGTGATATTTTTCATATTATCGTCAAATCGCTAACAATATAAAATATATGCATAATTTTTTCACCTACTACGAATCACATAGACACAGGTTATTTTACTCACCTATAAAAAGCATTTATTAAAGATCAGTTTCACATAGGTCACTGAATTTATTAGCATTAAATCACACTTGATATTGTATATGTTATTATATTAGACTATTGTTTATTGGCTTTAAGTTAATATAAATCAATAAGATATATTAGTTAAGATGAGTTAAAAAACTATAGGTGAGTAAAATTGCACTACTTATTGTAAAACAGCATCTAACATTGACCATCTTTAGCATTGGTTTTTATTCACTTATGTGCATTAGAACAGCACGTTAGCGTTTTACAGAATCAACTTTGACGCTGTTTTACACAATAGTGTTGAGTATGAACCTTTATTTTAAAGTGACAGAAGGGTTGAGCGTATCTACATTATGGATTATGGCCCTTTTACGATGCGCAGAAGACCTTCAAGGTTTATTCATAATCCTTGTGCTGGTAAGCAGCTAATTATAACTGCAAATTGATGACTGATTTTATGAAAGGCAGAGAATTCAGAGCTAGAGTGAACTCTTTGCCTTAACTAATAAAGCCAGCAATACAAGCTTTCTACAAAATTACTGTGTAAGTTCTACTTCTTTTTTCTGTTCTACAGGTTTTTCTGTTTCAGTCGCTTTTTGTGCTTCAGCAGCCTTTTTTCTATCAGCCGCTTTTTTTGCTAGTGCTTCTTTTTGATCTGCAGCCTTAGACGCTGCAATTGATCCTGTTTCTGCGACAGCTAGCACCATGTCGGTGTTTGCTTGTGTGATTGTTGGCGCAAATAACACTGATAAAATACAAAGAGATAGTGGCAATTTTAATTTTGTTAGTTTAATGAATAACATAAATGATCCTTTATTAAGTAAAATATCGATAGGGTTCTACATGAATCGTAGCTGTTAATTGCTCCTGCAGCGATTAGTTTCTTACATTCAATTCATAAGTGCAATCGATAATAAATGTAATAAAGAAAGTAAGCGATCATTGATGAGCTCACTTCGATAGCTTTAAATTAAGCTACAAACCAAAACTTCTTAACCTTTTTCGTAATGAAGAGGTATTGATGGCTAAACGGCCTGACCAAAAAGACGTATAAACTAAGGTAAGCTTATGGTCTATTCTTGATGTCCAAGTCCATATCAGTGTCGCCATAATAAACACTGTAATTGCAATGACGATTAAACTTAGACACCAACTTTGAAAGGGGTTGAAGATCAACGCGATTAGTGCAAAAAGTGTGGCCATTAAAAAGGTATAGTAGGCTGCTTTCCCAGAACAAAGTGTTGAGCTAACACTATCTATAAGACTGTGTTGATTCGGAAAGGGCGCTCCAGCCTTGGCTATTTCCGTTTGAATATTGATTAAAGGCAGGCTACTAGGCCAATTGTTATGGCTAACAACTTGGCTACAGAAAGGAATATTGCCGGGTGCGTAGTCTGCAGTAATTTGGGCAATACGCTCATAAACACTGACATGAATTTTTGGTGTGGTGATATGCCGATCTTGGCAAAGCTTGAATATGTTCCGTGGTTGCCAGCGATAGTAAACACCTAATCCAGAGCGGGAGTTATAAAGTTCGCCATGCACATCCTGTTCGGTACTGACATAGTCGCGAGCGGCAGTTATGAAGCGTAGTCCAGATTTTTCTGCCTGTGCCATCATCCAATCTAAAGCCACTAAAGACATACCTTGTTTTGGATAGCCACCACCGACGTTGGAATGTACGCCGGCGAACCAAACTTGCTCTATTTGCTCAGGTTTAGCATCAGTTTCATCCCAAAGCTCAGGGCGGAAAGTCATACGTTGGTCATCGATTGATAAAGCTTGGCAGGCGCGTTTGACTCGACCAGGTTTTTGACTGTAAAAGCTGTTGCTCTTGTTTAATATATCGATGATTTCATAAAAAGGTGTGCCTACGGCTCCCACGGTATCCCAAACACCAATGAAGTCGATTTCAATAGTATCGAAAAATATTAAGTCTTTGAGTAATGCCTTGTTAATAGCTTTTCCTTCAAATAAATCATTCGAAAACTCAACCCAGCAAAGGGCTACAGCCTTTTCAAGGTCATCTTTATTTAGAAATTGCGCGCTTTGTAAAATACCCAGTTTTTGGACCATTCCTGAGAGTGCTCTTATCGTAAAAGCACCTCGACTGAATCCGAATAAGAAAATTCGATCCTCCTTAGATTCATAAGCACGAACTAGCTGAATATAAAGTGAGCGAATGTTTTCTGAAAACCCATAGCCGAAAGCATCACCCAGCAGCTTCTTAATGGGATTGCTAGAAACCCCGACGCCATCGTCGTAGAAAGCAATTTGACGGGCTTGCGTGGGGTCGGACTTGTGGCCTTGAATGTCCAAGGCCTCATAAAGTTTAAAGACGTTAGTGCCTCGGCCTTTGATGGCGCTGTTTCCAGTGCCGTCTGAGCAAAGCACAATAGTTTTGTGGCTGAGGTTGGTCATGGTGGTACTCCAAAGGTAGGTCAATTTGCAGTTTTATGGTTGCCCTGCGATCCATCGCCCAGAGATATTAATAGTGTCGTATTAAGTATTGCGTTGAGTTATGCTAGACTTTTAAAACTTAGTTAAAATCAACTAACATGCCGCAGATAATCTGCAACAACCCAACCGTCAATCATGCCGTCGCCTTGGGTGTCGATAGCTGCCCAATCGTTTTTTTCCTTGATGATATAAACTAGGCTATTTTCAGCTAGAGTATGCGTCGCTTCATAGCTAGAGCCTGCTCCGGCATGGACTCTTAAGCCACCGCGTGCAGTAACTTGAAAACGGGAGCGAGTATCATCGGCCTCTACTACCTGAACCATATCATCAGAAGAACTCAAGGCGCTGTCTCCAATGGTATCTTTGAGCCATAAAATGCCTTCCGCTGCTCTACGCTTAACCAAACCTGATAAGGTTATTTTTTGCTTGGTTTTAGGATCAGTCGCTTTGACCCACTTGGCTAACTCTGGCGGTACAGCATGGTAATCCCCGCCATTTAAACGGATCAACAAGGTGCTGCCAGCCAAGCTATTAATGCCGGCATTGAAAGCAAAACTGACCAGTGCGGCAAACTGATTGTCGGTTAATTCCACTTTAACTAACTGTTCTACACCGAGTCCTGCATGGTTCAAATCGTCCTGCAACAATTGTTCAGCTTCTTGCTGGCTACAGGTTCGTCCAAGTTTGACGTCATCACCGGTATGGCCATAACCAATCGTCCAAACTCCTGCCGGACAACGATAGGCGTCAAGTTTCAAGCCTTCAAATGATTTAACTAGATCTATACCTGATTGGTTTATTTGTTTAGTCATAATAATCTCCATTGGAATGATAAAAAGCTGCTAATGGTTTTGTATAAAATACAACCATCCTGGTTCATAACTATTTTTTATAAGGTCAGAAAGCTTAAGTAGATGGTTTGTTAGGATCATTAGTGGGAGGGTTGTTTCCTGGATCCCGCAAACCTTTTGACCATGCCTTTAAGCGATCAATTGCCGAATCAAAAAGATTAAATGCGACATCAACGCTGTAGCCCATGATTAATGCCATGAGTGTCAAACTAATATTAAATCCTTCAGCTTCTTTTGCGCCCGCTGAAATGAATATCCCACTAATGGCGCCTAATAAGCCGCCAAGGCAAAGGCGCATCGTCAACATTCCAGTATGGGGTGGGACATAACTATTAGTATAAAGATGAAATAATGTATTACGGGTAATATAGGCAGTCGCACCAATAAACCCCAGTAATAAAGGTAATATGTATCTGGATAGAACCGTATAAATTGATGAAGCATATTCGCGCTCAAGAACGATACATGACATTAAGGGGCTGGAATTATCTGCAACAACATTTATTGAGCGAATAGAGGAGCAAGCGTTCAACGCAGCTAAAGTTGAGGTACTTAAACGAACATTTGAGAGCATCGTAGTTAGATCGATTAATGCTTGGTTAGATGCTAGAAGTTGGTTGTTTAGCATTTCAATCTCGTCATATATTTGTTCGCTTTGCACTTTTGGTGTGGCACCATCAATAATTAATCGTCGGGATACCATGAGGCTTTCATGCTTACTAAGTAAGTCTGTTGAATTAGTCAACGTATCGGACAACAAGGCGATATAACATTGGATAAAAACATAAAGAAAAACAGAAACAATCAGTCCAGTAGTAATTCCCTTTATGTTGATGTTATATATTTCATTCAACTTGTTCCCGGAGGATTTTGATCCTGACCACGAAAAATGCCAGCGTTTGGGTTTTTCCAAAACAGCCGGGGCATTTTTGCTGTCTGTATCAGAAGCAGCAATGAAATCTTTCAAACCATCGGCAATTTGAATGCTTATATCGGATGCCGGACTAATTAATATGGAAAGTTCCGAATACACTTTCCAAAGTAAAACTTCATCTGTATTGGTATAATTTTCGGTTTCTTTGCGAATGGAAAAAATGCCGTTATTTAATGTCTCGTTAGGTAAAACAATAGTCGGATTAGACGCTGCATAACGTAACATGCGTTCTATCGTGTTTTTTGCCTGCTGAATTTTTTCTGAGCGTTCATTATTTGGCATAGCACAACCTTTAGTACTGTTTGATTTGGTAAGGTGGGCATGCGCTTATTATGCCCACACTTGAGTGTTAATGTCGGTGGGTAAGCAAAAGCCGCTTGCCAGCCTAGTTGTTACCTTGGCAAAGATTATCTGCGCAAACGCTACGGCAATAACCTAAAGGATACTTGACTAATGAATGGGCATTGGCCACCTCTGCAACACGTCCAGTTAGTATATCGAGCAGTGATGCATCGATACGTTTTGCGCCAAGACCGGCATGATCGGGTTCAATAGCGCCATTCTCTTGAATGTATTGCAGTGCACCCACAGGCGCATAATTCCAGTTCTCAGCACCCGCAAGCTTTTTGCTTAAGTCGGGGATTTTCTCTAACAGAGCAAGTAACTCGATTTCAGGTGGAATAAAAGGCACGATATCCAAATAGTTTTCATATCGGATTTGACTCAGTGTGGCATTATAAATCTTGGCAAACTCTACGTTGCCAGTATGAGGTGAGGCAAACGTCACTACTTGGGTAGGCGTGAGATTTTGTCCCGGTAATTGTTGCTGTTGCAATTGCCAAGCACATAAGCTGGCTAGCGCGCCGCCCTTGCTATGTCCGGCAATATAGATTTTAGCGTTTGGATGGCTGGTGCGTAGCGTTTGGATCCCATGTAAAACCCCTGGCCAAAGATTTTTGAACGCAACATGAAAGCCGGTATGGATGGTGCCGGGAAAACCAGTCACTTGTTCCGGCATAACGATAAAATCTTGCAACCAATCCATAAGGATGGAAATCGTGATGGGTGGGAGAGGTGGTAACGTACCTCGAAAAGCCACGATAATACCGTAATCATTGATACCGACCAGAGCAGCATCAATGGCATCTATACCACCCGTGATAATGGCAGGGTCAGCAAGTAAACCCATATTGTCATAATAGGGTTGTCGTTTTACAAAAGGAAGATTCGGTTGAATGTCATAAGCGCATTCCGCCGCGCATAATAAGCGGCAAGATAAAGTAGAGTTTATTGCAGTCATAATAATTACCTCAAACGTAAATAATGAATAGTTGGCGCTTGCCTACTTTACAGAACTAAACTTTAGTGTGCTGGAGTTGGAGCGGCTGGAGCAGTTCCAGTTACTGTAATCGCTTCATTACTTCCATCCTTTGTCTTTTGCGACGCTTTTAAATCATTCACGGCTTTCTGCATGAATAGAACGGCACTATCAATAGAGCATAGCGCATCATAGCTATTGACTTTGGCAACGACTTCTTCTACTGAGCGTGGTGACTTTGCTAGGTCGGTACGTGCGCTTTTTCTGAACTCCTGAATGCTAGAAAGTAGATCGGTCATTAGCTTGCTTTGTAGATAATTATTGCTATAACTAGTTATGCTGTCAGACAGAATGGTCTTAGTACCGGAAATAATCGCTCCAGCCAGCGGATTAGCAAATGCAGCGCCAGTAGCGGTGATGGTACTAATAGAGTTTAAGGTGTCCTTTGATTCATTAGCGCCGTTCATGCCAGCAGAAAAACGGCTCAAAAATGTCCCGCAATTCTCGTCAGATAAATTCATCGCCCTATCAAAATAGGCTGGGAGCTTATTAATGTCAATTGTTTCTGGAGGTGGCATGCATTCGGAGATACATTGCTTAGCACCATAACTTAATTGCGCCATAGGTCCAATAATGGGTAGGGCAGTTGATAGAAAATACCAAATGCCACTTCTGCGAGGATTTGTATTGGTACTTAAGTCGTACAAAGGCCCCAATACTGGAAACCACACGGCATTACTGTAAATGGATTCTTTTTGGGCGCAACGTGGATAAAGACCCTCTGGATCTTCTGTATTCGGAATACTTTCAAGTGAATTTGATAAGTCGGTATTAATAAAATCTGGATTTTTACGAGTCGTCAAATCAGCGATTGAACAAGAAGGGGCGAAAACCTTATTTGAACTTAAGGTTTTCGAAGTGCCTGCGCAACCGGTGATGATAGGAATAAGTATTGACAATAAAAATATGTTATTTTTCATGGTATTAACATCCATCTTGATTTTGTAAAAGTTGAGATGGTTATTTTATAAAAATAGGTTTCAATGAAAAGCGGATGGGGGTTGCGTTACGCTTGTCATCCCCACCCTGTCAAAACTAAAGTTTACAACGTCATATTTTCTCTATAAGTTGACTGTTTTTTGCAATGATCTTATCAGCAGCAGTATGAATTTGAACGCGAAATTCATTGTCATGAATACCTGTCGCGAGTTCACGAATAGCTATCGCAACTAAAATTTGACTTGAGGGAAGTCTTCCCCATCCGAGATCTTCATAATGTCCATGAAAATAGTCTGTAATCTTAAGTAAAAAATCAAGAGCGTCTTTTGATAACATGATGTTCTCCAGAAAATAAAATATTAGGGTTGCCTAGATTAGCTTTACTGTTGCCGCAACCCATCAGCAACAAAGAGGTAAGCTATTATTTATTAAAACATGTAAGAGCCCATAGATACTCGGTAAGAAGTAATATGCAAATATTTCATTAGCCCACTATATATATCTTACCCCCCTCAAAAACCCAATCTACCCATTAAAAGTAAGTTTATTTTCGAGTGCTTGCTAGTATAATCACCACGCCGCAAAAAGTTGTTAGCAAGTTGTTATTTGTTTGTTAGCATTGTCCATAACGCGAATAACAACTAAAGAGTTCAATGATGGAGCAGACTATAAGCTATGTGTTCGGGGTGTTTCGCTTGGATACTGCCGCTGAACTTTTGTGGAATGAGCAACTGCCCGTCACCTTGGCGCCCAAGACATATCGTTTATTGTTATATTTCTTGCAAAACCCAGAGCGACTAATTTCACATGAGGAATTATTTAGTTCGGTTTGGGAGGGCCGGTGTGTTGATGATTCGGCAATTCGGTTGGCGGTTAATACGCTGCGCAAAGCGTTGCAAGATAACCCTAAGTTGCCGGACTATATTTCAACAGCCCACAAAAAGGGTTATCGTTTTACGGCCAAGGTGAGGATCAATACCCAGCTTGAAGTCGTAGAAACCAATCCTAGTAATCCCTTGAATTATCGTCCGCAAACTTTGGACATGGCTGTATATGATGAGCATAGCCAACATGTCGATGAGCTGGTTCAGGCCTTGCAGCAATCGTCGAACGGAGAGCGTCGCTTAGTTTTTTTACAAGGCGAACAGCAGGTAGGCAAAACGGCTTTGCTCAATAGTTTTCTTTCCAGCGTCCATTATCCCGAGCTTGCCGTATTAAGGGCGCGATGTGTACAGATGCATGGTATCGCAGAGCCTTTTATGCCCTTGCTGGAAGCGCTAGAGCGCCATTGCCGCGAGCCTCATGGCAAGTTGTTGATTGAATATTTGCACGAGTTAGCGCCGACTTGGTTGCATCAGATGTCGAATGTATTAAGCCCTGATGAACTGGCGATGCTGCACTTGAAGGGTGCTCAAAATAACACTATACGTATGTTGCGCGAAGGCGCTGAATTGATAGAGGCGTTGAGTAAAAGTACGATCTTTATATTGATTCTGGATAACGCCCATTGGAGTGATCAAGAAACCTTGGATTTGTTGAATTTTTTGATGTTTCGCTGCTCTGCGACTAAGTTATTGATTATCGTTAGTTACAGGTCTTGCGATAAAGGCGAGGGCGTAAAGCGGATTGCAAAAATGCAGACAGAATTAATGGCGCGTGGCTATGCTCAGGAATTAGTCATGCAGAGAGGTTCTTGTTGATTAGGTCCTAAATACACATCAGGCGATTTATGTCACTCATTCGCCTGATGCGTTATCGTCTAGGGGGCTTTGGTATCAGCCCTTAACGCCCACTTCCAAAATTTGACTCCAATGGCCTACTTGTTGGTCGTGTTTACGATAGATAGCACGGTATTTCCAGATTACGGCAGTGCCAGAAGCGGGAAGTGGCGTATTGTCCTGAAAATTAGTCGTATGTTGGATGGTCAGTAGGGTGAAGATACCGTTGCCGTGATCGGCTTCTATTTCAAGACTATCGGTGTTGTTGCTTTTCCAATGTAGTACCGGGTGCCCACCTTGGAAATCGATGCTTAATATGGGTTGTAAGGTGGTAATATCGATGGCATTGCTCTGCGTGGCAATAATGTTTAAGGCTTTGCCTATAGCTTCTGTGTAATTTTTATGTTTTTTAATGCGAGTAATGAGCGGGCCTACAAAGCCGAAAATATCAGCGTAAAGAGCTGTAGCGGGAGCAGTTGGAAATATAGGTGCTGAGGGCGGATTGACGTTGGCGTTAATCGGGCCATCGCGTAACGCGCGTTTGAAGGCGAATAGGGCATTGCTGTAGTTGGTAGCGGCGTTTAGTGCCTTAAGGCAGTAATCGAAGCCGTCTAAGCCAATCTTTAATTGAGCTAAATCATCGCTGCTGATATCTAAGTCTACGGCGTAGTTGGGCAGATTAAGGTCTAAATGATGCAGCAAGATAAGCTTGCTCGCATCGTCGCGTGGTATGGCTGTGCTGTTAGGCATGATGTGCTTCCTATGTGTGTAAGATTAATATTACAAGCTCTCAAGGTGAGTGGCTTTATATTGAATTCATCTGAAAATAAAAGCAAGTTTTATTTTAAAGTGTTTGATAGTTTGCTAAGGATTTAGTCGTGAGAGTTGCGGAAGCAGCTGTAAATTGTCGAGTCAAGGGCTTGCCCGCTAGTGTTTGTAAAATAATGCTCGTGTTGGAGTGCTATTCTAGATAGCGTGAGGTGTAACGTAGGTGTAGGAGTTTGCGATAATGAGGGGGTGTTGTTGTTTGAAGTAGAGGTGCAGGGCTAATGTTAGAGCGGTAACAGGTGGCTGTTTGAATATTAGCTAGCACTTTAACAAGGGTATCGCTAATGTTGGCAGAATCATCGCTCATTTTGATAAGGTTACCGGTAACTTAGGTAACATTGCCGGTCATTTTGAGAGCATCACCGGTAGAGTTGGTAGTATTAAGTATCATTTTTATAAGGTTGACTGTAGCGTTGGCAGCGCTACCTATCATTTCCCTAAGATTACCGGTAATGTTGTCAGTAATGCCGGTAAATTTAGCTAAATTTACCGCGTGCTTTATCAAGATGATAGGTATGAGTATTATGTATATTAAAAATACTAAGTCATAAAAGTTGATAGCTGTTAAGGCTATTCAATTACCTGATTTTTCTAATGCATATCTTATGAGTGTATATACGATCCATATAAAGCCCACTGATGATACAGTGAAACTTATAGCCGCATAAATTTTCCAGATTTTTTTATTCCAGAAATTAGGATCAAATGCTGCAATGGTAAATATGGTTGGATTTGAAAATCCGCCTACTGCGATACACCAACAGGCAATAGTCGGCAGTTCAATGCCAACTCCGTAAAAGGCCAGTCCAAATAAAGCCATTAAGGCATAGTCAACATGTGCTCTAATTAACGTCTTATAATCAATTATAAATGCGTCTACACCTTTAATTGGAAACCATTTTGCAAAGGTCATCAACCAAGCCGAAGTAATTAGTGCAGTAATGCAAGCCGCAGCGCCTATTAATAAAACTTCCATTGTATTCCCCATAAATGCTATTAAAAATAACTACAATTTAATGATACAGGAATAGTTATCTAGAGCCATTTATAATGATAAGTAGTAAGTTATATCGTAGATAGCTTTAAGTGATGAGAAGTTAGTGGGTTTTGCTCGACTCTCTGGAGTAAATGCTTATAGTGTGGATTTATAGCGGATGGCAATCAACTCAATAAGTTGTTCCGCTAGAATTCTTTTATGAGTCATGGGAAAAAACTGCTCGCCGCTTCCCCAAAATACATGCAAGGCATTTACATCACTATCAAAGCCACCGATTGCTCCGCCAACGACGTTCGCCGCAATCATATCTAACTTCTTTGTGGTCAATTTATCAAGAGCGTAATCTGAAAGGTTATTGGTTTCAGCAGCAAAACCTACCGTAAAAGGATGCGCGTCGAGCTGAGTTAAGTCAGCTAATATATCTTTGGTTTTATTTAAGATAATCGACGTGCTATCAGAATGTTTTTTAATTTTAGTAGGGTTGACGAGGGTAGGGCTGTAGTCGGCAACAGCTGCAGCGCCAATATAAATGTTATGATCATGTGCTCTGGAGATAACGGCCACATGCATATCTGCGGCTGATTCAACTGAAACAAGTGTGCAATTATCAGGGGCGGCTAAAGTGACGGGGCCAGAGACTAGGGTGACTTCAGCGCCAGCTTTAATTGCAGCCTCTGCTATAGCGTAACCCATTTTTCCTGAGCTACGGTTGGTGATGTAGCGTACAGGGTCTAAAGCTTCGCGAGTAGGGCCAGCGCTAATTAATACTTTTATATTAGCAAGAGAATTGTGCTGTGAAGAGCTAAGGCTTGCAAAGTGGTCAATGAGGTGCTGACAAATAACGAGTGGTTCTGACATGCGACCAAAGCCAGTTTCGCCGCATGCTTGCGAGCCTTGTTCTGGGCCTATGGTCAAAACACCTTGGTGCTTTAGGGAGGCAATGTTGTTTTGAGTGATGGTTTTGCTCCACATGGCTTGATTCATAGCAGGAGCAAGGTAGATCGGGCAGGTTGCAGCAAGATATAAGGTAGACAGTAAGTCATCAGCTAAGCCATGATTCATTTTGGCAATCATATTGGCGGAAGCAGGGGCAATAATAAAGATATCTGCCCAGCGCGCTAAATTAATGTGATCCATGCCATTGTCGGCACTGGCATCAAATAAATCAATATAAGTGGTCTCGCCAGATAAGGCCTTAATAGTTAAGGGGGTAATGAATTGTGTGGCATTGCGTGTCATAACGACGCGTACATCTGCACCATTCTTTTTAAAAAGCCTAATTAATTCGGCTGATTTATAAGCAGCAATACCGCCACTAATGCCTAATAATATATGTGTGTTAGTTAACATGGTTAGACTTCGTTCAAGATGAAATAGAAATGCAGAGCTCATATTTTACTATGCTTTAAAATAATAAATTTATTATTTGACAGAAACGCCTAGATAAAAGATAATCTTCAGCTTGCCCGATATAGGAGGGGTTCCCGAGCGGCCAAAGGGATCAGACTGTAAATCTGCCGGCTCTGCCTTCGGAGGTTCGAATCCTCCCCCCTCCACCATCATGAATTTTTTAAAAATCGCGGGTGTAGTTCAATGGTAGAACTCCAGCCTTCCAAGCTGATTGCGTGGGTTCGATTCCCATCACCCGCTCCAAATTCTGAGATTAAGCTCATATAGCTCAGTAGGTAGAGCACTTCCTTGGTAAGGAAGAGGTCTCCGGTTCAAATCCGGATATGAGCTCCAATTAGTTTAGTGATAATCGTTAGGTGACTCATGGCCAAAGAAAAATTTTCACGTAGTAAGCCGCATGTTAACGTAGGAACCATAGGTCACGTTGATCACGGCAAGACAACTCTAACTGCTGCATTAACCACGGTAATGGCAAAATTACACGGTGGCGCAGTCAAAGCATTCGATCAAATTGATAACGCACCTGAAGAGCGCGCTCGTGGTATTACCATAGCGACTTCTCATGTTGAGTACGAATCTGCAGTACGTCATTACGCACACGTTGATTGCCCAGGCCATGCTGATTATGTAAAGAATATGATTACCGGTGCCGCGCAAATGGATGGCGCTATTCTGGTATGTTCTGCTGCTGATGGCCCAATGCCTCAAACCAGAGAGCACATTCTATTATCAAGACAGGTTGGCGTACCTTATATTGTTGTGTTTTTAAACAAAGCCGACATGGTTGATGACGAAGAGCTTATTGAATTGGTAGAAATGGAGCTTCGTGAGTTACTGGATATGTATGAATTTCCAGGTGACGATACGCCAATTATCAGAGGTTCTGCTTTGCTTGCCTTACAAGGTGACGAAAGTGAAATCGGTATGCCAGCAGTTATTAAATTAGTTGAAGCGCTAGATACTTATATTCCATTGCCAGAGCGTGCTGTTGACGGCGCATTTTTAATGCCTGTTGAAGATGTATTTTCAATTTCAGGTCGTGGTACTGTAGTAACGGGTCGTATTGAACGCGGCATTATCAAAGTAGGTCAAGAAGTTGAAATTGTTGGCATTAGAGCAACTGTTGTCACAACAGTTACTGGTGTTGAAATGTTTAGAAAGTTGCTTGATCAAGGTGAAGCTGGTGACAACGTAGGTTTGTTACTTAGAGGAACTAAGCGTGATGATGTTGAGCGTGGTCAAGTATTGGCTCACAAAGGTACTATTAAGCCTCACGCATTCTTTAATGCAGAGATTTATGTTTTATCTAAAGATGAAGGTGGTCGTCATACGCCATTCTTTAACGGCTATCGTCCACAGTTCTATTTCAGAACGACTGACGTAACTGGTGCAGTTGATTTACCAGAAGGCGTAGAAATGGTTATGCCTGGTGATAATATTTCTGTAAAAGTTAAATTAATATCTCCGATTGCAATGGAAGATGGGTTGCGCTTTGCAATTCGTGAAGGTGGTCGTACAGTAGGTGCGGGTGTTGTTGCATCAATACTTGAATAAGTTTTAAAAATCATATAATATAGCAAATTATTACAGTTTCTCTGAATTAGGTCAGTAGTTCAATTGGTAGAATGGCGGTCTCCAAAACCGCTGGTTGGGGGTTCGAGACCCTCCTGGCCTGCCAGTCAGATAAGTTGTAAAATTTAATCAATAATAAAAATAAGACATGAATACAAACGTAGAGACTGAAAGTCCAGTTTTGGATATTATTAAAAAAATCTTTTCTGCTTTAATAGTGGTCGCTGCGGTATCTGCATTTTACTACTTTTCAGTCGATCATGATTCCGTCAAAGAAATTAGATTGCTGTTTAGAGTCTTAGCTTTAGTCTCTGTAATAGTTGCAGTATTAGGCTTGATGTCGACAACTAATACTGGAAAATTCGTATTATCTTTCGTATTAGAATCTAAGCAAGAAGTTAGGAAAGTCATTTGGCCTACGCGTGATGAGACTATGCGTACAACATTGTTGGTTTTCGCCATGGTGTTTATTGTAGGTCTTATTTTATGGGTGCTCGATATGTTCCTATTTTGGGGCGTTCGTTCATTAACTGGACAGGGATAAAATAATGGCATTGCGTTGGTATGTTGTTCACGCCTACTCTAACTTTGAAAATAAAGTTAAGCAAGCATTAGAAGAAAGAGTTAAGAGAGAAGGTTTGGAGCAGTATTTTGGTAAAATATTGGTTCCTACTGAAGAAGTCGTAGAAATGCGCATGGGACAACAAAGAAAAAGCGAAAGGAAATTCTTTCCTGGTTATGTTTTGGTTCAAATGGAATTGACGGACGAAACATGGCATTTAGTTAAAGATGTGCCTAGAGTTTTAGGGTTTATTGGTGGAACTTCCGATAGACCAGCTCCTATCTCAGAAAAAGAAGCAATGTCTATACTCAGTAGAGTTGAAGACGGCGTTAATAAGCCAAGACCTAAAGTGTTATTTGAGGTTGGTGAAGTCATAAGAGTTATTGACGGTCCTTTTAAAGACTTTAATGGTGTCGTTGAAGAAGTTAATTACGAAAAAAGTAAATTAAAGATTTCTGTGCTTATATTTGGTCGTTCAACATCAGTTGAGCTTGCATTTGGGCAGGTAGAAAAAAGCTAAGTAATGTAGTCAATCACACATTCAAGCAATAATAAATAAATCTCTGTCTGAATAAGGCAGGGATTTTTGTGTCTAGGGGAGCTGAAAGGCGTTATTACCCATATTAGGAGTAAGAAATGGCAAAAAAAATCACGGCATATATAAAGCTGCAAGTTAAAGCAGGTGAAGCCAATCCAAGTCCACCAGTAGGTCCTGCTTTAGGACAACGTGGTGTTAATATTATGGAGTTTTGCAAAGCTTTTAATGCAAAAACTGCAGATGTTGAAAAAGGTTTGCCTTTGCCCGTCGTTATTACTGTTTATAGTGATCGCAGCTTTACCTTCATTACTAAAACACCACCAGCTTCTATCTTACTAAAGAAGATAGTCGGTATTAAAAGTGGTAGCAGCAATCCTAATACCAAAAAAGTCGGCACAGTGACATTGGCACAATTGGAAGAAATTGCTAAAACAAAGATGGAAGATTTGAATGCTGCAAATCTAGAAGCAGCTGTAAAAACAATTGCAGGCAGTGCGCGTAGCATGGGCCTGAATATTGAGGGATTATAATGGCTAAGTTATCAAAGAAAGCAAAGTTAGTTAAAACTAAAGTTGATAAAACCAAGCAATATTCAATCATTGAAGCAGTTCAGATTTTAAAAGATTTAGGAACTGATAAGTTTAATGAAGCAATTGATATCAGTGTTAATTTGGGTGTAGATCCTCGTAAATCAGATCAAAATGTTCGCGGAGCTACAGTACTGCCAAACGGAACAGGTAAAACTGTACGCGTAGCTGTGTTTACTCAAGGCCCGAATGCAGAAGCTGCTAAAGCTGCAGGCGCAGATATTGTTGGTATGGAAGATTTAGCTGAGTTAGTTAAAAAAGGCGAAATGAACTTTGATGTCGTTATTGCTTCACCTGATGCAATGCGTGTTGTTGGTCAATTAGGTCAGATCTTAGGCCCAAGAGGCTTAATGCCTAATCCTAAAGTTGGCACAGTAACCGCTGATGTTGCTATGGCAGTGAAGAATGCAAAGTCTGGACAAGTACGCTACCGTACTGATAAATCCGGCATCATTCACACTACATTAGGTAAGCTGACTTTTGATGCAAAAGATATTCAAGGTAACTTGGAAGCATTGCTTGCTGATTTACGTAAAGCTAAACCAACAGCATCTAAAGGTATATATATTAAGAAAATTACCTTGTCTTCTACTATGGGCCCAGGCCTATGGCTAGATCCAAGTAGTTTTGCCAACTAAGATAAGACTTTGGGTTGCCGTTTAATACGGTAGCCGTCGAAGACCGCAGGTGTGAAAACTTAATATTTCATGGGTAACCTTGTTGCCTGCGTAGGCGGTAATTTCTCGTAAAGATTAATTAACCGTATGGGGCATCAGAAATGATGTCATATATAACTTCTGGATTATCCAGAATAATAACGGAGTTAAGTTGTGGCACTAAATTTAGATAGCAAAAAAGCTGTCGTAGAAGAAGTAGCTCAATTCGCCGCAAAAGCATATTCTGCAGTTGCCGCTGAATACCGTGGCTTAACAGTCACGGAATTAACTGAGTTGCGTAAAACAGCTAGAGAGACTGGCGTTTATTTGCGTGTAGTTAAAAATACACTGGCAAAGCGTGCGGTAGCTGGAACAGAATTTGAATGTATGCAAGACGGGCTGGTTGGTCCATTATTAATTGCATTTTCAATGGAAGATCCAGGTTCGGCAGCTCGTTTAATTAACGATTTTGCTAAAACTCACGATAAATTAATCACTAAGATTGTAGCTATTGGTGGCGAAGCATTTGATGGTTCTGAACTTGCTAGATTGGCAAGTCTTCCAACACGTGATCAAGGTATTGCTATGTTAATGTCAGTCATGAAAGCACCGGTTGCAAAATTTGTGCGTACATTGGCTGCTGTTAAAGATCAGATGCAAGAAGCCGCATAAATACACAAACCCAGTTTAAAACCTAATACAAGAGGAATATACAATGGCAATATCACAAGCCGATATTTTAGAAGCTGTATCAAATATGTCTATTATGGAAATAGTTGATTTAATTTCAGCTATGGAAGAAAAATTTGGCGTAACTGCAGCAGTTGCATCTGCAGCTCCAGTTGCAGCAGCAGCAGCAGCTGAAGAGCAAACTGAATTTGATGTAATTTTGACTTCATTCGGCGAAAACAAAGTAGCTGTTATTAAGACAGTTCGTGGAATCACTGGATTAGGTCTTAAAGAAGCTAAAGACGCCGTTGAAGGCGTGCCAACTGTATTAAAAGAAGGCGTTCCTAAAGCTGAAGCAGAAGATATTAAAAAGCAGCTTACTGAAGCTGGCGCTACCGTCGAAATTAAATAAAAATTTAGACGTAAATTGTAGAGCTGCATTTTTGCACTCTACTTAAAGTATGGCTGGTGGCTTATGTCACCGGCCTTTTACTGTTTATAACAATTCACAGTAGAAATAATTCATGACGAAAAGGTCTGGAAGCGATATGTCCTACTCTTTTACCGAAAAAAAGCGTATTCGAAATAACTTTGGGAAAAGTACTGAAGTACTTGATGTTCCCTATCTCCTTGCAACACAGATTAATTCATATGCAGGTTTTCTGCAAACTGGAGTAACTCCCGAAAAACGTATTGATAGTGGCTTACATGCTGCATTCTCAAGCGTCTTTCCTATAGAAAGCCATTCCGGCTACGCTGTACTGGAATATGTAAAATATAGATTGGGTGAGCCTACTTTTGATGTAAGAGAGTGTCAGCAGCGCGGTGCCACTTATGCTGCTCCATTACGTGTGTTGGTACGTTTAGTTATCTATGATAAAGAAGCTGCCGCTAATGCAAAAGTAGTTAAGGATATACGAGAACAAGAAGTTTATATGGGCGAACTGCCCCTTATGACGGATAACGGCACTTTCGTAATTAATGGAACTGAGCGAGTCATCGTTTCACAATTACATCGTTCACCTGGTGTATTTTTTGATCATGACAAAGGTAAAACCCATTCGTCTGGAAAATTATTATTTAATGCCAGAGTAATTCCATATCGTGGTTCTTGGCTAGATTTTGAATTTGATCATAAAGACTGTTTATTTGTACGTATAGATCGTAGAAGAAAAATACCAGCAACTATTTTACTCAGAGGTTTAGGTTACGATAATGAAGATATGATTAATATCTTCTTCGAAACAAATAAATTTACCTTGAGTGCAAAAAAATGTTTGTTTCACATAATCCCTGAAAGGATGCGTGGTGAAATTGCAGCATTTGACATAAAACATAATGACCAAATTCTAGTAGAAGAAGGTAGAAGAATAACAGCCAAGCATATTCGTGAAATGAATAAAGCTGGTTTGACTGAGGTTGAGGTTCCATTGGAATATCTCTCAGGTAAAATTCTTGGCCATAATCTCGTTGATCAGGATACAGGTGAGCTAGTTGCTCATGTTAATGATGAACTAACACAGCCTATTATTGAGCGCTGTATTGAAAGCGGTATTACAGAAATTAATACATTATTTGTTAATGACCTAGATAATGGGCCATATATGAGTAATGCAATGAGGCTAGATACGACGACTAATGCATTGGAAGCATTGGTTGAAATTTATCGTATGATGCGTCCTGGCGAGCCTCCAACAAAAGAGTCAGCAGAAAACTTATTTCAAAATTTATTTTTTACCGATGAGAGATATGATTTATCTACAGTCGGTAGGATGAAATTTAATCGTCGTTTAGGTCGTGAAGAAGTAACTGGTTCTGGTACTTTAAATAAAGAAGATATTATTGCTGTTCTTAAAGAACTAATCGCTATTCGTAACGGAAATGGAACTGTTGATGATATTGACCATTTAGGTAACAGACGCGTACGTTCTGTTGGTGAAATGATTGAGAATCAATTCCGTGTAGGTTTAGTCAGAGTTGAAAGAGCCGTTAAAGAAAGATTAACATTAGCAGATTCTGAAGGCCTAATGCCTCAAGAAATTATTAATGCTAAGCCAGTCTCAGCAGCAGTTAAAGAGTTTTTTGGCTCAAGTCAGTTATCGCAATTTATGGATCAAAATAATCCATTGTCGCAGGTGACTCATAAGCGCCGTGTTTCGGCTTTAGGGCCTGGCGGGTTAGCAAGAGAACGTGCCGGTTTTGAAGTTCGTGACGTACATGCTACTCATTACGGTCGTGTATGTCCTATTGAAACGCCTGAAGGCCCAAATATTGGTTTGATAAACTCATTGTCAGTTTATGCTAGAACCAATGGCTATGGCTTTTTAGAAACACCTTATCGTAAAGTTATCAATGGCTTGGTTACTGATGAAGTTGATTATTTATCAGCTATCGAAGAAGGTGAGTTTGTAATTGCTCAGGCCAGTGTTGCTGTTGATGAAAACGGCAAGCTTGTTGATGGCTTGGTGTCATGTAGACATAAAGATGAATTTGCTTTGGCCATGTCTGATACTGTGCAGTATATGGATGTATCATCTAAACAGATTGTATCTGTTGCTGCATCGATTATTCCGTTCCTAGAGCATGATGATGCTAATAGAGCCCTAATGGGTTCAAACATGCAGCGTCAGGCCGTTCCTACTTTGAGAGCTGAAAAGCCCTTAGTAGGTACGGGTATGGAAAGAACGGTTGCTAAGGATTCTGGTGTAACCGTCGTTGCCGCTCGTGGTGGTAAAATTGAAGCCGTGGATGCTGCTAGAATCGTTGTTCGAGTCAATGATACTGAAACAGAAACCGGTGCGCCTGGTGTAGATATTTATAACCTAATTAAATACACGCGCTCTAATCAAAATACATGTATCAATCAAAAGCCTTTAGTAAAACCAGGTGATTTGGTTAATGCCGGCGATATTATGGCAGATGGTCCTTCCACCGATATGGGTGAATTGGCTTTAGGTCAGAATATGTTGGTCGCATTTATGCCTTGGAATGGCTACAACTATGAAGATTCTATTTTAGTTTCCGAGCGTGTAGTAAAAGAAGATCGTTTTACTACGATACATATCGAAGAAAAAACCTGTGTTGCGCGTGATACTAAGCATAGCCCAGAAGAAATTACTGCTGATATCCCAAATGTGAGTGAAGAAGCTTTATCAAAACTTGATGAGTCAGGCATTGTATATGTTGGTGCTGAAGTTAAGGGTGGCGATATTCTGGTAGGAAAAGTGACGCCTAAGGGTGAGACTCAATTAACACCAGAAGAAAAATTATTACGCGCTATTTTTGGTGAAAAAGCAGCAGATGTAAAAGATACTTCATTGCGTGTTCCTGGAAGTATTGAGGGTACTGTTATTGATGTTCAAGTATTTACACGTGACGGCGTCAAGAAAGATAAGCGTGCACTAGATATTGAGCAAGAAGAAATTAAGCGTTATAGAAAAGATCTTGATGATCAGCTTAATATACTAGAAGAAGATATTTTTGCGCGTGTATCAAGAATGTTGCTTGATAAGGTTGCTCAATCAGGTCCTAGTGGACACAAGGCTGGTACAGTAATTACTCAAAGTTATTTGGATGGATTAAGGCATTCAGAGTGGCTTAAAATCAAAATGAAGGATGAAGATATTAATCTTCAGCTAGAAACTGTTGCTCTTCAGATTGAGCAGCAACGTAAAGATTTTGATGAGAAATATGAAGTCAAACGCAAAAAGATCACTATGGGTGATGATTTAGCGCCTGGTGTGCTGAAAATGGTCAAAGTTTATTTGGCAGTAAAGAGACGTATACAACCTGGTGATAAAATGGCGGGTCGTCATGGTAACAAAGGTGTTATCTCAATGATTCGTCCGATTGAAGATATGCCTTTTACAGCAGATGGTAATCCAGTTGATATTGTTTTAAATCCATTGGGTGTACCTTCACGAATGAACGTAGGGCAGGTGCTTGAAACACATTTGGGCTGGGCAGCAAAAGGATTAGGTATCAAGATTGGTAAAATGCTTGAAGCTCAATACGATCAAGAAAAGGCCAAAGTTACTGCAATTAGAGAGTATTTAGATAAAATATATAATAGCAGCGGACGCAAAGAAGATCTGGATTCGTTTACCGATAGTGAGATTTTAGAAATGGCGGCTAATCTAGTATCTGGGGTGCCTATGGCTTCTCCAGTATTTGATGGCGCTAGCGAAGATGAAATTCGCGCTATGCTTAGGTTGGCTGATTTACCAGAGCATGGCCAAGTCACTTTATATGATGGTTTAACAGGTGAACCATTTGAGCGTGAAGTCACTGTTGGATATATGTATATGTTGAAGTTAAACCATTTGGTTGATGACAAAATGCATGCGCGTTCAACAGGTCCATATAGTTTAGTTACTCAGCAACCACTCGGTGGAAAGGCTCAGTTCGGCGGACAACGTTTTGGTGAAATGGAAGTATGGGCGCTAGAAGCTTACGGTGCTGCCTATACGTTGCAGGAAATGCTAACTGTAAAATCTGATGATGTTACTGGTAGAACGCGTATGTATAAAAACATTGTTGATGGTGATCATAAAATGGAAGCAGGTATGCCTGAATCTTTTAATGTTTTAATTAAAGAAATTCGTTCATTGGCAGTAAATATTGAATTAGATCGCGAATAGCTTGTTGAATTTGGGGGTGTTAAAGCCCCTATGATTTATTAAAATTATGATTACCACCGTAAAGACGTACATAATATTACGTCTTTACCTGTTCTAGTTAGACTAGAAACTATTAAATAGGATAAGCTCTTGAAAGACTTAATGAATTTCCTAAAGCGCCAAGGTCGTCCAGATGATTTTGATGGCATAAGCATAGGTTTAGCATCACCAGATATGATCCGTTCTTGGTCGTATGGTGAGGTAAAAAAACCAGAAACGATCAATTATCGAACTTTCAAGCCAGAACGTGATGGATTGTTTTGCGCCAAAATATTTGGACCAGTAAGTGATTACGAATGTCTTTGCGGTAAATATAAAAGATTAAAACATCGTGGCGTTATATGTGAAAAATGTGGCGTAGAAGTCACATTATCTAAAGTTCGCCGTGAACGCATGGGGCATATTGATTTAGCCAGTCCTGTTGCGCATATTTGGTTTTTAAAGTCATTACCTTCAAGAATAGCTCTTTTACTTGATATGACCCTGCGTGAGATTGAGCGCGTATTGTATTTCGAATCTTTTGTTATTTTAGATCCAGGTATGACGCCTTTAGATAAAGGTCAGTTGTTAACGGATGATGAATATTTAGATGCTGTAGAGTTACATGGTGATGATTTTGTCGCAAAAATGGGCGCTGAAGCAATATATGACTTATTAAAGGCAATAGACTTAAAAGAGCAAGTAGAGACTCTTCGTGAAGAAATCAACTCGACTAATTCTGAAACTAAAATAAAAAAGTATTCAAAGCGCCTTAAGGTTATGGATGCATTGTTGACTTCTAAAAATCGTCCAGAATGGATGATCTTAAAAGTACTCCCTGTATTGCCACCAGAATTGCGTCCATTAGTTCCATTGGATGGCGGTCGTTTTGCAACATCTGATTTAAATGATTTATATCGTAGAGTAATCAACAGAAATAATCGTTTGAACCGTTTACTTGATTTAAATGCTCCAGATATTATCGTAAGAAATGAAAAGCGCATGTTGCAAGAGTCTGTAGATGCGTTACTAGATAATGGGCGTCGTGGACGTGCAATTACCGGAACTAATCGTCGCCCGCTTAAATCGCTCGCGGATATGATTAAAGGTAAGCAAGGACGTTTTAGACAAAATTTACTCGGAAAGCGAGTAGATTATTCTGGTCGATCAGTTATCGTGGTAGGGCCAACATTAAGATTGCATCAATGCGGCTTGCCTAAAAAAATGGCGCTAGAGCTATTTAAGCCTTTTATATTTAGTAAATTGCAGTTTCGTGGTTTAGCAACAACCATCAAAGCAGCCAAAAAGATGGTTGAAAGAGAAGGTGTTGAAGTTTGGGATATACTTGAAGAGGTTATTCGTGAACATCCTATCTTGTTAAATAGAGCGCCTACGTTACATAGATTGGGAATTCAAGCTTTTGAACCAACTCTTATTGAAGGCAAGGCAATACAGTTACATCCTTTAGTGTGTAGCGCATTTAACGCCGATTTTGACGGCGATCAAATGGCAGTTCATATTCCTCTTTCTATAGAAGCTCAGTTAGAAGCAAGAACTCTAATGATGGCAACTAATAATATTTTATCTCCTGCAAATGGTGAGCCAGTCATAAATCCATCACAGGACGTGGTATTGGGGCTTTATTATATAAGTCGCGAAAAGATTAATGCTAAAGGTGACGGAAGTATTTTTGTAAGTGTTGGAGAGATACATAAAGCATTATTGGCAAAAAGTGTTGAATTGCAATCAAAGATTCAATTACGTATTACTGAAAAAGTTGTCAATGAACTGGGTGAAACTGAAGATAAAACTCATCGAGTTGAAACTACAGTGGGTCGCGCTTTAATTTGGGAAGTTGTTCCAAATCGTATGCCATACGAATTAGTCAATTGTGATATGACTAAAAAGAATATTTCACGATTGATTAACTACAGCTATCGTTACTTAGGTAATAAAGATACTGTTGTTCTAGCTGATCAATTGATGTATTTAGGTTTCAGATATGCAACTATTTCTGGAGTGTCGTTTGGTATTGAAGATATGGCAATACCTGCTAAGAAAATAGATATTATTAAAGCTGCCGATCTTGAAGTTCATGAAATTCAAAGTCAATATGCTTCTGGTTTAGTAACAGATGGAGAGCGATATAATAAAGTTGTTGATATTTGGTCTCATGCCAATGATCAAGTTGCTAAAGTAATGATGGATGGGTTAGGTGAAGAGTCAGTTGTTAATGCGGAAGGTGTTACCGTAAAGCAAAAGTCATTTAATTCAATCTTTATGATGGCTGAGTCAGGCGCTCGTGGATCTGCAGCTCAGATTAGACAGCTTGCTGGTATGCGTGGTTTGATGGCTAAGCCAGATGGTTCAATTATCGAAACACCAATTACTGCAAACTTTAGAGAAGGTCTTGACGTATTACAGTACTTCATTTCAACTCACGGAGCACGTAAAGGCTTAGCAGATACGGCACTTAAAACAGCAAATTCTGGGTATTTAACTCGTAGGCTTGTTGATGTTGCTCAGGATTTGGTTATTACAGGTAATGACTGCGGTACAGTTAACGGTTTAATAATGACGCCCATTATTGAAGGTGGTGATGTAGTGGAGCCTTTATCTGAGCGTGTATTAGGTCGTGTTGCAGTCAATGATATTATGGATGCGGCTGGCGAAAATATTATTATTCCAGCAAAAACATTACTGGACGAGCACTGGGTAGCTATTTTAGATGAACAAAGTATTGATCAGGTTATTGTTCGTTCAATAATTACCTGTGAAAATAGACATGGTGTTTGTGCTGCTTGTTATGGTCGAGATTTAGGTCGTGGTCATCTTGTTAATATTGGTGAGGCTGTTGGTGTTATTGCAGCTCAATCAATTGGTGAGCCTGGTACGCAGTTAACGATGCGTACCTTCCATATTGGTGGAGCTGCATCAAGATCAGCTGCAATTACCAATGTACAAGTGAAATCTGCTGGTACAGTGCGTCTTAATAATCTGAAGTCAGTTGTCAACCGTGAAGGTAATTTAGTAGCGGTATCAAGATCTGGTGAAGTCGGTGTTGTTGATGATTATGGCCGCGAAAGAGAGCGATATAAAATTCCATATGGAGCTGTGTTCTCAGTTCAGGAAGGTTCTAAAATCAATGCAGGGGATATCATTGTTACTTGGGATCCGCATACGCATCCAGTTATAACTGAGGTTGATGGTGTTGTAGAGCTAATTCATTTTGTTGATGGCGTTACTGTGCAAAAGCAATCTGATGAAGTAACTGGATTAAGTTCATTAGTTGTAACCGATCCGAAGCAACGTGGTTCAGCTGGTAAAGAGTTACGTCCAATGGTTAAGTTGCTTGATAGCGAAGGCAATAATATATATTTACCAGGTACTGAAATTCCAGCACAATATTTCTTACCTGCAGGTGCGATTGCTGGTATTAAAGATGGTGGGGAAGTTAAGGTTGGTGATGTACTGGCAAGGATTCCTCAAGAATCTAGTAAAACCAGAGATATTACTGGTGGTTTGCCGCGTGTAGCTGATTTATTTGAAGCTCGTAAAACTAAAGATCCTGCGATACTAGCAGAGACAAGTGGAACGATCTCATTTGGAAAAGAAACGAAAGGCAAGCAGCGAGTAATTATTACTGATATTGCAGGCGAGCAAATTGAAACATTGATCCCTAAATGGAGACATATTACCGTATTTGAAGGTGAGTATGTAGAAAAAGGAGAGACTATTGCTGAAGGTGAGTTAACTCCTCATGATATTCTAAGACTTAGAGGTATTGAAGAGCTAGCAAATTACTTGGTAAAAGAAATCCAAGATGTATATCGCTTACAGGGCGTTAAAATTAATGATAAGCATATCGAAGCAATCATTCGTCAAATGCTTAGAAAAGTTGAAATTACGGCTTCGGGCGATACTGCATTCATAAAAGGAGAGCAAGTTGAGCGTGCCGCTATGCGATTCGAAAATGAAAGAATAGAGTCTGAAGGCAAGATACCTGCTAGTTATGAGTCAATCCTTTTAGGTATTACAAAGGCTTCATTGGCAACAGAGTCATTTATAAGTGCTGCTTCATTTCAAGAAACAACGCGAGTTTTAACTGATGCTGCTGTTAGAGGATTAAGTGATAGTCTTATGGGATTAAAAGAGAACGTAATTGTTGGTAGATTAATACCTGCAGGTACGGGATTGGCATATCATGAAAATAGAAAAAATAGACTTACTCAATATAAAACAGCAGAAGTTGAAGAGGTAGTAACGGCTCTTGATGTAATCGATGTTGAGGAAGCTCTAAAGCAAGCGTTAAGTATTTAGATTGGATAATATTAAAACAAAATCAACTGGACATTGTTGATAATAGTAAGTATTATACTCTGCTGACATAAGTCATTGTACTAAATACAGCTTATAAAATATTGAGTCAGGGGCTGGATTAAGTGTGTCTGACTTAATAATTAACTGTTAGTTAAATAGAATATTGGAGTAAACAAAGGTATGGCCACGATCAACCAATTAGTTCGTAAGCCTCGCGCTAAAAAAGTAGAGAAAAGCAATGTTCCTGCGTTAGAGGCTTGTCCTCAGCGTAGAGGTGTGTGTACTCGGGTTTATACAACTACGCCAAAGAAACCAAACTCTGCTTTACGTAAGGTTGCTAGAGTTCGTTTGACAAATGGCGCTGAAGTAAGTAGTTATATCGGCGGCGAAGGCCACAATCTTCAAGAGCATTCGGTGGTTCTTATAAGAGGTGGGCGTGTTAAAGATTTACCTGGTGTAAGATATCATGTTGTTCGTGGTAGTTTAGATGCTTCAGGTGTAAGTAATCGTAAGTGTGGTCGCTCCAAGTATGGAACGAAACGACCTAAAAGTTAATGCTGAGTTGGTGAGAAATGTCTAGAAGAAGAGTTGCTACAAAAAGAGAAATAATTCCTGATCCAAGGTTTGGAAGTATCATGCTGACCAAATTTATGAATATGATTATGGAAAGTGGCAAGAAATCAATTGCTGAGGGGATCGTCTATGGCGCCTTAAAAGTGATTGAAGAAAAGGGTCATGCTGAGCCCTTGGAAGTTTTGTCTAAAGCTTTGGAAAATGTTCAGCCTAGAGTTGAAGTTAAGTCTAGGCGTGTAGGCGGTGCAACGTATCAGGTTCCTGTAGAAGTAAGGCCTTCAAGACGTATGGCGCTTGCTATGCGATGGTTAATCGATGCTTCACGTAAAAGAAACGAAAGAAACATGTCGTCAAAATTGGCTGGTGAGTTGATGGATGCCTTTGAAAGTAGAGGATCTGCCGCTAAAAAGCGTGAAGACACTCACAGAATGGCTGAAGCTAATAAAGCTTTTTCTCATTATCGCTGGTAATTTTATAATATGTTAGATAGTTAATAGTGCGTAAGACTTCAATAGAACGGTACCGAAATATCGGTATCATGGCGCACATTGATGCAGGAAAGACAACTACAACAGAACGAATTCTATATTATACAGGTGTATCGCATAGGATTGGTGAGGTTCATGATGGCTCTGCAACTATGGATTGGATGGAGCAAGAGCAAGAGCGTGGAATAACAATAACTTCCGCTGCTACCACTTGCTTTTGGTCTGGAATGAAAAGTCAATTCCCAGAACATAGAATTAATATTATAGATACGCCTGGGCATGTTGATTTTACAATTGAAGTTGAACGTTCGTTAAGGATTCTAGACGGTGCTTGCGCGGTTTTTTGCGCTGTTGGTGGTGTTGAGCCACAATCTGAAACTGTTTGGCGGCAGGCAAATAAGTATCAAGTCCCTCGATTGATATTTATTAACAAAATGGATCGAGTAGGTGCAGATTTTTATAAGGTAATTGGTCAAATCGGATTGAGGTTGGAATCCTGTCCTTTGCCAATGCAGTTGCCAATAGGTGCAGAAGATGGATTTTTAGGTCTTGTAGATCTTATTAAGATGAAAGCAATCTATTGGGATGAGCAGAGTTTAGGTCTTTCGATAGAAGAAAAAGATATTCCGGCCGATATTTTAGTTTCCTGTATAAACTACAGAGAGAAAATAATTGAAGCGGCTGCCGAAGCTACTGATGAGTTAATGGATAAGTATCTATTGACAGGTAGTCTTACGGACGAGGAAATAGTTAAAGGTATACGTATACAAACTATTGCTAATAAAGTTGTTCCTACATTTTGTGGATCTGCATTTAAGAATAAAGGTGTTCAGTCTCTTCTTGATGCGGTAGTTGAGTTTTTGCCATCGCCATTAGATATTGGTTCAGTTTTAGGTGTAAATGAAGTTGATCAGGCTGTAACCAAGCGTTTAGCAACTGATGATGAATCATTTTCTTCTTTGATTTTTAAAATAGCAACTGATCCATTTGTTGGTACTTTGGCTTTTTTTAGAGTTTATTCTGGCAGTCTCTCTGTAGGGGATTCTGTTTATAACTCTATTAAAAAGAAAAAAGAGCGTATTGCCCGAATAGTTCAGATGCATGCTAATAGTAGGGAAGATATTAAGCGTGTATATGCTGGAGATATAGCAGCTGTAATTGGGTTGAAAGATATTACAACTGGAGATACTTTGTGTTCGCTGGATTCGGTTATTGTGCTAGAGCGCATGACTTTTCCTGAGCCAGTTATTTCTGTTGCAGTTGAGCCAAAAACTAAAGCAGATCAGGATAAAATGGGTGTGGCTCTAGCTAAATTGGCCCAAGAAGATCCTTCGTTTCGAGTTAGTGTTGATGGAGAGTCTGGGCAGATTATAATTTCAGGTATGGGTGAGCTTCATCTTGAAATAATAATTGATCGGATGAAAAGGGAGTTTAGTGTTGATGCTCGTGTAGGGGCTCCTCAGGTTTCATATAGAGAAACTGTCCTTGATAAAATAGAGCATGAAATTAAATTTGTAAGGCAGGCAGGAGGCCGTGGGCAATATGCCCATGTTTGGTTAAGGATAGAACCACAAGAACAAGGGGCCGGATATCTTTTTGTAGATGAGGTTATGAGTGGTGTTATTCCAAAAGAATACATCCCTGCTGTTGATAAAGGAATACAAGAGCAGTTAAAAAGTGGTATCCTAGCCGGCTATCCAATAGTTGATGTAAAAGTTTCGATATTTGATGGGTCATTTCATGAAGTTGACTCAAGCGAATTAGCTTTTCAAGCTGCTGGATCAATTTGTTTTAGGGAGGGTGTTAAAAAAGCAAGGCCAATATTATTGGAGCCTATAATGAAAGTTGAGGTTGCAACGCCTGAGGAATATATGGGTGTTGTCGTTGGTGATATTAATAGGCGGCGAGGAATTATTCAAGGAATGGAAGATTCTATGTCAGGTAAAGCAGTAAGTTGCGAAGTTCCGTTGTCAGAGATGTTTGGTTATGCTACTGATTTACGATCAGCTACTCAGGGGCGTGCAACATATAGTATGCAGTTTGAAAAATACAATGAAACGCCTGCTCATGTAGCTGGTGCTATTATTAATAAATCTTCATAAAATTGAATAACACAAGGTATTGAATCATGGCCAAAGAAAAATTTTCACGCAGTAAGCCGCATGTAAACGTAGGGACCATAGGTCACGTTGATCATGGTAAGACAACTCTAACAGCAGCATTAACCACGGTAATGGCAAAATTACACGGTGGTGCAGTTAAAGCATTTGATCAAATTGATAACGCACCTGAAGAGCGCGCTCGTGGTATTACCATAGCGACTTCTCATGTTGAGTACGAATCTGCAGTACGTCATTACGCACACGTTGATTGCCCAGGCCATGCTGATTATGTAAAGAATATGATTACCGGTGCCGCGCAAATGGATGGCGCTATTCTGGTATGTTCTGCTGCTGATGGCCCAATGCCTCAAACCAGAGAGCACATTCTATTATCAAGACAGGTTGGCGTACCTTATATTGTTGTGTTTTTAAACAAAGCCGACATGGTTGATGACGAAGAGCTTATTGAATTGGTAGAAATGGAGCTTCGTGAGTTACTGGATATGTATGAATTTCCAGGTGACGATACGCCAATTATCAGAGGTTCTGCTTTGCTTGCCTTACAAGGTGACGAAAGTGAAATCGGTATGCCAGCAGTTATTAAATTAGTTGAAGCGCTAGATACTTATATTCCATTGCCAGAGCGTGCTGTTGACGGCGCATTTTTAATGCCTGTTGAAGATGTATTTTCAATTTCAGGTCGTGGTACTGTAGTAACGGGTCGTATTGAACGCGGCATTATCAAAGTAGGTCAAGAAGTTGAAATTGTTGGCATTAGAGCAACTGTTGTCACAACAGTTACTGGTGTTGAAATGTTTAGAAAGTTGCTTGATCAAGGTGAAGCTGGTGACAACGTAGGTTTGTTACTTAGAGGAACTAAGCGTGATGATGTTGAGCGTGGTCAAGTATTGGCTCACAAAGGTACTATTAAGCCTCACGCATTCTTTAATGCAGAGATTTATGTTTTATCTAAAGATGAAGGTGGTCGTCATACGCCATTCTTTAACGGCTATCGTCCACAGTTCTATTTCAGAACGACTGACGTAACTGGTGCAGTTGATTTACCAGAAGGCGTAGAAATGGTTATGCCTGGTGATAATATTTCTGTAAAAGTTAAATTAATATCTCCGATTGCAATGGAAGATGGATTGCGCTTTGCAATTCGTGAAGGTGGTCGTACAGTAGGTGCGGGTGTTGTTGCATCAATAATTGAGTAAAAATTATGTCTAATCAAACTATCAGAATCCGATTGAAATCTTTTGATCATAAATTAATTGATCAATCGGCTGGTGAGATTGTAGAAACAGCAAGAAGAACTGGAGCTCAAGTAAAAGGTCCTATTCCATTGCCTACAAAAAAAGAACGCTTTACAATTTTGATTTCGCCTCATGTAAATAAAGATGCTAGAGATCAATATGAGTTAAGAACGTATAAAAGATTGCTGGATATCGTTGAGCCAACTGAAAAAACCGTAGATGCATTAATGAAGTTGGATCTTGCAGCTGGTGTTGATGTCCAAATAAAATTGAATTGAAGTAGAGGAATTGGCAGATGTCAATAGGTCTTATAGGTCGTAAATGTGGTATGACCAGAGTATTTTGTGAGGATGGAACTTCTGTTCCAGTAACTGTTCTCCAGATTGACTCAAACAGAATTAGCCAAGTTAAAAGTATTGAGATTGATGGTTATAGATCAATACAAGTAACTGCTGGAGAAAAAAAGTCTTCTAGAGTCAATAAAGCAATGGCTGGACATTATGCCGCTGCTAGTCTTACTGCCGGAAGAGGTTTGTGGGAGTTTAGGCTTGAAGAAGGTGAGGGTGAGGATTTATCTACAGGTGCTTTTTTGCCTATTGATATTTTCTCTGCCGGTCAAGTTGTTGATGTTCAAGGTACAAGTATTGGTAAAGGTTTTGCTGGCGGTATTAAGCGACATCACTTTAGTATGCAGGATGCTACCCATGGTAACTCTCGTTCTCACAGGGTGCTAGGTTCTATCGGTATGTGCCAAACTCCTGGGCGTGTATTCAAGGGTAAAAAAATGGAAGGTCATCTTGGTGCTGTAAAGCGAACCATTCAAAACCTTACTATTCATGCTATTGATGCGGAAAGAAATTTAATTTTAGTAAAGGGATCTGTTCCTGGTGCTAAGGGCGGGGATGTAATAATTACACCTGCTATGAAAATGCGAAATAAAGGTTAAGCCATGGGTTTGCAAATACCTGCTTTAAATGAAAAAGACTCTTCCGGTAAAGTTGAAGTTAATGAGGCTGTTTTTGGTCAGCCATTTAATGAAACATTAGTTCATCAATTAGTAACTCGCTATTTGGCTGGTGCTCGCGCAGGTACAAAAGCGCAAAAAACCCGGTCTGATGTAAGTGGTGGTGGATCTAAGCCTTGGAGACAAAAAGGTACTGGTCGAGCAAGATCAGGAACAACAAGAAGTCCGATATGGCGTACTGGTGGTGTTGCTTTTGCTGCACGACCAAGATCTTACGACCAGAAGTTAAATAAAAAAATGTTTAGAGTTGGTATTCGTTCAATTCTATCAGAGCTTCTAAGGCAAGATCGATTAGTTGTAAGTAATGATATAATTCCTACTACAGCTAAAACTAAAGATCTAAATGTATTTATAAAAAATATTGATGCTAAGCGAATACTTATTGTAGTTGACATTGTTGATGCAAATCTTGCTTTAGCATCAAGAAACATACCTTATGTTGAAATTGTAGAGGCTGTGAATTTAAACCCAGTGCTATTAGTTTCTGCTGACAAAGTAATTGCTACGCCAGCTGCTTTAAAACAATTAGAGGAGCGTTTAGCATGAATATGATGCAATATCAATTAGCTGGAGTAATCGAATCTCCTATTATTTCTGAAAAAAGTAACCTTGCGGCTGAGAAATTTAAGCAGTTCGTATTTAAAGTGCAAAAACAAGCAACTAAAAAGCAAGTTAAAGGTGCTGTAGAAATGATGTTTGGCGTAGAAGTTGATTCTGTGCATGTTTTAAACGTAAAAGGCAAACAGAAAAAATTTGGTCGTTCGTTAGGCCAAAGATCTGACTGGAAAAAAGCTTATGTTAAGCTAAAACCAGGGCATGATATAGACTTTTCTGCTGCTTAATTTAAGTAATGATCAATAGGAAACGGTAGAAACAATGGCGATTGTAAAATCAAAACCTACATCACCGGGTTCGCGGTTTGTAGTACGAGTCAAAAATGATGAGTTGCACAAAGGCAAACCATTTGCTCCTTTACTATGTAAAAAGAGCAAAACAGGTGGGCGAAATAATAATGGACGAATTACAACTCGTCATATCGGAGGTGGCCATAAACAGCACTACCGTATTATTGATTTTAAAAGAAATAAATTTGATATTCCAGCGGTTGTTGAGCGTATCGAATACGATCCAAATAGAACTGCAAATATAGCATTAATTTTATTTAAGGATGGTGAGCGTCGATATATTATCGCTCCAAAAGGTATCGTAGTTGGTCAAGAGATCTTATCAGCTGAGTCTGTTCCAGTTAAAGCTGGTAATTGTATGCCTTTAAGAAATATACCAATGGGAACTACAGTCCATTGTGTTGAATTAAAGCCTGGTAAAGGTGCTCAAGTTGCACGAAGTGCAGGAACTTCAGTGCAATTAGTTGCAAGAGATGGCGCTCATGCAACAATTAGAATGCGTTCTGGTGAAATGCGTAAAGTATTTGCTGAATGTAGAGCTGTAATAGGTGAGGTTTCAAATTCTGAGCATAGCTTGGCCTCTCTAGGTAAAGCAGGTGCTTCAAGATGGCGGGGTATTCGTCCAACTGTTAGAGGTGTCGTAATGAACCCAGTAGATCATCCACATGGTGGTGGTGAAGGTCGTACTTCTGGTGGTAGACATCCGGTTTCTCCATGGGGTATGCCTACTAAGGGATACAAAACTAGAAAAAACAAACGTACTGATAATATGATTATTAGACGTCGTAAGCAGAAATAGAGAGGAATCAGCGTGCCGCGTTCAATTAAAAAAGGTCCTTTTATTGATCATCATCTTTTAAAAAAAATAGAAGATGCCGTAAGTAGCAATAATCGGAAACCGATTAAAACATGGTCGAGAAGATCAATGATAATTCCAGATATGCTGGGTTTAACAATTGCAATCCATAATGGTCGATTACATATTCCTGTTCTTATTTCTGAGAATATGGTTGGTCATAAATTAGGTGAGTTTTCTCCGACAAGAACATATAAAGGCCATGTGGCTGATAAGAAGTCAAGGTAGATAATGTGATGGAAATTTCAGCTATATTAAAAAACGCCCCATTATCTGCTCAAAAAGCTAGATTGGTCGGTGACCAAATTCGTGGAATGCCCGTTGATAAGGCCCTTAATTTATTAAAGTTTAGCTCAAAAAAAGCGGCGACAATAATTAAGAAAGTTCTTGAGTCTGCAATTGCTAATGCTGAGCATAATGAGAGTGCAGATATTGATGACTTAAGGGTTTCTACCGTTTATGTAAATGAAGGGGCAACCATGAAAAGATTTAAGGCAAGAGCTAAAGGAAATGCTAATCATATCCTTAAAAGAAGCTGCCATATCACAATTAAAGTCGCAGAATCCGAGTAGGGGTAGATTATGGGTCAGAAAGTACATCCAATTGGAATACGCCTTGGAATTGTAAAGGATTGGAATTCAAGATGGTATGCAAGTAGTCAGGATTACCCAGTTTTCCTGCATCAAGATTTAACAGTACGTGCTTTTATTAAGAAAAAATTAGCACATGCTTCAGTAAGTCATATACAAATTAATCGTCCAGCAAACAATGCTCATATTACTATTCATACTGCTCGTCCGGGTATTGTAATTGGTAAAAAAGGCGAGGATATTGATTTATTAAGGCAAGAAATCTCTAATATGATTGGTGTTCCAGTCCAACTTAATGTTGAAGAGATTAGAAAGCCTGAGTTAGATGCACAATTAGTAGCTGAAGGGGTTGCTCAGCAACTTGAAAAAAGGATTATGTATCGCAGAGCAATGAAGAGAGCGGTAACTAATACTATGCGCTTAGGTGCTGAAGGTATAAAAATAAACCTTGGTGGTCGTTTGAATGGAGCAGAAATTGCTAGAAGCGAATGGTATAGGGAAGGGCGTGTTCCTTTGCATACTTTAAGAGCTGATATTGATTATGCGACAGCTGAGGCACATACAACCTATGGAATTATCGGCATTAAAGTCTGGATTTTCAAAGGTGAAGTTTTCGATATAGATGCACATAAAGCTTCTATTAATTCAGATTCCAAGAAATAGTTGAAGGAATAATGACATGCTTCAACCTAAAAGAACAAAATTCCGTAAGCAACATAAAGGCAGAAATAACGGAACTGCTGTCCGTGGATCATCAGTAAGTTTTGGTGAGTTTGGTCTTAAAGCTATCACACGTGGTAGATTAACTGCAAGACAGATAGAATCTGCAAGACGAACTATTACCAGACACGTTAAACGTGGCGGTAAAATTTGGATTAGAATCTTCCCTGATAAGCCTATTACTAAAAAACCATTAGAAGTTCGTATGGGAAAAGGAAAAGGTAGTGTAGAATACTGGGTTGCTCAGGTAAGACCTGGGACAATGTTGTATGAAATTCAAGGTGTTTCTGAAGAGCTAGCAAGAGAAGCCTTTACATTGGCTGCTGCTAAGCTTCCTCTGAAAACAATGTTTACTGCGCGGACAATAATGTAATGAAAGCAACAGAACTACGCGAAAAATCAAAAGAAGAATTAAGTATTTTATTGCTCGATTTAGCTAGAGAGCGATTTAACCTTAAAATGCAAAAAGGAACTGGTCAGTTGTCAAAACCTGACCAAGTGAAAAAAGTTAGGCGCGATGTGGCACGTATTCATACCATATTAAATCAAATGGCGAGTGCATAATCATGAGTGAAAATATCACAAAGTTAAGAACAATCACAGGTAAGGTTGTTAGTAACAAAATGGATAAAACCATTACAGTTTTAGTTGAGCGTGTTGTAAAGCATCCTGTATATGGAAAATACATCAAACGTTCGTCTAAAATGATGGCTCATGATGAAGAAAATGTATGCCAAGAAGGTGATGTGGTTGCAATAACATCTTGTAGGCCTTTATCTAAAAATAAAACTTTCAAGTTGGTTCAAATCTTAGAAAGTGCTAAGAGATAGAATTAAATTTTTTATATACAGAGTATAGGAATAAATCATGATTCAGATGCAAACTAACCTTGACGTCGCCGATAATAGCGGTGCAAAAAGGGTCATGTGTATCAAAGTATTGGGTGGGTCGCATCGTCGATATGCTGGAATTGGTGACATCATCAAAGTCAGTATTAAGGATGCAATTCCTCGTGGTAGAGTTAAAAAGGGAGAGGTTTATAACGCCCTTGTAGTCAGAACACGAAAAGGTGTGCGTAGACCTGATGGGTCTGTCATTCGTTTCGATGGTAATTCTGCTGTTATTTTAAATAACAATTTGCAGCCATTAGGTACCCGTATTTTTGGCCCTGTAACGCGTGAGTTAAGAGGAGAAAAATTTATGAAAATTATCTCTCTTGCTCCTGAAGTTTTATAAGGTAAGGTATAAGATGGCTAAAATTAAAAAAGGTGATGATATTATCGTTCGTACCGGTAAGGATAAAGGTAAGAGTGGTAGGGTAACCCAGATTTTAAAAGGCGATAAGGTTTTGGTTGAAGGAATTAACCAGGTTAAGAAGAACCAAAAACCAAATCCAAACGCAGGAATCTCTGGCGGGATTATTGTAAAGGATATGCCGATTAATATTTCCAATATAGGATTATATAATCCTGAAACCAAAAAAGCAGATAGAGTAGGCTATAGGTTTCTTGAAGATGGAAAGAAAGTCAGATATTTTAAATCAACAAATGAAGTTGTTGATGTCTAAGGTGCAGATGAATCATGGCTAGATTAGAAACCGTATATAAAGAAACAATTCTTCCTGCATTAGTTGAGCAATTTGCTTATAAATCTATCATGCAGGCCCCTCGCATCACAAAAATCACGCTTAATATGGGTGTAGGTGGTGCAGTAGCAGACAAAAAAGTATTACAATCAGCGCTTTCTGATATGGAAAAAATTTCCGGACAAAAGCCAGTTGTAACACTTGCAAGAAAATCTATCGCAGGATTTAAAATTCGTGATGATATGCCTATTGGTTGCAAAGTTACTTTGCGCAGCGATAGAATGTACGAATTTCTTGATAGATTAATTAGTATATCTATTCCAAGAATACGTGATTTTAGAGGCTTGAGTCCTAAAAGCTTTGATGGTCGTGGTAATTATTCAATGGGCGTAAAAGAACAAATCATATTTCCAGAAATTGATTATGATAAAATTGATACTTTACGTGGAATGGATATTACTATTACTACTACAGCTGAAACCAATGAAGAAGGTTTAGCTCTGTTAAAGTTGTTTAATTTTCCATTTAAGAGTTAAGAGGCAGTTTTAACATGGCAAAAAAATCAATGATTGCGCGTGAAGATAAGCGTAAAAAATTAGTTAAAAAGTATGAAGTTAAGCGTAAGGCTTTGAAGGAAACTATCAGAGATCCAAATGCTTCATATGAAGACAAAGAATCTGCTCATTTACAACTTCAAAAATTACCAAGGGATTCTAGTGTTTCTAGGGTTCGTAACCGTTGTAATTTAACTGGACGTCCGCATGGGTATTACCGTAAGTTTGGTCTTAGTAGAAATAAATTAAGAGAAGCTACTATGCGCGGTGATGTTCCTGGCGTTGTCAAAGCAAGTTGGTAAGATCTGTTAGATCTAAGTTGGAGATAAAAAAATGAGTATGACAGACCCAGTAGCAGATATGCTGACTCGTATTAGAAACGGTCAATCTGCTGGTAAAAAAAATATTAAACAACCTTCCTCTAAATTGAAGGTATCTATTGCTAAGGTACTGAAAGAAGAAGGTTATATTGTAGGCTTTAGTACTGAAACAAGTGGTAGCCATACCGAAATGACAGTAGAATTGAAGTACTATAAAGGAGCTCCTGTAATAGAAGCTATTAAAAGAATTAGTAGGCCTGGTTTACGTATTTATAAGTCTAAAGACGAATTGCCAAAAGTTCTTGGCGGCTTAGGGATTGCTATTGTATCAACATCAAATGGTGTTATGACTGATAGAGCTGCGCGTGCCATTGGCCATGGCGGTGAAGTTATTTGCACTGTTTGCTAATGTAGGTGTGTTATGTCAAGAATTGCTAAAGCTCCTATTTCTATTCCAAGCGGAGTAGAAGTAAAGTTAGATGGAAATACAATAACTGTAAAAGGAAGTAATGGGTTGCTAACTCATGTTCTTAATTCTGTAGTTTCTGTTAATCTCGAAAATAACATAATTGAAATGTTATGGGATAAAGATAATAAAATTGCTACTGCTCAAGCTGGTACTGCAAGAGCTGTATTAAATAATATGGTTACTGGAGTTTCTCAGGGTTTTGAAAAAAAACTAACACTTATTGGTGTTGGTTACAGAGCTCAAGCTAAAGAAAGTATATTAAGTTTATCTTTAGGATTTTCACATCCAGTTGAATTTCAAGTTCCGGCTGGAATTCAAGTCGAAACACCTACTCAAACTGAAATACTTGTTAAAGGAAGTAACAAGCAGTTGGTTGGCGAGGTTGCTGCTAAAATTAGAGCATATAGGCCGCCAGAACCTTATAAAGGTAAAGGTGTTAGATACGCTGATGAGCATGTTGTCAGAAAAGAAGCTAAGAAGAAGTAAGGTATTGTAATGGATAAGAAACAGTCTCGAATGAAGCGCGCATTAAAATTGCGTTCAAAAATTAAGAAAGTAGGTGCAACTCGTTTATCGATTCATAAAACTTCACATCATATTTATGCTCAGGTAATCAGTGAAGATGGAAGTACAACTTTAGCAAGTGCTTCTACTGTACAGTCTGATATCAAATTAGCTTTAAAATATACTGGCAATATTCAAGCCGCAGCTGTTGTAGGAAAGTACATAGCTGAGAAAGCATTGGCTGCTGGAGTTACTGAAGTTGCATTTGATCGTTCAGGATTCAAATACCATGGCCGAGTTAAGGCATTGGCTGACGCTGCGCGTGAAGCCGGCTTGAAATTTTAGGAGAATAAAATGGCTACAGCACCGGCTCAAGGTAGTGCAGATGGTTTGCAAGAAAAATTAGTTAATGTTCGTCGAGTTGCAAAAGTTGTTAAAGGTGGTAGAGTTTTTGGTTTTACTGCTTTAACTGTTGTTGGAGATGGAGAAGGAAGGGTTGGTTACGGAGTTAGTAAGGCTCGTGAAGTACCAATTGCTATTCAAAAATCTTTAGAGCAAGCAAGAAAAAATATGCGTAAAGTATCGTTGAAAGGTGATACTTTACAATACGCAATTATGAACACAACTGGAGCTGCAAAAGTTTATATGCAGCCTGCCTCTGAAGGTACTGGCATAATTGCTGGTGGCGCAATGAGAGCTGTTTTTGAAGTTGTTGGCGTACACAATGTATTAGCAAAATGTATTGGAACTAGTAATCCTATTAATGTTGTAAGAGCAACTATTAATGGTTTAACAGGTATGCAAAATGCTGGACAGATAGCTGCTAAACGTGGTTTGTCTGTAGAGCAAATTACTGGATAGTATTATGACTATAAATAAGTTACATGTAACAATGACAAAAAGTAGGTTTGGACGTTTGCCTCGTCATCAAGCATGCTTAAAAGGATTGGGTTTAAGTAAAATTAATCAAACGGTTATCTTACTTAATACTCCAGAGATTAGAGGTATGATAAATAAGGTGTCATACATGCTTAAAGTCGAGGAAGTTTAATGTATTTAAATACTATCCAGCCAAGTGAAGGTTCAAGAAAAAAGTCTAAACGTGTAGGCCGAGGTATTGGTTGTACATTAGGTAAGACTTGTGGAAGAGGTCATAAAGGACAAAAGTCTCGTAGTGGTGGTTTTCATAAAGTTGGTTTTGAAGGCGGACAGATGCCTTTACAAAGAAGGTTACCTAAAGTTGGCTTTAAGTCTCTAAAAAGTAAGTATTCAGCTGAAGTTAGGCTTAATGAATTAAATTCATTAACTGCTGATATTATTGATCTAAAGGTTTTGATTGCTTCAAATATTGTTCCTGAGTTTACTAAAACCGCTAAAATTATTAAGTCTGGTGAATTAATTAAGGCTATAAATCTTAAAGGTATTAAGGTAACAGTTGGCGCACGAATTTCTATTGAAGCTCTTGGTGGCAAAGTAGAGGTTTAAGTGAGTAAAGCTAAAGAGTCTGCAAGCAATATGTCTAATAGTCATTCTGAATTAAAAGCTAGATTGCTTTTTGTTCTAGGTGCTCTTATCGTATATAGAATTGGATCTCACATACCTGTTCCTGGTATTGATCCTAAAGCATTAACAATTATGTTTGAACAGCAAAGCGGATCAATATTGGACATGTTCAATATGTTTTCTGGTGGAGCATTAATGAGGCTAAGTCTATTTGCGCTTGGAATCATGCCTTACATATCTGCATCTATTATTATGCAGTTAATGACAGTTGTTATTCCTTCTATGGAACAATTAAAGAAGGAAGGTGAGTCAGGTAGAAAAAAGATTTCTCAGTTTACTCGTTATGGGACTGTCTTTTTAGCTACATTTCAAGCTATCGGTATTTCTATTGCCTTGCAGAATCAAACGGCAGGTGGTTTATCTGTAGTGCTTGTGCCTGGATTTAATTTTATTGCTATTACTACAATAACACTAGTTACTGGAACAGTTTTCCTAATGTGGCTTGGTGAGCAAGTAACCGAGCGTGGTATTGGTAATGGTATATCACTTATAATTTTCGCAGGTATAGTTTCTGGCTTGCCGAAAGCAATAGGTGGTACTTTAGAATTAGCCCGTACTGGTGAAATGAATGGTGGTTTTATAATTCTTTTGTTTTTATTGTCTCTTGCAGTTACAGCTTTGGTTGTATTTGTTGAGCGTGGACAGAGAAGAATTTTAATTAATTATCCTAAAAGACAGCAAGGTAATAAGTTATATGCAGGTCAAAGTAGCTTTTTACCACTAAAATTAAATATGGCTGGTGTTATACCGCCTATTTTTGCTTCAAGTATTATTCTTTTTCCTGCAACTATTGCTGGTTGGTTTAGTAACAGTGTAGGCTTTGAGTGGTTGCAGGATATTGCAACTATGTTATCTCCAGGTCAACCTGTTTATGTTTTGATATATGCAACAGCAATTATATTCTTTTGTTTTTTCTATACGGCTTTAGTATTCAATTCAAAAGAAACTGCTGAGAATTTAAAGAAATCTGGTGCTTTTTTGCCTGGTATTAGACCTGGTATTCAGACGTCTATTTATATTGATAAAGTATTAACTAGATTGACTCTGATTGGAGCTTTTTATATAACTCTAGTTTGTTTATTGCCTGAGTTTTTGATTGTTTATTGGAATGTTCCATTTTACTTTGGTGGCACTTCTTTATTGATCATTGTTGTTGTAGTAATGGATTTCATTTCTCAAATGCAAACTCACTTAATGTCTCAGCAATATGATGGCTTGATGAAAAAAGCTAATCTCAAAAAATAATAATTAATATCTTAAAGGTTGGAATTAGCTATGAAAGTTCGTGCTTCTGTTAAAGCAATTTGTAGAAATTGTAAGATTGTAAAAAGAAACGGTGTTGTTAGAGTTATTTGTGTTGATGGTAGACATAAGCAAAGACAAGGCTAAAAATTTTGTTGCGCTATAATTACTGCAATGCTATAATTTGGCGCTTAACTGTATAGAATTACTCAGGGGAGTATCTAGATGGCACGTATTGCCGGGATAAATATACCAGATCATAAACACGCAGTTATTGCTTTAACTGCTATTTATGGTGTAGGTCGTCAAACTTCAAGTGAAATTTGCGAAAAGGTCGGTATTTTACCAACCGTAAAAATTAAAGAGCTAACTGAAGAACAATTAGAAGCTATTCGTACTGTAGTTTCAAAGATGACAGTAGAAGGCGATTTGCGTCGTGAAGTTTCTATGAATATTAAGCGTTTGATGGACCTTGGTTGTTATCGTGGGATTAGACATCGTAGAGGATTGCCATTAAGAGGTCAGCGTACCAAAACTAATGCAAGAACTCGAAAAGGTCCACGTAAACCCATTCGTAAATAAGATATTCCTTTAGAGGTCCGTTGTAATGGCTAGTCAAAATCGCTCAAGAAAACGTATTAAGAAAGAAGTTGCTGATGGTATTGTTCATGTTCATGCATCTTTTAATAACACAATAATAACTATCACAGATAGAAAAGGTAACGCTTTGTCCTGGGCAACTTCAGGTGGCTCTGGTTTTAGAGGGTCTAGAAAAAGCACACCATTTGCAGCTCAAGTAGCAGCTGAAAAAGCTGGTATTGTAGCTCAAGAATTCGGCATGAAAAACGTTGATGTTATGATTAAGGGTCCTGGTCCTGGTCGTGAGTCTGCTGTTCGCTCATTGAATAATCTGGGATTTAAAATTAATAATATAGTAGACGTCACACCCATTCCTCATAATGGTTGCCGTCCACCTAAGAAACGCCGCGTATAAGAATACTGGAGTAGTAATATGGCAAGATATCTTGGACCAACCTGTAAATTAAGTCGAAGAGAAGGAACTGATCTTTTTTTAAAGAGCAGAGGTAAGTCTTTAGAAAGTAAGTGTAAGTTAGATCAGAGACCTGGTCAGCATGGAACTAAACGTACTAGAAGTTCTGATTACGCATTACAATTACGTGCAAAACAACGCTTAAGACGTATTTATGGCATTTTAGAGAAACAATTCCGTAATTACTATAAGTCTGCTGATATGAAAAAAGGCGCCACTGGCGAAAACCTTTTGAACTTATTAGAGTCCAGATTGGATAATGTTGTTTATCGTATGGGTTTTGCATGTACACGTGCTGAAGCTCGTCAATTGGTTTCACATAAGTCCATACAAGTAAATGGATCTTTAATTAATGTTCCTTCATATCAGGTTTCTCCTGGTGATGTTTTAACTATTAGAGATAAAGCCAAAAAACAACAAAGAATAGTTGACGCATTAACTGTTACTGAGCAATACGGCTTTCCTTCTTGGGTTGATGTTAATTCTAAGGAAATGATTGGTACTTTTAGTTCTCTGCCTGATCGTGTAGATTTAGGTAGTGATATAAATGAGCAACTTGTAGTTGAGCTTTACTCTAAATAATTGAAGTTTTGAGGGATATAAATAAATGCAGAATTCTATTTCTGGCTTATTAAAGCCTCGTTTAGTTGAGGTTGTAAGTAATTCTACTAATCATTCAAAAATCATTATTGAACCTTTTGAACGTGGTTTTGGACACTCTCTAGGGAATGCATTAAGACGCGTTTTGTTGTCTACTATTTCTGGCTGTGCTGTTACAGATGTTGAAATTGAAGGTGTTCTTCATGAATACACAACAATAGATGGTGTTCAGGAAGATGTGATTGATATTCTTTTGAATTTAAAAAAATTAGCAGTAATTTTACATTCTAAAGATGAAGTTGAGCTTACGTTAACTAAAAGTGGTGCTGGTTGTATTACTGCCGCAGATTTTAAACTTCCTCATGATGTTGAAATTGTTAACCCAGATTTAATTATCGCCAATCTAACTCAGAATGGCGTTTTAAATATGAAAGTTAAAGTTCGAAGAGGTAGAGGATATGAGCCTGTTAGTCTTCGTAATTTAAATTCAGACGCTCCTAGTGCTGTAGGTGTATTACATATTGATGCTTCTTTTAGTCCTATTGTAAAAGTTGCTTATCAGGTCGAAAGTACAAGAGTTGAACAAAGAACAAACTTAGATAGACTTGTTATCGATCTTGAAACTAATGGTACGGTTGATCCTGAGCAAACTATAAAACTTGCTGCAACTATTCTTCATGATCAATTATCTGTATTTGTTGATTTTGAAAAAGTAAGCCAAAAAGTAGTTGAAGAAGTAGTCATAGTTGAAGAAGAATGTGATCCTGTACTTTTACGTCCGGTTGATGATCTTGAGTTAACAGTGCGTTCAGCAAACTGTTTAAAAGCTGAAAATATTTTTTATATCGGAGATTTAATTCAAAGATCTGAAGTCGAGTTGTTAAAAACTCCAAATTTAGGAAAGAAATCCTTAACAGAAATTAAAGATATCTTAGCTTTGAAAGGTTTGTCTTTGGGTATGCGTTTAGAAAATTGGCCGCCTGAATCACTTGCGGGTCAATCACACATATTATCAACACATTAACATTAGGTCTTCTAATAATGAGACATCGTAAGTCTGGTAGAAAATTAAATATGAATAGCAGCCATCGCAAGGCGCTATTCAGTAACATGGCTAATTCTCTGTTTAATCATGAATTAATCAGAACAACATTACCTAAAGCAAAAGAATTAAGAAGCTTTGCTGAATCTTTAATTACTTTATCTAAAGTAGATACTGTTGCAAAAAGAAGATTAGCGTTTGCAAGACTCCGTGATAGAGATATTGTTACTAAGCTTTTTAACGAGCTTGGTCCACGTTATCAAAATCGTGCTGGTGGATATTTACGTATTATGAAATGTGGCTTTAGAACCGGTGATGATGCGCCTATGGCTTATGTAGAGCTTGTAGATCGTCCTGAGTAATATTGTATTTAAATAAGGAAGCCAATTTGGTTTCCTTATTTACTCATTTAGTTTGAATTCCGCTACAACTTTGTTAATTTTATCTTCAAATCTTTAACTTACTGCTTTAAAAATCCTCTGCTTTAATTCTTCTAATACTCAGAATTTAACTGATAACTCTTTGACTTAGTGAATCTTTGATCTTTTATGAAGGTAGCTAATGTATACTTTAAGTCTCGTTTCGTAGTTTATCTTTTAGTAAATATACCAAGCTAGTTGCTTCTGTTAACTTTAGTCAATAGCTCATATATCTTGTTCTGCTTTTAGCCTGTTTTTCGTAGCCACAACTAACGATTATCCTTAATCTGCACCATACCCTCAACGATTCTTATTGGATAGCTATGGATATCTTCGTAGGCAGGAGCTGATTTAACAACGCCGGTTTTAATACAAAAACGCGCGCCATGACGAGGGCAGATGATTTCATCACCGTCTAGCATCCCACTGGCAATTTCTGTACCATCGTGTGAACACACATCTTCAATGGCAAAATATTCATTGTTTATTTTAAAAATTGCAACATCAGTGCCATCCACATCAATAACACTATTTTGGCCATTCATCAGGGCATTTTCTTTAAAAACGTTAATCCACTCAGGCATTATATATTCTCTAGTTATTTAAAATAAACATCATAACGCATTAGTTTTCCTTGAAAGCTTTCCGTAGGCTTACCGCCTAAGGGTTCAGCATAATCAGGGCTTTTTACTACGACTCGTTTTCCGCAGGCAGCTAAAGCCGATGCAAATAACTGTTCTTTATCATGATCGTCACCTAATAAATCACGCAAAATAGTCATGGACTTTTTGGCTAAGGCTGACTTTTTGCGCTTGGGTGGAAACATAGGGTCCAGATAAATACAATCGGGCGGGTTTATATGGGTTGCCAATAATTCGATAGCATTACCGCTTAATAACTGGGGGGGCTGTAGATGTAGGTTTTGCATCCAGTCAACTTGCGCTAAGCGCTGGAAGCCATCGGTCAGCAATTCAGACATAATGGGTGAGCGCTCTATGCAGATGAGCTCATAGCCCATACGGAAAATGTGTAAGCTGTCTTGTCCCCAGCCTGTGGTAGCATCGACAACCGTTTTTGTTTTTCGTCCCAAGGCTTGCGCTAAAGCGCCTTGTTTGGGTGCCGGCCAAGAGCGTTGCTCACCATGGCGTGGTTCTATATCGACTAGCAAGCCACCTTTTTTAAGAAGCTCTTTATCGAGTAGCTTTAAGCAGCCATCACGCCAGCTTAAAAAAAAGTGTTCATGATGGTCAAAACCAACTGCAGATGAATCTCTAAGTGGGACACCCAAACGCTCTGCTAGTTGTTGATACGGTACGATATCGCCTTGTCCAGGGTAAAGTACCGCAAGTTTTCTGGTGTATGGTTGCACAGGCTTACAGTTCTTTATTCGGTAGAGATGGATTGCTGTTCATTTTTTAAGGCTGCATCTAAGGTATGCCAGGCAAGTGTTGCACATTTAACGCGTGCTGGATATTCACGTACACCGGCTAACACCGCAAGTTTACCGATGGCTTCCAGATTAAAATGTTCATCTTTACCAGTGGTCATTTCATGAAACTTTTTAAACAATTCTTCTGCTTCGGCTTCAGTTTTACCTTGAATAATTTCGGTCATTAAAGAAACCGAGGCGGTAGAAATTGCGCAGCCCGAGCCTTGAAAGCTAGCTTCTTCAATAAGGTTGCCTTTCATTTTCAAAAATAGGGTCAGTCGGTCGCCACACAAAGGATTAAAGCCTTCGACTTTGCGATCTGCATTGTCCATTACCCGAAAGTTACGTGGGTTACGGTTGTGGTCAAATATAACCTCTTGGTAGAGGTCTCGTAAATCATCAAACATTAGCCAAATACCTCAATCAAAGATGTTATGCCGTTCATTAATACATCAATTTCTGCTTTGGTATTATACATGGCAAATGATGCTCTGGCTGTTGCCGGTACTTGGTAAAAATCCATGACCGGCATGGCGCAATGATGTCCTGCGCGTATAGCGATACCTAAACTATCTAGCATCGTGCCTATATCGTGTGGATGAATTTTATCCAGCACAAAGGATAAGATGGCACCTTTATGCTCAGCCTCGCCGATAATGCGCAGACCTTTAATAGTTAGGGCTTTCTCTGTGGCATAGCAAAGTAGCTCGGCCTCATAAGCAGCAATATTATCCATGCCTATGGCGGTCAAATAATCAATTGCAGCTCCTAAGGCTATGACTCCAGCAATATCAGGCGTGCCAGCTTCAAATTTGTAGGGCAGGGTATTATATTCTGTTTCTGTAAAGGTAACTTTGCGGATCATATCACCGCCGCCTTGATAAGGCGGCATGGCTTCTAGTAGTGCTTGTTTGCCATAAAGTACACCGACACCGGTAGGGCCATAAAGCTTATGTCCTGAAAAAACATAAAAGTCACAATCCAGCTCTTGCACATCCACGGTCATGTGGGGAATCGCTTGAGCACCGTCTAGTAAGACAGGAATATTTCTAGCATGAGCTGCGGCAATAATTTGTTTAACCGGATTTATTGTGCCCAATGCATTAGACATATGTACAACAGAAACTAGCTTGGTTTTATCGTTTATTAGTTTCTCGAATTCATCATATATAAGTTCACCTTGCAGATTAATCGGTGCTACTTTTAAAATAGCGCCCGTTTGCTCACATAGCATCTGCCAAGGCACTATATTAGAGTGATGCTCCATTGCCGTAATGATGATTTCATCACCATTATGGATGTTAGCTTTACCGTAGGTTTGTGCAACCAGATTAATTGCTTCGGTAGCGCCTTTTACAAAAATGATCTCTTTATCGCTGCGAGCGTTGATAAAGTCTTTTACTTTAGTGCGTGCACTTTCAAATAGATCGGTAGAACGCACGCTTAATGTATGCACTCCACGATGCACATTGGCATAATCATGGCTGTACAAATGCACTATGCTGTCGATCACCGGTTGTGGTTTTTGACAAGTGGCGGCATTATCTAAATACACCAACGGCTTTTTACGTATTTGTTCAGCAAGTATAGGAAAGTCTTGCCGAATTTTATCTACATCAAATTCTGTCATAACCATTCCTTATTGACGCCTTCTTGTGGAAAGCGAATTAATACTTGCTCTAGTGCTTGATCATGCACACTTTTGATCTTAATCTTGTCGACCATTTCATTCGCGAATGCAAAGGTCAGCATATTACGTGCAGTTTCTTCATCAATACAGCGTGATTGCAGATAAAAAATAGATTTCTCATCCAATTGCCCGACTGTAACGCCATGAGCACACTTAACATCATCAGCATAAATTTCCAGCTGTGGCTTGGTATCTGCTTCGGCATCGTTGGATAACAGCAAGTTGCGGTTATTCATTTGTGAATCTGTTTTTTGCGCATCTTCAGCAACAATAACGCGGCCTTGAAATACACCTCTGGCTTTGTCATCCAGCACGCCTTTGTAAAGCTCTCGGCTGATGCCGTGAGGCTTTAAATGATTGATACGGGTATGGTTGTCGATATGCTGACGGTTAACACCTAAATACAAGCCGTTTAATTCACACTCGGATGCTAAGTCTAAATCTGTATGGATATCACAGCGTGCCAGCAAACCGCCAAATGCGAAGTTATGATGAATAAATCGTGCATCTTTTGCTTGTTTTACGTAAATGCCACCGAAATGATAAGCTAGTGCAGATTCACATTGCATTTTATACAAGGTGACATCTGCATTTACACCCACAAATACTTCAGTGACTGCTGCTGACAAGTAGGCGATATCCAAACCAATGAAAGTTTCTATGACTTTAATATCTGCCATCTCTTCAGCGATAATCACTGTACGCGTACTCGCCAGTGCATCACTTTGAGTATTCACATACAACACTTGTACAGGTTTTTCTAAAACCAGCGTAGAGGGGACATGGACAAATAAACCATCAGTAAACCATGCGGTATTAAACGCGACAAAGCTATGCTCATCGTTATTAACTGCTTTATTAATATAAGTTTCTAATATTTCTGACTTTTTTATCAAGGCATTAGCCATGCTCATGACAGAAACTGTTTCTGGCATACCTTCTAAAGCCGAAAGCTCGGCACAAAAATGACCATCAATTAGTACAACTGACCACGCATCCGGTAATTGATACGATGCTAAGAGTTCTGTAGGAACAAGTTCTTGTACTTGTCCTATCAGTGAAGGAGAAAATAGTTTCTTTTCGATGGCCGAAATATTGGTATAGCGCCATTCTTCTTCACGTAGCGAAGGAAAACCTTGGGCTGAGAATTTCGCTAAGGCATCTTGCCTTAATGCTGTTAACCAAGGTAGGTTTTGCCCTGGCAATGTTGGGGCTATGTTTGAATATTCTGCCGTATATCGGCTTGCTGTGGCCGCTGTCATTAAATTGCTGCCTTGCTATCTTCAAGCCAGCTGTAGCCTTTTTCTTCCAGTTCCAGAGCTAATTCTGCACCACCAGATTTAACAATTTGACCGTTCGCTAATACATGTACAAAATCAGGTTTAATATAATCTAGTAAGCGTTGGTAGTGAGTGACCATAACAAATGAACGGTCAGCCGCACGTAAGGAATTAACGCCTTCAGCTACTACTTTTAAGGCATCTATATCTAGGCCAGAATCGGTCTCATCTAAGATACATAATTTGGGTTCCAGTATAGCCATTTGAAGGATTTCATTACGCTTCTTTTCGCCACCAGAAAAACCTTCATTGACGGCACGATATAAAAACTTCTCATCCATTTCCAGTAAGCGTACTTTGTCTTTTATCAGCGTTAAAAAGTCCATGGCATCGACTTCAGGCTGACTGTGATGTTTACGTATTGAGTTAAGCGCAGCCTTTAATAAATAAATATTGCTGACGCCAGGGATTTCTACTGGGTATTGAAACGCCAAAAACACACCTTCACGCGCTCTGATTTCCGGTGCCATTTCTAGTAAATCTTTACCTTGATAAGTTACTGATCCACCGGTTACAGTATAGCCTGCTTTACCTGACAATATATGTGACAAGGTGCTTTTTCCAGAGCCATTAGGCCCCATAATGGCGTGAATTTCGCCCGGCTTAATCTCTAGGTTAATGCCTTTAAGAATCTGTTTGTCATTGACGTTAACCGTTAAATTTTTAATACTTAGCATGTTTGTTCCAATTATTTTTAAGTAGATAGAGCCGTGTTAATGCAATGTTGGATTGCCGTGATTAAATACTGTTTATATTAAGCATTAATCGCGGCGATCCTGATTTGTGATATTTATTTATAGTGTGATTTATGCTGTTATATGTTTATTTATAGTCAGAGTGTTTTCTAAATTCGCCGATGTAGCTCAGTTGGTAGAGCAACTGATTCGTAATTAGTAGGTCGTGGGTTCGACTCCCATCATTGGCTCCACATTTCTGAACTTAATTGTGTCTTATCCGACAGATCCTTCTAAACTTAAGCCTAACAACGCCTGAGCTTCCACGGCGAATTCCATCGGCAATTCCTTAAACACTTCTTTACAAAATCCATTGACGATCATTGATACGGCATCTTCGGCCGATAATCCGCGTTGTTGGCAGAAGAATAATTGATCTTCGCTAATCTTAGATGTGGTTGCTTCGTGTTCGACCTGAGCCGACGGTTGTTTGACTTCAATATAAGGAAAGGTATGCGCTCCGCATTGATCACCCACTAATAAAGAATCACACTGAGTATAATTACGCGCACCACTTGCGCTTTTTAAGACCTTGACCAAGCCTCTATAAGTATTTTGTGCATGACCTGCTGAGATACCTTTGGATATGATAGTGCTGCGAGTATTTTTGCCAATATGGATCATCTTAGTGCCGGTGTCGGCTTGTTGATAATTATTGGTCAAAGCGACTGAATAAAATTCACCGATGGAATTGTCCCCTGTTAAAACGCAGCTAGGATATTTCCAAGTAATCGCTGAACCTGTTTCTACTTGAGTCCAAGATACTTTAGAGTTCTCACCACGGCAATCAGCGCGTTTAGTGACAAAGTTGTAAATGCCACCTAAACCATTCTTATCACCGGGGTACCAGTTCTGTACGGTGGAATATTTAATCGTGGCATCTTTCATAGCAACTAATTCAACGACGGCCGCATGTAGCTGATTCTCATCACGCATAGGCGCTGTGCAGCCTTCAAGATAAGATACATGACTGCCTTCATCGGCAATTATCAATGTTCGTTCAAATTGTCCGGTATTAGCAGCGTTGATCCTAAAGTAAGTCGATAACTCCATCGGGCAACGTACGCCTTTGGGGATATAAACAAATGAACCATCTGTAAAAACCGCAGCATTAAGCGCTGCAAAATAATTGTCAGTATGGGGTACGACTGTACCTAAATATTGTTTGATTAATTCAGGGTGTTCTCGCAGAGCTTCAGAAATAGGGCAGAAAATAACGCCGGCATCTTTAAGCTTGCCTTTAAAGGTCGTTGCTACCGACACGCTGTCAAAAACCGCATCCACGGCGATGCCGGCTAAGCGTTCTTGTTCATCTAAAGGTATTCCTAGTTTTTTATAGGCTTCTAATACTTGCGGATCAATTTCATCTAGGCTCTTAGGGCCGTCTTCTTTACGTTTTGGTGCAGAATAATAACTGATGGCCTGATAGTCTATGGGATCAAATTTGACGAATGCCCACTCTGGAGACTTCATGGTTTGCCAGTGCCTAAAAGCTTTTAAGCGATATTCCAGCATAAACTCAGGTTCATTTTTAACTTTAGATAGTCTATGAATAACATCTTCATCTAGTCCAATAGGAAACGTATCGGTTTCTAACTCAGTTACAAAGCCTTGTTTGTATTCCTGATTGATCAGGTTGTTTATTTCTTGCGTGCTTGCTGACATAAAAACTCTCTATCTAACGATATAAACTGGCGACGGGAATCAGGATTTCTTGCTTCCAAGCGAGATCTTGAGAGCGAGTGGGGCGGATCATGTCTGCTAAAGTAACTGATTCTAGGGCATTATGAATGGTCTGGTTAATTAAATTCCAGTTGCCTCGAATTTCACAACCGGAGGCTTGTTCACAGCCTTGTTGAGATATGCTACATTCGGTAAGTGCAATAGGACCTTCTAAGGCGCTGATTATCGCAGCAATACTTATTTTGGCGGGTGCTCTAGCTAATTCATAGCCACCTTTGGCGCCCCGAGTTGAAATGAGTATCTTTGCGTTGACCAGTAATTTTAGGATTTTACTCACTGTAGGTAAGGCAATGCCAGTAATTGAGGCTATTTCCATCGCTGCATGCATCTGATCATTATCTCTTGCCATAAAGCTTAAGATAACTGTTGCATAGTCCGTTAACTTGCTTAACCGTAACATACCCTCTCCCAAATCATTGAGGACTATTCTAGTACTATTTAAATCCAGAGTAAAGCTCTTGGTTATTATAAAGTGAAGGCTATTAACTTAAGGCAGCACATCCTATAATTCTGCTGGGTGGTGTTTTCGTGCCCGATAATGAGGATTAGTGAATGCAGTAGGTATTTCATTTACTGTAACTGATCAAAGCAGCACAATTTGTTTTGGGGTACACTTTCAAGCCAGCTAACCTAAGGTCTCTGATAGAGACAAAGATGCCATTATTTTATTTCAACACACAGCAGAGTTATTAACCATGATCCATGACTACACTATGCTTAGGCATCCCAGTAATGAACCTGTTTCTGTAGATGGATTTTTGGTTAGATTTGAATTCATAGACGATTATTTACATTTACAGTATGAATTGACCGGTGAATTAAGCACATTGAACATACCGGCTGTGCAAGCACCTTGTGCTGTAGATGGCCTGTGGAAACATACTTGTTTTGAGGCGTTTATTGCCGTTAATGGTGAGGAAGGTTATTATGAACTGAATTTTTCACCTTCGAGTACTTGGGCAGCTTATGCTTTTAGCGGTTACAGAAGTCGCAGTGCTTGGACGATTAACAAAGCACCGATTATCAGATGCGCCCAAACTAAAGAGTCATTATTAATTGATGTATTGATTGCCGCTGTTGATTTGCCATTGAAGCAAATCGAGCAATCGTTTCAGCTTGGCCTAACAGCCGTTATTGAAACGAATGAAGGTGAGCTTTCTTACTGGGCTTTACAACACTCTGATAGCGCGCCTGATTTTCATCAGCGTCAGCATTTTATTTTGTCATTTAATCCGAATAATCCACAAGAACTATGAAATTTGGTATAGATCGCTTACTTGAAGAGCCTGCTTTAAGAATGCCTTTGCAGGGACAGCGTGTAGCCCTGCTTGCTCATCCCGCTTCCGTAACACAGGATTTGACCCATAGCTTAGATGCTTTAGCGCGACTACCTGATATTAAGCTCACTGCTGCTTTTGGTCCACAGCACGGGCTACGCGGTGATAAGCAAGATAATATGATTGAATCTCCTGATTTTATTGATCCAGTTTTAGATATTCCTGTGTTTAGTCTCTACGGTGAGGTTCGTAGACCGACTGATAGTATGATGGAGTCATTTGATGTCCTATTGGTAGATTTACAAGATCTGGGTTGTCGTATCTATACCTTTATCACCACCTTGCGTTATGTGTTAGAAGCTGCCGCTAAGCATCAAAAAGCTGTATGGATATTGGATAGACCCAATCCCGCAGGGCGTCCAGTAGAAGGTTTGATGTTAAGGCATGGGTGGGAAAGTTTTGTAGGGGCAGGGGGGATGCCCATGCGACATGGATTAACTATGGGTGAATTAGCACGATGGTTTATCCATAAGCTGGCATTGGATGTTGATTGCCGAGTCATTGAAATGCAGGGCTGGAATCCTGAGTCAGCACCTGGTTACGGTTGGCCGCAAGCAGAGCGCGCTTGGATTAATCCTAGTCCTAATGCTCCAAATTTATCGATGACTCGGTGTTATGCAGGCACCGTGCTTTTGGAAGGTACGACCTTATCTGAAGGTCGAGGTACCACACGCCCCTTAGAATTGTTTGGTGCTCCAGATATTAATGCGTCACTACTTATAAAAAATATGCACGACATAGCGCCAGAATGGCTCAGAGGCTGCCGTTTAAGAGAGTGTTGGTTTGAGCCTACTTTTCATAAGCATGCCGAAAAACTATGTGCCGGCGTACAAATTCATGTAGAAGATTTTATTTATGATCATGCCGCTTTTAAACCTTGGCGTTTGCAAGCTCTGGCCTTTAAAGCCTTACGACTACAGCAGCCTGATTATCCTTTATGGCGTGATTTTCCTTATGAATATGAACTAGATAAATTAGCGATAGATGTTATTAATGGCTCTACGCTATTACGGGAGTGGGTGGATGATACGAATGCTGTCTCTGAGGACTTAGAGTTTTTAGCGAGAGCTGATGAGTTAACTTGGGAACAAGAACGATCAGCTTTTTTGTTGTATTGAACTAGTGATACTAAGCGTAACGGGGTTTGTAACCCCGTTACTAGCGTTTTGAAAGTTATATAAATATTCAAAAATTTCGATCGCGGTTATAAGCCCTGACCGGCATTCGGATTTTGAACAGATTATCTACCGGGCTTAAATCGAAAGGCCTAAAACATCCTGCATATCATAAAGCCCGTTGGGCTTGTCTTTTAACCAGATTGCGGCTCTTACCGCACCATTGGCAAAAGTCATGCGGCTAGTGGCTTTGTGAGTGATTTCTAAACGCTCGCCTTCGTCGGCAAACATAACAGTGTGGTCACCGACAATATCACCCGCGCGTATGGTAGAAAAACCGATGGTTTTTCTGTCTCGTTCGCCAGTAATACCTTCACGGCCGTAAATGGCACAGTCTTTTAAGTCCTGTCCTAAAGCATCGGCGATGACTTCACCCATGCGTAAGGCAGTGCCTGAAGGTGCATCTACTTTATGGCGATGATGCGCTTCAATGATTTCTATATCGGTATAGCCCCCCATCACTTTTGCCGCTAATGCCAGCAAATTAAGTGCTAAATTCACACCTACACTCATATTGGGAGCCAATACGATGGCTATGTCTTTAGCCGCCTCAGCAATCACCGATTTTTGTGCGTCACTGTAACCGGTGGTGCCTATGACTATTTGTTTGCCCGCTTTTTGGCATTGCTCGATGATGACCATGGAGTCATCAGGGCGCGTAAAGTCTATCAATACATCAAAGTCATCAATAACAGAACTTAAATCATCGACTACCTTGATACCTAGAGTACCAAGGCCTGATAATTCACCGGCATCTTTACCGATTGAAAGACTATTAGGCCTAGAAATAGCCGCTGCTAATGTGGTTTCATTAGCTTGTTCTGCTGCTTTGCAGAGCACGGTTCCCATGCGACCGGATACGCCCACTATAGCAATACGTATCATGATTTAGCCTGTTAGTTTATCAAAAAAGTTTTTGACGCCATCAATCCAGGTGTGTTCTTGTGGGCTGTGCTGCTTACCACCACTGGATAATGATTCTCGTAGCTTTTCTATGAGGGCTTTTTGATCTTTAGTTAATTGCACTGGGGTTTCAACACGCACTTTGCATAGCAAATCGCCAATCGCACCACCTCTGACCTGTTTAACACCTTTGCCACGTAGACGAAATGATTTTCCGGTTTGTGTTTCAGGTGGGATCGTTAGCTTAACTTCACCATCTAACGTAGGTACTTGTATGGCATCACCTAAGCAAGCCGTAGCAAAACTGATCGGTAATTCACAGTATAAGTTTGCACCATCACGGGTAAAGATAGCGTGATCTTTTACTTGGATCTCAATATACAAATCACCGGATGGGCCGCCACGTTCTCCTGCTTCGCCTTCGCCGGCTAAGCGTATACGATCGCCGGTATCAACGCCTGCTGGTATTTTTGCAGACAGAGTTTTATTTTCTTGAACACGGCCTTGACCATGACATTCATTACAAGGATCTTTAATTTGCTTGCCAGTTCCTCGGCAAGTAGGGCAGGCCTGCTGTACAGAGAAGAAACCTTGTTGCATTCTGACTTGGCCGTGGCCATGACAGGTTGTACAAATGACAGGGCTAGAACCTTTTTTGGCTCCAGAACCTTTACATTCGCCGCAGCCAACTAGGACAGGTATACGTATTTTGGTTTCTGTTCCGGCAACTGCTTCTTCTAAAGATAATTCCAAGTTGTAGCGTAAATCAGAACCGCGTTGTACGTTGCTACGTTGTCTACCATTGCCGCCGCCACCGAATATATCACCGAAGACATCGCCAAAAATATCGCTGAAGCCTTCGCCGCCACTAAAGCCGCCAGGTCTTCCGCCCATAGATTGATCAATGCCGGCATGACCGAATTGATCATAGGCTGAGCGTTTTTTGGGGTCTGATAAAACTTCGTAAGCTTCTTTAATTTGTTTGAATTTAACTTCAGCAGCTTGGGGATTGTCAGCATTTCTATCGGGATGAAATTTCATCGCCAAACTACGATAGCTTTTCTTGATCTCTGCATCACTAGCGTTTCTATCGATGTTGAGCAGTTTATAAAAATCTTCTTTGGTTGCCATTTTTCAATCCGCTCCTGAGGATTATTCAGGAGATAAAGCATTGCTGCGATGTTATAAAGATACCGCAACTTAGAAAGCGAGTGCGGGATGTTGTTGTATTCGTTCCTAGAGTCTTTCCGTAAAAAGACTAAAGCCGCACAGCAAATAGTGGTCTGATTAACCCTTATTTGCTGTGCAGCTTTAAATCCAGCATCCTTGAGAGTACTCAAGAATGCTGGGCTATATTAAGCTAACTTATTTTTTGTCGTCGTCTTTTATTTCTTCAAACTCAGCATCAACAATGCCATCATCGTCTGCATGTTGCGCAGATGAAGCACCTCCATGATGCTCTTCACTCGCTTCGGATCCTGATTTTTGTGCATAGACACGTTCAGCCAGTTTGCCTGATAATTCAGTTAAATCATTGGTTTTAGCTTCAATGGCTTCTTTATCATCACTTTTAATAGCTTCTTTTAACGCTTCAATCGCGCTTTCAATGCTGGTTTTTTCATCAGTGCCAACTTGGTCAGCTAATTCTTTTAAAGATTTTTCAGTGGCATGAATCATTCCGTCCGCATGATTGCGAGCATGGACTAATTCAGTCAATTTACGATCTTCATCAGCATGAGCTTCAGCATCTTTAATCATACGATCAACTTCATCATCAGATAAACCACTTGAGGCTTTAATAACAATAGATTGTTTTTTACCTGTAGCTTTATCTTTAGCCGATACGTTCAAAATACCATTAGCATCAATATCAAAAGACACTTCAATTTGTGGCACTCCTCGTGATGCAGGTGGAATGTCAGCTAAATCAAAACGGCCCAATGATTTATTAGCGGCGGCTTTTTCACGTTCGCCTTGCAATACATGAATAGTAACAGCTGTTTGATTATCGTCTGCAGTAGAAAATACTTGAGAAGCATTCGTTGGAATCGTAGTATTTTTCTCGATTAACTTAGTTAAGATGCCACCCATTGTTTCAATACCTAGCGATAATGGAATGACGTCTAATAACAAGACATCTTTAACATCGCCTGATAAAACACCCGCTTGAATCGCAGCACCTAAAGCAACCGCTTCGTCTGGGTTAACGTCTTTACGAGGATCTTGACCAAAAATGCTCTTAACCATTTCTTGTACTTTCGGCATACGGGTTTGACCGCCTACCAAAATAACATCATTGATTTCAGAAGCTTTAAGGCCCGCATCTTTAAGCGCCATTTCACAAGGGCCTTTAGTGCGATTAATCAATTCTTCAACTAAAGACTCTAGTTTTGCCCGAGTCAATTTAACATTTAAATGCTTAGGGCCAGAGGCATCAGCAGTAATGTAAGGTAAGTTAACGTCAGTTTGTTGGCTAGATGATAATTCAATCTTAGCTTTTTCAGCCGCTTCTTTCAAACGTTGCAATGCTAAAGGATCGTTATGAACATCTACGCCACTGTCTTTTTTAAATTCTGCAGCTAGAAATTCAATGACTCTTGAGTCAAAATCTTCACCACCTAAGAAAGTATCACCATTGGTTGATAATACTTCAAATTGATGTTCGCCATCAATTTCAGCGATTTCGATAATAGAAATATCAAAAGTACCGCCACCTAAATCATAAACAGCAATTTTGGTGTCGCCTTTAGGCTTATCCATACCGAACGCCAATGCAGAGGCAGTAGGTTCGTTAATAATACGTCTTACTTCCAATCCAGCAATACGGCCTGCATCTTTAGTGGCTTGACGTTGTGAGTCATTAAAATAAGCAGGAACCGTAATAACCGCTTCAGTGACTTCTTCACCTAAATAAGCTTCTGCATCTTTTTTCAGCTTCATTAAAATACGTGCTGAAATTTCTGGTGAAGCCATTTTCTTGCCATGAACTTCTACCCAGGCATCACCGTTTTCTGCTTCGACGATCGCATAAGGCACCATTTTAATGTCTTTTTGTACCGCGTCATCTTTAAAACGACGGCCAATCAAACGCTTAATAGCGAACAGAGTGTTTTTTGGGTTGGTGACAGCTTGACGTTTTGCTGATTGGCCTACTAAAACTTCATCATCACTGCTAAAGGCAATAATAGAAGGAGTCGTTCTTGCACCTTCACTGTTTTCAATTACTTTAGCGACACCGTTTTCTAATACAGCAACACATGAGTTTGTTGTTCCTAAATCTATACCAATTATTTTAGCCATTGAATGCTCCAGACTTGAATTTGTTTAAGTTGTTAAAGTTATTGTGAATATGGGGACTGTTTTATATTGTTCAAGCCTGTTCATCTATTTCAGGTGATTTTTCTGCAGGTTTTGCAACCACTACCATAGCGGGTCGTAATAAACGACCATTTAATAGATAACCTTTTTGAAAGACGTTAACGACAGTATTGGGTACTGCATTTTCTATAACCTGCATCATCATCGCTTGATGTTGTTCAGGGTTAAAAACTTCGCCCATTGGATCAACTGCTTCGATTTTAAACTTAGTAAACAGTGCTTCGAATTGTTTTATAGTCAGTTCACTGCCTTCACGAAATTTTTGTACCTCTTCGCTATCGCCTGTCGCTGCTTGCAAGCCTAATACTAAGCTATCGAACACGGGTATGATTTCTTTGGCAAAATTAGTTAAAGCAAACTTATGGGCATCTTCTAAGTCTTTTTGAGTTCTTCTTTTCAGATTTTCCATTTCAGCTTGGGTACGTATCGCTTTGTCCCAATTTTCATGTACTTTTTCCTGAGCTTTGATCAGCTCTACTTTAAGTTCTTCAAGTGTATATTCATGTTCAGCCACTTCAGTGTGCGGATGTTCATCATTAACTACACTGTTTTCAAATTCAGCGTCAATCTGCGACTCAGGTGTTTCCTGATCAATACTCATTTTTATAATTCCTTAAATTAATTGTAAAGGTATAAACAAACCAAAAGAATAGCTACCTATCATGGGGTCGTTGTTTTGGGATTCAAGGCTGCGCCTAATAATTTTGCGGTCACATCGACAAAGGGAATGATCTTTTCATAAGCCATTCTAGTGGGGCCAATGACGCCGAGCACGCCGACGATTTCGTTATTAACAGAATAGGAGGAGGTCACTAGACTGCATTGTTCAAAGACTTGATAGCCAGATTCTTCACCAATAAAAATCTGTACGCCATCGGCTTTCATAGATTGGTCTAATAAATGAATAATGTCTTGCTTCTGACTAAAAGCATCAAAGATTTGCTTTAAATGATTTCTGCCTGATAGCTCAGAAAAGCCCATCAAGTTAGTTTCACCTGTTAGTACATAATCATCTTTGTTATCATTGCTTTCAAAAGCAAGTTGCGCCATTTTTATAGCATCAAGCATGGCTTGATTCATGCGTTCTTGATCTACTTGTAGTTCTTTTAAAACTGCACTACGAACCGCATCCAAGCTTTGACCACAATAAATTGAATTAAGGTAGGCACCCGCTTGTTGTAATTCGGAGGCGCTAAAATTTTTTTCAGAAGAAATAACTTTGTTATGAACTTCCTGTTCATTGGTCACAAAAATAACCAGTACACGCTGATGAGATAAGGGTAAAAATTCAATATGGCGTAAGCAGGTTAATTCTCTTCGGGGCAGGGTAACAATTCCCGCCATCTGGGTTATTTCAGCCAGTAATCTTGAGGCAACACCAATCATTTGATTGTCATCATCCTTGGCGGATAAGTTTTGATGCAATCGTGATAGCTCTTGATTATCTAAAGGCTTAACGGTTAGCAAACTGTCGACAAACAAACGATAGCCACTGGAAGTCGGTATACGTCCGGCAGAAGTATGGGGTGAATGCACTAATCCTAAGTCTTCAAGATCAGCCATCACATTACGAATAGTGGCAGGGCTTAAATTTAAGGCAGAGTCTTTTGATAGCAGTCTAGAGCCAACAGGTTGGCCATCACTAATATAGCGTTCGACCAGTGTTTTTAATAACTGTAACGACCGTTCATTTAAATCCAAAGTATTATTAGCCACGCATGCCTCTAAAAACAAAATTAGCACTCTACTTAATGGAGTGCTAGCAAGGCAAAGTATCAGACTCACTAGTATTTTGTCAATATTCGTAATGTTTTTGGCTTTATTTTGGTGTGGTCGTCACTAATGGGAACGCCAAGCCCCAGCTTGGCTAACTCGCCGAGAGTAGGGGCAGGACGCTTGTGTGCTTGGAGTAAAACAGCTTCAGCTGTTTTAAAACGCTGAGCTGACGCTCAGCACTCCACACAAACTATTTTCGCTTAACTGTGGGCAGTGATCAGTAAGCTGGATAAGCCAAGCGTAGGGACAGGTCGCGACCTGTCCCTACATGGCTGACTACTGCACTACTTTCATGACTGGCGCACAAAAGTCTTGTATGCCATCGGGTGTGACAGCTGCCACGCGAAAATAATAGATATTGGCGATAAGTAGATTATTGATTTCAAAGCTTGTTTGGGTCGTTATACCTATTTGAATCCAATCACTGTCATTGTCTGGGAGCTTGCCTTTATACATTTGCCAAACATAAGTCACGCCTCTATCGACCCTTAGTGTATCTAAGAGTACTGAGCCAGAATGGGAACCATCTTTAGCGACTAAGATTTCTTTGTTTCTGGGTGCCGGTTGTTTTGAAAAGTGAAAGCCACTACTTAAAATACTAGTTTCATCACCTAGGGCAATGCGCTCTACATAAGCGGCTAAAATACGAAACACTGCATCAGCTGATGCTACCGCATCATTCAGGGCAGATATGGCGAGGTGGCCACCATCTGTGGCTGCCATAATAGCCTTATCTAAGGCATCGACGGCTTTTTGAGCATCAATTAGGCTCGCATCGGGCACTGGGAACAGTGGGTTATTGCTCATGTGATCAATAACAGAATGATAGTGGCTAGCCTTATTGACTGGCGCAAACCTCATAAAATCTAGGGTAACTTTCGGTTTTTTCATTATAGAGCCTCTAAGTGGCAGGATAAATAAAAAGACTTAGCAAGGTTGCGCGGTCTTTTCTTCGGATACAAGCGACAAACGTCATCCATGATCTGCTAATAGCGGGCAGCGGTAAAAGTTGATTAGTAGTTTATTCCTGTTGGAATCGGTATCAGTCGGTTACATAAGCTTCCACTGGGTATCTTGTGGTTTCACGCGAAAACGTGCGCTTACGCTGGGTTTCATGTGTTTTCAAGTGAGAACATGTGTTTCCATTGGGAATCATGTGTTTTCAAGTGAGAACATGTGTTTCCACTGGGAATCATGTGTTTTCAAGTGAGAACAGGTGTTTCCAATGGGCATCTTATGTTTTCAAGTGAGAACATGTGTTTCCGCTGGGTTTCATGTGTTTTCAAGTGAGAACAGGTGTTTCCAATGGGCATCTTATGTTTTCAAGTGAGAACGTGTGTTTCCACTGGGCATCTTATGTTTTCAAGGGAGAACGTGTGTTTACACTGGGCATCTTATGTGTTCAAGTGAGAACATGTGCCCCCACTGGGCATCTTATGTTTTTAATTGATAACGTGTGTTTACACTGAATATCTTATGTTTTTGCTGCACATTCTACGTGTCGAATTAGCTTCTTGTTTAATGGCAGTAATTGCGACGAAAAATAATGTATATAGTCAGAATGTTTCGGTAAAGTAGATAAAAAGGTTTTAAGTTGTGTCTTTTGTCTAGGTTGTATATTATGCTGATAAAGAGTGTCGCATAGGCAAAAACTTAAAGCAACTAATTAATTCGCTAGAGTTTGAATTATTTTCCAGATGGATAAGATGCTTGAGCAATATAGTGCCTATGATGAAAGTGCTGCATCAATTAAGACTTGTAGTCTGGATGCGCGTTGCTTATCCACCTTATTTGAGTATAGTTAAGTAGGATATTAATATTAATATTTCATAATCATTTTATAGGTGAATGTTCTATAAGAGATGTATTATGTCTTCTGTGGTTTTTTAATATGATTGATACGCGTTTACTGTGTTGGTTTTGACCCAAAAGAGACAAGATAAGGTTATTCATGTGATAGTCGATACGCAGAGAGAACTTTCCAATAAAACCTACATCGCCCATGTTCGGGCTACAGACCAGCATATCCAAACAGTAGCAAAGCATTTGCTAGAGGTAGCTGACATTGCTAAAGCACTCGCAGCTAAAATCAATGTTCCAGAAGCGGGTGCATTGATAGGGCTGTTGCATGATTTTGGTAAGTACAGCAAATCCTTTCAAGATTATATTCAGTCAGGTACAGGATTGATTGATCCTGATAG
>Ga0118677_10000543_pt1 | contig 82713 bp, 68 predicted proteins | sample AliMusrvi5mmetaG_FD_86154 | JGI IMG/M metagenome (GOLD analysis project Ga0118677, IMG submission 86154)
GCGTCGTGTCTTCTGCGTTTGGCTTTCATTTTCGATGGTCTTTCAGGTTGTGGTTTTCCACACCCGAACGCCACCGCTTTTTATAGCTTAACTGCTGGTCCGAATTCCGGGGTCCACCTCAGTATCACGATACCGATTTGACGATGGAGCAAGTGGATCGCTTCATCCATGATGTGAAAGCCTTGAAACCTGAGGCTGGTGAGCTTCCGGCTGTGTATCAGATATTTCTCACCGGAGGGGAGCCGACACTGCATCCTCAGTATGGAGAAATCTTTTACCGCATCAAACGGGAATTGGTTGATCCGGGATTTGCGGGCTCGGTCAAGATTAGCAGCAATCTTGCATCCCAGAAGAAGGTTCCAGCCGAACTGCAACCCCACTTGGTCAACTTTGTTCCTCTGGATGAAAAGGCAGAGGAACACGATGTGACCCTCCTCCATCCATTGGACATGAGGAAAAAGCCAATGACATTCCTGAAATGTTCGCATTTCCGAAAGAACACTGTTGCGGTGAGCTGCTACGGGTATTTCAACTGCTGTGCGGGGGATGGGTATGCAAGGTTATTCGGGCTGGATTACCTCTACCTTGATCATCTGCCAAAGAGCCGGGACGGCTTCCCTCTTGCTCGAATGGATGATGTCTGCCAGCACTGTCCGTTCCCCTTCAATTCCTCGTTCCCGGAACGCAAGCACGGAAGACCCGTCAGCAAAATATACGCCGAGCAGGCAGAACTGAACCGACGGGGAAGAACGATACCAAAGAAGCTTTGAGTCTGCAGCCCGGCGCACAACCCGGAGGAAGCAGGGTTGATAGCGGGGGCGGTTCCTGATACGTTGGGTCATGCGATGGTTTTTCCGGCATCGGGCGGTTGTGCTCTCCGCAGGGGTTCTTGCCATCGTTGGGGCGGCGTGCTGGGTGGAGTCCGGGCACGATGAAAATTATGCGTTGCAGGAATTTTTTTTCCGCGGGCGCTACAACCGTTATGACGCGCTGATTGCGCGGGCCGGGGCGCGATACGGGGTGGATCCTTCTCTGATCAAGGCCGTGATCTGGCGGGAGTCGCGTTTTCAGCCGGGCATGGTGGGGACGCAGGGGGAGCGGGGGTTGATGCAGATCACCGAACGGGCGGCGCAGGATTGGGCCCGCGCGGAAAAAATCGAGACATTTGTGCCGACCGATCTTCTTGATCCAAAGACAAACATCGAAGCCGGAACCTGGTATCTCGCAAAAGCCCTCAGGCATTGGGCGGACAAAGACGACCCTGTTCCCTTTGCTTTGGCCGAATACAACGCCGGCCGCACGCGGGTAAAGCGATGGGAGCGCGGAGCGAAGAGGGGAGGCGGTGCGGACGACCTCCGGATCGCCATGGATTTTCCGTCAACCCGGCGTTACAGTAGGTCGATCATGGATCGCTACAAGGCCTTTCAGGCGCGGGGGGAATTTCAGGGAACGCCGGTTGGTGCGGCACCTTAGCCCGGAAAAATCACAATGAGACATTCCCTCTTGCGAATCTTTTGCCCGCCAGAGGGTTTATCCTCGCTCGCTCCCGCTCCAGATCACAAGAGGATATGCCTTGGTCGGCAGCACCCGCTGACAGTCAAAATCTTCTGCAATCTGAGCCTCCTCCCTGTGATTTGTCCGGGCTAGGAAGATTTATCCTCGACAGGGAGCGGGGCGCGTGCGTGTAGTTCCGGCCTATGAAAGGTGGTGTCTTTTTTCACGGTTCCCGGCATTTTCCCATTCGAGGACACCTGATGCCGGACAAAAGACCGCGTTCCTTTTGACATGATCCGCAACGTGATTCTCGATTGGTCGGGCACGCTTGCCGACGATTTGACGTCTGTCCTGTGCGCGACGAATGCGATTTTTCGCGAATTCGGCCGGCGCGATCTCACGCTCGACGAGTTCCGGCATCATTTCCGGCTGCCTTTTTCCGGTTTCTACGCCGAGCTTCTTCCCGAGGCGAGTGCGGAGGGGCTTGAGGCGCTTTACGAGCGGTTCTTTCACGGTTTGCAGGACGAGATCGCGCTTTTGCCCGGGGCGCTCGACTTCTTGAAGTTCTGCCGCAAGACGGGGCGGCGCACGTTTCTTCTGAGCACGATCAAGGCGTCCCATTTTGAAATCCAGGCGGGAAGGCTCGGCGTGCGGGACTATTTTGATCATGCTTATGTCGGGATCATGGACAAGCGGGAGAAGATCCGGGAGATTCTGGCCAGTCACGGTCTGGATCCCGCCGAGACGATGTTTGTCGGGGATATGGTGCACGACATCGAAACCGCGCGGCACGGAGGGGTGCTTGATGTGGCGGTGCTCACCGGGTTCGATCCTCTGGAAAAGTTGGTGTCCGCGCACCCGACGGTGATCGTGCGCGACATCCCCTCGCTGCAGAAACTGCTGTGAACGAGATTTGGATCAGAGGGCTGCGGGTCGAAACCCGGATCGGAGTTCCCGATGCGGAACGCGCACAACCGCAGGAGGTCGTCTTTGATGTGATGATCGAGCCGGTCTGCGTCTTTGAGGCGATGGACGACGAGATCAACCGCACGGTGGATTACGACGAGGTCGCCCGGCGGGTCGCGGCGTTGGCCGGGGAGCGTCCCCGGCGGCTCATCGAGACGCTTGCGATGGAAACCGCCCGCATGATATTGCGGGAGTTTTCGGCCCGTTCGGCAACCGTGGAAATCCGCAAAAAAATCCTTCCGCAGACCGAACATGTGGCCGTCCGATTTTGTTTGAAAACCGGAGCAGGCTGAGAGCCCGGCGCCCTCCGTCTTGAAGCCGGAGCGGGTTTGACGCGGCGGGTTGTCGGAATATACTGCCCTCCGGTTGCCGGGCTGTCGGTGATCGGAACTCATGAATTTGCAAAAATCAACCGGCAGACGCGTGCTTGTGGGGATGAGCGGCGGCGTGGACTCGAGCGTGACGGCGTGGCTGTTGCAGCGCGACGGCTGGGATGTTATCGGGGTGACAATGAAGGTTTGGCCGCAGGATTGCCTCTCGCGGGCGGTGGACAAATGCTGCGGCCCTTCGGCGATTGCGGACGCCCGGGGGGTCGCTCACAAGCTGGGCCTCCCGCATTACGTGGTGGACGAGTCGGACAATTTCGAGCGGGTCGTCATCGATTATTTTTCCGCCGAATACCGGGCCGGTCGAACGCCGAACCCGTGCGTGATGTGCAATGAACATCTGAAATTCGGCAGCCTGCGGGACAAGGCCCGCGCGCTCGGGGCGGACTTCATCGCCACCGGGCACTACGCGATCATCGAGCACCACGGTGATCGGGCCGTGCTCCGGAAGGGCCGCGATGCCGGAAAAGACCAGTCGTATTTTCTTTTCAGCCTCAGGCAGGATCAGCTCCGCCACGCCCTCACGCCGCTTGGCGCGATGACAAAACCGGAAATCCGTGAGATCGCCCGCACGCTCGGACTCAAGGTCGCCGACAAAGCGGACAGCCAGGAAATCTGCTTCGTGCCCGGAAACGACTACAGGGCCTTTCTGCGCGGGCGTCCCGGCGGCACGGAATTTCATCGCGGCGGGATTTACGACACCTCGGGGCACTTTTTGGGTGATCACGAAGGGATCGAGTTGTTCACGATCGGCCAGCGCAAAGGCCTGCCGGGCGGATCGCCGCGCCCGAGGTATGTCGTGGACATTGATCCCGAGACGGCCCGCGTCCTCGTTGGCGATGAGGAGGATCTCGTGCGGGGCGGGTTTGAGGTTGATCGGGTTAATTGGCTCGATGAGGTGCCGAGTGCGCCCACCCGGGTGCTTGTGAAAATCCGTTACGCGCATCCCGGAACCGGGGCCGTCCTGGAATCTCTTCCCGGAGGACGCGCCCGCGTGCGCTTGGAATCCCCGCAGCGCGCCGTGACGCCCGGTCAGGCGGCCGTGTTTTATGCGGGCGACCGCGTCATGGGCGGCGGATGGATTGTGCGGCAGCCTTCTGTTTTATGATCCGCGTTGTTGTCACCACCTTTTCCGACGAGGCGACGGCGGCGGCCGCCGTGCGCACGCTGGTCGCCGAGAGGCTCGCGGCCTGCGGCACAATCGTTCCCGCCGCCCGCTCGATCTACCGATGGAAAGACCGGATCGAGGACTCCGCCGAAAGCATTGTCCTTTTTAAAACCACCCGGGCGGCGTATTCCGCCTTTGAAACCCGTCTGCGGGAGCTTCATCCCTACGAAACGCCGGAGATCCTCGCGTTCGACCCGGCAGCGGCCGGAGAATCTTACGCGTGCTGGGTGGAAGAATGTTGCGCTTGTCGGGCGTCACCGCAGTGAAGGACTGATGCCCATTCTTGAAAACAAACAGACGATCTGTTCCCCTTGGTCGCTGCGAAATCCCATTGATGCCAAGAGGAGGCATGACGTCCTGTCAGCGGCTGGTTGGTTTCCGATGTGTCGGGGGAGACCGGGTCGCTGAAGTTTTTCCATTTGCCGTTTCCGAACGATTCAGCGATAGTCCCGCACTTCCAACAAGCACCCGTAGCTCAATTGGATAGAGTGTCGGCCTCCGAAGCCGAAGGTTGTGGGTTCGACCCCCGCCGGGTGCAGGTTTTTTTTAAGTCAGCAGCCCCTGCTTTGTCCCGCCTGTTCGACGAGTTGTCTGAGGACGAACGGCAGGATGCCACCGTGGCGGTAGTAATCGACTTCGATCGGGGTGTCGATGCGAAGCTTCACCGCGAGCGATTCTGTGGTTCCGTCCCTGCGGGTGATGTGGAGCGTCACATTTTGGCGGGGTTCGATTTGATCACTGAGGCCGGTGATGTCAAATGTCTCGGTGCCATCAAGGGAGAGGGTTTTGGCGGTGGTGCCTTCGGGGAATTGCAGCGGGAGGACGCCCATGCCGACGAGGTTCGAGCGGTGGATGCGCTCGAAGCTTTCGGCGACAACGGCCTTGACGCCGAGGAGCCGGGTGCCTTTGGCCGCCCAGTCGCGGCTTGAGCCGGTGCCGTATTCCTGGCCGGCGAAGATGACGAGCGGGGTGCCGGCCGCCTGGTATTTGATGCAGGCGTCGTAGATGCTCATCTGCTCGCCGTCCGGCTGGTGGATTGTGAGCCCGCCTTCGACGCGGGTGCCATCGGCCTTCGGCGGGATCATGAGATTTTTGATGCGGACATTGGCGAATGTGCCGCGGGTCATGACGCGGTCGTTCCCCCGGCGACTGCCGTAGCTGTTGAAGTCGGCGGCTGCGATGCCCTTTTCGACGAGGTATTTTCCGGCGGGCGAGGCGGGCTTGATCGCTCCGGCGGGCGAGATGTGGTCGGTGGTCACCGAGTCGCCAAAGATGCCCATGGCACGGGCGCCGACGATGTCGGAGATCGTTCCGGCTTCCATGCCGAATCCGGTGAAAAACGGCGGCTCCTGGATATACGTGCTGTTGCGATCCCAATCGTAGATTTGTCCGGTGCCGGCGGGCACCTCATTCCACTTGGGGTTTTGCTCGGCGAACCCTGTGTAAAGTTTTTGGAAGACCTCGGGCTTGAGCGAAGAGTGCATGGCGTTGCGGATCTCTTCCAGGCTTGGCCAGATATCTTTGAGGAAGACATCCGCGCCATTCTTGTCTTTGCCGAGCGGCTCGGCGGAGAGGTCGATGTCCACGCGGCCGGCGAGCGCGAAGGCGACGACGAGGGGAGGGGACATCAGGAAATTTGCCCGGATATTTTGATGGATGCGGGCTTCAAAATTCCGGTTGCCGGAGAGGACGGATGCCGTGACAAGATCGTTCCGGACGATTGCCGATTCGATCTCCGGGTCGAGCGGCCCGGAATTCCCGATACAGGTTGTGCAGCCATAGCCGACGATTTGGAATCCGAGCTGGTCGAGGAACGGCTGGAGGCCGGTTTTTTCAAGGTAATCCTTCACGACGCGCGAGCCCGGCGCGAGGGAGGTTTTCACGGCGGGATCGACTTGCAATCCGCGTTCGACAGCCTTTTTGGCGAGGAGTCCGGCACCGAGCATGACGCTTGGGTTGCTGGTATTTGTGCAACTGGTGATCGCCGCGATCACGACCGAGCCGTCGCGCAGCGTGATGTGATCCTTGTGAGGCGGGACGGGAACGGCGTCCGGGGTCGGACGGTCGGCCACCATTTCCAACTCATCGGGAGGGAGCGGTCTGTTCGCTTTCACGCTCGCGCACCGGCCGAGGTCGGCAGCGGCCTTTCCGTAGCCGCCATCGGAAACCGATTTTGTGAGCAGCGAGCCAAAGGCCTTCTTGAGGTCGGGCAGATTGATCCGATCCTGCGGGCGTTTGGGGCCGGCGACGCTTGGTTGGACGGTCGAGAGGTCAAGGGCGATATCCACGCTGTAGGCGATGTCTCCTTTTTTCGGCATCCCGAAGAGGTTTTGGGCGCGGAAGTAGCTTTCAAAGGCGGCGCACTGCCCGGCGGTGCGGCCGGTCGCGGCAAGGTAGCTCACGGTTTCGGCATCGACCGGGAAGAATCCCATGGTGGCTCCGTATTCCGGGGCCATGTTTGCGACGGTCGCACGGTCGGTGAGCGGCAGGCCCGCGGCCCCCTCTCCGTAAAACTCCACAAATTTCCCGACGACCTTCGCCGCACGAAGGATCTGGGTCACGTGCAGGGCCAGATCGGTTGCGGTGACGCCCTCGCGGAGGCGGTTCGTGAGGTTCACGCCGACAACTTCCGGCGTAAGGAAATAGACCGGCTGCCCGAGCATGCCGGCTTCGGCCTCGATCCCGCCGACCCCCCAACCGACAACGCCGATCCCGTTGATCATCGTGGTGTGGGAATCCGTGCCCACGAGCGTGTCGGGATAGAAGAGCGTTCCGTCCGCACCCGGGGAGGAAAGGACACCCTTGGCCAGATATTCGAGGTTGACCTGATGGACGATGCCGATGCCCGGCGGCACCACGCCAAAGGTCTTGAAGGCCTGCCGGCCCCATTTCAAAAATTGGTAGCGCTCGCGGTTGCGCTTGAATTCCATATCCAGGTTCAGGCGGAGCGCATCGGCCGAGCCGTAGTAATCGACCTGCACCGAGTGGTCAACCACAAGATCCACCGGGACAAGCGGCTCAATGATTGCCGGGTTGCCGCCGAGGGTTTTCACGGCGGAGCGCATGGCGGCGAGATCGACCAGCAGGGGAACTCCCGTAAAATCCTGAAGCACGATCCGTGCGACAACGAACGGGATTTCTTCGGTCGCCGGGGCTTTCGCGTTCCAGTTGGCGAGCGTTTCGACATCCTTGGCCCGCACTTTTTTCCCGTCGCAATTGCGAAGCACGGATTCCAGAACGATGCGGATGCTCACCGGGAGCTTGGAAACCGGTCCCACTCCCGCTTCTTCCAAAGCGGGGAGCGAGTGGAAACGTCCGGATTGATTATTGCCGTATGTGAACGAACGCAGGGTATCGAAAGGCGAATTCATATCGTGGCAGAATCAAGCAGGTTTTATGCCCTTCGCGCAAGTTTGACAAAAAACAAAAATGCATCAGCTCCGGGCGGCGGCCAGGGCGTCGATCATTTCGAGCGCGGAGGAGATGTCGTCCGCCGCGCGCTCGAGAAGGATGATTTCCTTTTCGCCGAAATAGCCGGGCACTTTCGAATAGACCGAGAGGGCGCCCGCGACTTTTCCCGCGAGGCGGATTGGTGCGGCGAAGCAGGAATGCCATCCGCTTTTTTGCGCCTCGGCGTGCCAGGGCGCGGTTCTCGGATTGTCTTGGAAATCGTTGACCACCTGGGTGGTGCCTTCGCGGATCGCCGTTCCAACGGGTCCGCATCCTTCCGGCCTGTCGTCATGGAAGATCTGAATCCGCCGAAGGTATTCCTGGTTGTCTCCAAATTCGGCCGCCGGCTCGACTTTCGGATTTTCCGTGCCCGCCATTCCGACCCAGGCCATGTCGAAGTGGCCCGATTCGACCAACACCCGGCAGACTTCGTGGAAAAGCTGCCCGCGGGTTCGCGCGCGAAGGATCGTCCGGTTCATCTGGCTCATGGCCGCGTAGAGGCGGTTAACCTGCCGGATGTGCGTCTCCTGCAATTTCCGTTCCGTGATATCGCGGGAGATGCCGACAATTCCGACGACCGTGCCGTTGTCATCAAAAACCGGAACCTTTGTTGTCGAGCACCATGTCACACTGCCATCCGGCCAGGTTTCCATTTCCTCCACATTTTTCAACGGTTTGCCGGTGGTGATGATCCGCTGTTCATCCTCGTAGGCCTTGCGGGCGTGCTTTTCGTCGAAGAAGTCGAAGTCCGTCTTGCCGACAACCTCCTCCGGATCGCCGAGGCCGAAAATTTTGGCGTGGGCCGGATTGATTTTAATAAACCGGCTCTCCCGGTCTTTGAAATAAATGCAATCCTGTGCGGTATCCAGCAGACTGTGCAGCAGCCATTTGGGATCGTGAGCGGCACGATTCCCATCGTCAGAGTCCGCCCGATGTGCGCTGATGTTCATGGATCGAAAGCTTGCGCCGATTAGAACACAGTCCCGGAGGGCGTCGAGAAAAGAACTGTCGGGAAAAGAACTTGCTTTGCCGAAAACATTCCGTGGCATGGGCATCTTGACCATGTCTTGCCGGAATGTTTCGCATCATGCGGCACATCGCCGGGGTGCCCGACTTGTTTTACCTATCCCGGTGTGTGTTTGGTGTTGCTCCCTGACGGCTTTTTCACGCAGCCGCCGGAGCTGAACTGCTGCCAGGCCCAGTGCAGCCAGCGGATGAGCGAGGAGGCGAGCCAGAGCGCCCAGGCCAGCATGAGGAAGCGATACCACCAGATCGAGATCGAGAAGCAACCGGGATTGGGGAGAAGGGTTTCGCAGCGGGCCTGATACCATTGCAGAACCCTGCGGCTCGAACCGTTGCCGGTGATGAACATTTCGGGATTGCCGAGGAGACCTTCCGCCACGACGGCTACAAAGATACCGAGCGAGGCTGCGGTGAGGATGACGAGAACCGCTTGCACGAGGTTGTAGCCCCACGCGGGCAGGCTTTGGAACGGCTGGCGTCCGCGCCACGAGAGCAGGAACAGCCAGCCGATGACGAGCAGCGCGGCGGGCAGCGGGATCTGCGTGAGGCCGATGGCGAGCAGCATCCACTCGACGGGATGAAGCGGGGAAAACCGCAAGCGGCCGAGGAGCCATGCGGCCAGCAGCGAGCAGACGAGGATTCCCCAGAAGCGCACCGCCGGACCCTGCTGCGGACCTGCGGTCCAAAGAACCCAGCGGTCGTCGGGGACGGAGATCACGGTATTGAGATTCGCGCTGCCGACGGGAAGGCGGATCTCCCCGGCATTGGCCCTGAACTCCAGCGGGATGTCGGATTTCCATGCGACCGAAACCTGCTGTTCGCCGGGCCGGAGCGGGATGATGAGTTTGTTGCCGTCCTTGCGCACCGGAATCGCTTTTCCCGCATGCGTGAGGGTTGTGATTTCTGCATCCTGCGGAAGGGCGATGAGAAAATCTTCGCCGAGGCTGCAGCGCAGCGAGAGGTCGAGCCGGGTTGTGCGCTGACGTTTGCCGAGCGTGACGGAATGCGTGCCCTTGCTGGCCGTGACAGTCGCTCCGGCGATCGGTTCCGGGCGGCTGATCGAGAGTTCGACATTTTCGCCCGGCCAGGGATGCCATATCGGAACGAGATCCGGGTTGGTGGGTTCGAAGATCGGGGCAAGGCCTTTGAACGCGATGTTCCAAACCGGGGAGGCCACAAGGTGCCAGCTCTCGACCCAGGAATCCGTGGACTTCGTGGAAAGCGAGATCGCGGGCTTGACCGGGAGTTCGCTTTCCCATGTGAAAGAGGGATCCTGAGCGCCGAGCCGGACTTCGATAACCCCGTCTTTTACAATCGCGTTTGAGGAGAGAACGTTTTCACCGGGGAGGAGAGGAACGCGGAGAGCGAGCGCCTTGCCGGATCGGGACAGCCGGGTAACGGTCGTTCGGGCTTGCCAGACGAGCCCGAGTTCGAGGTGGCGATCAACGGAAGCGACCGATTGGAAATCCTGCCGGTCGTAGCTTGCCTCGCCGGCGGTGGCTTTCTGTTTGAGGGCAAAGAAGACCTGCTGTTCGGGCGAGCCATCCGGGCGCACCCCGCTGAATGTCCAGCCGGGCGCCTCGATCGCGACGCGGTGGGGCTTGAGATGGAACGTCCATTCCCACTCGGTCACGTCGGCCAGCAACCCCTCGACGTGGATGCGGTGGACGCCTTCGGGCAGGACAACCCAGATGTAGCCGTCGTCCCGGCGCAGCGCGATGTCCGGCTTGTTGTCAAGCGTCACGGTGACCGGCGACCAGGCCGGGAGGCGTCCGGGCAGCGGCACAGCGGTGCGGATGGCGGTGTGGACTTCCAAATCCATCGTGATCTTGCGTCCGTTGAGACCGAGCGAAACCGTGGGAATATCCGCCGCATTCGGGTAGGCGTCGGAAACTTCCAGGAGGCGGTTCGTCAGCGTGTCGAGCATCTGCCGGTCGGGCATCTGGGCGTTGGCCGATGACAGGCCGCAGAGACCGAGGAGGATGGCGAGAGCGGCTTTCCCACCGTTATGGAAGAGCGGGGCTGCCAGCGCACGGGCATTGAGGAGGAGGCTGGCGAGCCCCAGCAGCAAGGCGATGCGCAGGATCGCAATCCCCCGTTCCATCGGCAGGGAAATCAGGATCGGGTGGACTTGTTGGCTTGCCTGCACCGGACCGTTCCAGCCGAAATGGATCGTCCGCCAGGCCCAGTCAGGAACGCCGGGGCCGGTCTGGATGCGGGCGGAGTTGTCGTAGAGAAGGTTTGAGGATTTTTCCTGCTGATTGGCGTTGCGATTGGAAATCTTCCCTTTCCCGCCGCCGTAGCCCGCGCCCCCGCGGGATAAACCGGAGGAAATTGAGTTTTCTCCCGCTGACACCGAGGTTGCCGTCGCATACAACGTGAGTGCGTTGGCAGCGGCTGGAGCGTTTGCCGCATCTGATTGCGGCTTGCTTGCGGGTTCGCTCTCAGAAAAATCCGCCTTGGCCAAATCCGCCATCTGACGGTGGCCGCCCACATTTTCCAACTGCGGGTAGAGCGTCTGCTGAACCTGCTGGGTGAGGAAGGGAACGAGGATCAGCGCCAGCGCGGCGACGGTGATCCATTTCCAGAGCACCAGCAATCGGCGGCCCCAGCCCGGAGGCGCGACGCGCAGAAGGGCAATCGGCATGAGGAGAACGAGCCAGACGTAGCGCGGCGCACCGGGTTCGTGATACGAAAGCCCGAACGCGAGGAACGCCAGGACGGCGGCACCCGGATTCCACAATTTTGCAACGGCCAGCGAGAAGATGAGCAGAAGGAAAAGATCGAGAAGCGTCCATGCGGTGAGCCAGTCGCCGCGCACCCAGTCCGCACCGAAGAGAGCGAAGAGCCGCCAGCCGGGAGGAAGGTTGAGCGTGACATTGATGCCGTCGGCGTCCGATCTCCAGCCGGTGGCGGAGATCGCCTTGGGTTTTTCCATGCGTCCGGTGGCGTCGAGGTTGATGTCGCGGGCACGGATCTCCACGCCCGGCGCGCCGTTGCCGGGATTTTTTGTGATGAGCTGTCCCTCACCGCCGCTGCGCACCGACCCGAGATCCTGGCCTTCGGCGGCATCGAGCCTCCAGATCTCCTGCATTTTTCCGGTGATGTGGTCGCGGAACGTGAGCCCGCGTCCGTTTTCATCGAGCCACAATTCCCTCACGATGTGGAGTCCGGCCGGTTTTTGCAGGCCCATCCCGCGCATCCGTTCGGCGATTTGGAACGGCTTGGCCGTGTTCCAGAGATAGACCGGAAACTCGCGCCACTTTGCGGGGAACGTCGTTTGCGAGACATCGGTGACCGGTGCGCCGACGATGTCCACCATTCGAAAATCGGTCTTCGAGCGAAAGGCGACGAGTTCCTCGGGGGCGGCCGGTTTCGCGCCGACGGCGTAGCGGAATTCCTTCGGATTATCGATGCGGAAGGCGGAGACGCTGACCGTCCATTTGCCCGCGCGAACCTGCGCCTTCATGCGGCCGGCATCATCCACGGCGACGGGGATCGGGCCTTCGACTGCCGCGAGCTTCCAGCCTTCGGGGAGGATGCTGCCGATTTCCTCTTCGCGGCTCTTGCCCGAGACGATGATCTCGACCTCGGTGCGCAGCCACAGCGGGATTCCGTCCTCAACCAATGCATAGGCTTTGACCGCGAGAAAATCCTTGTCGGTTTCCTCGCTCGTGGCCTCGCGCTTGAGCCAGAGGAACCCCTGCGCGTCCCAGACCGGTGACTCCACCGCCTTGCCCTCAAGCGCGAGCGTCAGGATCCCGATTTCGCGCGGAAGCGAAATACGCTGTGGGATTTCGTTCCACCGGTAGGTTCCCTCGACCCGGCAAGTGCCTGCCGGCAACTGGATCGACGGCCTTCCCTTGTGCTCGAGCACCGGGACAGGCGCGCCGTTTGCCCTGACCTCGACCGGCCAGACCTCTTTGCCGCCCGGCAGCGGGAGCCATGTCTCTCGGAACGCCGTCACGCCCATCTCAAAATGTCCGGAGGCTTTATCCGCTTGGAGAGTGAGCCGGGACAGCCAGAAGGGAAGGGGCTTTTTCGCATCCATGTAGGGCGTCGGACATTCCTTGTCCTTCGCGTCCCATGTCGCCCAGGTTTCCCAGGGCTTGAGCGGATCCGGGATGGCTTTCGCCTCCGGCGCGGAGTGTGCGGCGCAGGCAAGCATGGCGGGAAGGCAGAGGAGGGAGAGACGGAAAAGACGCGAGGGAGTTTTCATGTTCGTGGAGACGGAGCAGAATAGCCTTTTCCAAGTCTCACGCGCCAGCCCAAAGAAGTTGAACGACACGAGGCGACAGCAATAAAAGAGGCTGGCCAACCAAGTGAGGCAATCCCTATTCATAAGCCGCATTCCAGACGACAAAACATGATAACCCCCAAAATGATCAGAACGAGCCTGTGCGCAGGCATCCTTGCAATTCTTCCCTCAACGGCCGGTGCTCAGACCGCCGCTCCCGATCCGTTGCGGGAGGGATTCCTTCAGCCACCCATTCAGGCCAGGGCCCGGGCTTACTGGTGGTGGCTCAACAGCAATGTCAACCAGGCCGCCATCACCAAGGATCTGGAGTGGATGAAGAAGATCGGCATGGGCGGGGGGCTCATCTTCGACGCCGGTGGCCCTGCCGGCCCTGTTCCGGCCGGTCCGGTTTTCGCCAGTCCGGCATGGGTTGAGCTTTTCAAACACGCGGTCAAAGAGGCGGATCGTCTCGGGTTGGAGCTTTCGCTCAGCCCGCAGAGCGGTTGGAATCTGGGCGGGCCTTCCGTCAAGCCCGAGCAAACAACCAAGCATATCACCTGGTCGGAACAGGATATTGTCGGGCCGGCGAAATTTGACGGCAAGCTGCCGATGCCGCCGTGCAGGGATAATTTCTACCAGGACACACGGGTGCTTGCCTATCGCTTGAAGCCTTCGGCTATCGGCACGATGCCGCCTCCTGAAATCACCGCCAGCTCGAGCCAGTGGCCCAACCGTCCCGAGTTTGCCGTGGACGGAGATGCTGGAACGGTCTGGACAGGTGCCAAGCGCCAGGTTGAGAGCCTCTTGAAAAAGCCCGAATGGCTGCAGCTCAGCTTCGATAAGCCCGTCACGCTGACGGGAGTCAAAATCACGCCCTATTCCAGCGGTGCGCCGAGCAGCGGAGAGGTGCAGGTCTCCGAGGACGGGAAGAATTTTCGGACCGTGCAGACCTTTGCTGTAAAGAAGGCAGGCCTCATCGACGTCACATTTCCCGAAGTGAGCGCCCGGTATTTTCGTGTGGTTGTTCAGGGCATTTTCATTTTCAGGGGAAGCGCGGGCGCGGTGACCATTGCGGATGTCGCCCTTCTCGGCAAAGATCGCAGTCCGCTGAACTTGGGCAAGCATGGCCCCTCAGTCGACCGGCTCTTGCCAAAGTCGATGTATATGGAGGGAGCTGATTCTTCCATTGCGGACCGCCTGCCTTCCAAGCCGGGCGATGAGGACGTGCAGGCCAAAGACGTCATCGACCTGACGGCGAAGATGGATAAGGACGGCACGTTGCGGTGGGATGTGCCGACGGGAACCTGGCAGGTTTTCCGCTTCGGCTGCACGGTTGGCGTCGGCCACGTTTCAACCTCCAGCAAGGGGTGGGCCGGCTATGTCGTGAATTATTTGGATCCCGAAGCGCTCAAATCCTATTGGCGCGAGGTGGTCGATCCGTTGCTCGACCAAATCAATCCGTATCTCGGCAAGTCATTCAAAGGCTTTGAAACCGACAGCTGGGAGGGGGGAGGAATCAACTGGAGCGCGAACCTTCCTGAAGAATTCCTCAAGCGGCGCGGATACGATATGATCCCTTTTCTTCCGGTTTTTGCCGGGCGGATCGTTAACAGCCGCGATGCCAGCAACCGCTTTCTCCACGACATGCGCAAGACGGTCGGCGATCTCATGGCCGACAACCATTATGGCGTGATGGCTCAGCTTGCCGCCGGGCGTAGGCTGATCATCCATTGCGAATCCGGCGGGCCGCATGAGGGTCCCTTCGATGCGTTGAAAAATTGGGGCCGCTGCTCCTGGCCGATGGGCGAGTTCTGGGTTCAGTCGCCGCACCGTCCGACGGAGGACGCCCGCTTTTTCATGAAAGGCCCGGCCAGCGCAGCGCACATCTACGACAAGCCGATCGCGTGCGGGGAGGCGTTCACGTCGGTCGGACCCCATTGGAACGACATCCTCTGGTCTTCGCAGAAGCCGACGTTCGACCACGAAGCCTGTGCCGGGCTCAATCTGATCTACTGGCATGCCTTTACCTGCTCGCCTGCGGAAATGGGCATTCCGGGACAAGAATACTTTGCCGGCACACACTTCAACCCGCAGATCACGTGGGCCGATCAGGCGCATGCCTTTATCTCCTACATCGACCGCTGCCAGTTCCTGCTCCAGCAGGGGAAGTTTGTGGCCGACGTCTGCTATTATTATGGCGACCAGGTGCCCAACGTCCCCGGCCGCAAGCAAAACGATCCGGCCAAAGTGCTCCCGACTTTCGACTTCGATTTCTTAAATGAAGAAGTGCTACTCACGCGGATGTCCGTGAAGGATGGCCTGCTTGTTCTGCCCGATGGCATGAGCTATCGCTTATTAGTGCTGCCGGAAAAGAAAGCCATGTCGATGGCGGCTTTGAAAAAGATCAAAGAGCTTGTGGATGCGGGAGCCAAGGTTGCCGGGCCTCGCCCCGAACCTAACCCCACCGAAGGAGAACCTTATAAAAAGCTCTGTGACGAGCTCTGGGGCACCGGGCGTATTAGTATTAAGCCGACCAAGGAAGTGCTGGCCGGGCTGGGCGTCCTGCCGGATTTTGAAGCGCTGGATGTCGCCGCAGATGCAAACCTGGACTACATCCACCGCCGGGACGGAGATGCGGAGATATACTTCCTGAGCAACCCGAAGCCCGAACCAGTTCGGTTCACCGGCGTTTTCCGCGTGAGCGGCAAGCAGCCGGAGCTCTGGGATGCCGTAAGCGGGAAAATCCGCCCGGCCACGCAGTTTGAAGAGGTTGCCGGGCGCACGCGCGTGCCGCTTGAGCTGCCGCCCCACGGCTCGCTCTTTGTTGTCCTGCGCGGAAAAGACGGAACGATCAAACAGCCAGCCCAACCGAACTTCCCAACATTCAAGACGGTAGCGACAATCAAGGGACCATGGACGGTGAGCTTCGATCCAAAATGGGGCGGACCCGAAAAGGCGGATTTCCCCGAGCTGTTGAGCTGGCTGAAACGACCCGAAGAAGGGATCAAGAACTACAGCGGCAAGGCGGTCTACCGGACGAAATTCGAGCGCCCCGCCGAATCCGGCAACAAGCCAATCTATCTGGACTTGGGCGACGTGCGGGAGATCGCCGAGGTGCGTCTCAACGGCAAAGATCTCGGCGTCTTGTGGTGTCCGCCCCGGCGGGTGGAGATCACCGAAGCTTTGAAAGCCGGAGCCAACGAGCTGGAGATCACGGTCGTCAACACGTGGTTCAACCGGGTTCTTTTCGACCAGTCGCTCCCGGCTGACAAGCGCCTCACCCGCACCAATGTGAAGCTGAAGGATGGCAGTGAACCCCTTGATAGCGGGCTGCTCGGGCCGGTGACGTTGCAAACGGAATAATACCAATTTTTCGAAATAGGCAGGCTCTCCTTCTCGAAAATCGGCGTAGGGCCGACGTCCCGTCGTCCTCCTGCTTTCCAGACCGGTCGGGGGCCGACGGGACGGCGGCCCTACGAATTTCAGCTAGTCCAAAAGTTTGCTTAATTTCAAGAGATCGTAAAATATAGCGTCCTGCTATTTTTCAAATCACACATCTGATGGTATTTGCTAATATGACAACGCCCCAGATGATCAAAACGAGTTTCTGCGCAGGCCTTATTGCAATGGTTTCCGCCATAGCGGGAGCACAGGCAGCTGAGCCGGATCCTTTGCGCGACGGGTTTCTCCGGCCGCCGATTCAGGCCAGGGCTCAGTCCTTCTGGTGGTGGCTGAATGGGAATGTCAACAATGCGGCCATCACCACGGATTTGGAGTGGATGAAGAAGGTCGGCATGGGGGGCGGCCTGATCTACGACGGCGGCGGCGAAGCGGGGCCGACACCGGCGGGGCCGATCTTCGGCAGCCCGGCATGGGTCGAGCTTTTCAAGCACGCGGTCAAAGAGGCGGATCGCCTGGGGCTGGAGCTTTCGCTCATCCCCCAGAGCGGTTGGAATCTGGGCGGACCCTCGGTTAAGCCCGAGCAAACGACCAAGCATATCACTTGGTCGGAACAGCAAATAGTCGGTCCGACAATATTTGATGCCAAGCTGCCGATGCCGCCGTGCAGGGATGATTTCTATCAGGACTCGCGCGTGCTGGCTTATCGCTTGAAGCCTTCGGCGATCGGCGCGGTGCCGCCTCCCCAAATCACCGCCAGCGCCAGCTTGTGGCCGACTCGTCCCGAGTTTGCCGTGGACGGAGATGCAGGAACGGTCTGGACTGGAGCCAGGCGGCGGGGCGAAAACTTCCCGAAAGACCCGGAATGGCTGCAGCTCACCTTCGATCAGCCCGTGACGCTGACGGGAGTCAAGATCACGCCCTATTCCAGCGGGGCCCCGCGCAACGGAGAGGTGCAGGCGTCTGACGACGGAAAGAATTTTCGGACTGTGCAGACATTTGCCATGCAGAAGCCAGGTTTCATCAGTATCCCATTTCCCGAGGTGAGCGCCCGGTATTTTCGCGTGGTCGTCCAAGGCGTTTTCCTTCTCAAGGCTCCATCTGGCGCGGTCTCAATCGCTGATATCAGCCTCCTTGGCAAAGACGGAAGCCCGTTAAGCCTGGGCAAGCACGGCCCCGCAGTTGATCGGTTACAGTCAAAAGCCATGTATTTCGAGGGCGCGGATTCTTCCATCACAGACCGACTGCCTTTCAAGCCGGGCGATGAGGACGTGCAGGTCAAGGACGTCATCGACCTCACGGCGAAGATGGATAAGGACGGCACGCTGCGATGGGATGTGCCGGAGGGAACCTGGCAAGTCTTCCGCTTCGGCTGCACGGTCTCAGGCGGTCGTGTTTCGACCTCCAGCAAAGGGTGGAGCGGTTATGTTGTGAATTATTTGGACCCCGATGCGCTCAAGTCCTACTGGCGCGAGGTGATCGATCCGTTGCTCGACCAAATCAAGCCGTATCTCGGAAAGTCGTTCAAGGGCTTTTCAACCGACAGCTGGGAGGGTGGGGGGATCAACTGGAGCGCGAACCTTCCGGAGGAATTCCTCAAGCGTCGAGGCTATGACATGGTGCCGTTCCTGCCGGTATTTGCCGGGCGGATCGTGAAAAGCCGCGATGCCAGCAACCGCTTTCTCCACGACCTGCGCAAGACGGTCGGCGATCTCATGGCTGACAACCATTATGGCGTGATGGCGCAGCTTGCCGCCGAGCGCGGGCTCATCATTCTGTGCGAAGCAGGCGGACCTCATGAGGGCCCCTTCGATGCGATCAAGAACTGGGGCCGCTGCGCGTGGCCGATGGGCGAGTTTTGGGTGCAGTCGCCGCACCGCCCGACGGAGGACTCCCGCTTTTTTATGAAAGGTGCGGCGAGCGCCGCGCATATCTATGACAAGCCGATCGTTTGCGGAGAGGCGTTCACATCGGTCGGCCCTCACTGGAACGACATCCTGTGGTCTTCGGTGAAACCGACCTTTGATCACGAAGCTTGCGCCGGACTCAACTTGATCTACTGGACCACCTTCACCTGTTCGCCGGCCGAAATGGGCGTGCCGGGACAGGAGTTCTTCGCCGGCACGCACTTCAATCCGCAGATCACCTGGGCCGACCAGGCGCACGCATTTATCTCCTACATTGACCGCTGCCAGTTCCTGCTCCAGCAGGGCAAGTTTGTGGCCGACGTCTGCTATTACTACGGCGACCAGGTGCCCAACGTCCCCGGCCGCAAGCAAAACGACCCGGCCAAGGTCCTTCCGAATTACGACTTCGATTTCTTAAATGAAGAAGTGCTGCTCACGCGGATGTCTGTGAAGGATGGCCAGCTCGTCCTGCCCGATGGCATGAGCTACCGGATGGTGGTGCTGCCAGGAAAGAAAGCCATGTCGATGGCGGCCTTGAAAAAACTCAAGGAGTTTGTGGATGCGGGAGCAAAGGTTGCGGGGCCACGTCCCGAAGCCAACCCCACCGAAGGCGATGCCTATAAAAAGCTTTGCGACGAGCTCTGGGGCTCCGGGAGCATTAGTAATACGCCGACCAAGGAAGTGCTGGCCGGGCTGGGCGTCCTGCCGGATTTCGAAGCGCAGGATGTCGCTGCGGACGCCGATTTGGACTACATCCACCGTCGGGCTGGAGATGCGGAGATTTACTTCCTAAGCAACCCGAAGCCCGAACCAGTTCGGTTCACCGGCGTTTTCCGCGTGAGCGGCAAGCAGCCTGAGCTCTGGGATGCCGTAAGCGGGAAGATTCGCCCGGCGACGCAGTTTGAGGAGGTTGCCGGGCGCACGCGCGTGCCGCTCGAGCTGCCGCCCTACGGCTCGATCTTTGTTGTCCTGCGCGGAAAAGCCGGAACGATCAAGCAGCCTGCCCAACCGAACTTCCCAACGTTCAAGACCGTCGCGACAATCAAGGGACCATGGACGGTGAGCTTCGATCCAAAATGGGGCGGACCCGAAAAGGCGGATTTCCCCGAGCTGTTGAGCTGGCTGAAACGACCCGAAGAAGGGATCAAGAACTACAGCGGCAAGGCGGTCTACCGGACGAAATTCGAGCGCCCCGCCGAATCCGGCAACAAGCCAATCTATCTGGACTTGGGCGACGTGCGGGAGATCGCCGAGGTGCGTCTCAACGGCAAAGATCTCGGCGTCTTGTGGTGTCCGCCCCGGCGGGTGGAGATCACCGAAGCTTTGAAAGCCGGAGCCAACGAGCTGGAGATCACGGTCGTCAACACGTGGTTCAACCGGGTTCTTTTCGACCAGTCGCTCCCGGCTGACAAGCGCCTCACCCGCACCAATGTGAAGCTGAAGGATGGGAGCCAACCCTTGGACAGCGGACTGCTCGGCCCGGTGACGTTGCAGGAGGAAGGGAATCCGCGTTGACTATTATCTGCGGATCGGGCCGAACGGATCGGGGTGTGTCTGCGCCGGTTTCTCCTGCCACTGTTTATTCAGCCAGCGCAGGGCCGCCATGTGATCCTCGGCCCGACCCCATGCGTGTCCGCCGGGATGCACGATCATCTCGCACGGCCGGCCGGCTTTTTTCGCGCGATCGAAGTCCCCGGTGACTTCTTTGTTGTTCATGTCCGTCTTCCCCGTGATAAAGAAAACCGGCACGCGGGGGCTCGGGAAAACCGATTCTCCCAGTTCGCTTCCGGTGACCGCTCCGATGGCGATCATTCCGGCGGTCTGATCCGGCAGTCCCCAAGCGCGGTGTGATGCCCGTCTGGCTCCCCCCGAGAACCCTGAGAAATAGAAGCGATGCTGATCCAGGTTCAGTTGACGTTCCATTTCGAAGAGCGCCGCATTGCTGTTGTCGTTGCACAAAAACATGTCGGACTTATTTTGCGACTCTGTGAGCCCCGCCATGATCCAGCCGAGTTCTTCAGCCATTTGCGTATTTAAAGGAGCGGCGTTGCCCGAGGGCGAATCGTTCACAAGAACCGGCATCGGCTTTGACGGGTCGTAGCTCATCGGAATGTAGAGCTTGTAGTGCGAGCCGCCGCAGTCGAGCGGAGTTACCTTTCCCTTTTCAAGCGCCAGGGGCAGAGGCGTGACAGGCAGATCGGCTCGGACACAGTAAAAATGGCCCTCAGCCGGAGTAATTAACTTTCCGTTGGTCATATGGGAGGGGCGTGTGCCACACATGAAGCCTCCGGCAAACAGCGTCGCCTGCATCGTATCGAGCTTCCACTTCGGACGCTTTGCGGATTTTTGCACTTCTTCAATGGCCGAGCCCTTGAAGGTGACCTTGTCCCCTTCAAGGGTGACCGTCATCTCCTCCAAAACTCCCAGCGAGATCGGATGATTCGGAACCTGGGCGGGGTTGAGCTTCTTTGCCTGCGCCATTTGAAACTGCTCTTGAGTCAACCCCACACGGATGGCCAATTTGGTTCTGCAAGGCGTCATCGGAGGGGTCGGCTTGATCGTGAAACGGAATTGCACGATAGCGTCCCCATCGTTTGCCCACCCTCGCCACTCGCCACAGAGCCATTCCCCGGGCGGGACGGGGGCCTGGTAAAATACGTATTGTCGGTCTTCAAGCGAAAGCTGCGCCAGATCAACCAGAGTTCTGCGTCCATCAGCGGTTGCCAGCGTCACTTTTGAGCCGGCAAGCTTCACAAATGTGGCATCCGTCGATTGACCGGTCACAAATGTCCACTTGCGCGGATGTGCAACTTTGATAAGGTTTAGTTTTTCCAAGTAATCCCTGTCGGCTGCTGAGAGCTCGCTTGCCGGGATGACCCTCCTGCCCGCTGGAGTATCAAGCGTCACCAATTCGCCTTTCACTTCAACCAACTTTGCCGCAAACGAAGCGCCCCTGATTGAAGTCCATGTCCGGCTCTCTTCGGTGCAATCACCCGTAATGGCGAAGAGCAAGACCGCTCCCAATGCGGTACAGCGACGCAACACCCTGGAATATATGCTGTTTGTCATGTTGTGGTGGTAGCGGCCAGGGGGAGAGTTGTCGAGTTTCGGCATCTTTGAGGTGGTGGGCGATCTGTCGGGCACTTGGCCGCATCTCGTCGTGGCGGCGATAGTCGGAGGAGCGTTTGTGACAGAACGGACGTTCGTGCCGGGAGTGCCGACAATTCGTCGCGCGGCACCCGGAATCGTGTCCGGGCTTGTCGCACTGCCTGTCGCCGCGTAGCGTGTGGGATCACTCATGCATCAGGGATCCCTTGCTCTTCTGCTTCACGCCCATTTGCCCTACGTCCGTCATCCCGAACATGATGAATTTTTCGAGGAGGACTGGCTCTACGAGGCGATCACGGAAACGTATATCCCCCTGCTCAAAATCCTTCGCAGGCTGGTGGTCGAAAAAGCGCCGGTAAAACTGACGTTTACGCTCACCCCATCGCTCTGCGCGATGCTGCGCGACAAGCTCCTTCAGGATCGCGCCGAACGCTATCTTGACCGCGGGGTCGATCTGTCCCGCCGCGAAATCGACCGCACGTCAGGCGATGCGGCGATAAACGGACTGGCACGGTTTTATCACCGCCTGTTCGTGGAGGCGCGGGATTTTTACACCGGGGAAATCGGGCGCGATGTGGTCGGAGCGTTTGCCCAACTGCAAGCCGAGGGGGTTATTGAAATCATCACCTGCGCGGCCACCCACGGTTTTTTGCCGCTTATGGAGGCATTCCCCGAGGCGATGCGGGCGCAGGTGCGCGTGGGCTGCGATTACCACCGCGACTGCTTCGGCCGCGATCCGGCGGGGATCTGGCTTCCCGAATGCGGCTATGTGCCCGGCATTGACCGGATTTTGCAGGAGGCAAATTTGCGGTGGTTCGTGGTCGATGCGCACGGGCTGATGTATGGCGAACCGCGTCCGCGCTTTGCGATTTACTCGCCGTATTTCACCCCGGCCGGGCCGGCGGTTTTCGGACGGGATCGCGAATCGAGCAAGCAGGTCTGGAGCGCACGGGAAGGTTACCCGGGCGATCCGGCTTACCGGGATTTTTACCGGGACATCGGCAATGAATTGCCGGAGGACTACCTTCACGAGAACATTCCCAATATCGGCCACCGGCGCAACACGGGGATCAAATACCACCGGATCACCGGAACGGAACACAAGGAACTCTACAACAGGGAATGGGCGATGGGAGCAGCCGATGCCCATGCCGGAAATTTCCTGCACAACCGGGAGCGGCAGATCGAACACCTGCGTTCCATCCTCCCGGTCGAGCCGATCGTGCTGAGTCCATTCGATGCCGAACTCTTCGGCCACTGGTGGTTCGAAGGCCCGGAATTTCTCGACTTGTTTCTGCGCAAGGCGGCGTTCGATCAAAAGATTTTCCGTCTCACGACGCCGAGCATCTATCTTTCCGAGAACCCGACGCTCCAGATGGTCGCCCCCTCGCCTTCAAGCTGGGGAAACAAAGGCTATTCGGAAGTCTGGCTCGACCAGTGCAACTCCTGGATCTACCCGCACCTCCACGCCGCCGCCCGCAAGATGACCGCCGTGGCGCGCAAACATGCGAAGACGCGCGTGCCATTCACCCGGCGCCTCCTCGCACAGCTCGCCCGCGAACTCCTCCTCGCCCAGTCGAGCGATTGGGCGTTTCTCATGAAAACCGGGACCGCCACCGACTATGCCACACGCCGCACGAAGGATCACCTCCTCCGCTTTCACCGGCTCCACAAAATCCTCGAAGAGGGAATCACAGATGAGGGGTTTCTCGCCGCCTGCGAGAACCGGGATAACATTTTCCCCGACATCAACTGGAAACACTACCTTTGAGCCCGGATCCGGCGATTACCCACCACGGAGAGCAGGAGATATGAGGGAGGACGATCTATGGGCCGGGATAAATAGGAACGGCTTGTTTTTATGATTTCCCTCTGTGTTCTCCGTGACTCCGTGGTTCAAAAACACTTTTCGGGTTGAGAGGGGCCGAACGCCCGGGGGTGCCGGAATCTATTTCAGACTTTTGATCTTCGCCTCGATATCGCTGACGAGAGGTTTGCTTTGTCCATTCACAACCGTTCGTTGCAGCAGTGTGTTGTAAAAGTCGAGCTGCTGTTCCTTGGTGGCCGATTTGGGTTGTAGGCTTTGAAGATCGCACTGGCATCTTCGGGAGCAAGAGGGCCGGCGTAGCCGTCAACATAAGCCTTCAAATCAGCGCTCACGTCCTCTTTGTTGCGAGAACGCCACAGGAGCAATATGGCCTTGGCATTGGTGCTGCTCGGATCGGCCTCCACCCATTTTTTTGAGGCTTCCATTGAAAATTGTGGAGCTGACGCATAAAAAGCGGCCCACTGCCATTGCTTCGTCGCCCAGGCAAAATCGTAGGCAGCCTCGAATCCTTGGGATTTGGCAATGGCCATGGTCTTATAGCCCATGAGCCTGTTCTGAGGATTTTTGCTCCCTCCATAGACGAGCGGAGGAACAGCCTCTGTGGCTGTGAGCAAGGGCTCGATGGCAGCCAAGGCTCCGTTGTAATCGCTGGCTTTGAGCAGCTCGCTCACCGATTTGAGTTGTTCGTCTGTCTGCCCGAAAGCAGACCCGAGGGCAATCGCAAGAATGGCAATAAGGGCGGGGGATTTTTCATAATTTTTCCAGATTTAGAAGACATCCGGCGTCCGTATGCCAAAATGCTGGCGCAAAATGTCGGCCCCTGGAAGAAATGATTTAAATTTCCCCAAAAATATTTGCATCAAATGGACACAAAACATCCATGCGAGATATCGCGATGCCTGAGTCTCCCCAATCATTACGATTTCTGAATGATGGCCAACCCATGAAGTTCGCGGCGAGTTGCGCGGGGGCTCGGGGCTGGTTTGGGCCGCCGCGCGGCGAAGTTTCAGCGTGACGCGAGGAGGGTAGCCCGCGTCGGCCAAGCTGATGCCCCCGCATCAAGAGAACGGGCAGCGATTACGCTCTGACGGGTGAGGGGTTGAAAAGCAGAGGGGAGCAGATGAAGAAAACCCCGCCGCAAGCGGCGGGGAATTGAACCCAAAGGGATTAAACGCCTCGTCAAGGCTGGGGGGAACTGTCCTATTGTTTTCATGAGTCGAACCCCCTTCCGCAAAATCGGACATGCCTGAGGAACCCGCCAACATCCTCCGGTTCGACGGGCCGGGACGCGTTCCGCCTGCCGCAACGCCTCCGGCGGGATTGTGCCACCTGAGCCCGGTGGGCGAAAAAATCGCGCGATTCCGGTCGCTCTTCCGCGGGCGCGACGATGTTTTTGCCCGACGGTTCGAGAATCCCCGCTCGGGAAAATCCGGATACACGCCGGCCTGCGGGAACGAATGGGTGCGCGGGGTCTGCGAAAAGCCCCGCATCAAATGCTCGGACTGCCCGAGCCCGTGCTGGCTCGCCGTGACCGACGAAGTTGTCCACTGGCACCTGGCCGGATGCGATGCCGGCGGCAAGCCTCTTGTCATGGGCCTTTATCCCATGCTGCGCGACGAGACGTGTTTTTTCCTGGCGGTGGATTTTGACGGCGAGGGCTGGCGGGACGATGCGGCGGGGTTCGTGCGGGTTTGCCGCGAACGGGAACTGCCGGCGGTGCTCGAACGCTCGCGTTCCGGCGACGGGGCCCACGCCTGGTTTTTTTTCGACGGGGCGATTCCCGCGCATCTCGCGCGCAAGCTCGGCGCGCACCTGCTCACCGAGACAATGGAATCCCGGCCGGATCTCGGGTTCGCCACCTACGACCGGCTGTTTCCCAACCAGGACACGCTGCCGCGCGGCGGGTTCGGAAACCTGATCGCTCTGCCGCTCCAGAAGGTTGCCCGCGAGCGCGGAAACTCGGTCTTCCTCGACGAGCAACTCGCCCCGCATGCCGACCAGTGGAAATTTCTCGGCCGAATTGAAAAAATCCCGCTCCGCCAGGTTGAGAACCTTGTCGCCGGGGCGGAACGCCGGAACCGCGTGATCGGCGTACGAGTCGCTCCGGATGAGGAATTCCCCCTGACGCCGTGGCAGACCCCGCCTTCGCGGAAGGCCAAAGATCCGCCGATTGCGGACAAGCTTCCGAAGGGGATCGAAGCGGTTTTGGCCGACCAGATTTACCTTCCGAAAGCTGTCCTCGTCCCGGCATTGCGCAACCGGATCATCCGGCTGGCCGCCTTTCAGAATCCCGAGTTTTACCGGGCGCAGGCGATGCGGCTTTCCACATTTGACAAGCCGCGCATCATCGCCTGCGCGGAGGATCATCCCGCACACATCGCCCTTCCGCGCGGATGCCTTGATGACCTGCGGCAGCTTTTTCAAACCCTCGGCGTCCGGCTGGATCTCCAGGATCTCCGCCAGACCGGAACCCCTCTGGATTTGAAATTTCAAGGCACTCTGCGACCGGATCAGCGTGCGGCCGCCGAGGCCATGATGGCCCACGACACCGGCGTGCTTGCTGCCACGACGGCCTTCGGGAAGACTGTCCTCGCCGCGTGGCTGATCGCTCATCGTGGCGTGAACACCCTCGTGCTTGTCCATCGCAAGCAGCTCATGGAACAGTGGGTCGAACGGCTCGCGCAATTTCTTGGCGTGTCGGCGGACTTCATCGGCCGCCTCGGCGGCGGACGCCGCAAACCGAACGGAACGCTCGACGTCGCGCTTCTGCAATCGTTCGTGCGCAAAGGCGTCGTGGATGACCGTGTGGCCGGCTACGGACATCTTGTCGTTGATGAATGCCACCACCTCTCCGCGCAGAGCTTCGAACGCGTCGCGCGCCGCGCGAAGGCGAAATATGTCACCGGACTCTCCGCGACCGTCGCGCGCAAGGACGGACACCATCCCATCATCTTCATGCAGTGCGGTCCGATCCGCCACCGTGTGGACGCCAAAGCCCAGGCGGCAGCCCGTCCGTTCGTGCACCGCGTTTTGGTGCGCCCGACAGGGCTGCGTGCTGCGGCGAATCCCAACGCCGACGCGCGGATTGCTTTCCAGGAGATCTGCGACGCACTGGTTCACGATGAAGCCCGCAATGCCATGCTCTGCGCCGACGTCGCCGCCTGCCTTGCCGAGGGTCGCCATCCACTCGTGCTCACCGAGCGGATCGAACATATCGGGATTCTTGCCGCCACCCTCGAACAGCGCGGCGTTTCGGTCATTCGCTTGCAGGGAGGCATGGGCAAAAAATCCCTCCGGACTGCGCTCGACGGACTCGCCGCCGAGCGTGCAAACGTTGTCCTTCTGGCCACCGGACGATTTGTTGGCGAGGGGTTCGACGACCCGCAGCTCGACACGTTGTTCCTTGCGATGCCTGTTTCCTGGCGGGGCACGATCGCGCAATACGTCGGACGCCTTCACCGCCTGCACGAGGGGAAGACCGAGGTGCGCGTCTATGATTACGCCGACCTGAATGTCCCGATGCTCTCGCGCATGTTCGACCGCCGGTGCGCGGGATACGAGGCGGTCGGGTATTCGCTTTTCCTGCCCGCGAGCGCGGTTCCGGGCTGGCCGCCGGAGATCCCGCTCCCGGTCGATCCGGAATGGAAACGCGACTACGCGGCAAGTGTCCGCCGGCTCATCCGCGACGGTCTGGACAACGAACTGGCCGATCTCTTTGTGCGGGCCGCATGCCCGCCCGTGCCGGGTGCCGATGGCGTGCTCCGCGCACGCAGCGCTTCGGAATCCTTTCTTTTCAAACGCCTCGAATCGCTTGCCGCCACACGCGGGAAGTTCCGCCTCAATGCCCCGCTGGCGATTCCGTTCGATCCGCACGGCGCGATGGAGGCGGATTTCCTCTGCACGGAAGCCAGGCTGGTGATCGAGCTTGACGGGCCCCAGCACCTCGCCGACGAAGACGCTTGGAGGCGCGACCGCAGGAAGGATGCGCTTCTCCAACAGCACGGGTATTTCGTGCTGCGCTTTCTCGCCGCGGATGCGGGCAAACACCTCGACGCCGTGCTGGACTCGATCCTTGCGGTACTCACGTCCCGCTCCGCTGTTTGCGGCGGCCATGACGGGTGAGGGACAAATCCGAATGGCACTCATACCCTTTTGGCGCCGAAGCGGATGGAATCGACGGACGGCGACATGTCATCTGCCGACCATGTGGAGGGGCACCCCGCCAAGGTGACCGACTTGTTTTACCTATCCCGGTATGTGTTTGGCATGAGGTTCCATGAAAGGGGAGAGGCGGCGATTAAAGAAGCGGGTGGGCACCGGATCTCCGGAAGCCTCTCAATCCCCCGGAGACCACATCATCGGGTTCCGGGAGCATCAAGCCACGCGGCCAAATAGTTTTCCCAATCCTTTTGCGTCAGGATCTCTCCCCCACCATCCCAAGCCTGGCCGGCATCGTAGGTCACCTTTCCGGTTTCGTCGGTTCGCGTGATGAGAATCGCGTGGCTCTCATCCTTGGCTGCGCTCTTGATCTCGCGCATTGATTTGATCTTGTCCGGCGCGATGACGACGCCCGTGCCGACGCCGTGCGTCTCGATGATCTCCCAGCAGGACATCCAGCCCTGCTTGGGATTCAGTGTTACCAAGGCCTTGCCGTCGTGCGTGGTGATGCCGACCGCGATGTCCAGCGAAGCGGGTTTTCCTTTTTCGGTGAACGTCGATTCCGCCCGGAAAAGCCGTTTGCCAAATTCGATGGTGATCCGCTTGACTTCGTGAATCGCCGTCCCGGCCAGATCGTAGTCGTAGGTCAGCTCAAAGACCGCCTTCCGGGGATCGCGGGAGACAATCTTCCACTCTTTGAATGGCCCGGCCAGAACGAGTTTTTCGTCCTTCCAGATCCCGACTCCGCCGCAACCGCGGGAGCCGCCGACATGGTAAAGATCGCATCCCTCTCCGGTGTCCTTATGGTAGCTGATGCCTTTTAGCTCTCCGGCATACCATCGGTCGATGATGGGATACTTGACCCGCTTCATCCAACAATCAATCCCGCTGCCTTCCGACCCCTTGCGTTTCAGGATCGCCGGGCCATACGCGCGAAAAGCCACGAGATCGTTTTCCCAGGCAAAGTCATCGGCACGTTCCGGAACAAATCGGCACCAGGTCGAAGGCGTCGTGTCCGCAGGGGGGGGAAGCTTGGGCGCATCGGCTCCGAATCCGATGGAACTCAAGATGGCAAACGCGGGAAGAATCAGTGGTGTCAGTTTCATGTTTTGAAAATCAGGTGGGACAGGCGGGTCACTCTAGCTGATTTCTCAAAAATTGACGCGTCCTTTTTTTTGTTTTTTGTCGAACGCGCCCTTTCCTCCCGGACTTTTTAACCCGGAGCCATTCAGTGCTCCGGGGTGGCGGCGGCATGAGCCTCCGCGATCCGGAGGAGTTCGTCGAGCGATCCGACGCGCTGGAGACCTGAGCGCAGACGGGCGCCGCCGGGCATCCCGCGTGTGTAGGCCATGAGGCGGGCGCGCAGAGACTTCATCGCGAGCAGTTCCCTGCCGCCCCACCATTCGATTTCCTTCGCGCAATGGAAGGCGATGAACGCCCACTTCTCCTCCGGCGAAACCGGAGGAGGCGGCTCCTCTCCCGCCAGCGCGGAACGGATCTCGGAAAAAATCCAGGGGTGGTTCATTGCCGCGCGCCCGATCATCAGCCCGGCGACGCGGGACTCGCGGATCCGCCGCATCGCGGTTTCCGCGGAGTTGATGTCGCCATTTCCGATCACCGGGATGGAGACCGATCCGGCCACTTCGGCGATCACCGACCAGTCGGCGGTTCCCGAATACCCCTGCGCTTTCGTGCGACCATGCACAGTGATCCGGCTCACGCCCACGGACTCGAGGAGGCGTGCGGTTTCGACGGCATTGACCGACCGCTCATCCCATCCGGTTCGGATTTTCGCGGTTACGGAGACCGGCCCGGCCGCCGCGACAACCGCCTGCGCCACGCGGGCGAGCAGCGGCCCATCGCGCAAAAGGGCCGATCCGCCATTGCGGCACACCACCTTGCTCACCGGACACCCGAAATTTAAATCGAGAAAATCCGGAGCCACTTGGGCAATGACAGCCCGGGCCGCCTCGGCAAGATGCCCGGGATCCGCGCCGAAGAGTTGGATGCCCAGCGGGCGTTCGGAAGGATCGAATTCCAAATAGCGCCGGGTTCGCTCATTGCGCTGGAGGATTCCTTCCGCCGAAACAAATTCCGTCGTGAGAACGTCGGCGCCAAGGTCTTTGCACAGACGCCGGAAAACCGTGTTCGTGACCCCCGCCATCGGGGCAAGAAACAGGAGCGGACGCGCCCCCGCAACGGACGGAGCAGTCATCAAACCGGATCGCCCGCCGCAAGAAGATCCCCGACTTCGCGCTGAACAGCCGGGATCTGGTCGAAGCCGAGGCGGGGGTTCGTCAGCACGATCGTCTCGCCGGTGGCGACGTGTTCATAGACAAGCATGTCGTCGTCCCGGCTTTCCACCGGGCGGAGCAGTCGCTTGCGCTCAAGCATCAGGGCCAGAATATACCGGACGTTCTGGTAGGCGGGATCGTTCCCGGCCACGAGCCGTCGGAGCAATCCCTCCGCATCGTCGCGGGGAAGGGGCTCGGGACGCGGCGGAGCCGGGGGCTCGTATTTTGACCGCCAGAAGGAAAACGGCCGGATGTTCTCATTGCGCGACTGCCAGGCTTCCTCGCAGAGATCCTCGCGCGAAAACCCGTCGCCCTCGCGCACCAGCATCGTGTAGAAAAATTCCCCCGGCCGGAATTCTTTTCCCGTGCGGGCGCAGAGGTGGGCGCGTGATTTGATTTCCCAATCGGCTTGCATGATTAAAATCCCAGCATCTTGAGCTTCGGCAGGTCGCGGTTTGTCGAGCGATACCAGAGAAGAAGAAGCCCGATGATAAAAAACGCGATCATCGGCACCCAGGCCGCGACAAACGGAGAGACCCGGCCTCCCTTGCCCAGCGCAACAAACAGGCTGCTCACAAAAACCAGCAGAAAGAACAGCCCGATCGCCATCGCCACACCGCCAAGAATCCCCCGGCGCGAATAGACAATCCCCAGGGGAGCCGCCAAAAAGATCACCACCAGGCAGACGCAGGGCAAAGCCCACCGGTATTCCAAATTCGCCCGGAAAGGGGCGAGGCGGATTTCCGGAAAGTCGCTGTTGTAACGGAGATAATCCTGAAGCTCCGGAATCGAAAGAAAATCCGCTTCCATGGCGGAACTCGAAATTCTCCACGGCGTTTCGCTCCACCCATCGATCACGATGGAGTTATGCATCTCCGACTTCACGATTTCCCCCGCGGGGTTCATCTCGACGTAGCGCGCGAACGTGAGTTTCCACTGCTTCAGCTCCGGGTTGTAATCCGCACCGCGCGCATACCATTGACGGAGAATATCCCCCTGCTCATTTTGCTGAAGAATTTGCAGATCCTGAAGCTCCTGTTTGTCCACGATAATCTTCCGCACGAACCAGGTGCGCCTTTGCTCGCGGTTGCGGAAGAGATGCCCAAGAAGCCGCACCTCCCATTTCTCGCCGCGCTTGATGTCGCGCAACATCTGTTTTCTGATCGCCGCCGCATGCGGGGCCCCCTCGTAATTGAACCATCCGGTCACCCCGGTCAGGATCAGCCCGACAAACATCAGCGGAACCAGAATCCGCGTCACGCTCAGGCCGGCCCCGATCATGGAAATAATCTCGTTCGAACGGGACATCGCGGTCAGCGAATACAAGAGCGCCAACAGCGTCCCGATCGGCACGCAGATCAGGATGATTTGCGGAATTTGCGAGGCATAATATTCCAGCAACACCGGAAATTGCGCCTTCCCCTGGATAAAATCCTGCAAGTTGTCGCTGAGGTCGAAAATGAACCAGATCGCGATAAACCCGCAGAAACAATAAAGAAACGGCGTCAGAAATTTCTGCAGGACATAGCGGTCGAGAATGGTCATCGGAATGGACGGGGAGATTTAACCGCTCAAAACTCCCAAGTCAACGGCGGGGCCGCTTGAAATTCCCGGGCAGGGTGTGAATAAAGAGGCGTTTGCCTCGGATTTTTCTCCCGGAGCCGGTGTCTGTTCCTGTAAGATGTCCCCTGTGTGGGGCAAGATTATACGACATTTGCGGGAGGGAGGGAGGATTGCCTGGGCGACCATGTGGACGTTCGCGGAGATCGATGGCGAGCAACGCGCGGCCGCCTTCGCCTACTACGCCCTGTTTTCGCTCTTTCCGCTTTTCGCCCTCCTGCTGACAACCGGGTCGTCGTTCGTCGATTCGCAGACCGTGATCCATACGGTGGAACGATTTTTTCCGATCGGAGGGGACGCACAGAATCTGATTTGGAAGACGGTTGCCACGCTGGAGCGGTCGCGCGGCAGGGTGGGCCTCGTGTCGTTGTTGATCCTCGTTTGGTCGTCCCTGAAATTCTTCCAATCGCTCGTGAGGGGAGTGAACCGGGCTTGGCACACCGTCGAGATCCCGTGGTGGCAGCTGCCCTTGAAAAATCTTCTGATGATCGCCGTGGTTGCCAGCGCGCTGTTCATCGGGCTTGTGGCGCCTGCACTCCTGCAGGCGGCGAGAAAAATTCTGACGGTGTTCGGGGATTTTCTGGCATCGCATCTGCCCGGACTGAACCTCGGTCTGATCGGCTGGATTTTCGAATGGAGCCGGTATGCGATTGCCGGCGGGGTGTTGTTCTATTCGTTCACGCTGCTTTACATGCTGGCTCCGCGGCGGCGGGTCTTGTTCCGGCAGGTCTGGTTTCCGGCGTTGCTGGTCACCCTGGCGCTGCAATCCTTTCAAAATGCGTTCGTGAACTACCTGCCGCGTTTTGTGAACTACAACGCGATTTACGGCACGGTCGGCGTGATGATGCTCCTGCTTCTCTGGGTCTATGTCTCCGGGGTCGCGATCATCCTCGGAGCCTGCCTCTGCGCGGAAACGGCAAAGGCCCGGGGGCAAATCGGGAGCGTTCCCCCGGAAGGCGCAACCCTCCGGACCGATTAGAGCCCTCTCATTGAACCCGGATCCGGCGATTACTCACCACGGCGGACACGGAGAGCACGGAGATATGAGGAAGGCCTGTCTATGGGGCGGGATAAATATGTGCGGCTTGTTTTATGATTTCTCCTCCGTGTTCTCCGGGAACTTCGTGGTTCAAAAACGGTTTTCGGGTTCAATGCCGGTGCGGTAGCCCGAAGCTCAGCCAGAGCGGGATGGTGACGAGCGCGGCCAGCGAGGTTCCGAGGACGACGCGCAGCGCGGTCGGCATGTCGCCCTTGTGGAGCTTCGCAAGCACGATGGGGAAAACCGCCGAGGGCATGGCGGATTGCACGAGCATGACGGATCGCAGGGCGGGGTCTGCCGGGATGATGTGGGCCAAGCCCAGGACTGCGAGCGGCAGGATGCCCAGGCGGATGACAAGGCCCAGAACGGTTGTCTGCCAGCCCGAGCGGAGCACGTGAGGCGTGGCATGGTCGGCCAGGAGAGCTCCGGAGAGCAGCAGTCCCAGCGGAACCGCGCAGAGGCCGAGCATGTGGCAGGATGTCGTGATCGATGCGGGGATCCACCGGCCGGCACCGGCGAGGTTGAGCAGCAGCGCCGTGATCACCGCGACAACCGGAGGGTTGAAAAGCGCGGTCGCCCAGTTGCGGCCGGTCCGCTTGTCGGCGATGGCGGCGACGGCAACCGTCCAGAGCGCGACCTCGGTGCCCAGGTTGAAAGCGAGGAGCACTCCGACGGTCTCGCGATCGAAGAGCGCCTGGCAGAGCGGCAGCGGGATGTAGCCGTAATTTTGCAATCCGGCGGCGCAGGCAAAGGTGCGCCGGGCTGCCTTGTCCTTGAGAAAAAGGCGGGCGGCCAGAAGCGAAATCCCGACGCCCAGCGCGACTGTGCCGAAGCCGGCCAGCGGGGGGAGAAGGAGGTTTGCCGACCGGGTAAGCGCCTCGTTGCCGATGATGACATCGAGCGCGAGGCAGGGCACAAAAAGTTTGATCAGAATGCCGAGGAGGGATTCGTCGGCTTCTTCGGTGAGGATGCGGGCCCGTCGCATCGCGTAGCCGGCTCCGATGACGAGAAAGACCGGAAGGACGATTTGGAGCAGGCGGGCGGTGTCGGCCATGTCAGTGGCCGAAGACGAGATTGCAGATCAAGACGGCCGCCACGACGCCGGCGAGGTCGGCGCAGAGCCCGGCGGGAACCGCGTGCCGGGTGCGCCTTACCGCAACCGAACCGAAATAAACCGCGATGACATAAAACGTCGTTTCGGTGCTGCCCATGATGCTTGCGCCCATCCGCGAGATCAGGCTGTCGGGTCCGTGCGCCTGCACCAGTTCGGCAAAAAGCCCGTTCGCCCCGCTGCCGCTCAACGGACGCATGAGCACGAGCGGCAGGAGATCGGTGGGGAAATGCAGCGCATCCAGCACCGGCCCGAGCATCCGGGTGATCAGCGCGATGCCGCCGGCGGCGCGGAACATCGCCACCGAGGCAACGATCGCCACCAGGTAGGGAATAATCCGGATGGCGACCTGAAACCCTTCCTTCGCGCCCTCGATAAATTCCTCGTACACCGACACCCGGCACAGCGCGGCATAAAGCGGAAAAAAGCCGATCAGAAACGGGATCGCCAGGCAGGAAACCGCTTCCACCGCATGCACCAGCATGCCACGGCCGGGCTCCGCGGGCGTTGAGGCAAAATGCACGGCGAACGCCACAAAACATCCAAAAAAGGCGGCAAGCAAAAGTGTTCCCCAAAACGTCGGCCCGACGGGGGCGCTCGCCTCTTCCTGCCCGCCCGCCTCGGCGACGGGCACCGGCCCGGCCGGTGGCAGCGCAAACATCGGCAGCCGTTCGAAAAATTTGACCGCCACGATCCCGGCGATCGTCGAGCAACAGGATCCGAAAAATGCCGTGCCGATGATCTGCGTCGGGTTTTTCGATCCGGCCGCCGCGAGGATGGCGACGGCCGTGACGGGGATCAGTTGCACCGAACTCGTGTTGATGGCGAGAAACGTGCACATCGCATTCGTCGCCGTGCCCGGCCTCGGGTTGAGCTTTTCGAGCTGCTGCATCGCGCGGAGCCCGATCGAAGTCGCCGCATTCCCGAGCCCGAGCATGTTCGCGGCAACCGTCATCACGATGGAGCCCATCGCCGGGTGGTTCGTGGGAACGTCCGCAAAGAGCCGCCGCAAGACCGGGCGCAACGCGCGGGCCAGGATCGCCACAAGCCCGGATTTTTCCGCGAGCTTCATCAGACCGAGCCAGAACGTCATCACGCCCGCCAAGGGGAGCGCGATATTCATGACGGCGGTTTTGCAGCCCTCGATGGCGGCGTTTGACACTTCCTGAAGGTGCCCGGTGAACCCGCCCATGAGAACCGCGAGCACGACCAGCCCGAGCCAGATATAATTCAGCATCGGCGGAGCATGCGAAGAACCGGCGGGGAAATCAATCCGGGACACAGGAGCCTGATCCGCGCGTAATGCCAACGACGGGATGCGAACCGTCGAAGCGGACAGGAAGCCCGGGCAAGCGGTTCCGCCATTTTGCAAATTCCGCCGCACACACGCCGGGTTTTGCTTTCAGCGGCGGGGGGCTATCGTGTGCCCATTCGCTTGAGCAGGCGTTTGAATTCCACGGCCGACCACTGGCCCGGCACGTTGGGACGGTGGAGCCAACCGTAATTCAGAACCGATCCGCACGAGGCAAAAAGCACGCGCGTGGCCATGCCAAACCGGCCCATTCCCATGACGGCAACAGGAATATTTTGATCGGAGAAGAGACCGAGCAGTCGAGCGATGTCGGCCGGAGACCGGGGGACTGTCGCGACCTTCAGGACGTCGGCTCCGGCGTCGGTTGCGCGGCGGACAATCTTTTGCAAACGGTCGGCGGACGGGGTTTTTTCAAAGTCATGGAACGAGGCGATCACGGGAATGCCGATTTGGCGGGCCTCTCTGACGACATCCCGCATCGCATGGAGCGACCTCGCCTCGATATCCACCGCCGAGGCCCCGCCGAGATGATGCAGCAGGATTTTTCGCCGGGCTGCGGGGGAGAGCCCGCCGTGGCCGCCTTCGGAGGGATGGCGGGCCGTGACGAGCCACGGAAAACGCGAGCGGGGGAGGGGGATCCCCACCGGAAGACAATCCGCGCGCCATTCGAGAAAATCGACGGCACCGGCCGGGAGCCGTGTTGCGATTTCGATCGCACGGTGGCAGTCCACGATCCCCACGACATTCGGGCGAAGTGGCAGAGTGTTATTCTTTTGACGCATGGGAGAGGTGTTAATAAAGTGGGTCATCCAAGCCGTTCAGGCCCACATCCGTCCTAAATGAGCACACGCAGACAAGAAATCAATCTCCAGTTCAGCCAGATTATAGACGCGATCCTGCTCGGAGCCACCTTCTGGTTTGCCCACCTGCTGAGATACCACCGCCTTGTCATTCTCGACGAACTTTGGGGGATCGACAGCTTCGACAAGTTTGTCTGGATCCTTGCCATCATCGTTCCGTTCGGCCCCTACCTTCTGGAAAAGCAGGGTTTCTACAGCTACACGCTCGAGAAGACGGTGGGGAAGTCGCTGGAGCAGATGGGCGCGGCCGCCCTGCAGATGTTTTTTCTTCTTGCTGTTGCGGTCATTTTTCTGAGGTTGCAGATTCCCAGCCGCTCGGTGCCGATCCTTTTCGTTTTGATGGCCCCGGTCATCCTGCTCCTGCGCGAGCGGGTGATGCTTTCCTATTACTTGAGGAGGGTGAAGAGCGGAGCCGCCGGCGAGCGGATTATTCTGGCGGGAGAAAAGGAAAGTATGCGGGCATTTCTGGCCACGTTTTCGGAAACCCAACGCCGGGAGATCCAGGTTGTCGAGCAGATTGATTTGAAGATCGACGATATCGAGACCCTTGTCACGTCAATGCACCTTCATTCGGTTGGCAGGGTGGTTCTCGCCTTCAGCCGCATGGAACTCGACAAGGTCGAACGCGCGATCGCGGCCTGCGAACTCGAGGGGATCGAAGCTTGGCTGCATGTGGGTTTTTTCTACGCATCCGGAGCCCGTCCGGCCTTCGAGTTCATGGCCCGCCATCCGATGCTGGTCTTTCGGATGACGCCGGGTGTGTCCTGGGCGATGACGGCCAAGAATGTGATGGATCGGATCATTTCCTTCGGACTCCTGATTGTTCTGATGCCGGTTTTTCTCGTGGTTGCGCTTGCCGTGAAGCTTACATCCTCCGGCCCGGTCTTTTTCTGCCAGAGGCGGTCCGGTCTGCACGGGCGTCCGTTCAATATGTGGAAGTTCCGCACGATGTGCGTGGACGCCGAGGCCAGGCGGAGCAGCCTGGAGGCGCGAAATTTGATGGTTGGTCCGGTTTTCAAGGTCGATGACGACCCGCGCATCACCCCGCTTGGCCGGTGGCTTCGCCGCACGAGCCTTGATGAGTTTCCGCAGTTGTTCAATGTTCTGCGCGGGGAGATGAGTCTCGTCGGACCGCGTCCGCTCCCGATCTACGAAGTCGAAAAGTTCGAGCTTCTTGCGCACCGGCGGCGGTTGAGCATGAAGCCCGGGCTCACCTGCATCTGGCAGGTGAGAGGCCGCAATACCGTCACACGGTTTGATGACTGGGTGCGCATGGATTTGGAATACATCGACAACTGGTCGCTGGGCATGGATTTTCATCTTCTCTGCCTGACCGTTCCGGTGGTTCTTTGGGGCCGCGGGGCGAAATAGTTCAAATCCCGCGCATTATCCAGACGCCGAGCAGGGCGATATCGGCGGGGGTGACCCCGCTGATGCGCGCCGCCTGTCCGAGCGTTTCGGGACGGATTTTCGAGAGTTTTTGGATGGCTTCCGTGCGAAGTCCGTTGATGGCCGAGTAATCGACCCCGGCGGGGATGGATTTCGTCTCATGGCGTTCGGTGCGTGCGATCTGTTCCTGCTGTCGGCGAAGGTATCCCTCGTATTTGAGGTCGGTTTCGATTTGTTGCCAAACTGCGGACGGGTATTCCCCGCGGATCGGCTCCGGGATTGCCAGCCAGGAGTTTTCGGAGCGTTTGAGCCAGCGGTCGAGAGGAAGGCCCCCGATTTTGATTTCGGAGAGGCGGGAGCGAAGGGCCGCGACCTGCGCGGATTTTTTTTCAAAGCGCGCGCGGCGTTCGCCGGTGACGAGACCGGCTGCGATCCCCTGGGCGGTAAGTCGCAGGTCGGCGTTGTCCTGGCGGAGGAGGAGGCGGTATTCGGCGCGGCTGGTGAACATCCGGTAAGGCTCGGGAGTCCCGCGCGTGACGAGATCGTCGAGGAGCACTCCGATGTAGGCCTCATGCCGGGCGAGCGTGAACGGGGGGAGACCGCAAATCTTCAGCGCCGCATTGGCGCCGGCCATCAAGCCTTGGGCCGCAGCCTCCTCGTAGCCCGAGGTGCCATTGATTTGTCCAGCAAAATAGAGTCCCGGCAGGCGTTTGGTTTCCAGCGTCGTGTGCAGCTGGGTGGGGGGGCAGTAGTCATATTCGACGGCGTAACCCGGTCGCAGGATTTCCGCGTTTTCCAATCCCGGCACGCTGCGAAGGAAAGCATACTGGATCTCGAACGGGAGGCTGGTGGAAACGCCGTTGACATAGATCTCGTCGGTGTGTCGGCCTTCGGGTTCGAGGAAAAGCTGGTGCTGCGGCTTGTCGGCAAATTTGACAACCTTGTCCTCGATGCTCGGGCAATAGCGGGGTCCGACCCCTTCGATCATGCCGGCGTAGAGGGGGGATTTGTCGAGGTTTGCGCGGATGATATCGTGGGTTGCCGGGGTCGTGTGCGTGATCCAGCATGGGATCTGCCGGACTTGGAGGCGATCCCCGCCCCACTCGTTCAGGGTGAAAATCTCGTCGCGATTCCGCACAAGAGTATCCGCCATGTAGCTGAAAACCGGCGGCGGTTCATCGCCGTATTGGGGCTCGCATTTCGAAAAATCGATGCTCCTGGCGAGGATGCGGCACGGCGTTCCGGTTTTGAAACGCCCGACTTCAAAGCCCAACTCGCGCAGGCAGTCGCTGAATGTCGAAGCCGGATCGCCCATGCGCCCGCCGGTCTCGTTGCGGAGGCCGACATGGAGAAGTCCGCGCAGGAAAGTGCCCGTGGTCACGATGACCGCGCGTCCCCGGAAGCGCAGCCCGAGATGGGTCTCGACACCCGCAACCCCGTTGCCATCGGCCAGGAGGCGCGTGACGTTGCCCTGCTTGAGGTCAAGGTGCGGGGTTCGCTCAAGGAGCGCTTTGGCACGGAACTGGTAGGCCTTCTTGTCGCATTGTGCGCGGGGAGCCCTTACGCTCGGGCCCTTGGTCGCGTTGAGCATCCGGAACTGGATTGCCGTCGCATCGGTATTGAGGCCCATGACGCCGCCAAGGGCATCGATTTCCCTCACAATATGTCCTTTGGCGAGCCCGCCCATTGCGGGATTGCACGACATCTGCCCGACGGTGTCGGCATTCTGTGTGAGGAGAAGGGTTGCGCAACCCAATCGGGCGGCGGCCGATGCGGCCTCGATCCCTGCGTGCCCGGCACCGATGACGATGACGTCGTAGGGCTTCGGATACTCGAACTGGCTCAAATTATTCCGTGGGGAGGCCGTGCTCGCGGAGCTTGTTCATCAGAACGCCCGTGCTGAGTTTCGAACTGTCTTTCAGCACGATTTCTCCGGCTACGAATTTGTCGAACGTTCCGCGCAGGCCGACATTCTGGCCGACCTCGATGAACGAGCGCTCCGCTGTCAGGGTGCCTTCCCAGTTCCGATGAAAAACGGTCGCATGGGAATGGTTCGGCGCGACACTGATATTGGTTGTCGGAATATTGTCGGCGGAGAAGAGTGCCCGCACGTCCGGGGTGGTTTGGTTGGGCAGTTGCATGATGACGGCAAGCGGGTCGCCGCTGGAATCGCCGGATTGTTTCACCGCGCCGACGCGCCCATAGACAAGAATGCGCATGCCGTTGTATTTCTGTCCCGCCGCATCCGGGTTCGATGTGAACTCACCGACAATCTGAGTCAGCGTCACAAACCCGTCGGGCGGGAGTGCCGGCAGGGCGGCGGCGGGAGATTGGGCGGGAGCCGCCGAGGCGAACGCGGCGAGAACGATTCCGAGGAGGGCTGGAGTTTTCATGTTGGGCGGAACTCTGCCCCAGCCCGGCACAGTTCTCAATCTCAAATTGCCAGCATCGGCGTTGTCGGGTAGGAATGCGCCGGATGAACAGCACGCATGATGTGGTTGTGATCGGGGGGGCGTTTTCCGGTGCGGCCACGGCGCTTTTGCTCAAGCGCGAGCGGCCGGAACTCCGCGTGGCCGTCGTCGAGCGGTCGCGGGAATTTGACCGGAAGGTCGGGGAAGCCACGACCGAGGTGAGCGGAAATTTTCTGACCAAGCACCTTTGCCTGACAGCCCATCTCAACAACCACCACATTGTCAAACAGGGGCTTCGCTTCTGGTTCACAAGCCCGGGCGTGGAGGACTTCGGCCGCTGCGGGGAACTCGGAGCCTTCTACCAGACACACCTGCCCGGGTATCAGGTCGATCGCGCGGTTCTCGACCAACATGTGCTCGATCTCGCGCAGGCGGCGGGAGCCGGGGTTTTGCGTCCGGCGCGGGTTGTTTCGATCGAGCTGCGTGATGTTTCGGTTGTGATGGTCGAGGGAGAGGCCGGACGCCGGGAATTGCGCGCGCGCTGGATCATCGATGCGAGCGGTCGCGCGACCGTTCTGGCCCGCAAACTCGGGCTTCTGCGCCCGCTGCCCGAGCATCCCACCAACTCGGTGTGGGCGAGGTTCCGGGGCGTGAAGGATTTCGACGGGCCCGATTTGCGACGCCGGTATCCGGATTACGCCCGGGCGTGCCAGGCGGGCCGCACCGCCGCCACCAACCACCTGACCGGCTACGGTTGGTGGGTCTGGATCATTCCCCTCAAGGGCGGGGATACAAGTGTCGGGATTGTCTATGACGAGCGGATTTTTGAGCTGCCCGCCGGTCCGAGTCTCGGCGAACGCCTGCACGCCCACTTGCTGACAAACCCGGTCGGACGCGAGATTTTCGCCGCTGCGGAGCCGATTTCCGGCGATGTCAAAGCGTATTCGTCCCTCCCATATTTTTCTGAAAAAATCGCGGGACCCGGTTGGCAGATTGTCGGCGACGCGGTGGGGTTTCTTGATCCGCTTTACAGTGCGGGGCTTGATTTTTGTTCGTTCACAATCAGTGCGGCGGTCGCCCGGATTCTGGAGGAAGGGGAGGGGAAGGCGGGGGATTGTCGGGATATCAACGCGCGCTTCTCCCGTTCGTATCACGGTTGGTTCAACGCGCTCAACCGCGACAAATATTATTATCTGGGGGATTCCGAACTGATGACCGCCGCGTTTCTGATGGATCTCGGGCTCTTCTTCTTCGGTCCGGTGCGCGAACTCCTCATCTGTCCGAAGGGCGGATTTTCGCGTTTCCCATTCGACGGTCCCGTGGATGGCGCGGTGAGCCGGTTCATGGCTTTTTACAACCGTCGGCTTGCCGCTCTGGGAAGGAAACGCATGGAGGCCGGCGTGTATGGCGCACGGAACCCCGACCGGCGCACGATGATACGCGGTTTCGAGCCCACGCCCAAAGTGCTCCGCCTGGTGGCACGGGGGATCGGTCTGTGGCTCCGCGCGGAAGGCCGCTCGATCTTCCTTCGCAAGCCCGCAATAATAAAAGAGCGGGAGGGAACTTGATCCGCGGAAGGACAGCGATAGATTTCCATTCAATCACATGGCTTATCCGTCGTTCCGCTCGTTCTGCGAAAAATTGGAATCTTCCGGCGAACTGACGCGCATCGGCGAACCGGTCGCGACCGAACTCCGGATCACGGAGATTGCCGATCGGGAAATGAAGTCCCCGGCTGGCGGGAAGGCTCTCCTCTTTGAGAAGCCGAGCGTCGATGGCAGGGTGTCGGCATTTTCTCTGGCCATCAACACGATGGGTTCGCGGCGCCGGATGGCGATGGCACTCGGCTTGGAGCATATCGACGAACTGGCCGACCGGATGCGGTTCCTGCTCAAGGCCAAACCCCCGCGCACGCTCCGCGAGGCAATCACTCTCCTTCGGAACGGAATCGATGTCATCCATGCCAAGCCCCGCCAAGTGCGAAGCGCAGCCTGCCAGGAAGTCGTGCATGAGCCCGGCGGATCATTTTCCCTGGCAGATCTGCCTGTCCTGCGTTGCTGGCCGGACGATGGCGGACGCTTCATCACGCTGCCGAACGTTTTCACAAAGGATCCGGATACCGGGGAACGCAATGTCGGCATGTATCGCATGCAGGTCTTTGACGGCTGGACGACCGGGATGCACTGGCAGGTTCACAAAGTCGGAGCCCGGCACGGACGGCGGTATTACGAACGCGGTGAGCGCATGCCGGTCGCCGTCGCCCTCGGAGGCGATCCGGCCATCACATTTTCCGCAACGGCCCCGCTGCCCGACGGTCTCGACGAGATTCTGTTTGCCGGCTTTGCGCGAAAAAAATCCATCGAGCTGGTGAGGGGAGTGACGGTCGATATCGATGTGCCCGCAAATGCGGACTTTGTTCTTGAGGGTTATGTCCAACCCGGCGAGACGCGGCCGGAGGGGCCCTTCGGCGATCATACCGGCTTTTACACAAACGTGGACGACTACCCGGTCTTTCACATCACGGCGATCACGCACCGGCGCGATGCCGTCTATCCCGCGACGATCGTCGGGATTCCGCCGATGGAGGATTTCTACATGGGCGAGGCGAGCGTCCGGGTTTTTCTGCCGGTTTTCAAAATGAACTTTCCCGAGATTGTGGATATGGCCCTGCCTGCCGAGGGCGTCTTCCACAACCTCGTCTTTGTCTCGATCCGCAAGCAATACCCGCTCCAAGCCTATAAAATCATGCACGGACTCTGGGGGATGGGACAGATGATGTTCGCGAAATACATCGTCATCGTGGACGACGACTGCGACGTGCAGAAGACCGGCGAGGTTCTCTTCCGTCTCTGCGCGAACACCGACCCGCAGCGCGACAGCACGTTCATCAAAAATCCCTGCGACTCGCTCGATCACGCCCCGACCGTCGCCAACATCGGGTCCCACATGGGCTTCGATGCCACGCGCAAACTTCCCGGAGAAGGCTACACGCGGGGCTGGCCGTCGCTCGTCAAGATGGCGCCGGACGTCAAGTCGTGGGCCGACACGTTTCTCCGCAAGCTCGCCGGGCAGTGAACCGGCGGGAGCGAGTCCCCTCTCCGAGCGACGCTCTTTCGCTATTGCGCCGGTGGGTCGTTGCCGGGTTTGACGGATGTTGCCGGGGCGCGTAGGATTTTTCCTCCTTTCGAAAAGATGCCCAACATCACCAAACTGACGACTCTGCCGGGCGGATTGCGCGTGGCGACCTGCGAGATGCCCCATGTTCAAACGGCCGCGATGGGGATCTGGGCCTCTGTCGGCGGACGGCATGAGCCGACGGCCTTGAACGGGATTTCTCATTTCATCGAGCACATGCTTTTCAAGGGCACCACGCGCCGTTCGGCGCGGCGGATCATGCAGGAGATCGAAGGGGTGGGTGGCGACATGAATGCCTACACCTCGGAGGAGCGGACGTGCTATTACGCGACCGCGGCGGCGGAATATTTCCCCCGCGTCTGCGATGTCCTCTGCGATATCTATTTGAATCCGAAATTTTCCAAATCCGATATCGATCGCGAGCGCGGGGTGATCGGCGAGGAAATCCTGATGTATAAAGACGAGCCGTCGTCGCACGTCCAGGAGATGCTGAACGCGACATTTTGGCCGGGCCACCCGCTCGGGCGACCGCTCACAGGAACTCTGGAATCGATCGGGGCGATGGGCCGGGAGGAATTTCTCGGCTATCGCGCCAGCCACTACCATGCTTCGAGCACGGTCGTTTCCGCCGCGGGAAACATCCAACATGACGATGTCGTCGACCGGGTCTCGCGGCATCTCGGACGGATCGGAAAAGGTCGTCGCAAGCCGTCGGCAAAGCCTTCTCCCGCTCCCCCCTCGCGGCCCCGCCTCCGGATCGAGGCGCGGGACATCCAGCAGACCCAGGTGGCCATGGCGCTGCCCGCCTTCAGCCATCTCGACGAGCGGCGGTTTGCATTCCATCTCCTCCATGTTTTGCTCGGCGGGAATGCCAGTTCGCGGCTCTTCCAGGAACTGCGCGAGAAGCGGGGGATTTGTTATTCCGTGAGCACGCATCCGCTGACTCTCGATGACGGCGGCGTTTTCAATGTGTCCATTGGTCTCGACCGGCGCAACATCGAGCGCTCGCTGTGTCTGATCTTTGAACAATTCCGGATCCTTTGCAAAAAGCCGGTCGGTGCGGCCGAACTGAAGCGGGCCAAAGAATATGCGATCGGGTCGAGCCGGATGTCGCTTGAGCGGACTTCCAGCCAGAATATGCGCATGGGAAGTTCGGTGCTTGTCTATGGCAAGATTGTGGATCCCGAGACGGTTCATGAGCAGATGCGGGCGGTCACGGCGGAGGAAATCCAGGCTGTCGCCCGCCAAGTCCTGAATCCGGCGGCGGTCACGCTTGCGATGGTGGGGCCGCATCCGGACGAGAAGATGTTGGCGCGGGTGATCGGACTCTGAACCCCATCGAACAAGAGGCAGGATTTGTTGTCGCGGGGTTCAGCCCGGAGGGTTCCCGTTCACACGAAAGGGAGCGAAGGCAAGGGCTGCCCGCGGGGAGAGACGGGCGCGCATGCGGACATCGTTGCCGATGTAGTCGGTCGAGCGGATGTCCGCCTCGCGGTGCAGGCGGGCAAGCAGGTCGGAGCGGCTTTGCGGGATGCGGAGTTCGACGGTGAGGAGTTCGTCGGCGACAAATTCCCCGATGCGGGAAACAAGTTCCGGCATGCCCTCGCCGGTTTTCACCGAGATGAAGTGGGCGTTCGGAAAGTTCCGGCGTGCCCACGGGAGGGTGGCGGGATCGCTGACCTTGTCAATTTTGTTAAAGACGAGAAGCATCCGTTTTTCGTCCGCTCCAAGTTCGGCGAGCACTTTGCGGGTCGTCTCGTAGAATGTCATGACCTCGGGTTGGCTCACATCGAGCAGGTGAATGAGGAAATCGGCCATGACCGCCTCTTCCAGCGTGGCATTGAAGGCTTCGACGAGGCGGTGCGGAAGCTTGCGCACGAAGCCGACGGTGTCGGTCAACAGCAGCGGCTGTTTGTTCGGAAGCGCAATCTTGCGCGTTGTTGTATCCAGCGTCGCGAAAAGCTTGTCTTCGACGAGGACATCGGCACCGGTGAGCGCGCGGAGCAGGGAGGATTTTCCCGCATTCGTGTAGCCGACGATGGCGGCATTCGGAACCGGCGCGCGCTTGCGATCTTTGCGCTGGGTCGCCCGCTGCCGGCGCACCGCGGCCAGGTCGCGCTTGAGCCGGTCGATTTGGCCGCGGATTTTCCGCTTGTCCTGTTCGAGCTGGGATTCGCCCTCGCCCTTCGCGCCAATGCCGCCGCCCTGCTGGCCGAGGTGTGACCACGCGCGCACGAGCCGGGGGAGCGAGTATTCCATGCGGGCGAGATCGACCTGGATCCGGGCCTCGCGGGTGCGCGCCCGCTTGCCGAAAATATCCAGAATGACTTCCTGCCGGTCGATGACGAGCGCGCCGGTCAGCTTTTCCCAGTTCCTCTGCTGGGCGGGCGTCAGTTCGTTGTCGAAGACGATGACATCGATTTGCTTTTCCTTGACGATCCCGGCGATTGACTCGGCTTTGCCCGATCCGAGCAGAAGATTCGCATGGTTTTCGCGATGGGAAATGAGGAGCCGGTCAACTATGGGAATGCCGAGCGTGTTGACCAGTTCCTCCAGCTCTTCGAGAAGGCTCGCGGCCTCGGGCTTGTCACCGGCCTGGATATAGGCGCTGATCAGAAGGGCCCGTTCGACCATCTTCGGTTTCTCTTTGATCTCAAACATCCGATTCGGGAAGGGGCCTGTCCACCCCCGGAGGCCGGGGAAACGCGCTTGCGATCATCCGCCTTAGCGAACCTTCAACAGTTCCACTTCGAAGATCAACGCTTCGTCGGGACCAATCAAACCACCGGCACCACGTGGGCCGTAGGCGAGATTCGAAGGAATGAAAAGTTGGATTTTTCCGCCTTCTTTGATCAGTTGCAATCCCTCGGTCCAGCCGGGGATCACGCCATTCAAAGGAAACTCGATGGGCTCGTTCCGCTTGTAGGAGCTGTCAAATTCGGTTCCGTTGAGCAACGTGCCCCGGTAATTGACCCGCACAACATCGGACGCTTTGGGCGACCGGCCTTCGCCGGGTGTCAGAATTTTGTATTGAAGCCCGCTCGGGGTCTGCTGGACACCGGGTTTGGTTGCGTTCTCCGCAAGGAACGCCTTGCCTTTTTCAAGTGGGGATTGAGCCATGGCTGTGGATAGCGAAAGACCCGCTGCCGCTGCAATCGCAATCGTGAGAGAGAGAATTCTTTTCATTTTCGGCAGAGGCTACACGGCGGACATCCGGTTGAACAGTCAGAATCCAACAGAACCGTCCTCCAGCCATTCCAACCGGGCCTCTTCGATCATTTGGTGTCGTTTTTGATTTCTTGAACAGGGACTTCTCACCGCATCGCTAAGGCGTTCTCAGCGGCACGACCGGGAAATATGTTTTGAACCGGCTCTCGTCAGCGGTCGCCAGCGACCAACCCATGATTTGCGCATGGGCGCCTATGAAAAAATCGGGGAGAGGCAATGCGGGCGCATCCTTGCCGGAGTCGGTCTTGCGGCGCACCCGGTAACTCAGATAGGCACGCGCGCACACCTCCGAGGCGGCGGTCGGAACGTCCAGCACGGCCACGCCCCAACTCCGGATCCGGTCGGCCACGGTTTGCGGCTCGGCATCCCCCACGCACACCTCGGCCAGGCTGACCGCGTTGACGGCGGCTCCCGCACCGGAAACGCCCTCGGCAATCATGCGCCGAGCCCAACGGCAGTGCCTTGACTTCTCGTCGGACGCGTAGATCAGCACATTTGTGTCCAGCAGCATCATGGCTCGCGAGTCAGTTCCCGGAGCGTCGCCCATTCCATCTTCGGGTGCAGTGGCGCCGCGTCAATCGCCCGCAGGCACTGCGCGCGGGTCAATCGGGCTTCCGGTTCCGGTCGAGCCAGCCGCAATAGCACGAACTGGCCTTCCCCCTGACGTTGAATGTCGAACACATCGCCCGGCCTCGCCACCGGCAACACTATCCGCTTTTTGCTGTCCGCCGTCGTTGTCATGGTGGGATAATCCCACTTGCGGTGTCCCGCGTCAACCGGAATCCGGCAATGCCGTTCAGCAAATGTCCCGTATCTCCAAAAAAAAACGACAATATGCGGAACCCCCGTTCTTCTCTGTTACCTCAGGCGAAGAACAGCACGGCTGCTTTTGTTTCAAGTTTCCGGGAAGCGTGCCCTCACCTTGAGATCGGTTAAAACGATAAATGCCCCTTTCCACCTCCCGGTATCGATGTTTGCAAAAAGCGATCCGATCTGCTCTTCCAACTTTCTTCGAGACGGGTTGTTGAGCCTTACCAGAAGAATTCCGCAGTGCGTGCCCGGGGCGAACTTCCTGATATCTGAAAAATCGAGATCCTGCGTGATCAGAAACCGGCCGTCCCCCTGAGCGCATCCCCAGACGAAACCATCATCCTTGCCGGTGATGCCCTCGTCCTCGACCGTATCGACCACATGGCCGAGGCTGGCAAGGGTTACCACCAGAGAGGAGGGGAGGTTCTCGTCGAGTTTGATCCTCATGCCGCCACAGGAACCGCCGGAAGCGGAAGATCTTCCTTTGCCGAGGCTGCTGCAAAGGAAATGACCGCACGCACGGCCTCAGCGTCCAGAGTCGGGAACCCCCGCAGAATCTCCTCGATGGAATCCCCGTCGGCCAACGAAGCGAGCACTGTCCGCAATGTGACACGCGTGCCGCGGATCACAGGCTGCCCACCGCAGAGATCCGCCTGCCGGATGACGAAGTGCTCCAGTGAATGCTTTTTCATAGAAACAGAATATTCCATTTAATCAGGCAAGGCAAGGCACTCCTTGAGTCCGTGATCCGCGCGTGAACGCAATGGAGGGATGTCGCCCCTCCGGCATCCGCTCTGCCACAGCAAGGGCACCGAAGCCCCTCCCTTCATCTATCGTTTCTCCGCTCCGGTCGTACTCCCGGCAGCAAACATCGACTGTTCCGATTCAAAACGCGCCCCCGCGTGTGGTGGCCGACGACCCGCCGGATGGCGGATAAAAATTGCATTCATGCAAGAATATGCACACTGACCCCCAGTTTCCTGACCCCCAGTTTCCAGTTTCCTAGATCTGCGGGCGGCCGGTTTGGATTTACTTCGCGGCGGCGAGGGCTTGGTCGAGATCGGCGGTGATGTCCGCGATGTTCTCGAGTCCGACCGAGAGGCGGATATAATCCCGTGTGACGCCGGTCGCCTCCTGCTCCTGCGGAGTGAGCTGCTGGTGGGTTGTTGAAGCAGGGTGGATGACGAGGCTCTTGGCGTCGCCGATATTGGCGAGGTGGGAGAAGAGCTTCACCGCGTTGATAAACTTCTTGCCGGATTCGAGTCCGCCTTTGATGCCGAACCCGACGATGCCGCCGAATCCCCCGCGAAGATATTTTGCGGCCATCTCGTGATTCGGATCGTCCCCGAGCCCGGGGTAGGTGACCCAGGCGACGGCCGGGTGGGCTTTGAGATGCTTCGCGACGGCGAGGGCGTTTTCCGAATGTTTCCGGATGCGCAGCGGCAGGGTTTCGAGGCCCTGGAGAAGCTGGAAGGCGTTGAACGGGCTGAGCGCCGCGCCGATGTCGCGCAGGAGCTGGACGCGGACTTTCAGGATGAACGCGACGTTGCCCATGCCGGGCACGTTGCCGAGAGCGTCCCAGAAGACGAGGCCGTGGTAGCTCGGGTCGGGTTCGGTGAACTCCGGGAATTTCCCGTTGTTCCATTGGAACTTGCCGGAATCGACGATGACGCCGCCGATCGACGTGCCGTGGCCGCCGACATATTTCGTGGCCGAGAGGACGACGATGTCCGCGCCGTGGTCGATCGGGCGGACAAGTCCGACGCCGACCGTGTTGTCAACGACGAGCGGGAGACCGGCCTCGTGCGCGATTGCGGAGATTTTTTCAAAGTCCGGGACGTCGAGTTTCGGGTTGCCGATCGTCTCGGCGTAGATCGCGCGGGTCTTCGGAGTGATCGCATTGCGGAAGGCCTCCGGATCTTTCGAGTCCACAAACTTCACCGTGCGGCCGAGCTTCGGGAACGTGTAGTGGAGGAGCTGGTAGCTGCCGCCGTAGAGGTTGTTCGCGGCGACGATCTCGTCGCCGACCCGCGTGATCGCGAGAAGCGCGAACGTTGTCGCCGCCTGTCCGGAGGCCACGGCGAGTGCTCCGGTTCCCCCTTCGATCGCGGCCATGCGCTGTTCGAGGACGTCCGTCGTCGGATTCATCAGCCGCGTGTAGATGTTTCCGAATTCCTTCAGCGCAAAAAGATTCGCCGCGTGTTCGGTGCTTTTGAAGACGTAGGACGTCGTCTGATAGATGGGAACCGCGCGCGAGCCCGTGGTGGGATCGGGGACTTGGCCGGCGTGGAGGGCGAGCGTTTCGAGGTTGTTCATGGGATGGGAAAACCGGCTATTCCTCGTTGGCCAGACAGGCCGAGATAAATCCGCGGAAGAGCGGGTGCGGCAGGTTGGGTTTGGATTGAAATTCCGGATGGTATTGGCAGGCGAGGAACCAGGGGTGGTTCGAGAGTTCGATGATCTCCACCAAGTCGCCCGCGGGGGAAGTGCCGGCGATCACGAAGCCGCGCTTCTCCATCGTTTCGCGGTAGGCCATGTTGAACTCGTAGCGGTGGCGGTGGCGCTCGAAAATCTCCGCGCGACCATAAACCTGATGCGCGAGCGTGTTTTTTCCCAAAATGGTCGGACACGTTCCCAGCCGCATCGAGGCGCCCTTTTCGGTGACATCTTTTTGTTCCTCGAGGATCGCGATCACCGGATGGGGCGTGGCCGGATCAAATTCCGTGCTGTTCGCCGCCTCGAGCCCACAGACATGCCGCGCAAACTCGATCGTGGCGACCTGCATTCCAAGGCAGAGGCCGAGGAACGGCGTGCGCGACTCGCGGGAATAGCGCACCGCCTCGATCTTGCCCTCGACCCCCCGGTCGCCGAACCCTCCCGGCACAAGAACGCCGGCCACTCCGCGCAGGTATTTGTCCGCTCCTTCTTTTTCGATGTCCTCGGCATCAACCAGGATGAGGTCGATCCCGCAATCGTGCGAGGAGCCTGCGTGGGTGAGGGATTCGTAGATGCTCTTGTAGGCATCCTGGAGCTCGATGTATTTGCCGACGATCGCGATGCGAACGCGCTTCTTCGGTGCGATGACCCGCTGGACAAACTTTTTCCAATCCGACATGTCCGGCTGCCGGGTTTCGAGGCGGAGGAGGCGGCACACAATCGCGTCGAGCCCCTCGGCCTGGAAGTTGAGCGGGGCCTCGTAAATCGTGTGCTCTACATCGCCGGCTTCGATGACCGCATCGAGCGGCACGTTGCAGTAGAGCGAGAGTTTCTGGCGCACTTCCTTGTCGAGGGGCCTCTCGGTCCGGCAGATGAGCACCTGTGGCTGGAGACCGATCTCGCGAAGCTTGGCGACGCTCTGCTGGGTCGGTTTCGTTTTCAACTCGCCGGCGGCCTTGATGAACGGCACGAGCGTGACGTGCATGATGATCGCGTTCTCCGATCCCACTTCAAGGAGGAATTGCCGGATGGCTTCGAGAAACGGAAGCCCCTCGATGTCGCCCGTGGTGCCGCCGATTTCGGTGATCACGATGTCTCCGCCCGATGTCGCCCCGAGTTCGCGGATGCGGCCCTTGATTTCGTCGGTGACGTGGGGGATGACCTGGACGGTTTTGCCCAGATAATCGCCGCGGCGTTCCTTTTGCAGGACGGTTTCATAGACCTGTCCGCTGGTGAGGTTGTTCGCGCGGGTCAGCACGCAGTTGGTGAAGCGTTCGTAGTGGCCGAGGTCGAGATCGGTTTCGGCACCGTCGGCGAGAACATAGACCTCGCCGTGCTGGAACGGGTTCATCGTGCCCGGATCGACGTTGAGGTAGGGGTCGAGTTTTTGGAGGACAACCTTGAGCCCCCGGCGCTCGAGCAGCGTTCCCAGAGACGCCGCCGCAAGGCCTTTTCCCAACGAACTCACCACGCCACCGGTAACGAAAATATACTTCATGCCCGGAGAGACTAACAGCCTGCCGGACTTTTCCAAGCTTGGCGGCTTGAAAAGTTTGAGCCGGCGCGGGGATTTTTCTTCCCGCAATTTTCATTGAGGATTTTTGCGAAGTCCTCCACCCTGCGGGGGCATGGAATTTGTGAACCTGACGCGCCGCACCGAAATCGGCTCGAACTCCTACTGGCTGCGTGTTGGCGGGAAGAATATCATCATTGACGCCGGCCTGCATCCCAAGATCGAGGGGCTCGCCGCCGCCCCCGACTTTTCGCCCGTCCCCCAGGGCAGGGTCGATGCCATTTTCATTTCGCACGCCCACCAGGATCATGTGGGCGCTCTGCCGATCCTGACGCGGAGAGAGCCGGATGCGAAAGTGTTCATGACCGACGGCACCGCGCGGATCGCGGAAGTGATGCTGCACAACTCGGTGAATGTGATGCTGCGCCAGCACGAGGACGACGGGATTGTGGAATACCCGCTCTTCACCCACCGGAGCGTGGATCTCTGCGCCCAAGCGTGGGGCCGTTACGCGACCGGGAGACGCTACAACCTGCTGGGCGAACGCTCGGACGACGACAAGGAGGTGACGTTTTCGTTCCATGATGCCGGTCACATTCTCGGCTCGGCGGGCATCGCGATCCGCTTTGAAGGCCGCACGCTTTTTTACACGGGCGATGTCAATTTTGAGAACCAGACTCTCATGCGCGGCGCGGATTTCCCCAAGGAAGGGGTGGACATCCTTGTCATGGAGACAACGCGCGGCGACTCGGCGACTCCGGTCGGGTTCTCGCGCGCCAACGAGGAGGATCGGCTGGCCCGCGGCATCCGCAACGCCTTCGAGCGGGGCGGCAGCGTCACGATGCCGGTCTTCGCGCTGGGCAAAACACAGGAGATCCTGGCGACGCTCTGGAAAATGCGCATCCAGGGGCTCCTCGCCCCCGTGCCGATCTACATCGGCGGGTTGAGCACGAAGATCACCGGCATCTACGACGCGCTCGCCGCCACCTCGATCCGCAGCCATCCCGAGCTCCAGCTCCTCCAGGAAATGGCCCCCTACGTTTTGTCCGGAAACGAAATCAATACGATCACGCCGAAAAAGAAATGCCTCTTTGCGGTTTCGAGCGGGATGATGAGCGAACACACGCTCTCGAACATTTTCTGCCGCCGCGTCCTGGGCGAAGAAAACCAGAGCCTTTTCTTCGTCGGATATTCCGATCCCGAATCTCCGGCCGGCCGGATCCGAACCGCCGCTCCCGACGCGATGATCCGGCTCGACAAAGAAACGCCGCCGATTCCGCTGCGCTGTCATATCGAGGAATTCAATTTCAGCGCGCATGCGAACCGCGAGACGCTCAGAAATTACGCGGTTCTTCTCAATCCCGCAAAAATCGTGCTCATTCACGGCGACCGGCCGGCCATCGATTGGTTCCAGCTCGCCCTTTTCAAAGAACTGCCGGAAACCGAAATCATCGTGCCCGAACCGGGCCACAAGTTCCGTTTGGACTAAGAACCTGTGAAATAAACAGGAAAAAGCCGCGCGAGAGCAGAAAAGGCCGGATGGCAAGGCGCTCGCGAAGGAGCATCCCCTCTGCGGGCTGTAACTGAGCGAGCAACACCGCCAGACGGCATTTTCTGCTCTCGCCCGAAGGGTTGCGTGTCTTTTTGGCTTGGCCTGCGTTGCTCAGGCGGGGCAAGACCGCTGAGGGTATTGCCGCCGCCTTCGTGCCTTGGCCAAGCCAAAAATCCATCAGCAACGCGGCCTTTCCTATTTATTTCACAGGTTCTAAGGCTGACCCAGAAGTTGTTGCACCCGGAGGCTGTAGTTGTCCCGCGCGTTGAGAGCGCGGAGGACTCCGGATTTGTCGAAAAGGAAAACCGTCGGGAGGGCGTTGATCCCGAGCGGACGCGCGACCGTGTTTTCCCAACCCGTCCCCTCGTAATTTGTCGGCCAGGCCTCCATTCCGAATTCCGCCATCCTTTTGGCAACGACCTCGCGCTTGCTGTCGAGGCTGATCGTGGCAATCCGGAGGTTCGCTTGGGGAAGGAGAGACACATTCTTGCGGAAATTTTTCAACCAGAGAAGGCAGTGCGGGGATTCGGCCGACCAGAAGAGCACGAGGACGACGTCGCCCTTGTGCGCGGACACGTCGAACGTCCCGCCCTGAATTGTCGGAAATTTGAGGGCGAGCGGCTTGTCAAGGAGATCGAGCCGCCCAAGGTCGTCGGCGATGCGGTGGTTGAGCCCCTCTTCTTTGGAAAGCCCGCGCGCCTCCCCGAGCAGTTCGCGCTTGAGCCGGGGATCCTCGTCGCAAATCGTCGCGACCTCGACCAGCAGCCGCGGGCCGCGCCGGTCGCCGGGATACCTGCCCACAAAATCGCGCGCCGAATCCACGATGGCCCCGCGCATCTCGCCCTCGCGCCCGCGGAGGGTTTGGAGATAAAGCGCGATGCGGCGAAACCCGGCGTCCGCCCGCTTGGCGGCCGGGGCGTCGGGATCTTTTTCGAGCCTGGAAAAAATCTCCAAAGCCGCGCTGACCGGCCGGCTGGTGGTGTCCATGTTCCCTTGCGCCGCAAGAATGGAGGCCAGCCGCAGCCTGGCATCAAAGGCATGGGCGTCGCCGGGATATTTTGCCAGGAAGTCTTCGATGAGGTTCTTCTGGGCTGCCAGATGCGACCGGGCGATGAACTGCGCCTCCTCCCGGTTGGAGGGGGTTTTCTTCGGCCCGCGATCCATTGCCACGATCCCGCTCCAATCGGTTTCGGGAGAAGCAAGAACGACGAGGGAAGAGGAAAAAAGAAGAAAGAGAATTCTCGCGATCATGACTCCGGCACGACAACGGTGGCATAAATGGCGCGGTGGTCGCTCGCCTTATACCACCTGCGGAAGCTGCTGATGCCGCTGCGATCCATGTTGATCTCGGGCGAGAGACCACGGCTCACAAGAAGGTAATCGATCCGGGAGTAAATGTCGGCCGCGGACCAGAAATGCGTCCAGTGGTAGCCGTATCGGTCGGTCAAAAAAAGATCCTTCATGTGGCCCGGCGAGCCCGGGGGGCCGACGAGTTCGCGCACCGGGTATTCGTTTTTGGTGTCGTTCAGGTCGCCAAAAAGCATCAGTTTTTCCCGCGGGCTGGATTTCAGGATATTGTCGAGGTGCTCCTTCAAGAGCGAGGCTTCCTTCGCGCGCATCGTTTTTTCGTCGAATTCGGGAACTTGTCGTTTGGATTTCAAATGCGCTCCGATCAAGTGGAGCCTGAAATGATCGGCAAGCTGCACGGTGACATCCAGGATTCCCCGGCTCATCCGCTGTTGCGTGCCGTTGAGTTCAAACGGCACATCGCCACGCGAGTTGCGCGCCACAATCGGGAATCGGCTCAGGAGCGCAATATGCCGCACCGGATCGGCCCCCTCCACCCGCTCGCGGTGCGGGTAATCAAGCCCGGCCGCCTTCAGCCGGGACTGGAAATCGTCGAGCATCGCCCCGTCGCCCATCTCAACGACGCCGAGAATATCCGGCTTGATTTCCTGCAACGTTTCGATGACCGCGGCAATTTCCTCCTCGGGCTTCGGGGCGTCGGCGACCATTTTTCCATCCACCTTGCGTTCCATCCGGAGATAGTTTTCCAGATTGAACGAGGCGACGACAACGTCTTTTGCGGAAAGCGGAACCGCGAGCAACGCAGCCAGAAAAACCGCGCCAACAGTTCGCAAACCCAGTCGAAATGCGCTCAAACGAGGCATGAGCCTCAGGCGGCTTTTGGAGGTTCTTTGGCGATGGGGACGGCCTGGCTTGTGATTTCCACGTCCGCCAATTCCTTGGCAACGGGCTCCTTGACCTCAATCTCCGTGGTGGATTTATGGATCTCCCGCTCGAACTCTTCTTTCGCTTTTTTAAATTCCCCGAGACTCTGGCCGAGACCCCGTGCGAGTTCCGGCAGCTTCTTGGCTCCGAAAAGCACGAGCACAATGATCATGATAAAAACAAGATCGGCGCCGCTCGGCATCCCAAGTGCGAAAAGAGGATTCATAACAGTCGCAAGCTACACCATCGCACTGGCAATGCCAGCAAATTTTTTCCAATGGAATCGCCCGCTTCAACAGGGTCACTTTTTATTTTTCGACGAGAGGGCTGCCGGGGCATGGGAAAGCGCTTTTTGCGGTCCGCGAGAAATGCCGGGGGATCGTCCATGCGCAGGTGGTGATGCGCAATCGAAAGAAGGTTGAACATTTGAGCCGGATCAAATGTCAGACACACAACGACGATATAAACATGAAAAACCGTTACAACAAAATCAACCGCACAAACTATTCTCTCGGGGAGTTGGTGGCAATTGTCGGATCCTGTGCACGGGACAGCCGTGAAGCCATGGCCGCACTGGCCGATCTTTTCGAGAGCGGTCGGGTGCAGGCAAACAACCACGGCCACCTCAAGCGGATACGACTTCAACCGGCGAGGTAAGGGCTGTCTGACGGCGTTTCCTCATCGGAAGAGGGTTCCGCGCATTTCCATCGGCTGGAAAATAATCCAGATTCCGACGGTATAGAGTGCGACGGCCAGGAGGAGCCACGGCAGAAAAAGCAGGCCGGGGCGGAGGGAGGAAAGGGATTTCGATTTCCTCCAAAGGATCCACAGGGAAAGGAGGCATCCGGCATTGAGAAGGAGGATTTGCAATCCGGGAAGGCCCGCGAAGGCCAGAGATGGCACGTTCCATTGGGGGAGGGCTTTGGTGGCACCCAGATCGCCGGCGATCCGTTGGAAAACCGGCCAGGCGGTGTGCGATCCGGCCAACAGATGAAACACAAAGTGGGCGAGCCACATGCCGAAGCCCAGCGGGGCAAGGGCGACCGAGAACCCGCAGGCCACCTCGCGCCAACGTCCGGAAATGTCGGCAAGCCGCGTGCCGAGGAAGGCACAGGCGGCGGCCAGCAGCGCGGGGAGGAGAAGGACAACTCCGAAAAATAACACTGTCGTGAACACGGTGGCAGCCGGAGTGCCGAGCGAGTCGCGAAGCGATTCTTCCCACCTCAGCACCGGAACGACCATTCCCCCGGAATTGGCAAAGGCCGCGAAGACAAAAACGAGAACGAGCGCGGCAAGATCCGGGCGGCGGGCGTATTGCCACACCGATGAGCGCCGCGGATCGTTCAAGAGATCGCGTCCGGGCGGCACGGCGATGATGCCGACATTGTCGCGCGGACACGCTTTGATGCAGTCGAGGCAGAACGTGCAATCCATATTTCCGGACTTGCGGGGCTGAAAGAGCCGGAGTTCGCATCCGCGCCGGAATGCGTTTCCGCGCAGGCAATCGTGCGTTTCGCATCGGGAGCAGACATCCGGTTCCCTGACGCGCACTTCGAGCGGCGAGGACAGAGAGGCGACAAAATGGAATTGTCCGATCGGGCAGAGATATTTGCAAAAGCCCGCCCCGCGAAAAAAGCCGTCCACCAGCACGGCCCCGGTGAAATAGGCAAGAACGATCCAGGCCGTCCACCACGGGCTGTTCCACAAATGAAAAAATTCGTAGGCCCAGAAGAAAGCGGCCAGGAGCCCGACCGCCGGCCACTTCGAGCGGAGCAGGCGCGGCCACCGTCCGGACGCGGGAAAGATTCTCCGCCCGAGATCGCGCGAAAACATGAACGGACACGCCATGCAGAAAAGATTTCCCGCGACAAGCAGGGCCACGACGGTCAGTCCGCGCCAATACGTCCACGGCAGGACGCCTCCGAGGTTCATCACCGGCACCTGGGGGCCGAAGAGCCCGTCGGCAACAACCGCAAGGGCTGTCAGAAAAAGAAGGCTCTGCATTGTCGGGCGGAAAGGCCGCCAGCGCAGGATCGGGCCGATCACCGGGGCAAGGAGCAGATCAAACGGACGCCGGGGAGTGGTCTCTTTGGGGGCGATTTCGCGGAGGGGCTGCCTGTGTTTCCGCTGTGGCGAAAGATACCGGATGACAATAATCGCCACCGGCAGAAGGAAGACCATCGAGCCCGGCACCCACATCACCGCTCCGGCGGCGGCCTGATCATCGGCGGCCGTGAGGTTGGAAATCCGGGGCGCGACAGCATAGGTCGGGTAGAGGACTCCCTCGTAAAATGAGAGAAACGCCGACAGCGCGGTATTCTGGAGGTCGGCAGCAAGCAGGTAGGGAATCATCGCCCAGCGCGGCCAGGCCGGGCGCATCGGCCAGGGCTGGATGACCGGCCACCAGAAAAGAAGGGCCGTGGACAAAAAGCAGGCATGTTCGGCCAGATGCCAGCCCGGAGACCGCAGGGCCAGATCGTAGAGATCCGGCGTGTGCCAGATCACGTTTGAGAGCAGGAAGAGCGGCCCCGCAAAGAGAGGATGCACCAGAAAACGTCCGAACCGATGCAGGGGGGGATCGGTCAGAAACGGTCCCAGCGCGGTTCCTGCAACGCCGCGCGGGAGTCCCGACAACACCGGCAGGAGCGGATTTCCCAGAAGAATCAGCGGGGGGGCCACCATCGTCAGAAGAAGATGCTGCACCATGTGAACAGTCAGCAACCAACCCGCAAACGCGTCGAGCGGAGAGGCGATCGCCAGATAAACCGCCGCCAGCCCGGCGAGAAACGCCCACAGACGTTCGACCGGAAACCTCCCGGGAAGCCGGGTGGACAAGCGCTTCCAGCCCCGCCAGTAGAGGAGCGCGGCGACAAGCAGCGCCCCCGTCGGCAACGGCTCGAACCTCCACGAAAACAGCACCGACTCAGCGGGAAAAATTTCCATGCGGAGGGGCCGTGCGGCGGGGAAACCGTGATCCGGATAAATCCGGTCGGGGTCGTCCGGATTGCGCAAGAGGAGATGTTTCCGTGTGGATCATCGACCGGCTTGCCGCCCTGGATGCGGGCTTCGGCGGCATCAGGTATATTTCACGACTTCCTCAATGGTGGTGAGTCCGTCGTAAATCGAGCGCAGGCCGTCTTCGCGCAGGGTGGTCATCCCGAGTTCGATCGCTTTCTGCCGCATGAGCACGCCGGGAGCCCGCTCGTTGATCATTTCGCGGATGGGATCGGAAATTTTCAGCAACTCGTAGATGCCTTTCCGGCCCTTGTATCCGGTGTGGTTGCAGGTGTCGCAGCCTTTTCCATAATAGAAAATTTTGTCCCCGATATCGTGAACGCTCAGTCCGAGCGAAATCAGAACCTGTTCGCTCGGTTCGTAGGGGGTGCGGCAGTTTGTGCAGATCTTCCGGATGAGCCGCTGGGCGAGGATGCATTCCAGCGATGCGGAGAGGAGAAACGGTTCGACCCCCATGTCCGTGAGCCGCGTGACGGCTCCCGTGGAGTCGTTGGTGTGGAGGGTGGTGAAGACAAGGTGGCCGGTCAGGGACGCCTGGATGGCGATCTGTGCGGTTTCCATGTCGCGGGTCTCCCCGACCAGGATGCGGTCGGGATCCTGTCGCAGGAAGGCGCGCAGGACGCGGGCAAAATTCAGGCCGATCGCTTCATTGATCGGCACCTGGATGATGCCTTCGATTTCGTATTCTACCGGATCTTCGGCCGTGAGAAGTTTGGAGTCGATCGTGTTGATCTTGCGCAGGCAGGAGTAGAGCGTGGTCGTCTTTCCGGAGCCGGTCGGTCCGGTGACGATGAAAATGCCGTTCGGCTTCTGGATGACCTCGAGGATGTAGTTGTAGATGTCGTCGGGCATGCCGAGTGTTTCGAGTTCCAGATTGACGCTTGAGCGGTCGAGCACGCGGAGCACGACACTCTCTCCATAAGACGTCGGCAGGGTTGAAACGCGCAAATCCACCGGCTTTCCGTTGATGACCCGCTGGATGCGTCCGTCCTGGGGCAGCCGGCGCTCGGCGATGTTGAGACTCGACATCACCTTGACGCGGGAAATCATCGGCAGGGCCATTTTCAGCGGCGGAGGATCCATCTCGTAGAGAGCCCCATCGACGCGGTAACGGATCTTGAACTCGTTCTCGAACGGCTCGAAGTGGATGTCGCTTGCCCGGGCTTTGATCGCCTTCTCGAGAATCAAATCCACATACTTGATCGTCGGGGCGGAGTTGGCTTCCGCTTCGACAGCCTGAAGATTGAAGGCATCTTCCGCTTCCTCGAGGGTGAGCTCGGGGCCGCTGCCGAGCTGCGCGAGCATCTCCTCAAAATTCGTGGCCGCCGAGCCGTAGTTCTCGCGGATGAGATTTCCGACTCTCGGGGGGAAGGCGACCATCAACTGGATCTCGCGCCCCAGCCCGAAGCGCAGGTCTTCGATGGCCTGGGAATTGAGGGGATCGGTGAGCGCGACAAAAATGGTGTTTCCCGATCCCATGAGCGGCAGAGCCCCGTGAAGGCGGGCGAATCCGGAGGGAACCAGGCCGAGGACGGCCGGATCGGGGATGAACTCTGTGAGGTTGTAGGTCTCCGCTCCGATCGAATCCGCGATGATCTGGCTGAACCCATTTTCATCCACCACCCCCTGCTCCACGAGAAGACTCTCGATCGGCTTGTTCTCCGAAAGCGCGTGCTGGATGTAGGCCTCCGCCTGATCGGACGCTACGAGCCCCCGCTCCACAAAGATGTCGATGACCTGACGGGCGTCCATGATTTTAATTCAGATCCGACATGGTGGTGCTGATGACCTCGTCGGCAGTGGTCAGCCCCGCGAGAACCTTGCGCACGCCATCCTCGCGGAGGGTGCGCATTCCGAGTTCGCGGGCGCGCAGGCGGAGAGCGACCGTTGAGGCGTTGTTGTTGATCATATTGCGCACCTCGTCGTCCACGAGGAAAAGCTCGAAGATGCCCATCCGGCCCTTGTAGCCTTTTCCGCGGCAGAGTTCGCAGCCCACCGCGCGCATGACGTTCGCCTGGCCGAGCTGTCCGGGTTCGACGCGCAGGACGTGCATTTCATATTCCGTGAGTTCCGCGTGTTGTCTGCATTTCGGGCAGAGCCGGCGGACGAGCCGCTGGGCAAGAATGGCCCGGACGGAACTCGAGACAAGGAACGGTTTGATGCCGATATCGACCAACCTTGCCACCGCGCTCGGCGCGTCGTTTGTGTGGAGCGTGGACAGCACGAGGTGGCCGGTGAGAGCCGCGTTTGTCGCGATGCTCGCCGTCTCAAGGTCGCGAATCTCGCCGATCATGATGATGTTCGGGGCCTGGCGGAGGATCGAGCGCAGGGCGGCCGGAAACGTCATGCCCACATCCGCATTGACCTGCACCTGGTTGATTCCGGTCATCTGGTATTCCACCGGATCCTCGACCGTGATGAGCTTGCGATCCGGCTTGTTCATGTAGTTCAGACAGCCGTAGAGCGTCGTCGTTTTCCCCGATCCGGTGGGACCGGTGACCAGAATGATGCCGTCCGGCAAATTGATCTGTTTCTCGAATTTTGCCTGGTCGTCGGACAGGAAGCCGAGCTCCGGCAGGCCGATGACGAGCGACGATTTGTCGAGAATCCGCATGACAACGCTTTCTCCATGCACGGTGGGGATCGTGGAAACACGCAGGTCGATCGCCTTCTTGCCGAGCTTCATCTGGATGCGTCCGTCCTGCGGGAGCCGCTTTTCCGCGATGCTCATCGAGCCGGTCATGATTTTGATCCGGCTGACCATCGACGAGTGAAGTTTTTTTGGCGGGCTCTGCATTTCCTGCAGGACGCCATCGACCCGGAACCGCACGCGGAATTTGGATTCCAGCGGCTCCAGGTGGATGTCGCTGGCGCGGTTGTTGTGCGCCTCCACGATCAGGAGGGAAACCATCTTGATGATCGGGGCGTCGTTTGCCGGAGAGCCTTCTTCCGGAGCCTCGCCCGCCGCGTTGGTTCCGAAGCCGCCTTCGATTCCCATCTCGCGCATGAGGTCGGAAGTGACGTCCTCGGCGCTGCCGTAATATTTGATCAGATTTTTCCGGATGGCATCTTTCGTCGCGCAGACAAATTCCACTTCGCGCTGGAGCTTGTAGGTCAGCCCGTCCATTGTCGCCATGTCCATGGGATCGCTGATGGCGATGACAAGAACGCCGTCGCGTTCGCCGAGGGGGAGAGCCCCGTAGCGCTTGGCGTCGTTCGGGGAGAGTTTGCCGAGGATCTCCGGCAGGACGGTTATCTGCGAGAGATTCACGAATTCCATGCCGTTTTGCGCGGCGAGGGTGCGGGCGATATCCTCCTGGCTGATCGCCCCGTCGTGAACAAGGGCGTCGATCACGCTGTTATTGGTCATGTGCTCGCGGGCGCGCTCGACCTGCGACCGGTTCACCAGGCCGACGTCTTGGAGGATTTCTACGATGTAATCGTCGTTATGAGCCACGTGTTCCGCAGAGGGATGGGGTTTTGATAATCAAGCCCTGCGGCAAAGTCAACGGCGGCGATGAAATGTTCGTCCGGCGGATTGCGTGCCCGCCGCCGGTCGACTAGCATCATGACCATCATGCGCGTTTTATATTGTGGCACCGGCGACATCGGGATCCCTGCTCTGCGGGTGCTCGCGGGCTCGGCGGGCCATGAACTTGCGGGGGTGATCACCCAGCCCGACCGGCCGGCCGGACGGGACATGAAGCCGCGCGCCTCCGCGATCAAAGCCGAAGCGCTTGTCCGCGGGTTGCCGGTCTTTCAACCGGAACGGATCCGGCACGGGGAATCCGCGCTGACCGCTCTGGGACTGGATGTGATGGTGGTGATGGCCTACGGGCAGATCCTCCCGGGATCCCTTCTCAATATCCCCCGCCTGGGCTGCCTGAACCTTCATGCGTCCCTGCTCCCGCGGCATCGCGGAGCTTCGCCGATTCAGGCGGCCATCGCCTCGGGAGATTCCGAAAGCGGCATCACTGTTATTTATATGGACGAGGGGCTTGATACCGGGGACATCCTCCTTTCCGATCCGTTGGCGATCGGGCCCGCGGAGACAGCCGGGGAACTGCATGACCGGCTCGCCGTGCTGGCTGCCGGGTCGATTGTCCGCGCGCTGGATCTGCTGGCCACCGGAGCCGCCCCGCGCGTGCCCCAGAATGATTCGGCGGCGACCTATGCGGCGAAGCTGACCAAGGCGGATGGCTGGATCGACTGGACGCTCCCCTGCGACCGGATCGAGCGCCGGGTGCGGGCGATGTCCCCTTGGCCGGGTGCGTTCGCGCGGGTGGCGGGGTCTTCCGCCATTCTGAAAATCCACAAAGCCCGGATTTCTCCGGCATCCGGGCCTCCCGGAACTGTGTTGTCGGGCGGTTCCGATGGGATTTTGGTTGCCGCAGGCGGGGGCAGTCTCGTGCTTGAGGAGGTTCAACTGGAGGGCCGCAGACGCCTGTCGGCGCCGGAATTTCTGCGGGGATTTCCGATTCCTTCGGGCAGTCTGTTCGATTTGTCCTTTTCAGTTTCGCCGTGATGCGGTTTGATGACCCGGATCCGCATGTCACAGACCAACTCTCCCACCGCGCGCTACAAGCGTGTTGTCCTCAAGCTCAGCGGCGAAGCCCTCCGCGAGCCGGGCAGCCGCGACAATATCTCCCCGCAAATTGTCTCGCACATTGCCGGGCAAATTGCCGAGGTGCAAAAGCTCGGCGTGGAACTGGCCATCGTCATCGGCGGCGGAAACATCTGGCGCGGTCTTTCGGCCAGCCACTGCGGCATGAACCGGGCGACGGCCGACTACATGGGCATGCTCGCAACCGTCATCAACGGTCTTGCCCTGCTCAGCGCGCTCGAAGCGCTCGGCGTCGAGGTGCGCGTGCAGACGGCCATCGAGATGAACAATGTCGCGGAACCGTTCATCCTGCGCCGCGCCATCCGCCATCTCGAACAGGGCCGGGTTGTGATTTTTGTCGCCGGCACGGGGAACCCGTTTTTTTCGACCGATACAACAGCCGCCCTGCGGGCCAACGAGATCGGGGCGGAGGTCATCCTCAAAGCCACCAAGGTGGACGGCGTCTATGACTCCGACCCGATGAAAAATCCCGATGCCAAGCGGTTCGCGCACATCCCCTACTCCGAGGCACTTTCCCGCCGCCTCCAGGTCATGGATTCGACCGCGTTCAGTCTTTGCATGGACAACCGGATGCCGATCATTATTTTTGACATGAACCACCCTGACAACATCCGCCGCGCCATCATGGGAGAAACGATCGGAACCCTGGTTTCGGAAAAACCCGAGGAGAAGAAATGAGTATTGATGAAATCACTTTTGAAGCCGAGGAGGCCATGGAAAAAGCCGTGCATTTCATGGCGCATGAGTTTTCCTCCATCCGCACCGGGAAAGCTTCTCCGGCCCTTGTGGAAAATCTGGATGTCCTCGCTTACGGATCCTCGATGAAGCTCAAGCAGCTGGCGCTCATCACCGCGCCGGAGCCGAGGCTTCTGGTGATCCAGCCTTTCGACGCCGCGACCGTCCGCGACATCGAGCGGGCGATCAATGAATCGCGGATCGGCATCAGCCCGGCCGTGGATGGGAAGCTGATCCGGCTGCCGATCCCCGAGCTCTCGGAGGAACGCCGCCGCGATCTGGCCAAGACGGTCAAGCAGCTTGCCGAGGAAGCGCGGGTGCGCGTCCGGGCCTGCCGGCGGGCCGCCATGGAGTCCGCGAAGAAACTCGAAAAAGAGGGCGACATCACCGAGGATTCGCTCCGCGATGCCGAGGGTCAGATCCAGAAGCTCACCGACCGTATGGTTGCGGATATCGAGAAACACACCTCTCACAAAGAGGCGGAGCTGATGAAAATATGAAGATCCTTGCCTCTTGCGCTTTTGTGCTCCTGCTCGCCAGTCCGCTCGCCGCGGAGGTCGTGCGCCCGGCGCCTGTTTTTTTGTGGGGGAATTCCGCGGGAAAAGCGGCCAGCTCCAAAGAGTTTCTCGGTCGGCCGGTCGTCCTTCTGATCGCCAACTCTCCGCGCCAGTGGGCGTTCCGCTCCCAGGTCGGGCAACTGCAACTGATGTATGAACGCCTGTCCGCCGAAAAAATCATCTGCGTCGCGGCCTTTTCGCAAACGCCCGGCATCGTGCGTTCGAATATTCCGTTTGTGACCGTCCCCAACGGAGCCCAGGTCGCCTCGGCTTTCGAGGCCGACAAGGGGTTTGCCATTGTTGTCATCGGCAGAGACGGCAACATCGACTACTCGGGCGGAAAAGTTCTGCCCTGCCAGCGGGTTTATGACCTTCTCAACAACTCGTTCGCCGTCCAACAATCGCTCCGCAGACAATAATTTTCATGAGTTTCCAAGCCCTCATTGACCAGGACATCAAAAAAGCGATGCTCGCCCGCGAGACCGCCAAACTCGGCGTTCTCCGCATGTTGAAATCCGCGCTCATGAACGCGAACATCGAGAAGCACGGTGCCGGCGGCGTGCTTGACGATGCCGATGCGATCGTCATCGTGCGGAAGGAAATCAAAAAGCGCCACGATTCGGTCGAGAGCTTCGAGAAGGGCGGACGCCCGGAAATGGCCGAGAACGAACGCCAGGAAATCGGGTTCCTGACCGCCTACCTCCCGCAGGCGCTCACCGCCGCGGAAGTCGCGGAAATCGTCCGCGCGGCGATCGCCGAAACCGGAGCAACTTCCCGCAGGGAAATGGGGGCCGTGATGAAAATTGTGAGCGCCAAAGCCGACGGCAAGGCCGACGGGCGAACCCTCAGCGCCGAAGTGCAGAAGCAACTGGGAGTCTGATCGCCTTCCCGCTCCCCCCAATGACCATCGACGAGCGGTTGGAAAAATTTCTCTCCCGGCAGCCGGACACGACGGCCGCCGCGTTTGTGGCGGACGATGCCAGCGTGATGGGCGACGTGCGCCTGGCCCGCGATTCCAGCGTTTTTTACGGATGCGTGCTGCGCGGGGACATTGAATCCATCATCATTGGCGAAGGATCGAATGTGCAGGACGGCACGATCATCCACCTCGCCGATGACCTGCCCGCCATCGTGGGCGCCCATACCACAATCGGCCACGGAGCCATGGTGCACGCCTGCCGGATCGGTGATGAATGCCTCATCGGCATGCGCTCGGTCGTCCTCGACGGTGCCGAGATCGGCGACCAGTGCCTGATCGCCGCCGGATCGGTCATCACCCCCCGGACAAAAATTCCCGCCGGTTCGTTGGTCATGGGCATGCCCGGCAAAGTCGTCCGCCAGCTCAGCCCCGCGGAGCGTGCCGGCCTCCGCGCCTGGTCGGAAAAATACGTCTTCGTCGCCAGAGCCCACGCCGCAAAACAGAAAAAAGAGCGTCCGGTTTAAGAAAAAGATTGCGCGGGGAGAAGATATTAGATTGTCTAATATCTAGACTGAATATGAACGCAACTCTTCAAAAAATTGATCATCTCGGTATCGCGGTCAAATCCCTCGAAGCCGCCCTGCCCTACTACGAAAACGCCCTCGGGCTCAAGTGCGAACATGTCGAGGAAGTGCCCTCCCAAAAAGTGAAAACCGCCTTTTTTGCCTGCGGAGACGTGCATCTTGAACTTCTGGAGCCGACCGATCCGGAGAGTCCGATCGCCAAGTTTATCGAGGCCAAAGGCGAGGGGCTCCACCACATCGCCTTCGCGACAACCGAAATCGTCGGGCAACTCGCCCAGGCCAAAGCGGCCGGAGTTCGCCTGATCCACGAAGTGCCCTTTGACGGGGCCGGAGACAAACTCGTCGCCTTCCTGCACCCCAAGAGCACGTTTGGCGTCCTGACCGAATTTTGTCAGCCCAAACCCGGCGCGGCAGCCCATTAACCAAGAGACAGACATGGCCATTAAAAAAGAATTCATCGAAGAGCTGGAATCCCGCCGCAAAACCATCCTCGAAGGAGGCGGGAAGGACAAACTCGAAGCGCGCCGCAAAAAAGGTCTGATGACCGCCCGCGACCGGCTCGACAGGCTCTTTGAACAGGGAACGTTCATGGAGTTCGGGATGCATGTCGAGCATGCCTGCCACAACTTCGGCATGGAGAAAAAGGAACTGCCCGCCGACGGCGTGGTGACCGGCACGGGATATGTCGGCAGCCGGCCGGTGGCGGCTTACAGCCAGGATTTCACCGTGGCCGGGGGATCGCTCGGCGGCATGCACGCGAAGAAGATTTGCGACATCATGGATTTTGCCCAGCAGTCCGGGATGCCTGTGGTCTGTTTCAACGACTCCGGCGGCGCGCGCATCCAGGAGGGCGTCGAATCGCTTTCCGGTTACGGGAAAGTCTTTTTCAAGAACGTGTATCTTTCCGGAGTGGTTCCGCAGATCGCCGTGATCGCCGGCCCCTGCGCGGGCGGGGCCGCCTACTCGCCGGCTCTGACGGATTTTCAGATCATGGTCAAGGATCAGGCCAACATGTTCATTTGCGGGCCGGACGTGATTCTTGCCGCAACCGGGCAGAAATGCACGATGGCCGAGGTCGGAAGTGCCGCCGCGCACGCGACGATCAGCGGGAACATCCATTTTGTTGCCGAGAATGACGCGCATGCCATCGCCCTGGTGCAGAAGCTTCTCTCGTTCATCCCGTCGAACAACATCATGGATCCGCCGCACAATCTGGACTACCCGCTCAACCTGGACGCCGATCCCGGCATGCAGGAGCTGATTCCGGAAGACGGGAAAAATCCGATCGATGTGAAGGAAGTCATCGGGCGCATTGTGGATGACGCGGACTTTTTCGAGGTTCAGATGGACTTTGCAAAGAACATCGTGGTCGGCTTTGCCCGCATCCAGGGCGTGGTTGTCGGCATCATCGCCAACCAGTCGAATTTCAAGGCCGGCGCACTCGATATCGATGCCTCCGACAAGGGTGCCCGCTTTATTCGTTTCTGTAATATTTTCAACATCCCGATCGTGACGTTGGTCGATACCGGCGGCTTTCTGCCCGGTGTTGCGCAGGAGCGCGGAGGCATTATCCGCCACGGTGCGAAGATGCTCTTTGCCTACGGCGCGGCCACGGTGCCCAAGATCACGGTCATCCTCCGCAAGGCCTACGGCGGCGCGTATCTCGCAATGTGCAGCCAGGATCTTGGCGCGGATCTCGTCTTCGCCTGGCCGACCGCCGAAATTGCTGTCATGGGCGCCGAAGGGGCGGTCAAAATTCTCTACAAGCGCGAGATCACGAAAGACCCGGCCTCGGAAAAGACGCTGATCGAGGAATATCGCAAGAAGTTTGCCTCTCCGTATCAGGCGGCCAGCATGGGCCTGATCACCGATGTGATCGATCCCGCGCAGACCCGTGCGATCGTGGCGATGGCCCTCCGCAACACGCTCTCCAAGCGCGAGACCCGCCCGCCGAAAAAACACGGCAACATCCCGCTGTGACCGCACCACGGGGAAAGGATCAGAACCGGGCAATAATATCATGAAAAAACTACGCGTAACAGTTGATGGGAAAATCTTCGATGTGGTCGTCGAATCTTTGGATGAACAGGGCCGGGTCGTGCCGATGCCGCAAAATCCGCCGATCCAGGTGTTCCAGCAGGCGACGATGGCCCCGCCCCCTTCCTCCTCGGCCCCACGGCCTTCCGCGCCCATTCCCGCCGGAGCGGGTTCCGTGACGAGCCCGCTGGCCGGGCGGATCGTTTCTGTCGATTGTCAGGTCGGTCAGAAAGTTGCCTCGGGCGCACAGCTTGTGACCGTCGAAGCAATGAAGATGAACACGTTTGTTTGTGCGGCGATGGAGGGCACGGTCGCCTCAATTAATGTCAACCCGGGGGATGCGGTGGAAGAGGGGCAGATCCTCGTGACCCTTTCCTGACTCCCTTTCCAAAGCTGATGATCGCCCCTTCTCTCATGGCCGCTTGTGGCGGAATGCCGAACTTCGAAACAGCCGTTCTCCTCCTCGTCACGGTCGGGGTTCTCGTGCTTGCCAAGTCGGTCTCCGACCTCCGTGCCGAAGTGCGCGCCCTGCGCGAACGGCAATCGGCTCCCCCCGCCGGGACGGCTGACCGCTCCCCTGCTGATTCCACTCCCCGGCCCGCCCCCGCCCTTGCACCCGTTCCTCCGGCTCCGGACGAGATTCCGGCGGATGTCTATGCGGCCATCGTGGCCGCCGTTCATTATACGCTCGGGCAGGAACACCATTTGGTTTCGGTGACTCCGGCCGAATCGATGATGTGGTCGAGAGAAGGCCGCCGGAATATTTTCAGCTCGCACACGTTCCGGTAATGTTGCCGCTCCGGAGGGCCCCATGAATCCGGTAACCCTGCTCTGGGGGATATTTGCTGCCATTGTGATCTGCGTTTCGGCGCTGGATCTATTTGTTATCACCCACCGGCATTCTGCGGTGGGGGTGAGGTCGGCGTTGCTGTGGACTTCGCTGTGGATTTCTGTGGCATTTGGATTCGGAGCGCTGGTCTATTTCCTGCACCCCACAGGTCCCGACACGGCGCTCCTTTTTGTTACGGGTTATCTCACCGAGTATTCGCTTTCGGTGGATAACCTGTTTGTGTTTATCCTGATTTTTTCCCTGATGGGCGTTCAGGACTTTGCCCAGCCAAAGCTTATCAAGGCAGGCATCCTGCTCTCCATCGTGTTGCGCATCGTTTTTATTCTGTTTGGTGTCGCGCTGGTGCAGAGCTTCCACTGGCTGCTTTCCTGTTTCGGGGGGCTCCTCATCTGGACCGCTTGGAAAATGCTTACGTCCGGCGAGGACGAAAAGATCGATCCGAAAAACAACTTCTTTTACCGCATCGCCGCCCGGCTGTTCCCGCTCTACAACGGCGATCCCGCGACCACGCGGCTTATGCTTCGCCACGACGGACGTCTCTGCATCACCCCGCTTTTCCTGGTTTTCCTCGTGATCGGCAGCACGAATGTCGTTTTTGCGCTGGACTCGATTCCCGCGATCATGGGGATCAGCCAGGATCCCTTTGTTGTGGTCACTTCAAGCGTCTTTGCCGTTCTGGGCCTTGGATCGCTCTTCTTTGCCATCCGGGGCGTGATGGCGATGTTCAAGTTTTTGCAGCACGGCGTGAGCGTGATTCTCTTTTTTATCGGCGCGAAAATGATCGGCGATCTCTATGCGCCTTTCGGCGAGTGGTTCAAGGATCATCTCTTTGTCCCCCTGCTGGTGATTGCCATCGTGCTGATCGTTTCCATCGTCCTCTCGGTCTGGCATAGCCGCATGTATCCGGATTCAAAAAAATAATCACCATATGGATAATCTGACCTTTGGTTTCACCATGCTCATCGTTGGCATGGGCGGCACGCTGGCTACGTTGTTTCTGATCACGCTTTGCATCCGGGCGCTAGTGATCTTCTTTCCTGTGCGTCCCGAACACACGGAGGAAAAGAAATGATCGATGCGATGCTTGGCGGCCTGGGAGCGCTCTCTGAGGGCGTCCGCGTTCTGCTCACCACCGGCGGGCCCAACGTCATCATGCTGGCAGTGGCCGGAGTGATGTTCTGGCTGGCGATCGCGAAGGGGGTCGAACCCCTTCTTCTTCTGCCGATTGCTTTCGGATGTCTGCTTGTCAATCTGCCGCTCAGCGAGGTCATGGACGCCGGCGGCGTTCTGAAATGTCTCTACGATTTTGGGATCGGAAACGAGTTATTCCCCCTGCTGATCTTTGTCGGCATCGGTACGATGACGGATTTTACTCCGCTTCTGGCGAATCCGCGCCTCCTCCTCTTTGGGGCGGCCGGGCAGCTTGGGATATTCATCACGCTCATGCTGGCGCTTGCTCTCGGGTTCTCAAAGGAGGCTGCGGTCTCCGTGGCGGCAATCGGTGCCTGCGATGGCCCGACGGTTATTTACGTTTCCAACATGTTCGCCGGAATGAATAAAATTCCGACCGCCATGGTTGGAGCGTTGGCCGTTGCTGCCTATTCGTACATGGCGCTCGTGCCGGTAATCCAGCCTCCGATCATGCGTCTTCTCACGACGCGCAAGGAACGCGAGGTGAAGATGACCAGCCCCAAAGGCAAGGTCTCTAAGGCAGCGCTCATCGCGTTTCCTATTGTCGTCACGGTCATCACCGGGATCGTTGCTCCAAAGGGGCTCCCGCTCATGGGCATGATCATGCTGGGTAATTTCATGAAGGTCACGGGGGTTGTTCCTCGCTTGGCCAACGCTGCCGAAAATGAGATCGCCAACATCTCGACGCTATTTCTCGGCCTCGCGATCGGCGGCACGATGGCCGGGCCACAATTTCTCAAATACGAGACGTTGATGGTCTTCGGGCTGGGGCTGGTTGCGATCGTGATCGATACCGTCGGGGGGATCCTTCTCGGGAAAATCTGGTATTTGCTATCCGGGGGGAAGGTGAACCCTCTTGTCGGCGCCGCCGGTATCTCCGCCTATCCGATGGCTGCCCGGCTGGTGCAGACCGAGGGCCAGCGCTGGAACAAGCACAACTTCCTTCTCATGCATGCCATGGCGGCGAATACCGGCGGGCAGATCGGCTCAGTGATGGCCGCCGCCATCATGCTTTCGATTCTCAAGGGGCTTGGAATTATTTAAAAATGGAGGCTTCTCCCATGCGATTTACGAGCGGGGTGGGGGAAGCTGGCTGGAGGCTTTATCACTGCGCGGCGGCCGTCTCGACAAATGATCTCGCGCGCGAGCTGCCCGCCTGGTGCGCTGTGCGGGCGGATGTGCAGACCGGCGGGCGCGGGCGCTTCGGGCGCGTGTTTGTTTCCGATTCGGGCGGGCTATGGATCTCCGCAGTTCTTCCCGCGGAGGGCGGCCCCGAGAAGTGGGCGGGATTTTCTCTCATGGTTGGCGTGCACTTGGTGATGATGCTTGAGGCGCTTCAGATTCCCGGCACCCGCCTCCGCTGGCCAAACGATTTGATGTCAGGCCAGAAAAAGCTTGGCGGCCTTCTGATCGAGCAATCTGCGCGCGACATGCTTATTGTCGGATTCGGGCTCAATGTCCGCAATGCCCCTTGGGATCAGGAGCCTGACTTGGAGCCGATCGCCACTTCTCTCGCAATGCTCGCAAACCACATTCCTTCGCCGGACGTGCTCGCGGTCCGCATCCTCGACGCGCTGGCCGATGCCCACCGGGCGATGCTTGCCGGCGGGATGGAATCTGCCATCGACGCGCTGAACCGCCGATGGATCGATCCCGTCGCGGTCGATCTTCTTCTTTCCGACGGAGATCATGTTCTCGGACGCTTCATGGGGCTCGATCAGCGCGGGAATCTGAGACTTTCCGACGAATTTAATCACTCTTTTATTGTCGAACACCAAAGAATTGAGAAACTTGTTGAAATAAGCTGCGCTTCTTTAATTCATCAAAACACCATCAACCACAAAAATCCTAATGGCACTCAGTGACAAATTCATGACCGCGGAAGAAGCGGCCGCGATGATCAACCACAACGACACGATCGGCTTCAGCGGGTTCACTCCCGCCGGCGCGGCGAAAGCGATTCCCAGGGCTCTGGCCCAACGCGCCAGGGCGGAACACGAAGCCGGACGCCCGCTGCAAATCGGTGTCGTCACCGGCGCCTCGACCGGACAGTCGCTCGATGGGGAACTGGCCCTCGCCGAAGCGATCGCCTGGCGGACTCCCTACCAGTCGAACAAACACCTCCGCGCGGCCATCAATGCCGGGCGGACGCGTTTCTTTGACATGCATCTTTCGGCTCTGCCGCAGCAGGTGCGTTACGGATTTCTTGGAAAGTTCCAATGGGCGGTTGTCGAGGCCTGCGATGTGACCGAGGACGGCGAGATTGTGCCGACAACTTCCGTGGGGGCCTCTCCGACTTTCTGCGCCGTTGCCGACAAAATTCTCATCGAGCTGAACCGGAACCATCCGGCCGCGCTCCGCGGGCTTCACGATATTTACACGCCGCTTGATCCGCCTCACCGCGAACCGATCCCGCTGAAAGACGTTTCGACCCGTATCGGGACGCCCTACATCAAGGTTGATCCCGCGAGGATTGCCGGGATCGTTGAGACCAGCCTCCCCGATGAGGTCGCTCCGTTCGACCCCTCGGACGAGACGACGCGGAAGATCGGGGAGAATGTCGCCGGGTTTCTCGCGTCCGAAATTCGTGCCGGCAGGATTCCGAAAGAATTCCTGCCGCTGCAATCCGGCGTGGGCAACATTGCCAATGCCGTTCTCGCGGCTCTGGGCGAGAACGACGAGATCCCGCCGTTCGAGATGTTTTCCGAAGTCATCCAGGACTCGGTGATCGCCCTGATCCAGAAAGGGAAATGCAAATTTGTCACCGGCACGTCGCTGACCGTCAGTCCGGACGTGCTCAGGGAAGTCTATGGCAACCTGGCGTTTTACAAGAAGCACATCTGCCTGCGGCCGCAGGAAATCTCGAACAATCCGGAGATGGTCCGGCGCCTCGGCATCATCACGATCAACACAGCGATCGAGATCGACCTCTCGGGCAATGTGAATTCCACCCACGTGATGGGATCGAACATGATGAACGGGATCGGGGGCTCGGGCGACTTCACGCGCAATGGATACATTTCCATTTTCACCTGTCCGTCGCTGGCCAAGGGCGGAAAAATCACGCCGATCGTCCCGCTGGTCAGCCATGTGGATCACAGCGAACATTCGGTGCAGGTCATCGTGACCGAAAACGGTGTCGCCGACCTCCGCTGCAAGACCCCGCACGAACGCGCCCGGCTGATCGTGGAAAAATGCGCGCATCCCGATTTCAAAAAAGAGCTCCACGGCTACTTCGACAGCGTTACGAAGGGTCAGACGCCCGCCACCCTCAGCGCCGCATTTGCCATGCATGAAAAATTCCTGAAGACAGGCGACATGCGCGGCGTGGACTGGGAAGCCGCCGGCCTGCCTTAATTTTTTTCCGGATCATCCGGGGCTTCTGCCAGAAGATGCATCATCGGCCCGGATTGCCGCATGACGGTTTTCCATGCGCCCGTGGGATCGTCCATTTCGATGAGTTCGCGGGTTGGAGGGACGACGAGCCAGGCGTTCTGGGAGATCTCGTGTTCGAGTTGTCCCGGGCTCCAGCCGGCATAGCCCGCGAACGCCCGCAGCCCCCGATGCCATTCCGGCTCGATCAATGCCTCTCCGGGCTGGTGGCCGACAAAGGCGCGGAAAGCCACAACGGTTGGGTGCGTTTGCCATTGCAGGCTGGCGAGAAGGAGATTTTCCGGCTCAACCGGCCCGCCAAAACAGATGCGAATCTCCGGATGTCCGCCGCAGGAGGGAAGGATTTCATCGAGCGGGCGGTTGAGTACGAGACCGGTGGCTCCTTCCCCGGGGTTGTGGTGGGAGAGAAAAAGGATCGTCCGGCGGAAATTCGGATCATGAAGCGAAGGGTGGGCGACGAGCAGCGAGCCCGTCATGTTGGCGTCGGGGTTCATAAGCGAATATCATGCAAGCGCGAACGCGGCCTGTGCAAGATCAGACATCCCAACCCCGCCTCCGATCACCAGCCTTCCCGCGTTGCTCTTTCTTCCGCATTGTCAACACGTCTGTTTATGGGGAAGTATGGCGACCGACATTGCCAACCCTATGAATTCCGTGGAAAAAACGACCGGCAGCGGCGGATTGCCGCTGGTAAAAATCCAAACCCCGTGGAGCACCGCCGAGATTTACCTCAACGGCGCGCACATCACGAGCTTTCAAAAACACGGCGGGCCCCCGCTGCTCTTTTTGAGCGCCAAAAGTTTTTTTAAAGCCGGCGAACCGATTCGCGGAGGCGTGCCGATTTGCCACCCTTGGTTCGGCCCGCGCGAAGGCGACTCGGCGCACGGCTTTGTTCGCACGGCGGAATGGGAACTCGCCGGATCCCCGGTTGCAAAAGATGGCGCGGTGACCCTGCGCTTTCGCCTGCCGGAAATCCCCGGCCGCCACGCCTGGAAAAATCTGCGCGCGGAATTTGTCGTGACCGTGGCCGAAACGCTCACGATGGAATTGCTTTCGACCAATGAATCCGGGGCGGCGGTGGAAATTGAAAATTGTTTGCACACCTATTTTCAGGTCGGCGACATCGCTCAGGTTTCCCTCGCCGGTCTGCAAGGCGCGCCCTTTCTGGACTATGCCGCCGGTGCCGCCGGGGAGCGCAAGGTGGAAAACGACGCCGCACTGCACATCACAAGGGAGACGAACCGCGTTTATCCCGACAACACGGGCACCGTGGAAATCACCGATTTCAAACTCCGGCGCACGATCCGCGTGGAAAAGTTCCATTCCCGATCCACGGTTGTTTGGAACCCGTGGACAACCCAGAAATTGCCGAACGACTTCGACCCCGCCGAGCATCAGCACATGGTTTGCGTGGAATCCGGCAACGTGAAACAGAACAAAATCTCCCTCGCACCGGGAGCGTCGTCGGCATTGAAAGTTATTTTGGGCAGCGCGCCGTTGATCTGACATGGCGCGGTGGCCGCGCTACAACAAGCCCGGATGGAACTGACGGAAAAATTTCTTGTTTCGATGTGCGGTTGGCCGGTGTTCAAGGAAGCGCGGGCGATCCACGCCGCCGGGCGGGTTTCCGAGGCTTCCTACGATCCTCCCGTCCTGCGGGGAAAAATTTCCACCGGAGGGAAATCGCTTCCGGCCGGGCTGAGGCTCCGGAGCGCGATCGATGTCGAGAACCTGTGTCCGTGCCGCGACTCGCAGGTGCGGGCGATCATCTGCGCGCATTCGGTTGCCGTGGGGCTGGAGGTGCTCAAACCTTTTGTCCGCGCCGACCGCCCGGAGAGATTGGGAAGCGCGGTTCCCTCCGTCCGCCCGGCGCACGCGCCGACCTCCGAATTCCCGCGCGTCGAACTTTCACTCGAAGGATCGCTCAACCACCTCGAAGCCGACATCCGCTTCCACTACACGAAGCCCGGCATTTCCAATCCCGCCGCCGAGGCCGAATCCTTGGGCGAGCTGATCCGCTGCGGGTTTGAAGACATCAGTGGCAAAGCCGCCCTGCGCGGGGAGGATGCCGTCATAAGGTTTTTTGCAACGGAGATGCCGCGCCTGAAATCGCGCTGGACACTCCGCGAAGGCGAACGATTCCAGCATGTGACACGCGATATCGTCCGCCTCGAACCCCAATTTTCCCTCCGCGAGAAAAGCGACGGATGGCTCGACTTTCACGTCCATTTTACGGCGGGGAGCGAGGCCGTCCTCTCCGCGCAGGACGTTCAAAAACTTCTCCAAAGCGGGACGCCGCGCCTCCGCTTGGCCGGAGGGAAAATCGCGGTGCCCGACGCCGCCCTCGCCGCCGATCTCGAAGAAGTTCTGCGCGATTGCGATCCCTCGCAGGAACGGGGCGCGTATCGCATCCGGGAAATGCAGCGGGCCTATGTCGAGGCAAGCATTGCCACCTGGATGGGCAGGCCGGAGCCGCCGACCGCACCATTGCCGCCCGAATCCCTCGGGCCGCTCCGCGAACGCCTGCGTCATTATCAGGTGGACGGCGCGCTCTGGCTGCTCGCGCTCGCCCGCCGCAAACTGGGAGGCCTTCTTGCCGACGAGATGGGCCTCGGCAAAACCGTTCAGGCCCTTGCGATGATCGAGGCGTTTCCCGGCCCGCACCTCGTCGTCTGCCCGTCGTCACTTGTTTGGAACTGGAAACGCGAGGCCTCAATCTTCGCTCCGGCGCTCCGCGTGCTCACGCTTGACGGCGGCAACCGCGCCGCCCGCTTTGCCTTGATCCCGCAGCACGATCTCATCGTGACGAGCTATGCGCTCCTGCGCCGCGACATCGTCCAATACCGCAAACACAGCTTTTCCACGGCCGTTCTCGACGAGGCCCAGCACATCAAAAACCCGGACAGCCAGAATGCCAAAGCCGCCTGCACCCTCGAGGCCGGCGCGCGGTTCATCCTCACCGGCACTCCGCTCGAAAACTCGATCCGCGACATCTGGTCGCTCTTCGACTTTCTTCTGCCCGGCCACCTCGGCAGTCGCAAGGACTTCCAGGAACGCTACGAGAAGCCGCTCCAGGAAGGCGAGCGCGGCCCGCTCTGGGAGCGTCTCGGACGCCGGATCCGCCCCTCGATGCTCCGCCGCCGGAAGGCCGGGATCCTCACCGAGCTCCCCGACAAAATCGAGCAGGTCGTCGAAGTCGAACTGACCGCGCCGCAAAAGGCGGCCTACACCCAGTTGCAGATTGCCGCCCGCGCGGAAGTCGATGCGCTGAAGGACAAGGGTGGTGCCGCCCGCATGCGCGTGTTCACCGCCCTCCTGCGCCTGCGCCAGGCGTGTTGCGATCTGCGCCTCCTCGGCAGCGGGAGCCCCGAGCCCTCGGCGAAGCTCGATGCGCTTCTGGAGCTCCTCGGCGAGGCGGCCGACGGCGGCCATCGCACGCTCGTCTTCAGCCAGTTCACTTCGATGCTCGACCTCATCGCCCCCGCGCTCGACGAAGCGGGCATCGCCTGGTGCCGCCTTGATGGCTCAACAAAAGACCGCGCCGCCGTCGTTGACCGCTTCCAATCCGACGCCGCGATCCCGGTTTTCCTCATCAGCCTCAAAGCCGGGGGAGCCGGTCTCAACCTCACCGCCGCCGATACCGTCATTCACTTCGACCCCTGGTGGAACCCGGCCGTCGAGGCCCAGGCCACCGACCGCGCCCACCGGATCGGACAAAAAAATGTCGTCACCTCGATCAAACTCATCGCCCGCGACACCGTCGAGCAACGGGTTCTCGCCATGCAGGATAAAAAACGCGAGATCATCACCGGGCTCCTCGATGCCGAAACGCCATCCCTCACCAGCGCGGATTGGGAGGAACTGCTGGGGTAAAACCACTGACCCGAATGGCGCTAAGTTGAGTGCGTTTTGGACGCTGTCAATTCGAGGGAAAAATCGATCGCCGGGGCGGAATGGGTGAGGGCGCCCACGGAGATGAAATCGACGCCGGTTTCGGCGATGGCGCGAATCGTTTCGAGCGTGACACCGCCGCTGGCTTCAAGGAGGACTCCGGGCGGGCGGAGGCGCACGGCGGCGCGCAGTGATTTGATCGGCATGTTATCGAGGAGCACAACATCCACCCCGGTCAGTTTGAAAAAGGCTTTGGCTTGATCGAGCGTATCGGCTTCGATTTCGATGCGGAGCGAGGGATCGGCGGCCTTTGCCCGGTCGATGGCTGTTTGCAAATCGGAAAGGCCGGAGCCGGCCACGAGGTGGTTGTCTTTCACCATGACCATGTCGTGGAGACCCGTGCGATGATTGGTGGCCCCGGCGGCGGCGACGGCGGCTTTTTCAAGGTGGCGCATGCCGGGCGTCGTTTTGCGGGTGTCAAGAAGAACTGTCCCGGTTCCGGCGACAGCGTCCACATACCGCCGGGTCATCGTGGCCACGCCTGACAGACGCTGGATGAAATTGAGGGCGGTGCGTTCGGCGGTGAGAATGGATGCGGCGCACCCGGTTACCGCGAGAACGGGATCACCGACAATCAGGGAGGTTCCGTCGCGACGCAGGATCTCGACGCCCAGCGAGGCGTCAACACGGGCAAAAACCTCCGCCGCGACATGCCCTCCGGCGAGAATGCCGTTTTGTCTGGCGACGATGTGTGCGCCGACTGTTTGTTCGCGCGGGGTGAACCATCGCGTCGTGACGTCGCCCGTGCCGATATCCTCGGCCAGAGCGAGCGTGATGATGTCCGGCTCAGGCGGCATGGGGCAGTGACGCCGAGTCGATCCCGAGAAGCTTTTTCTGCCAATTCATGAGTGCCGGAGAAAGCGGATCGGCGGCCGTGGCCTCGAGGGCGCCACGGGGGGCCAGGATCGATGGGTCGAGATCGAGGGAAGCGGCCGCGGCATCGCGGATTTTTTTCAGAGCCTCGAAACGGGCGAGATGATCCTTGGGAGTTCGTTTGCGGCGGATTTTTTCGATGCGCGGCCATTCGTTTTCCGGGATCTGGAGGGCGAGTTCCAGGACGATTTGGAAGCTTTTGCGGCGGCGTCCGTTCATGCGCGGCGTGGAACAGGTCTCTCCGTGCGTCACTTGGGCGGCCACGCGGATCATATCCTCGTTTCCGATCACATGGAACGAAGGACGATCCCATGCCCGGGCTTCCGCATCGCGCCAGAACCAAAGAATGCGCAGGATTGCCTGGGCGTGCGGGGAGAGCGCGGAACTTCCGGTGATCCGCCAGACGGTATTGTCGTCGCGTTCCTTGATTTCGCGGGTTGAGGCAATCATCCGGTCGCGGGATTCCTCGAACCATTCCCAGCGTCCGATCCGGCGGAGTTCGGCTTCGAGCGATGCGGCAATTTCGAGAAGGTAGCGCGTGTCGTTGAGCGCGTATTCGACCATTTGGTTGGAAAGCGGACGGATGGCCCAGTTCGCTTTTTGCGAGGCTTTGGAGAGTTTGACGCCGAAGAACTGCTCGACGAGAGCCGCCAGGCCCAGAGCGGGCTTTCCGCACAGCCGCGCGGCAATCATGGTGTCGAAAAGATCCACCGGTTCGAACCGGCCAACGCGCCGCAGGAGGCGCAGGTCGTAATCCGCTCCGTGGAAAACCAGCCTCCGCGAGCAGACGAGATCGAAAAGCGGCTGGAGGTCGAGCCCGGCCAGCGGATCCACGAGCCAGTGGCCTTCCCCTGTGCTCACCTGGATGAGGCACAGCTTTTCAAAGTAGCAGTGGAGGCTGTCCGCTTCGGTGTCGAGGGCGATCCGGGGGGAGTTGGCCAGCCTGCCCACAAGCTCTGCCAGACTGGCGGGGTCGGAGATCAAGGTTCTTGGAGAAATTTCTCCGGTCGCGGGATTTCTCCGGCATGGCGCGCGCGCGGTTCGCGCACCTGCGTGGTGCCATCGGTCGGCACGGTGACAAAAGGCCCGCCGGCGAGCGGGGCCACATCCGAAAAGGCGATGCCCGGCACGTCGCTGGGTTTCCCTTCAAGCGGAAAATCTTTGCGGAGCGGATGGTAGGGATATCCCTCCCACATGAGAATGCGGCGCAGGTCGGGGTGTCCGGAAAAGCGGAGTCCCATCATGTCGTAGACCTCGCGCTCATGCCAGTTGGCGGTCGGCCAGATGTCGGACACCGTCGGGAGCTCGCAGGAGTCTTCGCTCACGACCGCTTTGAGGCGGAGGTGGACGCCGTTCTTCAGGGAATAAAGCTCATAGACCATTTCAAAACGGGGCTCATCCCCGAAGTGATCGACGCTCGAGATATCGACCAGATAATCAAACCCCAGCGTGTCGCGCGCGTGGAGGCAGATGTCGTGGAGCGCGGACAGTTTGACCGAAAGCGATTTCTCGCCGCGGAACGCGTTCTCTCCGGTGATCGTGGAATCGAATGCGGCCTTCAATCTGGAGATCGGGTCAGGGGAACTCATGCTTTTTCAAACAACGCTTTTTTCTGATCGGCCAGCGCATGCTCGCCCATGATTTTTTCCTGAAGCTTCATCAGCCCGTCAAGCAATGCCTCCGGGCGCGGCGGACATCCGGAGATATACACATCGACCGGAATGAGATGGTCGATGCCCTGGAGAACCGCGTAGCTGCGATACATGCCGCCCGACGAGGCGCAGGCCCCCATGGCGATACACCACTTCGGCTCGGGCATCTGATCCCAGATGCGCTTGACCGAGAGCGCCATTTTGTAGGTGACCGTTCCGGCCACAATCATCACGTCGCTCTGCCGTGGCGAGAAGCGCATCACTTCCGCACCGAACCGCGAGATGTCAAACCGCGCGGACGATGCCGCCATCAACTCGATGGCGCAGCAGGCCAAGCCCATCGGCATGGGCCAAAGCGAGTTGCTTCGCATCCAATTGATGGCGGCATCCACCTGGGTAAAAACAATATTCCCTTCGATTTTCGAGTCGTAGGCAACCGGGCTTGGCGCGCTCATGTTGCGCAAGGGTATTTTGCGAATCGCCATCGGCAAGCGCAAAAATGAAACGGCGGAAGATTTGGCGCATCTCCGAAAGGTGCAAACCACAGGGAGAACAGGCGTCCCCGCCCACGGGCTTGGCGCCCATTTCCCCTGGCCGGAACTTCCGAAATTGCAACTTTCGGGCATGCGCCCTTTATTAAACCCGAAAAACGTTTTTGAACCACGGAGAACACAGAGGGAAATCATAAAAACAAGCCGCACATATTTATCCCGCCCCATAGACAGGCATTCCTCATATCTCCGTGCTCTCCTCCGTGGTGAGTAATCGCCGGATCCGGGTTAAAATCGAATCGACTCACGGTTTCGAGTCCGGCAACCTGCCTTCCGATGGATTTTTTCGACAAACAGGCACACGCGGTACACCGGACGAAATGGCTCGTGATTTATTTCCTGCTCGCGGTCGTGGGCATTATTCTCACCCTGCACGTTGCTTTTGCGCTGATTCTGGGTCTGTCGCCGACCGACTGGGGGCTTCTGGGCATGGTTTCCGCCGGGGTAGCGGCGTCGGTTTTGATCGGCAGCACGGTCAAGACGATGGAGCTGTCGCAGGGCGGCCGGGTTGTTGCGGCCATGCTCGGGGGGGCACCGGTGGATATGAACAGCACGGATCCGGCCGAGCGGCGGCTGATTAATGTCGTCGAGGAGATGTCGCTGGCTTCGGGCGTGCCGGTGCCGGAGATTTACGTTCTCGAGGATCAGACGATCAACGCGTTTGCCGCAGGACATGGGCCGGGCGACACGGCGATCGGGGTGACCCGTGGCTGCATCGACAGGCTGACGCGCGACGAGTTGCAGGGGGTGATCGGGCACGAATTCAGCCACATCCTGCACGGCGACATGCGCCTGAACATCCGATTGATCGGTCTTCTCAACGGCATTCTCTTCCTGGCGATCATCGGAGGATTGCTCCTCCGATTTTCGGCTTACGGGCCGAGGGAGACCAGCTCGCGCGACGACAAGAACTCCGGCTCGATCACGTTTCTCTTCATCGCCGCCGGTCTCGTTCTCTACCTTGTCGGGTGGATCGGGGTGTTCTTCGGAAAGCTGATCAAGGCCGCGGTGAGCCGACAGCGCGAGTTTCTTGCCGATGCGTCGTCCGTCCAATACACGCGCAACCCCGACGGCCTCGCGGGAGCGCTTGCCAAGATCGAAAAATTTTCATCCCGCCTGCAGAGCCCGCGGGCGGAGGAGGCGAGTCACCTGTTTTTCGGAAATGGCGTGGGCGATTCGTGGTTGGCTCTCTTCGCCACCCACCCTTCGATCGCGCAGCGTATCGCCGAGATCGCGCCCGGCTTCGACAGCGAAGCGGCGGCTTCCCTTCCGCCGCCGCCAAGCGGGCCCGCGCTTTCCCCAGCGCGTGTTGGCGGCCGCCTTGCCGGGGCGCTTCTGCCCGGCCAGCCCCAAATTGCCGCCGCCGCCGCGCTGCTGGCCGGCCTGCCGGAGTTTTCCCGCGCCGCCTCGCGCGAATTGCACGGGGCCTGCGCGCTCGTCTATTCGCTGCTCCTTTCCGGAGACGAGTCCCTTCGCGGCAGCCAGATCGCGATGCTCGATGCGGAGGCCCCGCTGCGCGACGAAGCGCTCGCCCTGTTCGCAAGACGCGGCGAGCTATCCTCCGCGCAGAAAATCGGGCTCGTGGACATCGCGATTCCCACGCTGCGCCACCTGTCGCCCGAACAATACGCGGCCTTCCGCGCCAACGTGAAAAAGCTGGTCGAGGCCGACGGGCAGATCAATCTCTTCGAATACACGCTGCAAAAAATTCTTTTGCGCCACCTCGACCTTTCGTTCAGCAACTCGACCGGCACCCCGATCCGCTACAAGTCCCTCCTTCCGCTTCTACCCGATGTGGGAGTCATCCTTTCCGCGCTTGCCTCTTCCGCTTCGGGAACCGCCGCAAATCGCGACGGGGCTTTTCAAGCCGGGGTCGTCGAACTCCTCGTCAAACCCTCGTCGTTCCCGCTCGAACGTTCGGAAACGATTGACTTGGCGACATTCGATGCCGCGCTCGACCATCTGGCCGCCGCCGCGCCCGATGTGAAACGCACCGTGCTCACGGCCTGCGGAGCCGCTGTCATGCACGACGGAGAGGTCAACGATCCGGAAATGGAACTCCTGCGCGCGATCGCGGACACGCTCGACTGTCCGATCCCGCCCTTTGTGAAAATCGCGTGAAGGCGACTTCCTTCTGGCTCGATGCGCGTCTTGAACCGAAGCGGATTTGCGGCGGCTCGCCGGTCAGGCGACAGACAGAAAACCGCATTTCCAACCCCTCCCGCAGCAGCCGGACTTTACCGGCTTCCCGCATTCCGCCAGTCTCTGGATGATTCCGGTTTCCCAGGACTCAGTTCAGGTTGGTGGAATAAACGCCGATCGTGCCGATATCATTTGTGGCTTGGCGAATGGTCAACACTTGTGCGGCCCCGCCCTTTTTGACGACAATCGCCCCCTTGGCTCCAAAAGGTTTGGCCGTTGCCACCAAGGCCGGGCCGTTCCCGCTGGCCGGCATCAGCCAGTTTCTGGACGTCATCAAAACCGTGTCGGCCTCGCTGTCCGATGTGACCCCGTAGACGTAGAAAGCGGGCTGGCTTGGATAGACGGGTCCGGCTGCAGCTGTCCAAGAGGAAGCTTTCACATCACTTGCGGAGAACAGCTTCATGAGATCATTTGTTCCCGAGTAGTTGGTCATGGAATTATACCAAACGATCAGGCTGGCGGCGTTGGTGCCGGGCCAGGAAGAAAGGTTGGTATCTCCGGAACCCGCTTCATCGACCTGAATCAAACTACAAAGCTTAACGACGCCAACCACGCTCTGGCTGGCCGCAACCAGCTTGGCTTTGTCGAGAGCACCACTGACAGCCGGAATGGTGATGCCGGCCAGAATGCCGATGATTGTGATGACGACAAGAAGTTCAATGAGTGTGAAACCGAGGGATTTTTTCATAAAATGAGAGGTGATGAATGGGGCCGCGGAAATCCCTAATCCGGCCCCGATGCCGTGTCAATGGGAATTCGCAAAAAAAGAAAAGTTTTTTTGCGGGGCCGGTCAATGCTTTTTTCGTGCCGGCGTTTTGGCGGGCGATTCTTTCTGGGCGGGCGGCTGCGGGCGATCCCTGGCAACGAGATCCGAGACGGTGACAAACTGGAATCCTTTTTCCAGGAGGGCGTCGAGCGTGGCGGGCATGGCGTCGATTGTTGAGGGATGGATGTCGTGGGCGAGGATGATCGAGCCGGGCCGGGTGTGTTTGAGAATTTCTCCGGTGACGTGCGCGGCGTTCCGGACTTTCCAGTCGAGCGGATCGACGTCCCACAGGATGACCTTGAGTCCGTATTCCTCATTGAGACGCTTGGTAATCGTTGTGGTGGTCGCGCCGTAGGGCGGGCGGAGAAGTGTCGGTTTTTTGCCGCCGGCCTGTTCGATGGCGGCATTGGTTTGGTTGACTTCCAAGGCCACCCCGGCCGCGCCGACTTTTGTCAAGGCCCTGTGATCCCAGCTATGGTTTCCAATTTCGTGGCCTTCGGCAACGGCTCTGCGCAGAACATCGGGATTTGCGACAACGCATTGCCCAAGCACAAAGAAGGTCGCCTTGATCCCCCGGGCCTTGAGGATGTCGAGAAGGCGCGGGGTGAGCGTGGCATGGGGTCCGTCATCGAAAGTGAGGGCGATATAGGGGCCCTCGACATTGCACGCATTGTAGGAGAGCCGCTTTTGTCCGGCCACGGACGGCCCGGCGTCCGCCGCCTGCATGACGGGCGTCGAGTCGCCTTG
>Ga0118677_10000544_pt1 | contig 82548 bp, 59 predicted proteins | sample AliMusrvi5mmetaG_FD_86154 | JGI IMG/M metagenome (GOLD analysis project Ga0118677, IMG submission 86154)
AGGCCGGCGAGGCCGGGCTGGGGGCTGGGGACTGGGGGCCGGGGATGGGAATTTCAGATTTGGAATTTGAAATTTCAGATTTCTGCTCTGCGATCTCCGACTTGAGGTCTGCGATTTCCAATTTCGCTGCCTTGTTCTGTTTGCCGAGATCCGTATTTCGCACGGCCACGGAAGCTATCACGGCTACAACCACCACCGCGGCAAGGGCGAAGAATGGGATACTGTGGCCGGAAACGAATCCCCATCCCTGCTGTCCGATGTCGCCCAGAAAGCCGAGGACGGGAGAGCGGGGGGGAGAAAGACGGCCCTCATTGGCCCGCAGTCGCAACTCCTCGTGCAGGTCGAGATAATGGACGTAGCATTGCCGTGCGGCCGCATCGTCGAGGAGGATCTGCTCCAGAGCCGCGACTTCTTCCGACGTTGCCGACTCGTCGGCCAGCCGAGAAAGGAGGTGGTCCAACGGCTGTTGGTCGAATTGTTCAGACATAGTCCCAACCTTCCTTGGTGAGTGTCGTCTTGATGCATTTCAAGAGGGCGGCACGGATCTTTTCCACCGCATAGTACAACTTGTGAACGCTGACCCCAGTGCGATTTGCCTCTTGCTGCAACGAGTCAAGTTTTGAATAACGGCTCAGTAGCAAACCGCGTTCGCGGTTGCCAAGCTTCAGCAGGCATCCGTCCAGGGCCTGCCGGCGAATCTCCAGCATCGGCGATTCCTCAGTAATCGTGGCTTCCAATTTCGCCAGCAAGTCCTCGGAGTAGATCAGGCCGCTCCTGGCGTGGTGTTGCCGCCACTTGAGCACTTCCAAGTAGGCAAAACGGGTCGCCCAAGGAAGGAAGGGTCGCTCAGCATCGTAGTCGGCAAACTTATCCAGCAGCGAGATGGCCGTCTCCTGGATCACGTCGTCGACATCCGCGGGTCGCGGCAAGAGCATGAAGACGTACCGCCGAACATCCGCCTGATGGCGGGTCCAAAGCTCCACAAATAGGGTGGCCATTTCACTCATGATTGTCTAGTCAGGCACTTCGTCTATGTATATTCCTCGCAATACCGGCAAATTCGGAAAAAATCTTTCCGAATTTTTCAAATTCGCGAGGAACTATTGTATAGAGCACTTAGATTACGTCTTCACGATCCCGCCTGACAACTCCTGCCAATGAAATTCTGCCGCCATGAATCATCATTATAACGGTAGTGATACTGCGATTGCCATGCTTGGGTCCTTCTGCTGGCAATCATGGCTATCCTGATGCAGGGTCGGTGGTGGCGTTCACAGTATGAGAACAGAGTTGAAGAAGCCCCTATGAGATATGAGCGTTTGTTGATCGGGTTGATTGCGTTCTGGTTCGTGGCCAGCCCGATCAATGTTTGCCGTGGAGAGGCAGATTCGGGGATCACGGCGAGGCACAACGACGTCAAGTTACTTGGGCTAATCTATGCGCCGGAAAACGATGCCATCGTCGTCCACAACGGCACCCGCTGGAACAACCGCCCCCTCTACTGCCACGAGCGGTTTTCCTGGGTCCGCAGCGGCGAGATGCCCTCTTTATCGGGCGAGATGGGCGCGCTCTATGTCGGCATCCAGCGGGGTTCCAACTGCGTGCTCTTGCAGCACTTTGCCCAGCGCACGATGCGCTATCGGCCCGGCCGGATGGAATGGGAAATGAACGACCCGCGTTTTGCAGGACTGACCGTGAACCTAGTCGGTGTCACGCTGGCCGACGCCGACGGCTTCACTGCACGGCTGACGGTGCGGGGGAGCCGGGCCGGCGACCTTGCGCTGTGGTGTATGTTCCCGCCAGGGGCCGAGGAGGGATCGACGTACAAGGCAACAACGTCACCCGGCGGCTACCATTTCGACCGCGAACCGGCCGTCCCGCTGTCCCAGGCACAGGGCCGGCTTTCGCTGCCGGTGGCGAAGTGGGAAATGCTGGCCTTTGCCGACCGGGAGAATGTCGCCCGCGTAACGCCGCTGGCAGGTGACGTGCTGCGCGCCGCCGGACTGGTCGCTAGCGTGCCGCTCTCAGACGGGGAACCGCAGTCGGTAGCCGTGGCCTGCGATGAAAACGATGCGCCGTCTCTTGGCCGGCTGGTCCGTCGCAACAAACCGCTCGACCCGGATGCAATTGCTGACCCCGCCAAGGCATTTGACTTGGGGCTGGCTCGGGCAAAGAGCTTCAGTGATCGCCTAATCATCGACACACCTGATCCTTACCTGAACGCCGGGGCCGCGGTCGCCGTGGCAGCCGCGGCGGGAATCTTCGTCGATCCCACGTTTGTTCACGGCGGCTCTCATTGGCGGCAACAACAGCCTGGCTGGCGGACGATGGGTGGGGCGATCTACTTCGGTTGGCCTGACCAGGTGCGACGGGCTGTCGAGTTCTGGGGGAAGCTGCAGGTCAAGGAAAACGGCGGCCTGTGTCGCGCCGAGTTCTCACCCAACGGATGCCAACAGGCCGGCAACTCCCGCCTTTTTGGTGCGGGTTGGATCGATTACAAACAACCGCCACACTACGATTTCCAGACGCAGTTCTTCGACGAGGCGATCCGCGCCTGGCGGGCCACCGCCGATCCCAAGCTGGAAAAGCTCCTGCTGCCGATGCTTGAACTGCATCTCCAGCGTTGCAAGGAGTGTCTCGATCCGGACGACGACGGGCTTTACGAAAGCTACAATAACACCTGGCCCAATGATTCGATCTGGTTTAACGGAGGCGGCTGTCCGGAACAGTCCGCTTACGTCTACTACGGCCACCGCGCGGCGGCCGACATGTGCCGGCGAGCAGGTGACGCCGCAGGCGCAGCCAGGCACAAGGCTGTTACGGAGCACATCCGAAAGGCTGTAAACGAGCGACTCTGGATGAGTGAACGCGGGCAGTATGCCTCTTACGTCGAATCGTGGGGATACCGGCGGCAGATGCCGGACGCATGGATCTATGCGCAGCATGTGCCCATCGAGGCTGGTTTGGCCACGCCGGAGCAGGCGTGGAAGGCGATGTACTACACCGAGTCGGCGATGGAGCGGTTCAAGCTCCCCTACTGCGGCGAGATGCGGCAGACGTCGAACTTCGTGCCGGGCATGTGGTCGGTCCGTGAACTCTATGCCGGCGACAACTTCGCCATGGCACTAGGCTATTTTCTGGCCGGCCAGGGCGACGAGGGCTGGGAACTGCTCCGCGGGACAATGCTCGAATCGATGTACGGCGACGGTGTGCCGAAATCAGGCTACAGCAACGATCGCGGCGAATTCAACCTTGCGAACCATATTTCGCCCGGCGGGCTGAGCCACCCAGGCTGCGCGATTGATTTCGCGGACATTGTCTCCTCCTTTGCTCGGGCGGTGGTAGAGGGCCTTTTCGGCTACCGTCCCGATTATCCAAACAATCTCGTAAAAATAGAGCCGAGTTTCCCTTCAGCCTGGGAGCGGGCCTCGATCCGCACGCCAGATTTTGCCTTGGACTTCAAGGGCAACACGTACAACGTGAGACTCACCAGGCCGGCCGCGATGCAGTTCGGCCTGCCGGTTCTTGCCGCCAGGGTCAAGGGAGTCAGGGTGAACGGCAAGCCGGCCGCATTTCGGATCGAGCCCTGGGCCGGCTTCGGGATGCTGTGGGTCGAGACGCCGGTTGCTGATCGCGCCGTTGTAGCCATCGACACGGAGGGCTCTCGCACGGCGGCGTCGATCCGCGAGGTCGAGAAGACCGACGGCCCGCCGAGCCATCAGCTCCTGATGACCAAGCTCAAAGGGGATGTGCCGCGCTACGAGTTGACCAAGGTCCATGTCGCGGAAAGGGAAGATGCGAGGATCTTGAGCGAGGCTTCGGCCGACGCCAAGTGGAGGCCACTGGACCTCAACTCCTTCTTCAACGGCGACATCCGCACGATCTTCAAACAGCGCTACGCATCGCCGCGACCGGAGACCTGCTCGATGCGGATCGGCTACGACGGTTGGAGCGCCTGGACGTTCACGCACTGGGGCATCGGCGTGCCGGAGATCGGGCTCGACCAGAAGGATCGGGCCCTGATGACGCCACAGCGAGTGTCCTTTGCCAAAATCGAATTGCATCGGAACATCGCCTTCACCTCGCTATGGGACAATTGGCCGCGGCAGGTAACGGTGCCGGTGAATGCCAAGGCGGAGGCCGTATGGCTCCTGATATGCGGCTCGACAACGCCGATGCAGGGTAAGATTGCCAACGCCGTGCTGCGATTCCGGTATGCGGACGGCCAGGAAGAAAAGCTGGAACTGGTCCCACCCCAGAACTTCTGGTCGCTTAGCGGGTTCGGACGTATGGACTACAATTACCAGCGTGACGGATTCTCCCTTCCCAAACTGCCCCCGCCGCAGGTCCAGTTGGGCCAGAACTGTCGGGCCATGGTCTACGGCTGGAAACTCCGCCCTGGCGTCGTCGTGAAAGATGTATCCTTGGAAACGCTGTCGCAGGATGTCGTCATTGGCCTGATGGGCGTCAGCGTGATGAATCCGCAATGAAGATCACACTACGGATGATTCAAGCCGCTTTGGAGCTTTCCGCCGCTTTGGTTACGGCGACGTCGCTCTATGCCGCGGAAGCCTTCGTTCCTGACGGCCGTCTCAAGCCAGGCGATTACACGGTCTTCATGGCAGTCGATGCCAGATTGTCAACAGGGTTGACGCCATTCCAACAGGGCGGTCACGGCAAGTTCTATATTCGAGGCTGGAATCGGTCAAACCAGCACGCGGAATGGTCGGTTCGAGCCGATGCGCAGGCCGATTACGAAGTTTCGGTAGTCATCCGAAACAACGATGGCAAGCCGCTGCGACTCGAAGTGAGTGCTGCGGGCAAGACATTGACGGCCACGTTTCCGGCCGAAGGCTTGCGATCTTGGGACCGCGTGAAACTGGACGGGCTGCTGCTTCTCCCGGCGGGAAACTCCATCATGACTTTGCGTATCACACCGGCCGATGGCTCTTTCAAGTTCGATACTGAGGTGCATTCTCTCGAGCTGGTTCGGCCAACGGTGCGAACTGAGCTCACGAGGCACACACTAGCGATGCGGGCCGACCCGACGTGGTTCCAGCAAGCTCGTTATGGCATCATGGTGCACTGGACAAGAGAGTCCGTTCCGCTACACGGCGATCCGAAGCCTTACGACGAGGCGGTAGCCGCATTTGATGTCGAAGCATTTGCCAATCAAGTGAAACGTACCGACGCCGGGTTTGTCGTTCTCACTACCGCGCATGCCTACCAATTCTTTCCCGCTCCCTTGGCATCCTTGGACCGGGTTCTGCCTGGTCGCACCGCGAAACGCGATCTCGTTGCCGACCTTGCTGGCGCATTGAAGCAACGCGGTATTAGGCTGATGCTCTACTATCACCTCGGCGCGTCCAGCGATCCAGAATGGATCAAGGCATCCGGCGCCTTTGAAACCGACACCACGAAACTCTTTACGAATTGGCAGGACATGATCAGCGAAGCGGGCAATCGCTACAAGGACGATTTAGCCGGCTGGTGGTTCGACGATGGCAGTGTCGGCTACTATTACCGCAGCCCGCCGTGGGAGTCGCTTGCCAGGGCTGCCAAGGCCGGCTATCCCCAACGGCTCATCAGTTTCAACGCGTGGGAGTTGATTAACCCTACGCAGTTCCACGACTTTTGCACGGGAGAAGGGTGCCTTGAACCACGGGGTTTTTGTGGACTGCTGGTGTCCGGCGGCGACGGCCGCTATCCTTCTGGGACACATGCAGGCCTCCAGGCCAGCGCCTGCCTCATTACGGAAAAGAACTGGGGCCACTTCACTCGCAATACACCTTTACCGCCGCCAAAATGGACCGTCGAACAACTCACGGCACTCCTCAACGGCTTCATTACCTGCAAAAATGTCCCGATCTTCAACCTGGAAATCACGCAGGACGGCAAATTATCGCCGGGCACCATTGAGCTGTTCGAGCAGGCCGCGAAGACGCTCAGCGAGACGACTACGATTGGCCCGGAGAAACATGAAAGCTGCGTGAAGTTACCCGATGGCTCGAACGCCGCGACGCTGCGGAATCCAATCTGGACATCGACCGACAACTTGCGCGATCTGTCGGTATTGAAAGTCGCCGATGGCTACCAGATCTTCTATTCGCGCCTTTTCGGGAAGAATTGGGGCTCACCGCAAAGTTGGGTGGTCGCCAACGTCTTTACCAAGGATTTTATCCGTTACGAGAATGATCGTGGCGTTTCTCCGAAAGGGTGCGCGTCGCCCGGCGACGTTGTGCTTTGGCATGGCCGCTACGTGTTGCCGTATCAAACCTACCCCGCCCGGCCGACCCGTTTGGTATTCAGCCAGTCGACCGATCTCAAATCGTGGTCGGCCCCCGTGCCGTTCTTGACTAAGGCTCTGGAATTACCATGGAACGATGCCCGGCGGGTGATGGATCCCACATTCGTGATAGACCGGGACGCGTTGCACTGTTTATTCGTCGGAACCAAATTGAAGCCGTCGAAAGCCAATCTGCTGGGTGAATAAAAGGTGGCTGCCACCTTTTCTTCTCCTGAGAATATTATGGCGTGAAAGGGTCTGACGTCAATCCCCAGCGAGGACAAGGCAAAAAGCCCGCCGTGAGCGTCGAACTCGCGGCGGGCGTTATGGTATTCTGGCAAGTTCCCATGCCAGTTGACATGACGGTGGACAACTTCGGCAAGCAAGATCGGTCGTCTTCATGCGAATTATTCGCATAGGCAGATGACCCGTGATTTGTCCGTTAAAAGGCTGGACTTCGCGGACATCTAAACGGGGAATGTAATATTTGTGGTCATGGAAGTCAAACCCCGTTAAATGCGAGATTCAGGGATTTCTGTCAGAAAGATCGCTTCGTACTGGGCATGGTGAAAAGCCAGGAACACGAACTCGTTCCAATGATGCGTCCACGAACCGTATCAAGGCTCGACTTGCGAGCGGCGGATATGCCATCAATGACTCAATTTGACGGATTCGCCACCAAGCCCATCTCGATCAGTTGCAGCATCAGGTCCGAGACCAATTCGCTGGTGTACGGACTGCCGCGCCACTCGAATCCCCGATTGCGTTCCAGCCACGGATCGGCAATCGCTTCGGTCACGGCGCCCTGGTACGGCCCGTCGGCGACTTGCGTGAAGAAGTTCATCTGTAGCACACGGTCCCTCAATTGTCCAAATAGCCGGTTGCCGGTCTTCTTGAAAAGGCGGTCCAGGCATTGGATTTTGCGATTGTGGTAACAATAGACGGAATACTGGTTGAAATGCTGCTGCTCGCTATGCGCGCCCTGCGTGGGGGCCTTGACCCAGCTCAACTGCTTTGGGCACCAGTACAGCAGGCCGTAATAGGCATTTGCCACCGCACGGTCCAGGCTCTGCTTGTCACCCGTCCGGTCGTGCTTGTTCAGCCAGTACTCGACGACGGAGAAAATGCTGTCCTGCTCGAAATCAGCCGGCGGTAAATCCGGGTGTGCCCCGGTATACCAGAACCGCCCTTCGACACTGCGGAGGAGGAACCGCTCCTGTTCCGCGCTGGCCTTGAGGCAGCGGTCGTCGCCGGTAATTGTGGCGATGATCGGCAGCGCCACCAATGCCCGGCCGCAGACCACGGACTGGGACTTCGCGCCGGACTGGATTTCCACAACCTGCGGGAAGCCGCCGTCGGGGTTCTGCTGTGCAAGCACCCAGCCCAGCGAGGCCATCGCGGCCTTGTGCCAGTCTTGGCGATCCAGGCCCTCCTTCTCTTTCACCCGTTGCCAGCTCTGCAGGATGTACCGCGCCATCCAGGCATTGATATCCACCTTGTAGCCGTCATGGTTCCAGTCCCAACTGCAAAAGCCGTCAGCCGTTGCGCCGTCGGGACGGTTCTCGCGGTGAAAGTACCAACTCGTATGAAACACGCCGCTGGGCTGTTGCCCCTTGATCGCAAAGTCGATCTGCTCGAAGGCCCGCTCCCGCCACATCTTCTCACCGGTGATCTCGTAAAGACGGTATTCGTAGTAGGCAATGTAAGGGTTGTTGCCCACGTAGACGAACGGAGTTCCTCGATGATGCTCGTAACCGATGCCCGGCTTCCAACTCCCCATCTTCCGCCGGCCTTCGACAGCGATGGTGAAAGCCTCCTGCGGCGAGCGCACCCTAAGCGACTCATCCACGCGGTAGTTATTGACCTTAATCCAGGCCCGCATGATGCCCGTTATCGCCCCGGCGAATTCTCCCGCATCGCTACAGAACAACTGGAGCGGCATTTCATAGCGGGTTCCAGCCGTCAAGCGGCCGCCGCCGACACGGAATTGCGGCGCGGTTCTGCGATTGGCGAAGTGAAAGCCGGTCTTCCCCGTCCACGTGGTCGGGTTGAGGTAGTCAAAGTCGCCGGCGATGGCAAAGAGGACCACCATCGACTGATCGGGGCGATAAACCAGCGCGCTGGGAACCCCGCAGTACCGCAGCGGCGCAATGTCCACGGCTTCGCTATTACCGGCCCACGGGTAGCTCTGCACTCGCCAGTCGTTGATGAATCCATCGTGATACGCCAAGCACACATCCCAGCCATCGAGGTTTTTGTCCACCGACCATTTCGGCGAGAAACTCGCCGCGGGCGCGTCATCGTCGAGCGCTACCTCCACCGCCCAGGATAATCGCACGCCGTCGATCTCCTCCTGGCCGGACAAACGGGCCGATCGTGGGTCGATCCTCTCGCCGCGCGATGCCGCCAGCCAGCGGATCTCTCCACGCTTCAGGTTACGCAAGGCCAGCACGCCTTTTGACGCCGGCTGTTCCAAGGGCCTGCCGTGGAGGGAAATCGTTCCTAACGCCCAGCCGTTTGCCATGTGCTCGAACTCCCATCTCAGGCCAGCGCGGTTCTCGATGGCAATCGGCTCGGAGCCGAAGCATGGCAGCGATGAGGCAAGAAGCATAGGGAGTCTGGGTGGTGGCCCGGCGGGCTTTGCGGCCGCGCCATCGCGCACTGTCCCGAAGAGGACGAGCATGACAAACAGGAAAGAATGGCAAATAGGTGGTACTGGCATGAAACACGCTCCTTACGAATCAGGTCCACGAGTGTAACCATTCTACCAAGGCACATCCCCATGTCGAGCGGCGTTGTCGAGCGGCGTCTGTCGAGCGGCGTCCCGATACTGCTATCCAATTGCTGGGAAGGGAATTGAACGCAGCGCGGGAGGATGTCGTAAGAGTCAAGCTGGCCGATCCTGCGGAAGTGAAAGAAGAGAACATTGCCATCGGGCTGGCCTACTCCATCGCGGTCGGCAGCGATACAATAATTCTAGGAAGCAACCAAAGAGCATGGGTCGATCGAAGATAGGCAATATGGAATCTTTCAAGGTCTCTCGCAGGAAGTTTCTGCACCAATCCGGTGCGGCTGTCGGTTCGGCCGTCTTGGGTAGCCAAATCGCGTGGAGGGCGTCCCCTGCCGCTGCGGCAACGGCCGCCGAAACAGTTCCCCGGCGCGTTCTGGGTAGGACCAAGATACCCGTCTCAATTCTGACCCTGGGGACCGCTCCGTGCGGGCAGTCAAAGTTCTTCTCCAGCCAGCAGGTGGCGGAGATTGTCAACGCGGCAGTGGACGAGGGAATCAACTTCATCGACACCGCACGCATTTACGGCTGCGCGGAGGAAGGGATCGGTCTTGCCCTGGGACGCCGCCGCAAGGAGGTCTTTCTGGCCACCAAGGTCTGGGCCGACACGATCAAGGAGGCCGAGGAGCGGTTCGGTGAGTCGCTGAAACTGCTCAAGACGGAGCAGGTCGATCTGGTCTACTTCCATTGTCTTGGCAGTCGCGACGTTCGCCGGGCACGGCAGGCCGACGGTGTATTCAACTGGCTGTTGAAGCAGAAGCAGTTGGGCAAGACGCGGTTCGTGGGGATCTCGGGCCACAATGCCGTCGGAAGGTTTCCCGCCTTCATCGAGTCGGGCGACGTGGACGTGGTCCTGATGGTCCTGAATTTCGTCGACCGCTACACCTACGACTTTGAGGAGAAAATACTGCCTTTGGCCCGCAAGCACGATCTGGGCATCGTGGCAATGAAGGTCTTTGGCGGGGTGCGGGGTGGCTTTGCCAGCTATGGCGGCCCCAAGGGTCCGCCGCAACTCGATGCCCAGTATTTGGAACTCGCCGTCCGCTATTCGTTGGGGTTGCCTGGTGTTGCCACGGTGAATATCGGTGTGCATGACTCCGAGCAGGTCCGCAAGAATGTGCGGATCGTCAAAAACTTCAGGCCGCTATCTGCCGAAGAGCAAACGCAGCTCGCAAAGGCGGGACGTGAGTTGGCGAAGAAGTGGGGACCACACTTCGGACCGGTGGTGGAAAAGGGCGACGGTGTCTAGTGCGAAGTCGCCCACAGGGTGTCGGATCGACCGTTCCGCTTCGGGCGGAAATATGGAACAGACGAGCCATCGTGCGCAGCGGTCAATGTCCCGCTCCAAATGATCGGGGATTGACCGGTGACCGGTAGGTCATGCCAGCCACTGGCTCGGCTTGAAGCGCCTGCTGCAAAGCGACCAGCACATCGCTGCAGAGCAGCGCCGCTTTTCGTTTCTGCATCAACGAAATCACCAACGACCTGACGTTTGTGTTCTCTCGCGACAAGGCAAGGATGCGCAGCTTGACTCCGTGGAACTTGGCATAACTCGTCACCACGGCGGCGAGGTCGGGGTCGTCACTCAACCGCTGCACCTTGGTCAAGGCATCCAGATTCTCACGGACCTTTTGCTCCTCCTTGGTCATCAAGCCCTCCAATTCGTCCATCTTGTGGTTGCTCTCCTCCGCAATGTGCGGTGCAAACAACATCTGAATATGCAACACGCCAATCTGCACAGTTCTTGCCAGCCGCGCCACTTCACCAGTGTCTGCCGATGTGGCGGTTGTCGCAACGAGCCGATCGAGCGCAGTTTCCATCTCCTTGACCGCTACAGCGGCCGGGCCAAACGCCAAGCTCGATGCCTTCAGGTTGGTGTTCTTGACCGCCAACTCCAAAAGATCGGTGTCGATCCGCTGAAAGTCAGCGAAAGCCTGCGAAAACTGGTCCAGCAATTTCCGTTCATCAGTTGTGCCATCCGTTGCCAAGAGTTCTTTTAGCTCCCGTCGTTCCCGATCCGCCTGCGCTGTCGCCGCGCGCGCCTGATCGGCAAACGCCTGCGACTCCTCGTCGGTGATCGCCATGACCGCGCTTTTCTCAGCCTCGGAAGCTGTCGCCATCGCGAGCTGGATTCGGCTGGCCCGTTCGAGGCGATCGACTCTGCGAGCCAACTGCTGCGCGGGGCTTTGCTCTTTGTGAAAATGGAACACCACCAGCGCGACTCCGAGCAACATGGCAGCGCCTGCGGCCATCCAAAGAAAGTCTCTCATCCAGGGTTTCATCGTCATGTTTTATCCCTCCTGCGTAACAAGTTGGCTATTTGATTGCCTTTTGATAGTACTCTTGTAAAGCAAGGTTGATCTCCAATACGTTCGCCAGCGGTACGCCGGCCAGCCCGCCGAGCGGGGCAAAGCTCTTCTCGCGCACGAGCTTTTCGATCTCGCCGCGAACGGTCTTCTCGTCGCCGCCGGTCTTCTTGGCCCAGGCGGCCGCCACGCCGTCAAGTTGCCATAAGGCGTTGTCGAGCGTGATGTGCGGGTCAAGGCCGGAGCCGGAAGCGGTCACGGCATCGCCCGGAACCTTCTCAATATCAACGCCTGGATGCTCGCCGAGCCACAGGTCGAAGAAAGCGGCCTGGATGTCGCTGCCTTCCTTGACCGGCACGATCTGCTTCTCGGTCTTGCCGTCGGCCGCCTTGTGTTCGACGGCGCTGGGGAACATGCCGGGGTGCGCCTTCGAGAAGCTCACAAAGAACGGCACGGCCAGATCCTCGGGCTTAGGCTCCGGCGTGCCCGGGTTGTCCTTGATCCAGGCATCGACCTCGGCCTGGTGGGCCTTCTGCCACTCGGCCACATATTTGCCGTTGAGGCCGTACTGGCCGTTGGTCATGTCGTTCTTGATCCAGTTCTGGGCGACACCATTATGCAGTTTCGCCCATTGGGCCACGATGCCGGGCTTGCCGCCGAGCAGATCTTTCTGGAACCAGGCTTCGATGTCCGGCCCTACCGGCTGGCCCTTCTTCGATCCTCCGGCATACTTGGCGATCGGCCCCAACTGTCGAGCGACGCGATCGCGGAGCAGGTAATTGCTGGCGGACCAGTTCGTCGCGCCCGAGGCCGTGGCGTTGTACGAAGCAGCCGACGGCCGGGGTTGGAAGAACTCCGCCGCGGTGAATGGCTGGGCGATCAGCCGCGAGCCGATCGGCTTGCCGTCGTGAGTCACGAGACTGCCATCAGCCTGATGGCGGAAAACCAGCTTGCCCACGGCCAGCAGCGTCAGTGGGTAGGCCACGCAGCAGAGGACAACGGTGAAGATCAGAAGCAATAGGCACGCACGTAAATGTTGGAACATGGCTTTGGCTTTCTGGGAATTGTCAGTGGTATTTGGTCCCTCACCCCTCCCGCCCCTCTCCCGCTTAGGGGAGAGGGAGAGTGGAGTCACCCGGCAAGTTGCAGGGCCACGAGGACGATGTCGATAAGTTTGATTCCAATGAACGGTGCGATCACGCCGCCGAGGCCCCAGACCAGGAGGTTGCGGCGCAGCAAGGCGTCGGCGCCAATCGGGCGGTACTTCACGCCCTTCAGTGCGATGGGGATCAGAAGCGGAATGATGATGGCGTTGAAAATCACGGCCGAAAGGATGGCCGACGTGGCCGAATGCAGGTGCATGACGTCCAGCGGCTTGAGCCACGGCAGGGTGGCGGCGAAGAGGGCTGGCACGATGGCAAAATACTTGGCCAGGTCGTTGGCGATCGAAAATGTCGTCAGCGAGCCGCGGGTCATCAGGAGTTGCTTGCCGATCTCGACGACTTCGATGAGCTTCGTCGGGTCGCTGTCGAGGTCGACCATATTGCCGGCTTCCTTGGCGGCCTGGGTACCGGAGTTCATCGCCACGCCGACGTCGGCCTGGGCCAGCGCGGGGGCGTCGTTCGTGCCGTCGCCCATCATGGCCACGAGTTTGCCGCCCTGCTGCTCCTTGCGGATATAGGCCAGCTTGGCTTCCGGCGTGGCTTCGGCGATGAAGTCGTCGACGCCGGCTTGCTCGGCAATGGCTTTGGCCGTGAGCGGGTTGTCGCCGGTGACCATCACGGTTCGCAGACCCATCCGCCGCAGCCGCTCGAAGCGTTCAGCGATGCCTGGCTTGAGGATGTCTTCCAGCACGACGACGCCGGCGATGCGATTGCCTTCGCTCACCAAGAGCGGCGTGGCGCCTTTGCTGGCGACCGCGGCGACCGTGCCCTCGGCCGCGGCGGGAATCGTGCCGTTGTTATTCTTTGCATACCGCAGCATCGAGTCCGGAGCGCCTTTGCGAACCTGCCGTCCATCGGGTAAGTCGATGCCGCTCATGCGGGTTTGCGCGGTGAAGGGGATGAAGCGTGCGCCTACTGGGACGGCGCCTCGTCCGCCCAGCGCCGCACGCTTGACGCGGGCCTCGGCGCCGTCGCCCAGGGACGCTCCCGTGTAATGCAGATCGACGATACTCTTGCCTTCCGGCGTTTCGTCCGCACCCGAGGCCAGCGCCGCCAGGTTGCCCACTTCGGCGGCGGTGAACTGGTCAAAGGGGATGAATCGCGTGGCGCGGCGGTTACCGATGGTGATCGTGCCGGTCTTGTCCAAGAGCAGCGTATCGACGTCGCCGGCCACTTCGACCGCCTTGCCGCTCTTGGCGATGATGTTCGCCCGCAAGGCCCGGTCCATGCCCGCGATGCCGATGGCGGCCAGCAGGGCGCCGATCGTCGTGGGGATGAGGCAGACCAGCAGCGCGACGAGCGTGGGCACGTCGGTGTCGAGGCTCCGCCGGATATGGTCCTGGCCGTTGAAGTCCTTCATGTAGAGTTCGACGTTGTAGGCCATCGGCCACAGCGACGCGGTGACGATGAGGAAGATTAGCGTGAAGGCTGCCAGCACGATGGACAGCGCGATCTCGTTGGGCGTCCGCTGGCGGATGGCCCCTTCGACCAGGGCGATCATGCGATCGAGGAATGAACTGCCGGCGCCAGCCGTGATTTCCACGATGATGCGGTCGGAGAGGACACGCGTGCCACCGGTCACGCCGGAGCGGTCGCCGCCCGCCTCGCGGATCACGGGGGCCGACTCGCCGGTGATAGCCGATTCGTCGATCGAGGCCACGCCGTCGATGATCTCGCCATCGCTGGGAATGATCTCACCGGCAACGATCTCGACAAAGTCGCCCTTGCGGAGTTCCGTGGAGACCGTCTCTTCAAACGTGCCGTCGATCCTCCGCCGCCGGGCCGGGGTGGCGCGGCGCGTCTTCCGCAAGGCATCGGCCTGGGCCTTGCCCCGCGCTTCGGCAATGGCGGAAGCGAAGTTGGCAAACAACAGCGTCGCGATGAGCCAAAAGTCCAACGACAACAGGTAGCCCATGCTCGCCGCGCTAGCAACGCCGAACGCCTTGGCGACCGTGTAAATGAGCGTCAGCACGGTGCCGACCTCGACCACGAACATCACCGGGTTCTTCCACTGGATGTCGGGCCGGAGCATGACCAGCGACTCCCAGAAGGCCGTCTTCATTAGTTGCGGATCGAAAAGTCCCGCTTTGCGGCTGTGACGACGGGAGATTTTCAGGTCTTCCGGCGAAGGGCCGGAAGGCATTTCCGTGAGTGTTGCGGTAGACATGTTTCAATTAGCCTCCATACGAGGTGTACGTCAGGCTTTCCAGCCTGACAGAGAGGTCAGGCTGGAAAGCCTGACGTACATTGGACGTGGGCGGGTTCAACCTCCAAAGGGGATTGGGCCAAAGTGGTCGGCGACCGGCCCGAGGGCCGCCACCGGCAGGAACAACAACGCGCCGACGAGGAGGATCGTCCCCAGCAGCACGCATCCGAACGTGAAAGTGTCGGTCCGCATCGTGCCGACCGTAAACGGCGTCGGCTTCTTGCGGGCCAGGCCGGCGGCCAGCGCCAGCGGTACGATCACCGGGAGGAACCGCCCGAACAGCATCACCAGGCCCGTGGCGATGTCCCAATAGGGACTCTCGGGCGCGGGATTGGCGTTATCGATCATGCCCCAGGTGTCGCCGAGGCCCTCGAAACCCGAACCGTTGTTTGCCGAAGAGGAACTGAACTCGTAGAGAACCTCCGAGAAACCGTGGGCCCCGGGATTGTTCATCGCCTTGATGCCGTAGTCGGTGGCCACGAAGTAGCCGGTGGGCATGAGGACCAGGATGGGATGGACCAGCAAGGCCAGCATGGCGAGCTTCATTTCGCGGGCCTCGACCTTCTTGCCCAAGTATTCCGGCGTGCGGCCGACCATCAGCCCGGCGATGAACACGCCGACGACCAGGTAGAGCAGCAGATTGATCATGCCCACGCCCTTGCCGCCGAAGACGCAGTTGAGCCACATGCCGGTCATGGGCGTGATGCCGGCCAAGGGGTTGAGGCTATCGTGCATGCAGTTGACCGATCCACAGGTAATGGCGGTCGTGGCCGCGGCAAAGGTGGCGCCGGCCGAAGTGCCGAACCGCAGCTCCTTGCCCTCCAAGTTGCCGAGCGACTGATCGACTGGCAGTCCCGCCAGGCCCGGGTTCGGTTGCAAGGTATCCCAATAGACGCCCCAGCCGATCATGGCAACCATGAGCAACATCATAACGCCGAAGATGACCCAGGCGTGCCGCATCTGCCCGAGCATCCGCCCGAACATCAATACCAGCGTAAAGGGGAACAGGCAGAGGTTCATCATGGAGAGGAAGTTGCTCCACGCGCTGGGGTTCTCGAAGGGATGGGCCGAGTTGGCGCCGAAGAATCCGCCGCCGTTCGTGCCCAGGTGCTTGATGGGGATGATGGCGGCCACCGGCCCGCGCGAGATCTGCTGGGCCTGCGGCTGGCCTTGGTCGTCGATGCCCATCGAAGCGGGTTCAAGCGTCGCCACCGAGGCGGCCGGTTCGAGGGTCATAGGCACGCCGTCGGCCAGGAGGACCACGCCCATCAGCAGGCTCGCCGGGAGAAACATGAAGACCACGACGCGCCACATATCGACGTAGAAGTTTCCCATCTGCTGGTCGCCGCGGAGGCCGCGAATGATCGCCGCCAGGCCGCAAAAGCCGACGCTCGCCGAGACGAACATGTTCCAGAGAATCATGAAAATCTGGCTGAAGTACGAGAGATGCTGCTCGCCCGAGTAGTGCTGCAAATTCGTATTCGTGAGGAAGGAAATGGTCGTGTTGAAGATCGTCGTCGCGCCCAACATGCCTTTGTGCTCGGGGTTCAGTCCCAGGTCCGCGACCGGCTGCATCGACAGCACCGCGAAGCCGAAGACGAACATCACCAGGTTGAACAAGAGCAGGGCCACGGCATACTGCTTCCAGTCTTGCGGACCGGTATTCAAGAGGCTTTCCAGCCAGCGCAGCCCGGCCGGTGCGCGGTATTTACCGTCCATGATCCACGCGCAATACCGGCTCAAGGGGATCGCCAGCGCTGTGGTCACGGCCAGCAACAAGACGGGTAAGAACCAAACTTGGAATTGATGTAACATTAGAACCACTCCGGGCGGATTAACGCGGCAAACAAGTAAATCAACAGTAGCCCCGTCACGAGGCCGGTCATTACGGTCAGTGTGTCCATGCTGATCCTTTCAAACCTTAGAGCAGCCTGGGATGCAGGCAAAGAGAATCGCAAACGCCACGACTCCCAAGAAGAACATTGCAGTCAGCCACATGATGAACCTCCAGACCGGTCTCCGGCCATATCTGCCGCTGCCGGCCCCTGGACAGTACAATCTGCGTAGAGGCGCTGTCGCGGCATTGAAACTGCACATCCTCCCTTGCACTCGCCGTGCCACGACAGAATGGATGCCGCAAGTCATAGCCGGCCAAGCATTTGCCGATTTCGAGCCGGTTTGATACTATTCCTGAAACATTGCACTTTGCACGACCAATCTTGCACTTTGCACGACCAATGTCAGAAGCACTACCCATGAACATCCTTGTTATTGACGACGACGCCAGCCTTCGCCGCACCTTGCGGATGTCGTTGGAAGTGCTCGGGCATCAACCGGCCGAAGCCCGCGATGGCACGCAGGCATTGGAACTGCTGGGCCGGCGGCCATTCGATACCGCACTCTTGGATCTTCACCTGGCCCAGGAACAAGGTCTCGATCTTTTGCCGCGGCTGCTCAAGTTTGCTCCGGGGCTGCATGTGGTCGTGGTAACGGCCTATGCAACGATCGAGACGGCAGTCGAGGCAATGCGCCGCGGGGCCTTTGACTATCTGCCCAAGCCATTCACGCCCGATCAACTTCGGGTTGTTCTGGACCGTATCGCGCGCATCCGACGGCTGGAGTCGCATGTTGAGGAGCTTGAAGAGCAGATCCGCTCCGTGGCGCCGGAGGTCGACTTGCAGACCAACGAACCGATCATGCGCGAAGCTCTCGACGTGGCATTTAAGACGGCGGCTACCGAGGCGACGATCCTCATCCGCGGAGAAAGCGGCACCGGCAAGGGTGTGTTTGCCCGTGCGATCCATGCCCGCAGCCAACGCGCGGCAGGCCCCTTCGTCACCGTGAATTGCCCGAGCCTCTCCGCGGAGCTACTGGAGAGCGAACTCTTCGGCCACGTGCAAGGCGCCTTTACGGGCGCGATCCGCGATACGGTCGGCAAGGTGGCGGCGGCCGATGGCGGTACGCTATTCCTCGACGAAATCGGCGACCTGCCGCTGCCCTTGCAGCCCAAACTACTGCGCTTGCTCCAGGAGCGCTGCTATGAGCGGGTCGGAGAAACGCAAACCCGGGTGAGCGACGTTCGTATCCTTGCCGCCACGAATCGCAACCTGGAGGCCGAGATCGCGGCCGGCCGCTTTCGCGAAGATCTGTTCTACCGCCTGAATGTGATTGAAGTCACCGTGCCCGCGCTCCGCCAGCGATCGCAAGACATCCTCCCCCTCGCCCAGCACCTCTTGCGGTTCTTCGCCCGGCAGAACGGCAAAACGGTTTCCGCGCTCAGCGAGCCTGTGCGCGAGGCGATCACGCGTTATCCCTGGCCGGGCAATGTCCGCGAATTGCGGAATGCCTTGGAACGAGCCGTGATCCTGGCTTCCGGCCCCGCGATCGAGCCGGGCAATCTGCCGGCACAGATTTTCAGCCGTGAACGGCAGGCCGGGCTGGCAATCGAGTCGATGACATTGGATGAGCTTGAGGCCGATCAGATCCGCCGCATCCTCGCCGCGACGCCCACGATCGAAGAAGCGGCCATCAAGCTCGGCATCGATCCCAGCACGCTCTATAGAAAACGAAAACGCTATGGAATTTGATCGGATACAACTTCATGGATCTACTGACCCTGTTCGGCTTGTTTGCCGTGACCGCAATGTTGCTCCGCGACTATATAAAATGAGTGGAAGCTAATTCCGAGGAGCCTCGTGTGACCTTTCGCCGCAGAATCATTCTGGCCATGATCCCTTTATTCGCCCTGCTCGTAGCGCTCGGCACCACGGGCACGATTCTGATTTCTCAATTGGGCGACAAGGTTGAGAAGATCCTCCGCGAAAACTATGACAGCGTGGTCTACATGCGCGATCTCAATGAGGCATTGGAACGGATCGATTCATCCTTCCAATTCGCCTTGGCCGGACGCGAGGAGCAGTCGCACAAACAATATGAGGAGAATTGGAATCCGTTGCAGGACAGTGTTGACAAGGAACGTCGCAACATTACCTTGCCCGGAGAACAGGAATTGGCCGACCATCTCATCGCACTTTCCCAAAATTATCGCCAACAGGGAGAGGCGTTTTTCGCGGCTCAAGGCCCACAGCGCGACAGACTCTACTTCGGGCAGGCCGAGCAGAAGGGCCTGTACGACACGTTCGGCGAGATCAAGTCGGTCTCCGGCGAAATTTTGCGGCTTAACCAAGACAACATGGAAGAGGCCGACAAGATTGCCCGCCGCGTGGCCCGCTCGTCGTTGGTGTGGTACGTTTGCGGTCTCGGTTGCGGCATCATTCTGGCGGTGATCCTCGTCGGCAGCACGATTCGCACGATCATCCGCCCGGTCCGCGCGGTGACCGAATCGGCCGCGGCGATCGGCGCGGGCAACCTCGACCAGGTCGTGCCAATCACCTCCAATGACGAGTTGGGCCAGTTGGCCAGCACCTTCAATACCATGGCTCGCCAGCTTCGCGAGTTCCGGCAGTCACACAAGGCGCAATTGATGCGTGCCCAGCAAACGAGCCAAGCCACAATCGATAGTTTTCCCGATCCGGTGCTCGTCATCGATTCCGAACAGCAAGTCGAGATGGCCAATCCGGCCGCGCGCCGCTTGTTCGGCCTTGGCGGCCGCGAAAAAACGTCGTTGCCCATGAACTGGGATCCGCCAGAGGCCCTGCGGCATCCTTTGGCCGAAGCCCTGCAATCGCAGCGGGAGTACGTGCCGGAAGGCTTCGACAAGGTCATCGTTTTGAACGAAGGCGAGCAGCCGCGATCGTATCTACCCCGCGTCCTGCCCATCCGCGATCGGGCCGGGGCGACGCTGGGGGCGGCCCTGCTGCTGGAAGATGTGACCCGCTTCCGCCTACTGGATGAAGTGAAGAGCAACTTGGTGGCCACGGTCAGCCACGAGCTAAAAACGCCGTTGACGAGTATTCGCCTGGTGATTCATCTGCTTCTGGAAGAGAACGTCGGCCCACTCCTGCCGCAGCAGCTCGAACTGTTGGTTGATGCCCGTGACAATTCCGAGCGATTGCTGGCGATGATCAACAACCTGCTCGATTTGGCCCGGTTGGAGCAGGGCGGGAGTCACTTGAACGTCGTGAGCACACTGCCGACTTCCTTGTTGCAGACGGCCATCGAGGCGTTCCGTCCGAGGGCCAAGGACCGCGGCGTGGAACTGGTTCTCCGCGATCCGGGCGATCTCGACGCCGTAGCGATCGATAAGGACCAGTTCCAGCACGCCCTCCAGAACCTGCTCGATAACGCCTTGGCCCACACGCCCACCGGCGGGCAGATCACGCTGGCGGCTGAAATGGTCGAGGGTCGCGTCGCTTTCTCCGTGGCGGACACGGGAAGCGGCATCCCGCCAGAGTATATCCCCTTGATCTTCGAGAAATACTTTCGTGTGCCGGGCGATGCGACGGTCGGCGGTAGCGGCCTTGGCCTGGCGATCGTCCACGAGATCGTTACGGCCCATGGCGGCAGGGTCGATTGCCAGAGCCAGCCCGGTAAACGAACAGTGTTTCGGATGTTGTTTCCGACAATCGGCCTAATCGAAAAGGATCCACGTTTTGTCCAGCGATAAAACTCAATCCAAGCCCGAACGGTTTCTCGACCTCATCCGTCGCCAGCAGCGCGGGCGGCTGAAGATCTACCTTGGGTTTGCCGCCGGGGTGGGCAAGACCTATGACATGCTCCAGGAGGGCAACCGCTTGCGGAAGCAGGGTATCGACGTGGTCATCGGCTACGTCGAAACGCATGGGCGAGCCGAGACCCTCGCCCAGGTTGGCGAAGTGGAGCAAGTGGCTCGGCGAAAGATCGAGTACCGCGGCATCGTCCTGGAGGAGATGGACCTTGACGCCGTGGTCGCCCGCCGGCCGACCATCACCCTAGTCGACGAGCTGGCACACACGAATGCTCCCGGCAGCCGCAATTCAAAGCGGTATCTCGACGTCGAAGAACTCCTCCGCGAAGGCATCAGCGTCATCACCACGCTGAATATCCAGCACCTTGAAAGCCTGCACGACATCGTCGAACGGGCGACCGGCGTGCGGGTCAAAGAGCGACTGCCCGACTATGTCGTCACGATGGCCGACCAGATCGTCAACGTCGATCTCTCGGCCGAAGACCTCCGCGAACGTCTTGCGACGGGCAAGATTTATCCGTCGGATCGCGTCCAGACGGCAATGGACAACTTTTTCACGCCGGAGAAGCTCACGCAGCTTCGGGAACTGGCCATGGAGGAGATCGCCTTCCGGCTGGACCGTTCGCGGCGCGAAGGCGAGCAGGCTGCCGGCAGCGAGACGATATCCGGCTCCGAACGGATCATGGTCTGTCTGAGTTCGCACGGCCCGCAGGCAGCGGCGATGCTCCGCAAGGCGTCCCGGATTGCCGATCGCATGGGCGCGCCGTGGTATGCGGTCTACGTGCAGACTCCGCGGGAGTCGCTGGAAAAGATCGACGCGGCCACACAGCGCGAGATCGGCAACAATCTCGATCTGGCGCGGCAATTGGGCGGCACTTCGCTGACGTTCAAGGGGACGGACCTCGTGAGCACGATCGGCGCATTCGTCAAGGAGTATGGCGTCACGCACATCATCATGGGCCGGAGTCGCCAGCCCTGGTATCGCCGCTGGTTCGGCCAGACAGTCCTCGACCAGCTCCTGCAAGCGGTCCCAGGAGTCGATGTGCTGATCGTCGATCCCAGTTACCGTCGAGGATTTCAATAGCGCCGGCGGCACGTTCAAAGAATAGGAATATTTATGCAGGCGCGACTCCGGAGTATGGAAAAGAAAAGTTCCATGCGAAATTCCGTCATGAAGTGGACCGGGTAAAGGAGGCGTATCCGAACGTGCCGTATATCGGTCTCGGTGACGGCGCGGCAAGCACCGGTTATGCAAATCGGGTGCGCGTTGGAAGGATGATGGAGCTCATGCCGTGTTGTCGATACGCGCACTGCGACTCACCCCCGGGCCGCTGGGAAGAGTTCTGGCAAAACATTGACCAATACGGCTGCCCCGCACTCTCCGCATAACATCATTGTGTACGAGCACCCGGCTTTACTATCCAATTTCTCTTGGACCCGCATCGTTTGTACTAAATTTGAAGGTATGGTGCTCAACATCGGCCGCCGGACGATCGGGATCGTGGTTGATTCGGTGAACGAGGTGCTGTGTATTTCGCAGAACCAGATCGCTCCGGCCCCGCCGACCGTGGCCAGGCTCGGAAACCAATACGTGACCGGCCCCGTCCGGCTGGAGGAGCAATTGTCGATCCCAGTCCTGCGGGAGTCTGTTCAGGCTTGGAATCCCGACGTCGTGCGATTATAATAGCCGGCATGGCCTCCCGCCCAACAAAACCCACCCAATCACCCTGAACCTGCCTGCCGAATTCGCCATGCGTAGACTCGTTTTCGTCTTGTTGCTTTCTTTCGCCGTACCAACCGTTGCCGAGGAACCTTGGCCGCAGTTTTTGGGCATGGCGGCCAACGGTTCCAGCCAGCAGGCCGATGTTCCCCTGACTTGGAGCGAGACGAACCATGTTCGCTGGAAGAGGGCGATCCACGACTACGGCCACTCGTCACCCGTAGTCTGGGGCAATCAAATCTGGCTCACGACCGCCAGCGAAGACGGCAAGCAACTGGATGCCGTGTGCGTCGATCGCGACTCGGGCAAGATCGTGCATGACATCCGCGTTTTTGACGTCGAAAAACCTCAGCACATCAATGAACTGAACACCTATGCCTCGCCCACGCCCGTCGTCGAGGAAGATCGCGTCTATGTCCACTTTGGCACCTATGGCACGGCTTGTTTGGACACCGCCTCGGGCAAGATAGTCTGGTCGCGGCGCGATTTGCATTGCAACCACTTAATGGGCCCAGGATCCTCACCCTTCGTCTATAAGAACTTGGTTGTCCTCCATTTCGACGGCGCCGATGTGCAGTATGTCGTGGCCCTCGATAAGAATACGGGTGAAACCGCATGGAAAACGGACCGCTCTACTGATTTCGCCAACGCCGAGAGCGATCGTCGCAAGGCATACTCCACGCCAATCGCGATCGACGTCGGTGGGCCACAGTTGATCAGTTGCGGGGCCTTCGCCGCGTATGCCTATGTGCCGGAAACAGGCAAGGAAATCTGGAAGGTCTGTTATCCCGGCGGATATTCCAACGTCTGCCGTCCGCTTTATGGACAGGGATTGTTGTTTCTCGACACGGGTTTTGACTCCCCGGAGGTCTGGGCGGTGCGGCCCGAGGGGCATGGTGATATCACGCAGAGCCATGTCGTTTGGAAGCACAAGGAGAAGAACATGCCGAAAAAACCTTCGATCGTCCTGGTGGGCGAGTTGTTGTACCTTGTCAACGACACGGGCATTGCAACGTGCCTGGAGGCGAAGACCGGCAAGAAGGTTTGGCAGGAGCGGATTCGCGGCGCGTATTCGGCATCGCCGCTGGCCACGCCCGGCCGCATCTATTTTTTCGATCAGGACGGCAAGACGACCGTAATTGCTCCCCAGCGCAAGCTGAATGTCCTCGCGATCAACAAGCTCGACGAAGGCTTCATGGCCTCACCCGCGGTCAGCGGCAAGGCATTGATCTTGCGTACGAAGTCACATCTCTACCGGATCGAGGAGTAGCCAACAGAGAAACAAGACCTCGGCAATTCATTCAACATCTGGATTTGCTCCTCGCCCGTCCATGTCCTTCGTCTCATCAACCCCCTTGGCTAAGCTCTTTTACAGAACCTCAATCCGTTGCTTCCATTGCCAAAACCCAGCCATTAACCCGTTCACGTTGTTGCAATTGCTGGCGGCAATGTACAATCAAAGTGATAGACGAAGCAAAAGGTGGCTCAAACCATGAGAACCATCCCCTGTGAATCACGAGTACCTCAACAAATCACGATCATCAATAACCCGATCCCAACCATCTGAATCTGGGCGTTTTGTCCACCACCATGAGCATCCTGGTTTTCAATGCGGGTTCCAGTAGTCTGAAGTTCGGTCTTTTTACCGATCCAGCCTGTGGGTTGTTGGCGTCTGGATCCCTCGATTGGGCCGATGGCGATCGGCATCGCGCGCTACTGACGTTACGCACCGCCGGGGAGACGGCGGCGCAAAACCGTACCGTCGATGTGCCCGAAGATCCGGCGGCGGTGCATTGTGCAATTCAGGCGTTGGCGGAGGCACATCTCGACGGCACGCGGACGTTGGCGGATATCCAGGTCGTGGGACACCGTGTCGTTCATGGCGGAGCCGAGTTTTCCGAGAGCATGCCGATCGACGGCGCGGTGAAGCAGAGCATCGCCCGCTGGTCCAGTTTGGCCCCTTTGCATAATCCACCGGCTTTGGCGACCATCTCCGCCACAGAGGCCGCACTGCCGCACGCACGACAAGTGGCGGTCTTCGATACGGCCTTCTTCGCGCATCTCCCGCCCCGCATGTACGTTTATCCCCTGCCCTACGCATGGTACTCCGATTGGGGAATACGGCGATTCGGTTTTCACGGGATTAGCCATCAATACTGTGCGGGTCGGGCAGCCGAGATCCTACAGCGCGATCCGGCCGGTCTGCGGATCATTAATTGTCATCTAGGCGGTGGCTGCTCGGCAGCAGCCATCCAGAGCAATATCGCAGTCGCCTCGACCATGGGCTTCACCCCCTTGGACGGCCTGATGATGGCTACGCGGCCCGGCTCCCTCGACCCCGGTATCTTCCCCCATGTCGATCGCTGCCACGGCCTGACGGCCGTCGATCTGGACGCGGCCTTGAACCACGGGTCTGGCCTGTGGGGCGTTTCCGGCGTATCGTCCGATTTTGCCGAAGTCCAGCGCGCGGCAGCGGAGGGCAATGGTCGGGCACTCCTGGCGGTGGAGATGTTCGCCGACCGCGTCCGTGCAGCCGTTGGCGCCCTGGCGGTCAGCATGGGGGGAGTCGACGTTCTGACCTTCACCGATCGTGTGGGGGAGAACTCGCCAACACTGCGGAGCATGGCCTGCCAAGGGCTGGAATGCCTGGGATTGCGACTCGATCCGCTGCGGAATACGGCCAATCGGCCTGACAGCGATATTTCCGCCGCCGACTCGCCGGCGCGGATCCTCGTGATCCACACCCAAGAAGAGTTGATGATCGCCCGCGAAGCGCAGAAGACGAGTCAGCCGAAGTCATGAGCGGGCAACCTTTCGTTTACCAACCACAGGACAACCGAGCGATGAACGACAAATTGCCGACTGCACAAACACGAGGATTGATAACCACGGTGAAGCTGCTGATCCTGGGCGCCGTTCTATGGGCGGCAGGGACTGGCACGAAGAGCGATGTAAAAGCGGAAGGCGACGTCTTGCCGAGTTTGGCCGGCGGTGGCGGGAACTTGGCCCTAAATTCCCTCGATGCCTGCAATAACGAAACGCCGCAACAACATGCCGCCCGCATCGCCTGGTGGCGCGAGGCCAAATTTGGCATGTTTATTCATTGGGGACTGTATTCCATCCCCGCAGGCGCATGGAAGAAAAACATTCATCCGACCGGGTATTCCGAATGGATCATGTTCGATGAGAAAATCCCCGCCAAAGAATATGCTTTGCTGGCTGGACGGTTCAACCCTGTAAAATTCGATGCCAAGGCTTGGGTCGCGATTGCCAGGAAGGCTGGCATGAAATACCTGGTGTTGACGACGAAACACCACGATGGTTTCAGCATGTTCAAATCTCGCTTGACGAAATATAACGTCGCCGATGCTACGCCGTTCCAGCGAGATGTTACCCGGGAGTTATCGGATGCCTGCCGGGATGCCAAGATCCGCTTCGGGTGCTACTATTCCATCGACCGGGACTGGTATCGCCCCCAGGGGCCTGGAAACCATTACCAGCAAACTAATCGCTGGGATTTTTCTGCCTCCAAAAAGGCGGATTACGACCGGTACTTTGCCCTGTTTGCGAAGCCTCAGGTCGAGGAACTCCTGATCAATTACCGGCCGGACCTGCTCTGGTTTGATGAGATCGACATGAAGAGCGACGCCCAGGTCGAGGATCTTTACCAAACGATCCGGAAGTTGCGGCCGGAGTGCATTGTGAACAGCCGGATCAAGACCTGTAGTTTTCCGGACCAGATCCCGCCCCGCCATTGCGATTATATCTCGACAGGCGACAACGAGATCGCGGAAAAGTCGCTGGGATTTGAATGGGAGAACCCCGGAACGATGAACACGAGCTACGGCTACAATCAGTACGATCACAACTGGGTGGACGCCAAGGAGGTTATTTTCCGCCTCGTGGACATCGTCAGCAAAGGGGGCAATTACCTGCTGAATGTCGGTCCTACCTCGGAAGGACTCATCCCCCAACCAAGCATCGACCGGCTGATGGAGGTGGGGAGGTGGATGGATACGAACCGGGAGGCGATCCAAGGGACTTCCACCTGGAGGGTCTTGGGCGAAGGCCCTCTTTTTGAAAAAGCGAAGGCTGCCCGAGAAAAGGGGAAGGAACCGGTTCCCGGCGGCGCCGCGTGCGTCGGCGCGGCGCAAAGCTTCGTTAATATCCGGTTCACGGCAAAAGGGAATTCGGTCTATGTCATCTGCCTGAGCTGGCCTGAAAAGGATCTCTTCGTAAGATCGCTGGGCAAAACGGGAGTGCCCGACAAGACAATCGCCGCCGCAAGCATGTTAGGCTCGCGCGACGCGGTTCAGTGGCGTCAGACGGATGGCGGACTAACGCTCTCGGTTCCAGGGGAGAAACCGTGTCGCCATGCCTTTGTCTATCGGATCGACTACCACTGAAAAGGCCCTTTTTTTCGACGGGGCTTGGAAACAGCAGGATCGTCGAGTATCCTGTTTAGTTGACACGAAATCCATCTGGAGAACCTCCAATGAATCGGTATTCCACGATTTTGGCCGCCGTGCTGGTGGCCGGCGGCACTATCACCCTGGCGGCGGAAACGAAAGTCAAGCCCATGTCCTACGGAAAAGCACGTGAATTTCTCGCCAAGCATACGAAACTCGTTGAACTGACCAACGGCGATGGAGCGCGCGTGGCCATCTGCCCGGAGTGGCAAGGCCGCGTGATGACCTCGACCTGCGGCGGCATGGAAGGGATCAGTTTCGGCTTCGTTAACGACGAGTTCATCACCGCCGGAATGCTCAACCCGCACTTCAACAACTACGGGGCCGAAGAGCGATTATGGCTCTCGCCCGAGGGCGGACAGTTCAGCCTCTGGTTCGAGCCGGGCAAGCCGCAGAACCTCGACAACTGGCTCACCCCGCCAGCCTTCAACGAAGGAGCCTGGAAAGTCGTCTCCGCTCCGCGCGAGTCGCTCCGGATGGCTACGACGATGAAGTTCCAGAACACCTCGGGCACGCAGTTTGATCTCGATGTCAGCCGCGGCGTCCGCCTGCTGGGCAATTCTGACCTGAAGCAGATGCTCGGCGATTCGGCGGCGGCGAAGATCGCCGCAAAGGGCGTGAAGAGCGTGGCCTACGAGACCGACAACCGTTTGACCAATCGTGGCGCCGACATGACCCGCGAGAAGGGTCTCGTCTCGATCTGGATCCTCGGCATGATGAATTCCGGACCGCAGACGGTGGTGATTGCGCCCTACAAGCCGGGTAATGAGGCTGCCTTGGGTTCCGTAGTCAAATCCGACTACTTCGGCGCCGTACCGGCCGAACGGCTGAAGACCTTGCCCGAGGCCGTGCTCTTGCGGGCCGACGGCAACTATCGCGCGAAGATCGGCATTTCTCAGCGGCGTGTCCGCAACGTGCTTGGTTCGATCGATTTCCAGAACCACGTGCTGACGCTCGTCCACTTCAGCATGCCGGCCGATCCGACGCAGGAACTTTACATGAACAATCAGTGGGGCGGTCCGTCGGCCGAGCCTTACAAGGGCGACGTGGCCAACAGCTACAACGACGGCCCACCCGCGCCCGGCAAGAAGGGCCTCGGGCCGTTCTATGAGATCGAGTCGCTCTCGCCGGCCAAGCCGTTGAAGACTGGTGAGTCGCTCTCGCATCAGCATCGCACGATTCACATCCAGGCCGATCCGGCCACGCTCGCCGATCTGGCAAAAGAAGTGCTGGGCATGGAGTTGGTGAAGATCAAGAGCGAAATGCTCCAGTAAGGGCTAGGGCGATGCAAAGTTGGGTCGGTTCCTCGAGATGGCTCGGATCGCGAATGTTCTTCGATTCATTAACACCCTCTTGCCCGCTGCCAACGCGGCCGTGGTTTGCGAGTCGAGCGATGATGCCACCGGCACATTACGGAAAATGACTTCGCTTGTCTCGCTCCGATCGGGGAGACGCACATATCCATACTTAGGGTGGTTGGATGATATTAACCTTTTCAGGTTCCGAATTCGTCTTGACACCGCCAGGGAAATTGCGACAATCCGGCCCGCAAAATCATTGAGGGCTGCCGGCGGACCACTCGGTCCTCGTGAGCGGCTAAACTATCGAACTAATGTTGTTTTGCCCTGCGGCATGGAGGCCTTGGGCTGTGCGAACCTGTTCTATCACCGATCGACTGCTTAGTCTACGAGCGTTGTTGCCGGAGGCCGAATTCATCGGCAGCGACGATATTCGCCCCTTGCGCTGCACGTCGGACTCGCGCCGCGTGCGGCCGGGCGACCTGTTTGTCGCCCTGCCTGGCGATCGATTCGACGGCCACCAGTTCATCGCCGAGGCCATCCAACGCGGTGCAACGTCGGTACTGTGCGAACGTCCGCAGTCGGGCCTGGGCGTGCCGTGCGGGATCGTGCCTCACGTGCATCATGCCTACGGGCGGATTTGCCAGGCATTAGCTGGAAATCCCAGTTTCCATCTGAAGTTGATCGGCATCACGGGAACGAACGGCAAGACGACCACGAGTTGCCTCATTGCCAGCGTGCTACTGAAGGCCGGCTATCGCGTCGGCGTGGCGGGTACGTTGGGTTATTTCGATGGCCAGGAGGTCGAACCTGCCACGCATACCACGCCGCCCGCCGAGTCCTTGGCGCCGCTGCTGGCGCGGATGGTGACCAACGAATGTTCGCATGCCATGCTGGAAGTTTCCAGCCATGCCCTGGCACAAAGTCGCATTGCGGGCCTTCGCCTCGATGTGGCCTGTGTCACCAATGTCAGCCGCGACCACCTCGATTATCACCATTCGCTGCATGACTACCGCCTAGCAAAATCAAAGCTCTTCGACTACCTAGCTCCGGAAGGATTTGCAGTCGTGAATGCCGACGACGCGATTGCCGCGGGCTATTTGCGGCATTTCTCTGGTCCGGCGCTGACGATCGGCATCCGCCAGCCGGCTGAAATCATGGCCGTGCCGGTCGAACAGTTCCCCAGCGAACAGACCTTTCTGCTCACCGCAGGCAGCGAAACCGTGCCCGTGCGGACCCGCATGATCGGCATGCACCATATTTATAACTGTCTGACCGCAACCGCCGTAGGCTTGACCTATGGGCTTGACTTGGCGACGGTCGTCCGAGGGTTGGAGGCGGTCGACTACGTGCCGGGCCGTTTGCAGCGGATCGAGTGCGGCCAGCCGTTCAGCGTGTTCATCGATTATGCGCACACGCCCGACGCGCTGGCCAGCAGCTTACAGGCATTGCGGAACGTGACCGGCGGCCGCCTGATTTGCGTGTTCGGCGCCGGGGGTGATCGCGATCGACAAAAGCGGCCGTTGATGGGCCGGCAGGCTGAGCTGTTGGCCGACTGTAGCGTGCTCACCAGCGACAACCCGCGGCACGAAGATCCCCAGGAAATCGTCGCGGAGATTCTCGAAGGTTTTCAGCATCCCGCGGCCGCCCGGGTGATTATCGACCGCAGCCAGGCGATTCATTGGGCCTTGGCGCAAGCCCAGCCGGGCGATTGCTTGCTAATCGCCGGCAAGGGGCACGAAGATTATCAGATCGTCGGCGACGAGAAAATTGCCTTGGACGATCAACAGATTGCCGAAGAGTGGTTGTATGGGGGATTGGGGATTAGGGTTGGGGATTAGATTCAAAGACTACAGCCGCTCGCGATTTCACCACTGACCACTGACCACTGACCACTGACAACTGACAACTGACAACCGATGCAAACCCTACACGATCTAGCACAAGCGACCGGTGGCCGGATCCTGCCAGAAGACAGGATTCCGGATGCCGCTCTGATTGCGCTGGGTCGGATTGTCATCGACAGCCGCCAAGTTGAGTCCGACGATATCTTTTGGGCGATCCCGGGACCGAACCACGACGGGGCATGTTTCATCCACGAGGCTTTTCATCGCGGTGCGCAAGGCGTCGTTGTTTCACGAATTGAAACCGAACCTGGAGAGGGCTGGGTTCTGAATGTTGATGACACGCAACGGGCGCTGGAGCAATGGGCGCGCTGGAAGCGGCGGCACTTCACCGGCATCGTAATCGCCGTGACGGGCAGTGTGGGCAAGACCACCACGCGTCAGATGATCCATACCGTGTTGCAGGGCCACTTGCAGGGAACGGCCAGCCCACGAAATTACAACAATCAGTGGGGCGTGCCGTTGAGTATGTTGGGCATCGAACCGCAACACGACTATGCCGTGCTGGAGTTGGCGGCCAACCGCGCCGGCGAGATCGCCATGCTGGCCGAGTTGTGTGGCGCCAAGGTCGGTGTGATCACGCAGCTTGGCGACGCCCATCTTGGCGGATTCGGCAGTCGTCAGGGCGTGGCTGAGGCCAAGGCCGAATTGCTGGCCGCATTGCCTAGCAGCGGACATGCCGTGTTGGCCGACGATTCATGGCTGCGGGTTTTGTCGTCGCGCTGTGCGGCGCCGATCACCTGGATCGGCACCGGGCCGCAGTGCAACCTTCGCGCGGTGAATATCGAGTGCAAGCGGGGCCGCTTGGAATTCCATGTTGCGCATGGTGAAGTTGCAGCGCCGGCCGCCGGCAGTCGCGGAAGCAGGGAGCCGGTACGGTTCTCCATTCCGGTCTGGGGCCGCCATCACATCAACGCCGCGCTGGCCTCCGTGGCGGTGGGCCGCATGATGGGCTTTGACCTGGAAGAAATTGCCGCGGCCCTGACCAACTACCAGTCCGTGCCCATGCGCTGTGAAGTGACCGAAATCCGCGGCGCGACAATTATCAACGACACCTACAATTCAAATCCCACCGCGATGCGGGCGGCCCTCGAACTTCTCCGCGACTTCGACGCCGCCGGCCGGCGTATCGTCGTTTGCGGCGACATGGCCGAGCTGGGAACGCAATCGATCGCCTTGCATTGGCAGATGGGAAAAGACATCGTCCAGATCGGCGGGGCCGAGTTGGTCATCGCCTGCGGCCAATTCGCTCGGCACGTGACGGCCGGAGCACGTTCGACTGGCTTGATCCGCGCCCGTGCCGTGCCTTGCGACACGCTCGAGGATGCCATGCCCTACGTCGGCCAGGCGGTTCTGCCGGGTGATATCGTGTTGGTCAAAGGTTCGCGGGTAATGGCGATGGAACGCCTGATTGAGGCTTTGAAACAATATCCGCAACGTAAATCCGCATGAACAAGTTCTCGAAGGAGGCACAGGATCCAGGATTCCAAACCATTGAAGGAGTTCCACCGTTGGCAGCCGGTTTGCGGGAATTGGCTGTCGGCCTCCCCTCCTTGGGTTGAAGCAAACAGCTTGCCGGGTTCCGCGACCACTGGGTCGGTCGCTCTGGCAAGAGCTTCACGGTGGGACTTCGTTCTGAGTGCCGAGGCGGTGCATCCGCGCCGCCTCGGTTGCTCAGGGAACAACGCGCAGGGGGAAGGCCGACCAGCCTTCCCCTTTCGCCATTATTTGTCCGATTTGCTCCACGCTCCTTATGCTGCTCTGGTTAATCCAACACGTTGCTGCCGCTTCCTCTCTGGCCAGCCTGGGGAAGATCACTTCACGCGCATCGCTGGCGGCATGGATCAGCTTCATGCTGGCCGTGATCCTGGGGCCGCGCTCGATTGCCTGGCTGGCTTGCCGCTTCCGCGAGCCGATCAAAAGCGACTCGCCCGAGATCGGCCGCCTGCATCAAGGCAAGGAGGCCACGCCCACGATGGGCGGATTGTTCATTGTCGCGGGACTGGTTGGCAGCCTGCTGCTGGCGGGCGATCTGACGAATCGCTATCTGCTCCTGGCCCTGGGTCTCACCGGCGGACTGACGCTGCTCGGCGCGATCGACGACTTGGTCAAACTTCGTTCGGAAAAACGCGGCATTTCCGCCGGCGGCAAGCTTGCCGGCCAGGTGTTAATTGCCACGGCGGCGGCCTTGTACCTGTACCTCGACCACTCCTCCTTGCCCGATGGACTGGTCCTGCCTCCGCCCTTGAACATTACCTCGTTTTCGCTAGGGATCTGGTTCGTGCCACTGGCAATCGTGGTGATTGTTGGTTCATCGAACGCCGTGAATCTGGCCGACGGTCTCGATGGATTAGCTGGCGGATGTCTCTTGTTCGCCACTGCCGCCATGACCCTCTTTGTCTATGCGGCGGGGCACTCTCAGTGGGCAGTCTATCTTAACATCCCTCATATTGCCGGCTGTGGCGAATTGGCCATTCTCTCGGCCGCGGTGATTGGCGCCGTGGTCGGATTCCTCTGGTTCAACTGTCATCCGGCCCAGGTCTTCATGGGCGATACTGGTTCGTTGCCACTGGGCGGATTGTTGGGGTTCATGGCCGTTGTCTCGCGGCAGGAACTGCTGCTGCTGCTTGTGGGCGGAGTCTTCGTGGCCGAAGCCCTGAGTGTCATCCTACAAGTCGGCTGGTACAAATGGCGGAAGCGACGAATCTTCCTCTGCGCGCCGCTGCATCATCATTTTCAATTACGTGGTTGGCCGGAAAGTAAGATTGTCATCCGTTTCTGGATCGCCGCGGCTCTGTGCGCTCTGCTGGGAACGGCGTGTCTGAGAATCAACGTCGTCGAAAAGCCAGCGGGCCGAGGCGTGGAATTGCTGGCCAGCGACGGGTGTGTAGTGCGGTGAGGAAAAATATGTCGATGAAAAACAGGCTCCATATCGTTTTCGCTGGAGGCGGCACAGGCGGACATCTGTTCCCTGGTCTGGCTGTCGCGGAAAAACTCTCTGCCAATCGCCCTGGCGTGCGGATCACCTTTGTTGGCACCGGCAAGCCACTGGAGCGCGAGCACGTTGCGGCCGCGGGATTCGACTATGTATCGTTACCCAGCCGACCGCTGCCACGACGGGCAAGCGAGGCAATTTCCTTCGTCGTGGAAAACGTGGCTGGCTATTTTGCTGCCAGCCGCTTGCTGCAGGAAGAGCATGTCGCCGGCGTCGTCGGTCTTGGTGGATACGCCAGCGTGCCCATGGGCCGGGCTGCCGCACGTCGCCGTTTGCCGCTGGTCTTGCTGGAACAGAACGTCGTGCTGGGAAAAGCCAATCGCTGGTTATCGCGCTATGCCAGCTTGGTTTGCACGAGTTTCGAGGAGACCGAGCAACAGATCCGCTGGCACTCTCCGGTTCGCTGCACCGGCAACCCGATCCGCAGCTTTGCGGCGAACGAGAAGTTTCCCTCTCTCTTGGGGAGAGAGGCAGGGGGAGAGGGGAGTTGGCAGTCAGGGGCGGCGAAGCGCGGCCATATCGGCCCGATCGCCCCCCACCAGGGTCATCTCCCGGAAGGCCATCTCCCGGAAGGAGAGTTGGGCCAGTCCCGCTTGGTCGTGCTCGGCGGCAGTGGCGGGGCCCGATCCTTGAACGAAAACATACCTCGGGCGTTGTACAAAATCCGCCATCTGCTGGCCGGTTGGGAGATCCTGCATCAGTCGGGCGAGGCTGACCTGGAATCAACGCGAGACCTCTATCGCAAGTTCGCCGTGGATGCCCAGGTAGAAGCCTTTTGGGCCAACCTGCCCGTGTTGCTTGCTGACAGCAGTTTGGCCATCTGTCGCGCGGGCGGGACGACGCTGGCCGAACTCTCGGCCGTCGCGACGCCCGCCGTGCTGCTGCCCTACCCGCACGCCGCCGCCGATCATCAGCGAAAGAATGCCGATATTTTCGTCGCCGCGGGGGCCGCTCACTTGGTTGATGAGCGCGAAATAACCGGCCGCCTGGACGATCACCTGGCCGAATTGCTCAGCCGAATTTTGAGCGACTCCGACGGACGCGCGATCATGGCCCACGCCATGCATCGCATGGCAAGGCCACATGCCGTCGCCCACGTCGCCGCGCTCATCTGGTCGCTGGTCAGCAGTCAATCGCGGATCGCGCGGCAGCGGACGGCAGCGTAAGTGCTCGTCCAAAAACAACTTGTGGTGCGGGCGTCTCGCTTGTACATGCAGCCGGGACGGCCGCACCACAAAAACGCGGAGTTAATGTTGGGCAGGTACTAAGCAACGACATCTAACTTGCAGCCTACTTTGCCACGAACTGAACCTTCAACCTCATTTTCCGGAGAGATGTGAATTCGTGAGAATACTAGTTATTTGTTGGCTGGCCGTGTATTGGATATCGTTCCTTACCCTGGACAATCTGGCCTCAGCCGCCGAGACGACCCCTGCAATCGCCCTTGTCCCGCAACCGCGGGAAGTGCAGTGCGGGCCGGGCCACTTCGTACTCGATCAAGATACCGTCCTGCTCGTGGATAAAGACTCTGCGGAGGCGACGGGCATCGCCAAGCTGCTGACTCAGCGGATTCAGGCCAGCACCGGCTTTAAGCTCAAGGTGTCAACCTCCGACTTCCTGGGCAAGCAGCCAGGTTCGATCCGCCTTACGATGCGCGGCGCCGATGTTGCTCTCGGGCGCGAGGGTTATCAACTTGAAATCGCGCCGGATGGCGCCATCATCACCGGGGGCGGCGCGGCGGGAATGTTCTACGGTACACAAACCCTACTCCAACTGCTGCCGCCGCGGGTGTTCAGCAAAGTGAAAGTCCAAGAGCCGGTCGCCTGGACCGTCCCCACCGTGCGGATCAACGACCAACCGCGGTTCGTGTGGCGCGGATTGTTGCTCGACGTGGCGCGGCATTTCGTTAGCAAGGAGGAACTCAAGGACTTCATCGACCTCATGGCGCAGCACAAACTCAATACCTTGCAACTCCACCTCACGGACGATTCGGGCTGGCGAGTGGAGATCAAGCGGTATCCCAAACTAACCGAGGTCGGCGGGTGGCGGAAGTCGATCGGTTTCGGACTCGCCGCAAAGGATGGCACCGCCTACGGAAAGGACGGCCGTTATGGAGGTTTCTACACGCAGGACGACATCCGAGAACTCGTTGCTTACGCGCAAGCCCGCTACGTGACCATCGTGCCGGAAATCGAGATGCCCGGACACTCGGGAGCGGCGCTCTCGGCGTATCCCGAGTATAGTTGTTTCGGAGGATCCCACGACCGCGATTCCGGGGCCATGGGCATTTACTGTCCTGGAAACGACGCGACTTTCACCTTCCTGCAAAACGTACTGAGCGAAGTAATCGGCCTCTTCCCAGGCAGGTACATCCACATTGGGGCCGACGAAGTCGATAAGGGCAACTGGACGCGGTGCCCGAAATGCAAGGCGCGCATCCACAAGGAGGGCCTTAAGAATGAGCACGAACTGCAAAGTTACTTTGTCAGGCGGATGGAACGCTTCATTAACGCCCAGGAGCGCACGCTGATCGGCTGGGATGAGATTCTCGAAGGCGGCTTAGCGCCCAACGCCACGGTGATGAGTTGGCGCGGCATTGCGGGTGGTGTAACCGCAGCCAAAGCCGGCCACGACGTTATTATGACGCCCACCAGCCACTGTTACCTCGACTATTATCAGGCGAAGGGCGGGGAACCCCGCGCTATTGGTGGATTTTTACCGTTGGCGCAGGTCTACGGCTATGACCCGCTGCCGGCTGGACTACCGGCCGAGAAGGCCAAACACATCCTCGGAGCCGGCGGCAACCTATGGAGCGAGTTCTTTCCAAACTACGCGCAGGTGCAGTACATGGCCTATCCACGGGCGTGCGCCATTGCCGAGCTGACGTGGACCGATCCGAAGCAGAAGAACTGGGACGATTTCAAACGCCGCATCCGGACAGAGCTCGAGCGGCTGAAGGCTCAGGGTGTGCGTTACCGATCACCGAAGAAGGGCGATGTCGGCTGGTAAGTGCTCGTCCAAAAACAACTTGTGGTGCGGGCGTCTCGCCTGCACACGCAGCCAGGACGGCCGCACCACAAAAACGCGGAGTTAATGTTGGACAGGTACTAAACTTACTTCGTCGTTGAAGAAATCGTGGCAGCTAGGGCTTGCGCGGAAATAAACCGAATCACTTTTCACGCATCCTCCGACATTTCCGGCTGGTCCCTTCCCGTTCTGTCGAGCGAGCCTACTTGGCCTCGACCAGATCCCGATCTTCAACCCTGACCTCGGTTGTTTCCTCTTCATCTTCCTCGTCGAGCAACTGTTCCAGCGGACCGGCGGCGCCGCGACGACTGCCGGGATAGAATAACTCGATAGCAGCGAAGAACTGCTGCAAGTCGGGCGGAGAGTCCATCGACGTTGACTCCGACGTCAGCTTTTCGCGAAGTTCATACATCTGATGGCGGCCGTTGGGCCATCGTACCGCCATGATATCATTGATCTCGTTGAGCAACTGATAGACTCGGGCTCGCGTGAGCACCATGGCCCGTGCTGCCTGGCGAACGCTCGTGATCGGTGCGGAAATGCCCAGCCGATTCTCCGCCAGGCTGGCGATCTGTTGCGTGGAATCGGTGCGGACCTGCTCCAGCAGCGGCTGGACGACATTCACGAACAGTTCCTCAGTGGTCGAAACCCCCGCCGTCTGCAAGGCTTGCCCGATCCATCGCTCAACTTGATCGATCCGCCGGGGAAAGATTCGCACGACGAGGTGCTCCTGGGTTCCCATGTTGGCCGCGAGTGCGTGGACACTATGGAAAACCTCAAGAATCGCGCGCACACGCTTCTCGCCGTGTGTCTTCATCGAGCGAATTTCGTGGAGGCTAAGGCGGGTATAAGCCTCCAAAGGCGTATTCCAGATCACGCGGGTCATATTTCGCAAGGTCGGTGCGAAGCGGCCGAGCTTCTCGTCACCCAGGCCATGCTTGATCGCGCTCGCCCTCCACTGTCCCCAGACAACCTCCGAGACGGAGGCCGCGTTAAAACGGTCAGCCGATTCACCTTCGCCTTCGGCAACCGCGGTTTCCGCGTCGGGTAAAAGGATGTCGTCGGTCGGCAACTCCGAGGGATCGGTGTTTGCCGCTCGGGCCAGCAACTTCACAAACGAACAAATCTTTTTCTGGCCGATTCCGGGTGTATTGGAGAGTTCCCAGAACGACATCTTAAAGAGATCTTCCAGGGTCCGGCCCAGGAATGCAAGGGGCAACCGCCGATCGGCAGGCAAGGCCCAATAGGCCAAAGGCTTCTTCAAGTGCTCGGCGTATTGCTCGGAAAGCAGAATCTTGCGCAAGCTCTCAAAACGGCCGATTACCTGCAACTCTTCGACGGATACAGATTTGGTGAACTTCATGGTTACATCGAATAGGTTTATTAGGGGGGGTATTTTCGAGTTAGGCAACTCAAGGCGGGAAGGCGAACCGGGTGTGGTTTACGCCATACGGGCGACTACCGCAGGCCATCGGCCTCAATCGCACTTAGAAAGCGGCCTCACCAGCGCGGAAATCGTCTTTCATCGCGGTTGAAGATCGCCTTCTCTTTTCCTAAGCAAATTTTCTCACTCTAGCCCCTCACTAGTCAAGTGGGTTGACCAAAAATTCCTGGAATTTTTGGGTTTTGGAAAGATGGGAGCCTAATTGCCGTCTCGACACCACTCCGGGGATAGTTTTTCCTTAACAAGCAAGGGTGCTTTCACCTTCTCCGGTCGGCTGAACGAACTATTAGTGGGTTGTCGCGAATGAGGGCACTCAGGGTTGGAGATGGGCTAATTTTGTTGTTGCCTATTTCCCCGCCGCGCCGGCCGTCAAGACCACATGCGGCCGCTTGGAAACGCCGTTGGGCTGCACGGCAACCTGCACCCCATAAACGCGACGGATTGTCTCTTCTGTGATGACTTCCGCGGGAGTGCCCATCTTCGCCACGCGGCCGCTTTCCAAGAGTACAAGCCGGCCGCAATACTCGGCGGCCAGATTCAGATCGTGAAACACGGCGACGACGGCCAGGCCGTTGGCGCGATTCAGCCGGGCAATCAAGTCGAGAATCGACAACTGGTGCGAAAGATCGAGATGATTGGTCGGCTCATCGAGCAGCAGGATCTTCGGCTGTTGGGCCAGGCAGATCGCAATCAACGTCCGCTGCCGCTCGCCGCCGCTGAGGGCCGTGACTGGTCGGTCGGCAAGGTGCAGCACGTCGGCTAGTTGCATCGCCTGCTCGGCCACACGGCGGTCCTCGTCCGATTCCCGCACAAAACGCGAAAGGTGCGGGCTGCGGCCCAGCAAGGCCAGTTCGCGGACCGTGAAGTCCAGCTCGATCATCAGATCCTGCGGCAGATAGGCCATCGTTCGGGCAAGACTCCGTTTATTGATGGCCCGCATGTCCTGACCGTCCAGCCGAACGCATCCTCGGCGTGGCTTGAGCGTGCCGCATAAGGCCCGCAGCAGCGTTGTCTTACCGCAGCCGTTGGGGCCTAGCACGCCCAAGAATTCGCCAGGCGCGACCGTGAGCGAAACGTCTTGTAAGACGAGTTTGTTGCCATAGCCGGCATGTAGGTTTTCGGCGGTCAGCATATCAACTCCCGGTGACCGCCTTGTGTTTTCGCAAGAGCATGAGGAACAACGGCCCGCCAGCCAAGGCCGTGACCACGCCGATGGGAATTTCACCTTGCTGGAGCAGAGTCCGGGCGAGGCAGTCGGCCAGCGCCAGAAACGCGGCACCGGCCAGCGCGGCCGCCGGCACCAAGCGGCGATGGTCCGGCCCGACGATCAATCGCATGGCATGTGGCACGATCAGCCCCACGAAGCCGATGATTCCGCAGGATGCGACCGTGGCCCCGGTAATGAGCGAGGCCACGACGAAGAACATAAGGCGGCTGCGCGTGACGTTCAGGCCCAAATGGGCAGCCGGCTCATCGCCCAGGGCCATGAGGTTCAAGTCCCGTGCCCAAAGGATGGCGACCGCCAGTCCCGCGGCCACAACGACGGCGACGATTTCCAGCAATCGCCAATCGCTGACTTGCAGGTTGCCAAGGAGCCACCACACCACGCCGCGCAGTTTTTCGGGAGGTGCCACCGAGACGACAAACATCAACAGGCTATTGAGCACCGCACTGACGGTGACACCGGCCAGCAGCATCGTTTCGACCGGCACGGCGCCGGATGGCGTGCGGGCCAGGGCCTGCACCAAAAGAATCGTGCCCAAAGCACCAACAAAGGCCATGCCGGGCACGGTCCAGAGTCCGAACATGGTGATGCCGGTAACGATCGCCAAAGCAGCGCCAACGCCGGCCCCGGCCGTCACGCCGAGCACGTAGGGTTCGGCCAGCGGGTTGCGCAAGAGCGACTGAAAAACGACGCCAGCCACCGAGAGCCCAGCCCCGGCGACGGATGCCATCAAGGTCCGCGCGGCCCGAAACCCGAAAATGCCTTTGTTCCACATCTCGCTCCAGGCAAGCTGTGCCGGTCCCGTCAGGAGTGACACGATGCACGCACCCGCCAGCAGTAGCGCGAGCAGGCCGAAGACAACCGGGCTGGATTTGTGGCGGAGGAAGGACATGGGCTTACTCAGACACCCGTAAACGCGCGTGGGGCGTGGGGCGTGGGGCGTGGGGCGTGAAGGGAGAGGGGAGGTGTGTGGGATGTAAACGGGCGGCCAGGGCCTTGACTCCATCGACCAGCCGCGGGCCGGGGCGAAACAATAAGTCGGCATCGATGTCGTCAATGACCCGCCGATCCCGCACGGCCGCTACATCCGACCAGCCGATGTGCCGCGCTAGCCGCTCGGCTGCCTCCCCGGGATGGTCGCTGTGGGCCACGAGAATCAGATCCGGATTCCAGGCGATTACTTTCTCGGGATCGATACGCGGATAGGCCGTGGAGATTTCATGGGCAATGTTCCGGCCCCCGGCCCTGCGGATGAGATCATCGATGAACGAGCCGGCCCCGGCCGTCATCAGCGGACTTTCCTCAAGCTCGACGAAAACCCGAGGACGTTGAGTATCGTCGATCCGGTCAACCCTTGCGGCCATGGCATTCAGTTCGGCCTGCATGTCGGCAATGAGCTTATTTGCCTCGGTCGAGCGGCCGGTGGCCTCGCCGATTTGGCGAACGGCGTCGAACAGTTCTGGAAAGCTGGCCATGAAGCCGGTTGGTTGCACATTCACCACCCGGATTCCCGCCTGCCACAGGACTTCAGTAAACTCCGGCTTCTCCAGCCCACAGGCGATGACCATGTCCGGGCCTAGCATCAGCAATTTTTCGACATTCGGCGTACCGAAACCGCTGGCCTGTTGGATCTCCTTGGCTGCGGGCGGGTAGTTGCAGCGATCGGTCACACCGACAATCTGGTCGCCCAGGTCCAGCGCGAAGAGGATCTCCGTGACGTTGGGGGCCAACGAAACGATCCGCAATTTGCCTGGCGTCTGCCGCTGTGACTCATGCTTGGTGCGCAACAGGCCGAACGCAACGGCACTTGCGGCGATGATGGCGAGAAGGATGCGGAATTTTGTCATTTTGGAGTGCGGCGACTTGCTGCCGCTTTTCAATGCGGCCAGTTCCGAACCAACACATTCTCCACGCGTTTTGAAAAGCGAGGGCAAGCCCTCGCACTCCAAAGGGTCTATTCTACACGTTTACGCCGCAAGAATCGTACGGCAACAAAACCGACCAGGCCTGCCGCCAACGGCCCTAGCGTCCCCGGCTCCGGTACTGCGGTAACATTTGCCGATGAGGCTACCGGCGCCGCCGAGGCACCGCCGGCAAAGATCAGCGTCGCGCCGCTTCCCACGGTCAGGGCCGATCCATCGGGCAATGCCGAGGAACCAAGCAGTTCCAAGGTTCCCTCCATAACCTTCGTGCCACCGCTATAGTTATTCGTGCCGGAGAGAATCAGCGTACCGGCCCCCGTCTTCGTCAGCGGCCCACTGCCAATGATGTTGCCCGCGATGGATATATTTCCGGCCGTGGTCTCGATCGCGCCGCCGCCGGAAGCGATTTCGATGCCCAAGTCGATGGTTTGGGTAGATGTGCTGCTGTTGGTCAGGTTGCCGGCCAAACGAATACCGCTGCCCGAGAGAGTGAATGCCGCCGCGCTTGGCGTGAAGAGCAGGCTGCTAAGTTGTATGCCGGTGGGTAGATCGTTGACGCTTGTTGTCTGGTTGGATCCGCTGAAGGCGATTGCTTGGCTGCCCGTCAGGGCGGTTCCACCCCAATTGGCCGAGTCGCTCCAGGCGAGGCTGGCAGAACCGCTCCAGGTGACAGGGGCAGTAAAAGTAAAGTCATCGATTGCGAAGTAGGAGGGAGTGTAAAACCCAAAACTACCCGTGTCGGAAGATGCGAGACGGAAACCGAGTGTGCGGACATTCGTACCCAACCTCGAAAGATTTCTCCACGTCCAATGGTTGATGATGTAAGGATCATCGGGATTGCGAAAGTCGGCCAGATAGAAGTCAACACTGCCTGTGGCATGGCCGGCGCTATCGCTGCCCGTAATGGTTAACTTGAACCAGTCGGGATCATTGCCGGTAGGGCCGCCGAACTTCTTCCCCCCAAAGGCGTCACCGTAGGCCATGGAAAGGTAGTCATAAGTGGTGTTGGTAAAGTAGACGCCGCTGAGGCTCGTTGCCTGGGGGAGCTTGATGACGGGTGGTGTAGGCCCCGGATAGAAGTCTTCGTAGCCGATTGCGTAGTTGGTCGACCCATTCACACCTCTGCCGGTGCTGGCGCTGTACTGTCGATCAGCGTAGAACTTGACTGCGGTCGTGCCGCTCGAACTGTCTAAAACCACGGCCGAATCCTTGGTGTTTGTGCCGTTGGAATAGGCCCAGCCGTTCCAACTGTAGGAACCCTGGCCCCAGTCAGTATAGGAGTTAAGAAACTCGACACCATTACTTGAAAACTTGCCAGAACCATTGGAGCCATTCCAGTAGCTATTGGGCAGCAAGCTGTTGTCGTCGAAGGTTGCAACGACCGATTCCGTGGCTGTCACGGCCATCGCGGCCATTGGAACTTCAACTGCGAGGAGAAGTAAGAAAGAAGCGAGCAAACGGGGAAGTAATACAAAGCTTGACACAATACAATTCCTCAGGGCAGAAAATTGGATGGGATGAAACAGGACGGCGATCAAAAATCTCCCACGGTTTCGCCGCCGTTGCGGGTTACGAGGGCTGCGAGGACTTTCAGTTCCAGGCGTTCGTTCAGATAATGTACGGCACCATCGGCGAAGAGCGTATTTGCTCCGCCCGGATGCTTGCTGACGATGTCGTTCTCATAAGGTGGCGCGGTGTTGATGGCACAAGAGACGTCGAAAACATTCAGGGCGTTGATCCACTGCGCGTCCTGGGTATGAGTGTCCTCGGCAACGATCATCGTGTGCGATGTGCCATCGGTGATGTCGATGATGCGAATGGGCCGGTCATAGATCATGCAACCGTTGGGCGGATCATCCCTGCCAATGATTCGCTGGCCGTAGATGCCACCGTAGTCCGACACGCCGCGGCTGTTGACGACATACGAAATCCGGCCGTCGCTTGGACACAGATATGAACGGATTACCTGTGCGCCAGCTCGGGCGTTCTGCTTGCTGTCGAATGCCTTGGTAAAATCGATCTGGCGATCGAGACCTCTCTCTTCCAGATAAGGTAAGATATAGGCCGACCAAGCCAATTGCCGGCCGCTGGGGTAGCGGGGCGTGCCATCGGGGAATCGCAAGGTTCGCACTTCCACGCCGCCTTGGGGAAATGCCTGGTGCTCATCGTGAAAAGCGAGGAGGCCAATGCCAATCTGGTGCAGGTTGTTGCCGCAGGACATTCTTCGCCCGGTCTCTCGCGCCGCCTGCACCGCTGGGAGCAACAAGGCGATCAGCACGCCAAGAATGGCGATGACCACAAGCAACTCCACGAGCGTGAAGCCGCGGCAAGCGATCCAACGGCAAGCAGGCGATTTCGTGGCTTTTTTGAGGTAATCCATGGGCGCCATGCTCCCGCCGAGCGCGCAGCCCGGTTCGCATGAGTTGCCTGATTCCAGCCGGCCAAGAATCCACACAACCGCAACCGGCGAACATTACGGAGCTACAAACAGCCTTAATAGCTAATAGCTACCGCATTGACGAAAGCGCAGCAAACATTGTTCGCCGAAGTTCAGGCAGTGGAAATCCTCAAGCGGTCACGTACACGGTTTTCGTCCCTCGCGAAAAACCGCCTGTTATGCGCTGGTAGGTCTTCTGACTTCCGAGTTCGGTCCGTCCGGCCTTCTCGTCTTCATGCCGGCAATAAAGCCGACACGATGATTTCGACAATGGCCAGGAGACTGGATGGACCTCTATTGCTAACAAAACACTCGGTTACAGCGGCGGGGCCGTCTCGGAATCACACCGGGTTCCCTGTACGTCGGCACTCCCACTGGAGCGGCCGACCACCAACGCCCAATTCAAACTTTCAGCATTTTATTGCACGCTGGGAGAAGTGTCAACCGGTTCTACAAATTAAAACTCGCTCCAACCGCCGCCCCTCCATGGCCACGACTTCCAGCGTCAATCCCTCCCAAGTAGCACACTCGCCCGTTGTGGGGATTCGACCTAGCACGAAAAGCACCAGTCCACCGACCGTACACACGTCGGCCGGCAGCGAACTGCGACGATCGGCCATTTCCAATCGCTCCAAGAGTTCGTACAATGGCACGCCGGCATCGACGAACCAACTCGAATCGTCGCGGGCGACGATCTGCTGCTGACGCTCGGCGCGGTGTTCATCGTGGATCTCGCCGACCAGTTCTTCCAGTACGTCTTCCATTGTCACCAGACCCTCGGTGCCGCCGAACTCGTCCAAGACTATTGCCATCTGGGTCCGCTTCTGCCGGAAGCGTTCCAAGAGCTTGTCGATCCGCAGCGACTCGGGCACGAGCAACGCCGGACGGACCAACTTCCGTAATTCGATTGGCCAGCCCATGTGCTGCCGCAAAAGAAGATCCTTGGTATAGACGAAACCGATGATATGGTCGAGATCGCCTTCGTGGATCGGCAGCCGCGAGAAACCGGCCATGGCCACGGCACCGATGACTTCGTCGGCCGGCGTGTCGACGTCCAAGGCGTCGATTTCAATTCGCGGCCGCATGATGTCGCGCACCGTGCGGTCACCCAACCGTAAGGCCCGGCCTGCCAGCATCTGCTCGGAAGGATCAAGCAGACCCTGGTGTGTGCCCGTGTGGATCAAGTGCTCGATGTCTTCGATCGAAATGGTCTTTTCCTGGGCCTTGCGGCAAGCCGACAGCCAAGCCGCGGCAAAGAAACCGTTGGCTAAGATTAGTCCGACAATAATCAGCAGTTCGAGGGAAATCGGCATGGAGCCATTCGGATCACTTTATGTGTGCAAAGTATAACCGTTATTCTATCTGTATTTCCTCAGCCCTGGATGCCGAACTTTATGATAATGATACGGTTCCAGAACCGTTTCTCGATTAGCCTGGGTTAGCTAGGGGCTTTCGTGAGGTAGCCATGACGTTGCATTCATCCCAAATGGGTTGCGGAGGACATCGCGGCGATCGGCGCCGCCGACTGCTTGCCGAAGATCTTACGGCCAATTCCGACCTGCCTGCCCAGGACATTTCCGGGGCATCACCACGCAATGGTCAGCCGCACGCTCATAAATCAGAGAACTATGGCGATGCTGAGTTTCTGCAAACGCAACTTCGTCTGACCGATTTGATTCCCAGGCGTTTGATCTCGTACCTCTTGCTTCTGAAGCTTGGTTTGGCCGTAATTGGCGGCTTAATGGCACTTTATGTCTGGATTCCGGTCCTGCTTCGCGACCAACAGATTCGGCCGGCAATTGCCGATTTAGGAAATTGCGGAAGTCTGGGAAGCTGGTTTGCTTCCTTATTGCTCCTCACCGCCAGTCTGCTATCGATCATCATTTATCGTGTCCGCCGGTATAAAGTTGATGATTATCGTGGACATTACCAGGTATGGCTCTGGGCGGCAGCCTGCTGGTTTATCGTGGCGACGGATGTTGCGGCCAGCCTTCACCAGGGCCTTCAGCAGGCGATGATATCGATTACCGGTATCCGAATTGTGGGTGACGGATCAATCTGGTGGTTGCTTCCAATTCTGTTACTGATCGGTTTTGTCGGCTCTCGCTTGTTGATCGACATGTGGCCAAGTCGGCTTTCCAGCGCGGTTTTGATACTTGCCACGATTGCCTATCTTACGGCTTTGTTGGCTTTTTTCCACGGCATTCTCTTGCAATCTGACGTTTACCAATTGCTGCTGGTGCAGGGAACCCTACTTGGTGGACACTTACTCCTGGTCGTGTCGATGGGGTTACATGCTCGGTATGTCGTCCTCGATGCCGAAGGGGTTTTGCCCAAAAGGGTTGTGAAGAAGAAGGCGATGAAGAAGGCAGCGGTGAAGAACGACAAGGTCACGACGGGTGATGAAGCGGAGAAAGATTCCGCGACCGGCGGCAGGAGTGATGCAGCCGATTCAAGCAATGGCGAGGAAGATTCCGGCAACGAGGGTTCCGGCGATGGGTGGGTGGTTGTCGATCCGCCGCACGGCAATTCGCAACCCGTCTTGAAGCGAATGGCCCCCTCGGAGGCATCGGCCGTGCCGTCGCTTTCGCAGAAGATTGCAATTCCAGGGGCCGCGAGTTCCTCTCCTGACTCCGCCTCGGATGACAGCAAGCTCAGCAAGGCCGATCGCAAGGCATTGAAGAAGAAACTAATCGACGAGCGGCTGAAGCGCGAACAGCGCAATGCGGCGAACTGGTGAGGATGGGAGTTCCACCCATGTCCAAAATTATCGCTATTTTCGCCGCCTTGATCTTCCTTGGTATCGCCGCCTCGGCTGCCGAGAGTTCGATTATCGCACCGGGCGAGAAACTGACGAAACTGGCCAGCGGGTTTGAATTCACCGAAGGCCCAGCCGCCGATGCCGACGGAAATGTGTTCTTTACCGACCAGCCCAACGATCGGATCATGAAGTGGAGCACCAACGGCAAGCTTACCACATTTATGAAACGGTGCGGACGATCCAACGGCCTCTGTTTCGACGCCCAAGGCAACCTCTGGGCCTGCGCCGACGAAAAGAACGAGATGTGGCGAATTGATCCCGCGGGCAAGGTCACCGTCGTGGTGAAAGACTACCAGGGTAAGCTGCTCAATGGGCCTAACGACGTCTGGCTGCGATCCGATGGCGGGCTGTACTTTACCGATCCGTACTATAAGCGGCCGTATTGGAAGCGAGGGCCGAAGCAGTTGGAGATCGAGGCGGTTTACTATCTGACCCCAGACCACAAAACGCTTACGCGCGTTGTGGCCGACCTCGTGCAACCTAATGGCATCATCGGCACGCCCGACGGCAAGACGCTCTATGTGGCCGACATCGGCGACAATAAGACATATATTTACGACATCCAGGCCGACGGCACCCTTGCCGGCAAGCGGCTCTTCTGCAAGCTGGGTTCCGACGGCATGACGGTCGACGATCACGGCAACGTCTATTTGACGGGCAGAGGCGTGACGGTTTTTGACCGCGACGGTCGGCAGATCGAGCATATCGACGTGCCCGAACCGTGGACCGCTAACATCTGCTTCGGCGGCAAGGACCGGCAGACGCTGTTCATCACGGCCAGCAAAGGCATCTACGGGCTGAAGATGCAGGTGCGCGGCGCGGGCAGCCAGTGAACCGTTATCCCAAATGCAGTCGCATCGGCACCATTTCCGAGTGCTGGAAACCGTTCTGCTCGTAGAAGCGAATGCTCTTTTCGCTTGTCCGATCGGTGAGCAGCGTGATGCGGGTGAAGCCATGCGACTTGGTATAGGCGACGGCGTGTTGCAGCAATCGAGTGCCGATGCCCATGCCACGGCGATCGGGGCGAATCACCATGTCTTCCAGCCAGCAGGCCGGGGCGCCCTTGGCCGTGCTGATCGTGAACAACAGGCTCACCATGCCCACGACCTCGTCTTCTTCCGTGGCGACGAAAATGTTGCCTCGTTCCGGTGCCGCAATAATCATCCGCAGGCCGCGGATCTGTTTCTCGCGGTCTGGGCGGAACTCGACTTCTTCGGAAAAAAGCACGGCCAGCAGATCCGCCAACTGCGGAATGTGGTCCGTGGCTGCCTGTTCAATACGTATCATTCGCAATACCTCGCTTTGCCCTCAAAAAGTCAGCATCTGCCGGTAATCGGTCATGCGGCGTTCGATCGATGCGCGATCGATCTGCTGTAGCCGGTCGAGACTGAAATCTTCGACACAAAAGCTGGCCACGATGGTGCCGTAAGCCATGGCTGCCTTGAGCGTCTTAGGGTCGAAGTTGCCCTGTTCAGCCAGGTAGCCCATCATGCCACCGGCAAAGCAATCGCCGGCCCCGGTGGGATCGACCACCTGGCTGGTTGGAAAGGCAGGCAGGACGTAGGTTTCATGCTCGCTGAAAAACATCGCCCCGTGCTCGCCCTTCTTGACGACCACGAATCGCGGGCCAAACTTCAGCACGCTACGGCCGGCACGGACTAGGTTCTCGTCGCCCGTCAGCAGTTTGGCCTCGCTGTCGTTGAGCACCAATCCGTCGATCCGCTTAAGCATTTTCAGCACGTTCTCACGATCGTTGACGATCCAGTGATCCATCGTGTCGGCTACGATCAGTTGCGCGCCGGGGCATTGGTCGATGACCCGCAACTGGATTTCCGTCGCCCCGTTGGCGAGGAAGAGGAATTTGCACTTGCGGTAGTGCTCGGGCAGGACTGGGTCGAACTGGGCCATAACATTCAGGTTCAGGCTGAGCGTCTCGCGATCGTTCATGTTGGTCAGATAGCGGCCGCTCCAGCGGAAGGTCTTGCCACCGGAAATGACCTGCAAACCGGCTGTGTCAATCGATCGCTCTTGCAGCATCTTCAAATGCTGGGGAGGCCAATCCTCACCGATCACTCCCGCCAAGCGGACCGAGGTGAAAAAACTGGCCGTATACGAAAAGAAGACGGCCGAGCCGCCCAGCACGTCATCGCGCTTCCCGTGCGCGGGCGTTTCCACGCTATCCAAGGCAACCGAACCCACAACCACCAGCGGCATCGAAATCTCCTCAACAAACGGTTCTAGGTGCAAGGGGGTGGGACGATCGCAGCGAGCCTCGCCCTCTTTTTCCAGAAAATTTTCATGGAACGCCACGGAGGGCGTTCTCTAAAGTTGTGTTCTATTTTGCGGTGCCCGCCAGTCCCGGCAGCCAGGAAGCGAGGTAATAGGCTTTGGGTGTCGTCATTTCCAACAACACTTTAAGATCCAGTGACGCCGACTTGCCCGATTGCCCGCCTAAGAGAATGCTGCTCAGGCCAACTTCCGGCTTGTAGCGGACTACCTTGAACTTCTTGCCGTCCAGATGGGCCAGTTCGATCGCCCGATCGACGGCTTTTTCCAGAAAGCCGATGTCATCAATCAATCCTTTTTCTTTGGCGACCGCCGCGGAGTAGATTTGACCGGTAGCCAGGGCGTTCAACTTCTCTGGGGCTTTTTCAAATTCACTGCGGCCCGAGTGGATGACTTCCTTGAACTGCTTAAAGCTGTCTTTGACCAGCGCCTCGAAGATATCCTTCTCATCGGAAGTCATCGCTTTGGTGATGCTCCCCATTTTCTTCAAATCGTGGCTGGCGATCGAATCGTCTGCCAGGCCGTGCTCCTCCATGAACCCTGCAACATTGTAATGCGGAATGATTACGCCGATCGACCCGGTGAAGCAGGTTGGCTCGGCGAAGATGGTGTTGGACTCGTGACCGACGGCCATCGACACATAATAGCCGCCGCTGGCGGCGATGCTCCCCATGCTTACGACGATGGGAATCTTTTTCGTCTCTGCCAGTTGACGGAGGTGGTGGTAAATGTAATCGCTGCCGCTGACGCTGCCGCCGGGGCTATCGACGCGGAGAACCACGGCCTTGACGTGCTCGTCTTTCATCGCCGTGTCGATCGCCCGTTTGATGAAGCCGTCCTCGCTTTCCAGGATGATACCCTCGATCGGTAGGATGACGACCTTGTCCTCGGCGTTCTTGTCGTGCGAGACGAACTTCTCCTGTACCCGCGGAGTGCCGTCCCCGAGTAAACTAGCGCTCACGGCGAGCAAAATGAGATTCAGGAAGAACGACCCACCGACCGCCAGCATGAAGATTGTAAGGAACAATTTCCCCCAGAATCCCCTGCGGGGGGGCGGAGGTGGATAGTAGTAGGACACTCCAGAGGGAACCGACTGAGGTACACAGGCAGGTTGCGGAGGAGATGTCCCTTCGGAATGGGGGGTAGTCGACATGGAATTCCTCGTGGAGCGAGTGCGTTTCGTTCTGCGCGGGATCAGTGAGTCTCAAAGCAATGTCCCATTCTACCGGGTCTTCCTGTTCAAGCAATGCCCCAGGGAGGGCTGAATCCCGCCACGGTCGCCTTGTTCAGTCGTCACTCTTCTTTCGGTTTCGCTCGCCTTTTCCAACTCAGCGACGACCAAGCTGTGTTCGGTGCCCGCGCTGGGCTATTGTCATAGCCAACTTCGGGACAGACCACCGCACTCCCGGTATCGTTTTCGCAAAACAGATTTTCACTCTCGCCACTCCCCGATTTTCCACTTTGCATCGCCGCAGGCGAGCCGCGCCATTTTAGATTCGACCAAGCCGGGCGGATGGTGTTGCCACGGATACCCATTTCGCGGTAAGCTACACGCGCTTATAAAAGTGTCTATTGCTAAAGGAGATTGGGCGTGCTTGTTGCTGCTAATACCCGATGTTTTTCCGACTTGCCTCTGGATGCTGCTTTACAGCGGCTGGTAGACCTGGAATACACCTGCGTGGAAATCACCATTCATGAGGCCGACGGACACCTGAAGCCGTCCGAGGTGCTGGCCGATATCGATGCCGCGGTGCGAGCTTGCCGGCAGACGCATCGGCTGACTGCCATTGCCTTCAGCGTGGACATCGACCTGCCTGACTCCGACCGCGCGTACTACGACCAGTTTGCTGCCTGCTGCAAGCTGGCCAAGGCGAGCAAGGTGGTGACCATCACCGTGCGTTCGGCCGAGTTGGGAACGCCCTACAACGCCGAAGTCGAGCGACTACGGACGATGGTGACCATTGCTTCGCTGGAAGGAGTCCGCGTTGGCCTGCTTACCGAGGTCGGGCGGATGACGCAAGATCCCACCACGGCGGTCGTTTTGTGCGACAACGTCAAGGGCTTGGGCATTACGCTCGACCCCAGCCATTACATCTGCGGCCCGCATCGTGGCGAAAGCTACGATCAAGTCATTCCGCACGTCTACCATGTTCGTCTCCGCGACACGAGTAAAGACCAGTTGCAGGTCCGCGTCGGCCAGGGCCTGATCGAATACGGCAAACTCATCAGCCAGTTGGCCCGCGTACGCTACGACCGCGCCTTATCGGTAGACATCGTGCCCGTGGAAGGCGTCGATCAGTTTGCCGAGATGCGGAAGATGCGGCTGCTGCTGGAGAGTTTAATGTAGATTTCGTTCTACGAACCACGAATTCAGGGGCCAATGCTCTGCGGATGCGTTTCCAGGAAGTCGCGCGGGCCACGGGTCGTGTAGTAGGGATAGCTTACGGCACCCCCCGACCCAGCCTGCTGTTGCTGCCCCCCTGCGGCTTTGCCCCGGCAAGATTCACACTGATTGCAACGTGGATTGGCGCAGCCAGCGAAGATGGCGAGGAACGCCGACGTGGCCAAAACGAAAAATGTATGTCGCATGTTGGATGCTTCCTTTCTCCTGCCTGCTAGCAGGGCGGTCCTTCGGAATGGGTTCGGCAGGCACCCGACCGGGCCAGACTCCGCCGAACATTCCAAGTTTGGGTCGAGACCCTTGGAAGAACATCGGATGAGACAACCCCTAGAATCCAGAAAAACGTCAAAACCGCTCTTTGCCGCAAAATTCATAGACTTGAGCCGCTAAAAAATAATATGCACAAAATAGTGGCTTTAGAAAACATGGCTCGGTCAGTTCTCCTGCCCCAACCGGCACGATTGTTGTAGACTCATAGGATCATGGTTGCGTCACCCCAATACACTGAAGACACGATCGCGCTGTTTCATGAGGCAGCCCATGCAAACCATGTGACCCCCGGCCGCGTGGGCAACATGATCGATGTTGGCCCCGAGTCGGGCGAAGACGTGATGTTGACCGGCGATTTGCACGGCCACCGCCGGAATTTCAACCTCATCCGACGGCTTGCCGCACTGAAAACTCTTCCCCGACGGCACCTAGTGCTGCAAGAGGTCTGTCACGGCGGCCCGACCTACCCTCAGAATGGCGGATGTATGTCCCACGCGATCCTGGAGGACATCGCCCGACTGAAGGTTCGCTATCCGGAGCGCGTCCATTTTCTTCTGGGAAATCACGAGTTGGCTGAAATAACCGACTACCCGATCCAGAAGAACAGGCAGATGCTCAACGTCTTGTTTCATTTGGGGTTGGAGCAGATGTACGGAGCGGAAACCGAGCGCGTCCGCGCGGCACTTCTGGAGTTTCTCAGAACGTGTCCGCTGGCAGTGCGGATTGCCGGCGGCGTGTTTGTCTGCCATAGCATTCCGGAAGGACTCGACTCACGCCCGTTCGACCGGACGATCTTATTGCGGCCCTTGGATCCTCTTGAATTCTACGAGCGTGGAGACATTTTCCAGATGGTCTGGGGGCGCGATCATCGTCCGGAGAACGCCCAGGCCTTCGCGGAATTAATGGAAGCCCGCGTGCTTATTCATGGTCACGAGCCATGTCCGGACGGTTATTCCGTCCCCAATCCACATCAGGTGATTTTGGATTGTTGCGGTGATCGCGCCTGCTATCTTGTACTTTCCACGGACCGGGAATGGACGCAGGCCGAAGTAGTCGAGCGGATCCGGCGACTGGGTTAAGAAGAAAAGTGTGAAGGATGAGTTTGTAATTGCGAAATACTCCGCGGCAGGCTATAGTGAATCCGTCTTTCCGCTTACGTGAACCTCTCGCCTCAAAGGAGTCCTCATCGTGAATCGCTTTCTCGCCGGATGGTTGGCCGTTGTCGCTCTGCCGCTGGTTTGCCAGGCTGAAAAGCCCCTACCCACGTTCAAAAAGGTCGTGCTCAGCGATAAGTTTTTCTGCGAAGGGGCCTATTACGGCGACTTCAACAATGACGGCAAGCTTGACGTGGTGGCCGGACCTTATTGGTACGAAGGCCCCGACTTCCAGAAGAAGCATGAGATCTATCCGGCCGTGGCCATCGATCCCCACGGCTACTCGAACAACTTCCTGACCTTCACTGGCGACTTCAACGGGGACGGCTGGCTCGACGTGCTCTATGTGCCGCATCCGGGCACTGACGCCTATTGGTACGAGAACCCCGGCCGCTCGGGCGGAACATGGAAGAAGCATCTGGCCATGCACGACTGCGGCAACGAGTCGCCGGCTTGGGTCGATATCAACGGCGATGGCCGCCCGGAATTGGTTTATAACATCACCGGACAATTAGGCTACGCCACGTGGGATCCAGCCAAGCCAAACGACCTCTGGGTTTTTCATCCGATCACGCCTAAAGACGGCCGCTACCAGCGCTACACGCACGGCATCGGCGTGGGTGATATCAACGGCGATGGCCGCCCGGACATTCTTGATTCCGACGGTTGGTGGGAGCAGCCTGCCAAGCTCGAGCCGAGCAAACCGTGGATCAGGCATCCCTTCAAGTTTGCCGAGGGCGGCGCGCAGATGCTCGTTTACGACGTCGATGGCGACGGCTTGGCCGACGTGATCACCTCATGGCATTGCCATCTCTACGGCCTGCTCTGGTATCAGCAGCAGCGCAGCGCCAGCGGCGAGATTACCTGGAAGCAGCACGTAATCTTGCCGCCCATGCCAGACCTGAAGTCCGAAGCTTTGCGGATCAGCCAGATGCACGCCCTCGACCTAGCCGACATCAACGGTGACGGCCTGAAGGACATCATCACCGGAAAACGCTATTGGTCCCATGGCCCCCACGGAGACGCCGAGCCGGACGCTCCGGCGGTGCTCTACTGGTTCGAGCTGCGCCGCGACAAGACGGCCGGCGCGCGGTTCATTCCCCACAAGATCGACGACAACTCCGGCGTCGGCACTCAGGTCATCGCCAGGGATCTTAATGGCGACGGCGTGCCCGACATCATCGTGGGAAACAAGAAGGGAGTGTTCTTGCACGTGAGCCAACCCGGGAAGTGAGAATGGGAGGTAAAAGGGAGAAAGGGTCATGCAGCGGAATCGTCTCCAGACTCCAAACGCTACGGTGCCGCACGAATCGTGACAATTTGGCGCGAGGCGCAAAAGCTTCTGGATGCGATTGTCCATGCGGATCTAGGCCCGACCCCTACTCTTACACGAGTCCCAGAGATGCAAGGCATTGCAGCAGTTTGGCCTTGTCGATGGGTTTGAACTGGTAGCCATCGCAAGTTTCACGAAATGCAGAAAATACATTGCTACTGTCCGCCAGCGCGGTGGTCATGATGACCTTTGCGCCGTCGCCGAAACAGATCCCTTTCGCCTCTTCAGCGGCGCGGAGCGCATGGAGTACCGCATGGCCGTCTAATTCCGGCATCATGATGTCCAGGCAAACGAGGTCGTAGGGATGCCCTTCCTCATTTGCCAGGTAAAATGCCTGGAGTGCCTCGCGGCCGTTGACGGCAATATGGCATTCTCCGTAGGGTGAGAGAATCGCCTGCAACAACAGCCGACTAGTGAAATCATCCTCGACAATAAGTGTTTTCATGGTCTTTCCCTCTCCTCAAGTCCAGTTTAATTGCTCGATAACGACCTTGAGACGCTCGAATTCCTCCTCAAGCCGTGGAACCAGTTCGGCGGCACGGCCCAACTCGCCGGCTTTGCCCGCCTGCTCCATCGCCAAAGCTACCTCGCGCAAGCTGCCGGCGCTGACGGTGGCCGCCGCGCCCTTGATCGTGTGCGACTGGCGTTCTACGAGGGGCACATCGCCTTCACCGAGGCGATCCTTTAAGGTGCGGATCTGCTGGGGAATGTCTTCCAGGAATCCGACAAGAACGGTTTGGCCCAGGCTCCTGTCGCCCATGAGTCTTGCGAGGAGTTCTTCTTCGTTGAAGACGGCCCTGTTCTCTTCCGGCGTTGGCCCGGAGGGCGAACGATTGGGTACGGTTGAGAGCTCCGTTGGGTTTTCGGCCGCAGGTTCCACGAGCCAGCGAGCCAGGGTCTCGGCCAACTCCTTGGGTTGAACCGGCTTGCATAAGTAATCGTTCATCCCCGCCGCCAGGCATTGCTCCCGGTCGCCCTTCATGGCATGGGCGGTCATGGCAATGACGGGAATATGCGGGTTTCGGACGCCCGCGTCCGAGCTGCGGATCCAGCGAGTGGCTTCGTAGCCGTCCATTTCCGGCATCTGGCAGTCCATCAGGACCAGGTCGTAGGGAATCTCTCGTAAGGCTCGGATGGCTTCTCCGCCGTTGGCCACGGCATCAACCGCATGCCCGAGTTTCGTCAGAATGGCGACAGCCACGGTCTGATTCGTAGGATTGTCTTCGGCCAGCAGGATCCGCGCTCGGCGCGTGGACGGCGTGACGAGGCCGGGGGAAGTGGCGAGAATCGCGGGAGCTTCGCCGTTGACCGCGGGCTTGCAATCAATGGCTGCCGCCATGCAGTTGCGCAGTGCAGACCGGCGGATCGGTTTCAATAGATATCCGAAGAATCCCAATTGTCGCAGACGCGCCGTGTCACTGCACTGTCCCAAGGATGTCAGCATGATCAGGCGGGTTTTCTGGAGTTGCGGATTGCACTTGACCGTGCGGCCGAACTCTTCACCATCCATGCCGGGCATCATCATGTCAACTAGCACGATGTGGAACGGGTCGTCACGGCCAGCGGCCTCATCGAGTTGAGTCAGTCCGGCCGCGCCGCTATCGGCTTCGGCAAAACGGCAACCCCAGGCCCGCAGCAACGTCGTCAACAACAGCCGGTTCGTCGGATGATCGTCCACCACAAGCACGTTGACGCCACTAAAGTCGGCGTGGGACTCTTCCGCCGACAATTTCCGGTTGAGTTGTTTTCCGAGTGCGGTGGTAAACCAGAACGTCGAACCCTTGCCCGGCTCGCTTTGAACTCCAATCTGGCCGCCCATAAGATCGACCAATTGCTTGGAGATGGCCAGCCCGAGGCCGGTGCCGCCGTATTTGCGGGTCGTGGAGCCGTCCACCTGCGTGAAGGGGGCAAAGAGGATGCTGAGACGGTCGGGCGGGATGCCGATGCCGGTGTCGGTGATCGCTATTCGCACCGTTGCCGTGCGGTCGTCCTGGGCATCGAGGCTTACCTCAACGATCACTTCGCCCTGGTGGGTGAACTTGATGGCGTTGCCGACCAGATTAACGATGGTCTGCCGCAAACGACCGGGGTCGCCTTGCACGAGCGAAGGCACTTCCGAGGTGACAACGCAGACTAGTTCCAGCCCTTTCTGATAGGCCCGGGATGCTAGCATCTCGACGGTGTCCTCCAGCATGGCGCGCAGGTCGAAGTCGAGGATTTCCAGGTCCAATTTCCGCGCCTCGATCTTGGAAAAATCCAAAATGTCGTTGATGACCGTCAGCAGGCTCTCGCCACTGGATCGGACGATTTCCGTGTATTGTCGCTGTTCAGGCGTGAGTCTGGTGTCCAGCAGCAGCCCAGTCATGCCGATCACACCGTTCAAGGGTGTGCGGATCTCGTGGCTCATATTGGCCAGGAATTCGCTTTTCGCCTCCACGGCGGCCTGGGCCGACGCCGTTAGTTGCACCAGGGCTTTGTTGGCTAACTCCAAAGCAACGGCGTGTTCTTCTAGTCGCAGTTGCGCTTCGCGACGTTCGGTAATGTCCCGGACAATCACCACGGCATGCCATTGATCGTGGATCCTGACTCGGGACAGAGACAACTCAAAGGGGAATTCTTGTCCGCCCTTTCTCATCCCCATAAGTTCCAGCGTCTTGCCGACATGCGAGCCTTCACCGTTCCCTTGAAAATGTCCAACGCTCTCCTGAAACGCGATGTGAAATCTTGGCGGAGCGACCAAGGTGTGGAGTTCCTTGCCTAGCGTCTCCGCCGCACGATACCCGAACATCCTTTCCGCGGCTGGATTCCAAAATGTGATTTGGGACGCGTGATCCATGGTGATAATCGCATCATGGGCCGAGGCACCGATGGTCCGGAGCGTTTCCTCGCTTACGCGAAGCGCTTGCTCGGCCTGTTTTGAGGCCGTGATATCATCCAGCGCCAAGATAACGTGGGGGAGCCCATCCAGTTCCATGGGCTCGGCGCCGATCTGCAAACATATCGTCCGCGTGCCGCCCTTCCAGCGAACATCGATACAGGCCTCGATTCCCCGCAGCGGGCTCCGGTCGGCGAGGATTTTTTTAATCACATTGCCGAAAGTGCAGTTCGCACAGGCTGGAGAGAATCCGCAGCCGCGCGATTCGACGGCGCAATGAGTACATCCCAATGCACCGCCAGGTTGCTGACGAAGGAGTTCCAGGCCGGTTTTCTCGGCATAACATGTGGCCGCCGCGTTGGCGCGAACAATCTCCTTCTCTGCGTTGATAATCAGCATTCCCACGGGCGACGAATTGAAGATGGCATCCAGCTTGGCCTTTTCCGCATGGAGTTTGTTGTTGGCGGCGGTAAGTTCGGCCGTACGTTCTTGTACCAGTTCTTCCAGACGATCACTGTGTAAGAGTAGTGCTTTTCTGAGGTTCATGTGCTATTCCCGTGGTCTCGGAATGTTTCGCCACCACACCGATTTTGTTTCTCGGCTGGTCCTAAGCGAGCACCAACTGTTCCAGGGTGCTGAGCAGCGTCTGCCGGTTGAATGGTTTCGCGAGAAAATCGACGGCACCGGCCTTGAACGCCTCCTTGACGATGCTATTCTGCTCCAAGGCGCTGACTACTATAACCTTGGCCTTGGGATTTATTTGCATGATGCCGTGTAGTGCATGTAGCCCGTTGTACTCTGGCATGACGAGGTCCAGGGTGACTGCGTCAGGTCTCAGTTCGGCGTAACGTTCGATGGCCTCCTGGCCATTGCCGGCCTCGCCCACAACCGTCCAGCCTGCCTGGCCGACCATGTCCTTGATTATTTCTCGAACGATAACGGCGTCGTCGGTAATTAGAAGCGTTCTCGTCATGACTATCGCCGAGAATTGGGTTGCTGCAATCAGGCCATGAAGTCTTCAAAGGACTCCCAAAACCTGTACAAGGAGCTCTCTGCCGAACAATGCGGCGCTGCAAATGTGTTTAAGCAACCGTAGCACATGAATCCGACATGAGTGAAATAATCTTCAGATTCGGCAAGTTCTCTTGCCATTTCGTGAAGAGACTCAGGTAGGCGAAGGCTCAATGTGCTCCTTACCCCTCCAGTTCAAAAATCGCCTCGATCTCCACGGCCACGCCCAGAGGCAGCGTGGGCGCGGCGATGGCGCTGCGGGCACCGATGCCAGCGTCGGGGCCAAAGATCTGCCCAAAAAGCTCGCTGCAACCGTTGATCACCGCAGGCAGATGCGTAAATTCCGGCGTACTGTTGACCACCCCAAAAACCTTCACCACGCGGCGAATCGGATCGAGTGTGCCGAACTGCTTCCGCAACGAGGCCAGGATGCCTAGCCCGACCAGCCGCGCAGCCTCGTAGCCGGCTTCCGTGGTCAATTCGTCACCGAGTCGGCCGACCACCAGTTCACCGCTGGGGCGCACGGGCAAGTGCCCCGAAACGTAAACTAGCTTATCGACGATGATCAGCGGCCGATAGACGCCCTTAGGCTCCGGGGCAGGTGGCAGGAGGGTCTTTAGTTCAGAAAGCTTCGCGGCCAGGCGTTCTTCAGCACTCATGCTTGATTCCTTAATCTATAATCTTACTGAGTGGATACTCGACAATTCCCCTTGCTCCAGCGGCCTTCAGCCGTGGAATGATTTTGCGGACCACCGCTTCGTCGACGATCGTGTTCAGGGCCACCCAGTGCTCGTCGGCCAGATTAGAAACAGTTGGCTGCTGCAAGGCTGGCAGCAGTGCCAGCACTTGTTTGAGCTTCTCCCGCAATACATTCATCATCAGGCCGACCTTGCCCTCAGCCGCCATGGCGCCGCGAAGCATCATGACGATGTCGTCGATCTTCTGTTTTTTCCAGGGGTCGGCATAAGCCGCGTGGTTGGCGATGAAGCGGGTCGTGCTCTGGCAGATTTCTTCGAGGATTCGCAGGTTATTCGCCCGCAATGAGCTACCAGTCTCCGTGACCTCGACAATCGCGTCCGCCAGTTTGGGCGGCTTGACCTCCGTGGCGCCCCAACTGAATTCGACCTTGGCCGTCACGCCGTGCTTCTGTAGGTAACGAGTCGTCAGGCCGACGACTTCCGTGGCGATCCGCTTGCCTTGAAGATCCTTGACGCTTTGGATCGGCGAACTCTCCGGTACGCAGAGCACCCAGCGGACTGGACGGCGGCTGACCTTGGAGAAGACCAACTCCGCAACCTCGTGGACATCGGAGTTGTTTTCCACAATCCAGTCGAAGCCAGTCAGGCCGGCGTCCAGTACGCCGTCTTCCACATAGCGGGACATTTCCTGAGCGCGGATCAGGAGGCATTCGATCTCGTCATCGTCGATCGTCGGATAGTAGCTCCGCGAACTGAACGTGATCTTGTAGCCTGCACGGCGAAACAATTCTCCGGTCGCTTCTTGCAGGCTACCGGCCGGAATTCCAAGTTTGAGAATGGACATGGGGAGAGACTGGGGACTGGGGACTGGAGACTGGGGACTGATTCGCTTGCGGCTTCGCAACTGCCAGCCGATAACTTCCTCACTTCTTACCATACACTTTCGCGGGATCAAAGACTCGCTGGCCTTCGACTTGAAGACCTTCCGGGGTCACGCGGCGGAAGAAGCAACTGCTGTAGCCCTCGTGGCAAGCGGCCCCGCCGATCTGCTCGACCTTCAAGAGGATGGTGTCCTGGTCGCAATCGAGATGGATCGACTTGACGAGTTGCACGTTGCCGCTCTCTTCGCCTTTGCGCCAGAGTTTTTTTCGACTGCGACTGAAATAAACCGCTCGGCCCGTGGCCAGGGTCTCGGCATAACTCTCAGCGTTCATATAGGCCATCATGAGAACCTCGCCGGACTGAGAGTCCTGGGCGATGGCTGGCACAAGACCGTCGCCGCGGCTGAAGTCTGGCCCGCTGGCAGTGGTGGAAGATTCGGACATAAGACATGTTTCCCAAAACTTTGCGGATTATTTCTTGGTGAGTCCTCCCAGCATAACGGCGGGAGGAGCTGTTTTCCAGGGGGTCAAGTCGCAGTCGGCGGGTATTGATTTAGTTACTAGAGGGGGGCTCGGTAACAAAGTCGGCAAACGTCTGCCAGCGCAAATCCTCGGCATTCCCTTTACCCCTGGTGTAGCCGGCATTTCCGCCCCGTCCGCTATCGACTGCGCAGATGTCGAAATTTCAGCTTAGCTAGAGTTTCCTGAGGGTTGAATCCGAAGCTTACTAACGGCGCAAACCCCCCCCCGGAACCTACCTAGAAACCGTTTCCGCGCCGCGTGCTCCAACTCGCCCATTTAGGGTTTCCAGACAGGTTCTTAGCGGAAAGGCATGGCCTTGAAACGTTCGCTGACTGTTCTCTTGCCCGTCCGCGATGCCCAATCCACACTGACGGCCACGGTCGCGCAGGTTCTGGAAATGGCATCGGATCTAAGCGAGCGTTTTGAACTCCTGATTATCGACGATGGTTCGTCGGACGCAACGAGTGAGGTAGCCCATGAACTTTCGCGGCGCTACCCGCAAATCCGCACGATTCACCAGGCCAAGCCGATGGGCGAAGAAGCCTCGCTGCGAGCTGGCTTCGCCCAAAGTCGAGGCGATGTGGTCTTCGTTCGTGGCGGAAAGTGCCTAACCTTCGAGCGGGTTTCCTGGACCAGTCAGCCAGTGCGGCCCAATTACCTGGGCCGTGCCCGGACTTTTGCTCGCGAAGGTTTGTAGGCATTAGCCGTGGACCAGAGAACCCCCAAGATCAAACCCATAATTTCCTCGCATTCCCCCTCACTCCTTGCCAATCTTATCAGTATGGGAGAGGGGCAGTGTGTTTCGGTTGGGCACTGGGCGAGTTGGCCCCGCTTAACGGGTCGCGTTTAACACCCTTCTAATTTTTGCAACTGTAGTGGTGTTTATTCGCTTGGCTCTCAGAAAAACGATTTTTCCGGTTCTGCTTGCAAATCGTTTTCTCCCAGTGTATCATAAGTAGTGGAAGGGGAGCCTTTTCACGAACGCTCTTCAAATCGTTTCCTTGTAGAGTCCCTGGCAAGACAGTTTCTTTTCCGGAGTCTGTGGTTTCGGAAAACGAGAGGTCGTGTTAGGGGTTCTTAAAACCTGTTTGGAAATCCTGCTAAGTCAGATCGGGTGAACTGACGAAGTGGGGTCAAGCTTCACGGCCTCCATTTCGGCGTTCGCCGAAGGGCCAGGGTCAAGCGGTGCGGGCGATGGTTCTGCCCTCGTCGCTGTGCGGAAGGTTGGTTCGTGACTGATTGGGGGAACTCGTATGTTGCCACTCCGTCGATGTTCGGGCAATGGTTGGTGACGGTTCTCCAGCGGTCATGACCGCGTGAGGAACGGGTCATGAGCATTGTTGAATATTCTGTAGGCGCCGATGCCTCCGTGGAGTCCATTGTCTCCGCTAATCATCGAGCCTTGCATCGCCTTGGCACGGTGCGCCGCTTGCAGGGCGTATCGCGCCGTACCGTGGCGAGGCTTCTCAATGTGGAAGTGGCGGAAATCCGCCGGCAGGAAGAGGAAACCAGTGATCTGTCACTGAGGGTACTCTACCAGTGGCAGAAGGTTCTCGATGTGCCCGTTGCGGAACTGCTTGTCGAATCAGAAGACTCGCTTTCGCAACCGCTCATGCAGCGAGCCAAGTTGGTTCGCCTGATGAAAACGGCCTTGGCCCTCGTGGAACAGGCCGACGACGAGGCCACGCTCGCGATGGCCCAGACACTGGTCGATCAGCTTATTGAAGTCATGCCGGAGTTGCAGGGGATCAGCGCCTGGAATGTCGCCGGCAGACGCCGCGGCCTAAATGAGTTGGGTATCGCCGCCGCGAGAACCATGGCCGAGGACATCTTCATCGATCTTATCGACTGACATGGCCCAACTCCAAGGCAAAGATCAAGAGAATCCGTCGTCGCTGCTGGAAAGACACCGCTGGTTAGTCTTCGTGCTGCCGATGGCGGTCTATATGCTCATCGGCTCGATCGAACCTTCGCCCGGCGAGCCAGGCGGCAAGATGCTCGGCCTAGCGATTCCGTATTCGGCCTATCCTCTGGTCTACACGGTGAAGATCGCCCTGACCCTTGCGTCCATGGCCCTGGTCTTCCCCGGTTATCGGCAGTTCCGTCGCCCGTCGGGTCTGCTGGCCGTGCTCGTCGGCGGAGGGGGAATCGTCGTCTGGATCGGTCTCTGGTATCTGTCGAACCTGATGGGACTGACGCAGTTGCTTATCCAGTTGCCGGGCTACGGTCCGCGTCCGGAGTTCAATCCCCTGAAGGAGCTTGCTGCTACACCAGCCTGGGCCTGGACCTTCCTGGCAATCCGCTTCTTCGGCCTGGTGGTGGTGGTTCCGGTGATGGAAGAATTCTTCCTCCGCGGCTTTCTCATGCGCATGGTGGTGGACCAGGACTGGTGGAAGGTGCCCTTTGGGAATGTCAACGCAGCGGCCGTGGCCGTGAGTATCGTCGTGCCGGTACTTTCACATCAGCCCGGCGAATTCCTCGCCGCGGCGGCTTGGTTCGGCATGATCACTTGGTTGATGGTTCGCACCCGCAATCCCTGGGACTGCGTGCTCGCCCACGCGGCGACCAACCTCTTGCTGGGCATCTACGTGGTGACTTGGCAGCAGTGGGCGCTGTGGTAGACGCCTAATTTTAGCTATGAGACGATGGGATCTTCCCCCGAGAAGCCGATGAATCAAAACCGTCCGCTGGCCCTCCTGGCGCAACTGCCGATTCCGCCGCCCGGGCCAGAGCCGATCCAAGGCAACGTGCCGCTGGCGGCCGCCTACCTGAAACTCTTTGCGCAGCGGCGCGGGGTGGAAGGCTGGCAGATTGAGATCCTCCCTGCCCAACTCTGCAACCGGCTCGGCGATCAAGCCCTGGTGGCTGCGATTCTCGATCGCGGGCCGCAGCTTGTCGGCTTTACTTGTTATCTTTGGAACATCCAACGCTCGATTTGGATCGCCCAACAATTGAAGGCAGCGCAGCCCAAGCTTCGCATCCTGCTCGGCGGGCCGGAGATCACCAGCGATAACCAGTGGGTGCTCGAAAATGCAGCGATCGACCTGGCTGCCATCGGCGAGGGAGAACAGACTTTTGTCGATCTGTTATTATCGCTGCACGCCGGCCGTTCGACCGAGGGCATTCCCGGGCTGTGGAATCGTGGCGGCAGTCTGCCGCTGCCGCGTGCCGTGCTCAGCGATCTGGATCTGATCAGTTCGCCCTACTTGGAGGGCATCCTGGACGTCGTCGAGGAGCATCCCATGCTCATGGAAACGTCGCGCGGCTGCCGCTATCGCTGTAAGTTCTGCTATTACCCCAAGAGCTACGACTCGATTCATCGCATGTCGGCCGGGCAGATCGAGGCCAACTTGCGACATGCCTGCCAAAAAGGCGTGAAGGAGATATACCTCCTGGACCCCACGCTCAACCAGCGGCCCGACTTTGCCGGCTTCCTCCGCCTGCTGGCCCAAGGTAATCCCGACCGGCAGTTCACCTACTCCGCCGAACTACGGGCGGAAGGCATTCGCGCCGAGACGGCCCAACTGCTTCGCGAAGCCAACTTCCAAGAGGTCGAAGTCGGCCTGCAATCGGTCGATTCGGAGGCCCAGAAGTTGATGGGGCGACACGTCAGCCTGGATGCCTTTGAACGTGGTGCGAAGGCGATGCTGGATGAAGGCATTCGCGTGCGCGTCGATCTGATTCTTGGTCTGCCGGGCGACACGGTCGATTCGGTGCGGCGCGGTTTTGACTATCTCGATCGCGTGCGACCCTTCAGCGACTTGCAGGTGTTCAATTTGTCGATCCTGCCGGGCACGGCATTTCGGCAGACGGCCGGCGAACTGGGGCTGGAGTATCAGCCGCGCCCCCCCTACTACGTGCTGAAAACGCCGACACTTGACCTGGAAGATCTTTACGGCCTGATGGAAGAGGCCCAGGATGTTTTTGGGATCGTATTCGATGCGTTGCCGGAGGTCAAAGAAGGGATTGGGGATTGGGGATTACTAAGCATTCAACGCACGTTTAGTGTCGATCTCGACGCTCCTGATCTAGCGGCACTGCCGCCTGCGAGCGGTCGTTCTTTAGCGTTCACTCTCCGGCTGAAGTCGGCCGATTTCCGCACTCGGGCCGCGGAGGCTGTCGACCTGGTGCGGCAGGTCTTGGTCGATAATCCACACACCACGTTGCAAGTCTCTCTCGAGCCGACCGGCGATCCGCGACATTTGACGGCCGAAGTGCTGGAAGCCCTTTTGGCCGCCAGTCATGAGAGCCTGAGCTATCTCGATTGGTTCTATAGCCTGCATCCGGTTCGACTTTTGGGAGCGAAACGGCTGGTGGTTCTGCTTTCGGCGGCAGTGCAGCAATTGCTCGATACGGCGTGGCTCGACGAGATCGAAGATCGGGCAACAATATGCTGGGCCGAGTAGGCAGAAATGGTGGAACTCGTCGACCATGCGCATGGTGCCCGTCGGCCCACCCTACGCTGTAGCTCCTTACCGCGGCACATCGGGCGGAAGCAGAACTTCGCTCAAACGCGAGCGGCGCAGCAATTTGACCGCTTGGATGAACTGGTCCAAACTGACCGGCTTGGTCATGAAGCCGTCCACATGAAGATTCTGCGCCTGCAAGACCGCACGATGAACGGCCGAGGCGGTCAAGACCAACACGGGGATCGACTGGAGCCGTTCGTCGCCACGAAGCTCACACAACACCTGCCGGCCGTCTTTCTTGGGCAACTCCATGTCCAGCAAGATCACGTCCGGCTCCGGCGTCTTGGCAAAAACACCTTCGTGGCGGAGAAAACGGAGGGCTTCTTCACCATCGCGAACCAAGCTCACCCGGCAGCGGATGTCCTCGTGCTTCAGCGCCTCGATCGTGACCCGCGCATCGTCGAGATTATCTTCGACGAGCAGGATCTCGGGGGGACGTCCAATCGGTGCGCGGCTCATGATGAGGGTTTCCCAGCAGAATTCTCTGCCCTCTCTACTTGCATTATACGCGATTCCGCGTCCAGGAACAACTGCCAGAACAAGACCCAGGCATGGCGTCAACCTTGCGGGACGGCCTTCCTAGACCGTCTCAGAAAAGACGGAGCGTGTAGCGGGTCATCGAAGAGTACGGGCTTCAATAAATACTCTATCAATATCGACCGATCGCTGATTGGCATCAGCCAAGTGAACTTCAAGCAAATATGACTTCGCATGTGTTGCAGTCACATCCGTAATCCCAGCTCTTCTATGCCGATTCCCTTACGATCAATTGCGGCGGAACCACCACCCGCTGCGGTCCAATGGTGTTTCCATCGTCGAGCGAGGCGACGACAATATCCAAGGTTGCCTGGACAATTTCCGACATCCCGTAATCAACCGTGGTGAGCGAGGGCATGAAGAACCGCGAAATGGTTTCGTTGCCCCAGCCGACGATCGCCACGTCGTCTGGCACTCGTCGGCCGCTGGCGGCCAGGGCGCGGATCAACAGCACGGCGCAGAAGTCGTCGTCGGCCAGCACCGCGTCGGCGCCAAGGGCGATTATCGACTCGCAGAGGTCGAAGTGCTCCCGGTTCGTGATGTCCCAAGTCGTTCCTTTGGAAAAGAGGCAGGCCCGGTCGGGGTCGATAGCCAGGCCAAACTCGCGATGGGCGTCCAACAGCCCTCGACGACGGTCAAGATCGAAGGCGGAATTGCGTTGACTGAACACCTGAACGATCTTTCGCCGGCCCTGGCGGTGCAGGTGCGCGACGGCTTGGCGAACGCCTTCAGCCGGATCGGATAGCACGACTGAACCGCCTGGCACACCCGGATCGCCCAGCAACGAAACCACACACGGCAACTCGGCCAACAAGGGACCCACCTGCGGCCACATGGCGTCGTTCCCTAGCGCCACGTACACCAACGCATCGACCTTGCGGGCCAACAATTCCGGAACGTACTGTTGGACGCGGGCGACATCATTTTCCAACTGCCATGAAAGAACTTTGAACCCGCGGACATCGGCCGCCGGCGCCAAGAAGGAATGGAACCGCGGGCGGAAGGGATGCAGCCGCCACGTGGTGGCCAAGGCCGCCAACATTCCACTGCGTTTGCCGGACAATTGCTGGGCGGCCTGATTGGGATAATAGCGGAGTTGTTTGGCCGCGCTGCGGATCTTCTGTGCGGTGTCCTCGCTAACTCGCTGGGCGCGATAGTCGCCACTGAGCACATGAGAGACGGTAGGCTGAGAAACACCCGCCCGCCGCGCAACATCGATCATTCGCACGGGTTTTTTGGGTTTGTTCTTTTCGGCCAGTTTCTTGCTACCCATAGCGACTCTCTGCGAAACCTCATGCGCCTGCGGTTCAAATCCAACTCAACCGAATCCTACCACTTTTCAAAATCCTTGTCACGCAGTTTGCAACAGGATATCTCAAAAATATTGGTGCGATAAAGCCGCATGGCCCATCAATAACCCGTTTGGATTATATCGATATGGTATTCCGATGGGGTGCGTCAATGAAGAGAGGGATGGGACAAGCGATCGCCGGAGTCTCGCCTTTAGGCGGCAATTACCGGCTAATCCAACGGATGAGGCAATTCGGAGACATCACGCTATCGTTAGGGCACGTCCCAGGCAACAGTGGCGTTGCTTTGCCCCGAGGCGATTTCGACTTCCAGTCCGCTGGTTTTCGGCGACAGGTATTTTTGGGGCACGAGCGATCGGGGAGGCGACATGGATCCCATTATCGGTGCCGTTTCCCAGGCCTCAACGCTCACCTGGTAGCGGCCTGGCACCAATCCGTCGCCCGGCGAGAAGCTCGTCACGCGGAATTCGCCGTCAGCGTTGAAACTAGCCCAGGCGGGCCGGATCGGGATACCGACCGCAGGCTCGGCGGAGGTGAAGTAAAGAGTACCTCCATTAGGCCAAGCGACGCCAGCATGGGTTATATTCCCTTTCACCGGCACGACCTCAGTCCCTTTGCGGCTGCACCCCGCCGATGCGATTAAAATAATCGCCATAAAGATTAACCCTGCGCGATTCATGGTAGGCAACCACAAGGTATCACAGGGGCGGCGAAGATGCCTCGCCACCGTCGCGAGTACCCAGTTCATTGTATAGGCGATAGTCGATGGTCTCGTTGAAGAAGTGAACACTACCGTCGCCCAATACGAAATTGCATCCCGCGGGATGAAGACTCTTGTAGCCGCTTGTTTTTGACCAAGAAAAGCCGCTCTTGGGATCCAAGGTACCGGGCTGACCGCCGTCGCTGATGAACGTATTGATGGGAATGGTCGTACTTGCGACGGGGAAATTTGGACAGAACACGCCGTTCCATTGACAATCGCCAGGGAGAGTCTCCCCTGCCATGATGGTATTGCTCAGGCCATCCTTCACGTCGGCGGAACTGAAGGCCCGAATAAAGCGTCCGAACATGCCTACCGAATTGCCTCTCTCGTGGGTCGAGCAATTCATCATGGATTGTAGGCTACCTATCTGGTCTATCCCCGAGGTGCCCCAGTTGCAACCCTGGCAGCACCAGTTGGTAGGGCTTGGATTGGGATCGGGACAGAAGAAGCACATATCGGGCTGCGTGGGCCCCATGCACGCTGGATACCACAGGCCCATCGACGAGGGAGGGTTATTTCCGTCTGCCCGATCGGACAATATCGGCGACCGCGACTGCGGATCGCTGGGGCAGATGAAGACGTTGAGACGCGTATTCGCCACGACCTGATTCGCGGCGCTACGCACGGCCTGATCCGGATTGTAGGCGTCGAAAACCGCGCCCTGGTCCAGTTGCGGCAAAATCTGAACGGCCCACGTAGGATAGCCCGTCGTCTGAGCCACGTAAGTCGAGCCGTAGGGAAATTTTTCATAAGCCTCGTGGTAGGCCAGCAAAGCGATGCCGATTTGTCGAAGATTATTGGCGCATTGCAAGCGACGCCCCGCCTCCCTCGCAGCATGGACCGCCGGAAGCAGCAATGCGATCAAGGTGCCGAGGATGGCGATCACGACCAGCAACTCAACGATGGTGAATCCGCGGTTCTTCTTCATCGGCAAATCGACAATAATAGAGGGTTCAAATGTCACAAACTGGCAATCGGCTCCCACTCATAACAATCCCAGCCCGTCAATCCAGATCCGCAAAGGTTCGCCGCCCCAGGAATCAAAACCAATGGTCAGGTAATTGAGCATCTCTGGCAGATCGCCTTCGCGGGTCCATTGCCCGTCGCCCGCCAGGGGAACAACGAACCGCGACCAACCCTCGCGTTCCTCATTATTGGGTCGCCTGCTCAGGAGGTCGGCCTTGGGTGTGAGCATACAGCGGCGTTCATCCGATTCATGGATCGTGACGATTGGATTTGCGGACTGCCATCCTTTTACGTTCTCATTCTGTGCCTTAAGCCAGAAAACCAGTTCTTTCTTGCCTCGCAGCGAGATGCCGGCTTTTCGGGAAGCGGGATAAAGAAGATTGACGCGTCCACCGCCATAGGGATCGATTTCAGCCCGCAGCGACATGCGGCCGGCGATCCGCACTTCACGGTCGTCGGCAAAAGCGACTCGCGACTGCGGATCGATCCAGGCCCAGTCGGTCGCATGTCCTTCGGTGGCCAACTCCGCCAGATTGTCGACCACATAGAAGTCGCGCCAGGCGAGGTCGGAAAGCAACCCATTGTTGACCGTCAGGCCGAGGCGGTAGAACCCGGGAGTTTTGAAGGCATGCGCGGCATTCGCAGTCTGAACGACCGTGCCGTCGCCAAGATTCCAACGAAAGCGAAGCGGCAGACCTTCGGGATCCGTGCTGGCGGAGGCGTCCCATGCCACCGATTCCCCGACCTTGGCCGACGCCGGGCCGCGAAGGACGGCTCGCGGACCATGGACAATTTTTGGGTCTTCCGCATGTTCAACCAGGTTCGTCACGCCGCCGTCGCTGAAAACGTTCCCTAGCCGGTTATCCGCGAACTGGTTTGCGGCCACGTCGATCCAATCGGCATGTTTTGCATAAATGCCCCACCGATTCCCTTTCAACAGATTCTGGTCGATGATCCAGTGGGATGCCTTCCATTTCGGTCCGCCGGCGCCCAGATCCCCGATCAAGGCGATTCCAGCCCCGTTGTTTCCAACGCACTTATTGCCGCGGACAATGGTATGGCTGGAAGGTCCGAACATGAAGACGATGCCGGCGAAGGTGCTGCCGGGGAGGTGTGGCGAATTGCCGCGGAATCCCGCTTGTCCCCCGTTGTACGAAACTTCGTTCCCTTCGAGCAAGGTTTGGTCCGAGGCTCCCAGCCAGAAACCGTAGCTGGCATGATTGGCCTTGTTGTTCCGGTAGATATTCCGCGGCGCCCATGCCTCGAAGCAATTGTTGTTGGCGTGGGAAGTGTCGTTCCTCTCGAACAGGTTGCCGGTGCTTACCCAGCCATTCAGCACGCGGATAAAGATCCCGTCGCCGCCATGGGTGCAATCGTTGTCGAGAAATTGGTTGTCGTTGGAATTCGTCTCGATGAGCACGCAGGACGAATCGCGGGCGTGAGTTTCGCCGGGGTTGATGCGAATGCCGTGGGTTAGCAGGTTTTTTCGCACAGTATTGCGGCTGGAATTCCAGAGTTTCAAGCAGGTGTTCGAGGTTCTGGAAAAGTCGTTTTCTTCAAAGACGTTGTCGTCGGACTTGATGAGCGAACAGCCGTCCCAAACGCGATTGGCCCGATTCTTGCGCACGACGGACTTGGTAATCTGCTGGAGGACCATGCCGCCGCGGCGACCCTGCTCGCCCCAACCGAAGGCCGGATCGTGGAAGTTATCGGAGAAATTGCACTCTTCGATCCGCCACTCCTTGCCGTCCTCAATGGAAAGCCCAATCGCCCACCCCTTGGCGTTGACGTTCCGCAAGGTCACGCCGGATACCTCCTTGGCCGAAATGGCCGTCTGCTGAAAATGGCTGGGACCGTCCGCGGCCGGGCCTACCAGCCAGGCCCCGCGACCGTCGATTTGAATATTGGAGGCTTTGATAACAATCCGTCCATAGGTTTTCGCCGGGTCGAGCGTGGTGTTCTCCGTGATCTCCAGAACCGGCAGCGGTGCCGCAGTTGCCTGCGGACTTGGCGAAACCAGGACTGGCGGTATGTCCTTCCCGTTACTGGTCGCAACCTTGAGATTCATGCGGCTGATGCCGAAGTAATAGACTTTCGCGGCTCGCGGATTGGCCCCCACCATCTCGACCGTCAACTTGTGCGGCCCTTCTCCGAATGAATGTACTCCCAGCGAAATCGGTTCCGTGGGCACCACCTCCAGGTTATACAAGTCGATCGGCTCGCCGATCTTTTTCCCGTCGAGGTGGAACTGCACGATCCCGTAATCCTTCGCCTTGGTCAAGATCACGCTTAGCTCGTAAGTTCCGGGCTTGGGCAGCGGGACGGCCAGTTCCAGTTTCGCGCCGGGCTTGGTCCCCGTCCACCACAGTTGCTCATTGTTCGGCCACTTTCTGGAGGGGAAGCCTTTCATGTCCTGGGTTGCCGCTAAGCCCACTGGGTTGTTGAAAACCTTAAGCCCCGCCACCATCGTGAACTCAGGCTTGGCGTAATATCCGTCCCGCTTGTCGGCCGGCACCGGATCGTAGGGATCGACGCCGCCCGGCGCCAAGTACCAGCAAGCCAGGCAGGCGTAGAGCGTGCCGCGTTCCTGGTTGCCGAAATACTTCTCGATGCAGCCCTCAAACGAGGTGCTGAAAGGCACGTTGTCGGCAATATGCCAGCGCAGCAGCGACTGGTGCCCCTTATTCGATTGGGTCATCGTCTGGCAGTGGTAGGGTGTCTGGAAGAGATTCGGATTGCACCAGGCATAGCCGAAGTAATCCTCGGAGCCGGTGCCGAACGTGGAGGGGAACTTCTCGCCATCGACGAAGAACTTCTCGTCGCCTTCGCCCCACCATCCGCCGAGCGGATTCCACACGTGCAGCATCACTCCGCAGAATCGCCCGCGGCCTTCCGCACGGAGCATGACCCAGTCGGGCCAGCGATCCTTGGGCAGGGTGAAGGTATCGCGATGCCACTTGGCATGGAAGTGGCCCAGGCCGTCGAACGGCCGGCCCAGCGGCGCGTGGACAATCTTCACCTCCACCTGCCGGGCGACCGCGTCATCGTTGACCAGTTCGACCAGGGCGCTCTTGGCGAACGGCATGTACCAGTAGGCGTAGAAGCCGTCGTTGGTCATGCCGGTGGAGAGCGACTTGTAATAGTTCACGCCTGGGGCGGTGCCGAAGAAATCACCCAGTGGCGACCAGACGGCCGGCTGAGACTGGCCGTCCCAGGTCGCCCGCAACGCGAGCTTCCGCAGACCGGCCATTTCATCGTTCCGGTCCTTGAATTGCATTTTGACCTTCAGGGCGGTAATCGCTCGCGGGCCAGACAACTCGGCCACCCGCACGGTTTGGCCTGGCGCCAAGGAAATCGTCTTCGCGAGCGTCTCCTCGCCGTCGCGCGTGCCGGCGGGATCTTCCCCCAAATGATCGTGAAAGAACCCATCGACCTTCGTCAAGGCAGCGGCGTTTTCGGCCGCCATCGCGGCGCTAAACGTGGGAACCTTGGTCCCCTTGGGAAACGTATCGTAGGTGAAGTGGTAGTAGCTGCCCCACCCCTTCTCGGCCACGATCTTGCACGATTTCTGATAGGGGATCGGCAGGTACAAGTTCTGGCCGCTACACCCTTGCTGATTGAGGTTGTAGGAAAGGCTCGGATAGTTGAAGGGGACATGTTTGCCGTCGAAGTAGTCGGCAAACGGCAGATCGACGGCCGGCTCAACCGCACCGTCGAGATAGATCTTCACATGCCCCTTCTGGGCTGCTGCCGACCAGATTCGCGAGATGCAGCCCGGCCCCTCCATCTCGGCCATCACCACCAAGTCGCCTTCCCGGCGGATGATCCCGCCACCGTCGCCGTTGGCGTCCCAGCCGACATACTTTCCAGTCTTTTCGTCGTACTTGCTGGCGCGGTCGTAGCTGGAGCACTGACTACACTTCTCACCCGGCTGCGGCAGCGCCGCTAAATGGGTCAGGTCGGTCATCCGTTTCGCGAGATCCGCATAGGGAAGTGTTTCTTGGGAAGCGGCCTGACGAAACGGCCACGTCGCCGCAAGCAGAACCAGAACCGATGTCGATACGGAAAACGATGATTTCAAAACATTATCCTTTGACTAGTAAAAGGGAATAAAAACCGGCTGCCGCAGCAGATCCAAGCTCGAGAAATGCGCGTGCCCTAGAGATGCATGGCACGTTTCGGCCCTTGGGTAAGGCCGATTCTTGGGGTGGAGAATGCATTTCTTTGCTGTCATACTGCTGCGGCAGCCAACGAGTGTAGTGTCTCGCACAGATTGATATTTATGGCAATTGGGGAATCCTGGAGTTAGGAGTTAGTATGTTGCTCCGCAGCAACACTCAATGTAGCTTTACTTCTTGCGTCGCGACCGAATGTTTCGATAAACGATCGCACCACAAACAGCCACACCAAGCAGGGCCAGGGTTCCCGGTTCCGGCACGGGAGAAACCGCAAGCGATTGCGATTGCGCCATCGCCGGCGCTCCGGAAACCGAGGGATCAAAGATTAGCGTACCGCCCGCCCCGACGGTCAAGCTCGACCCGTCGAGGAAGGCGGCGCTGGTCGTCGCAATCAATGTGCCGACATTCACGATCGTGCCGCCGCTGTAGCTGTTCGTGCCGCTGAGAACCAGCGTGCCATCGCCGGTCTTCAACAACGCGCCCGTGCCGCCGATATCGCCGGAAATGAGCAGCCGATCCACGGCGTTCGTCACGGTTATATCCGTGGCGCTGGCCAAGGTCAACGCGCTGCCGATCGTGTCCGTCCCACCGCTGACATTTACGGTGGCTGGCCCCGAGACGCTCTCCAATGTCAGGCTGCCGCCCGAGAGCGTGTAGTTGGTGCCGCTGAAAGTCAACGCCTTGAGGTTCGGGTTCGCGTCCAGGATGATCGGCGCCACTGAACCAGAACCGCTGAAGTTGGCCGTGTCCCGACCTGGGAGCCGGGGGGAAACACCCGGAACATCGTTAAAGCTGTTGCCGTCGATCCAGTTATCGCCACTATTCCATAGGGCACTGCTGGCGCCAGTCCACGTGGCCGAACCGGAGAAGGTTGGAACATTCACAACGGAAAGCACTCCGGTGGGATAGTCAAACATCCACCTCAGGGTCGGATCGAGGGTCGGCAGGTTGCTCACGACGTTGCTGCCGAAAGTGTTCGTGAAGGTGCCCGACTGGCTGCCGCTGCTGAAGTCAAACAGATCCCAGGTTTGGCCATTGGCATAGGGCGCACTGCCGGAATTCGCAATCTTCAGCGTGCCGCCGTAGGTCAGGTAATTGATGCCAACGACCTTGTCGTTGCTCAACGGCAGGTCGGTATCAATCCTGAAGCTGGCCAACCCGGCCAGATCGAGGTTGCCGGCAATCCCCAGCGTGCCGATCGTGGAACCGCCGGGAGCGAGAGTGCCGCCGCTGAGAATCGAGACATTGCCGCTGGTGGCGCCGGAACCGGTAAGCAGTCCGCCGCTGACGGTCAGTGGCCCGGTACCTGTAGCCGAACCGACCGTATTGGCCAACACCAATGTTCCCGCACTGAGTTGATACGCTCCGATAGTCGTACTGGAATTCGTGAGCGTCAAGGATCCGCCACCGATCTTGCTCAAGCCGCCCTTGCCGCCGAGCGATCCGGCATAGGTTGTGTTCGTGCCGTTATTGCCGACCGACAAGGTAACGGCATTATCCCCGGCGTCGGTCAAGGTCAGCCCCCCAGTTCCCTGGAGGCCGCCAATCGTGGGTGCAGTGACACCGTTGGCAAAGGCAAGCACATTATCGAGGCCAAGATTGACTGTGCAGTTACTCAACGCTGCCGGGTGGGCCATGGTGACCAACCCGTTGTTGAGCGAGGCGGTGCCGCTAAAGCCGTTTGAACTCGTAAGGGTAAGACTACCTGAACCACCCTTGGCGAGACTGAGTTTGCTGGAGCCGTCGACGAGATTTCCATTGAAGGTGGTCGAGACAAGCTGGGGGATGCTGATGGTCAGTGTTGCTTCGGCTGTGCCTTCGTTGGTGACGACACCCCCCGTGCCCGCGAAACTCGCCAGCGATGGGCTGAAGCCGTGGAGGTCGAGGGTGCCTGAACTAATGGTTAAACCGCCGCTTCCCAGCGCGAAATTGGAACCCAGTTTCAGCGTGCCGGCATTGAGTGTGGTGCCGCCGCTATAGACATTTGTACCGGTCAAGGTTAGCGTGCCGCTGCCGGTCTTCACCAAAATCGTCCTGCCGGCGTTGAGTGGGCCGTTGCCGCTGGCGCCGGTGCCCATGATCGTGCCGGAGAACGTCGATGTGGCATCGTTGACCCCGACCGTCAGGATGTCATTGCTGGGGTTCGGGAGAGCGTAGAAGGTGTTCACCACGCTGCCGGAACCGGTCAAGGCCCCCACGGTGATTGCGCCGCTGCGCAAATCCAATTTGGCGCCGCTCGCCACGTCCACGCCCATGCCCGTGGCGCTGGTGCCCCAGGTCGAGGTGTTATCCGTATTGCCCAAGGTGCCCGCTTGAATATTGATCTGGCCGGAAAAGTTTTTAATCGCATTCTTGGCGAACTGGACCCAGCCGGTATCGGACTTGACGAGCGTGCCGCTGCCGGTGATGGCGGTACTGGTGTTGTCCTTTCCAATGACCATCGGGTGATTGATATCGGCACTGCTGGTGCTGAGCACTAGCGTAGCCGTCGAGGCAATAAAGGGCGAACTCACGAAGCTGGTGCCTGCGTTGACCAGGGCCAGTGTGCCGCCGCTGAGGTTCGTCGAGCCGGTGTAGCTGAGCGCGCCGCCATTGAGCGTCAGCGTGCCCGTACCGGTCTTCACCAGAATCGTATGACCGATGTCGCCCACGATCGCGCCGGAGAACGTCGACGAGACGTTGTTGAGCCCGACCGTCAGGGTGTTTGAAGTGCCGTTAAACGTGTTCACCACGCTGCCGGAACCAGTCAAGGCCCCCACGGTAATTCCATCGCCGCGCAAATCCAATTTGGCGCCGCTCGCCACATCCACGCCCATGCCCGTGGTGCTGTCGCCCCAGGTCGAGCGAGCCAGCGCATTGCCCAAGGTGCCGGACTGAATGTTGATCTGGCCAGCAAAGTTTTTGATGACGTTGTAGTCGAACTGAGCCCAGCCGCTGTCGGTCTTGACGATCGTGCCGCTGCCGGTGATGGCGGTGCCTGTGTTGCTGTATCCAAGGGTCATTGTATCAACGAGGGTATTGCTCGCGCTGAGAACCAACGTGGCCGTCGAGGCAATGAATGGCGAACTCACGAAGCTAGCACCTACGTTAGCCAGGGCCAGCGTGCCGCCGCTGATGTTCGTCGAGCCGGTGTAGGCGAGCGCGCCGTTGAGGGTCAGTGTACCCGTGCCAGTCTTCACCAGAATTGTCTTTCCGGCATTGGGGACGCCATTGCCGCCGGCACCGGTGCCCATGATCGCGCCGGAGAACGTCGACGTGGCGTCGTTGACCCCAACCGTGAGGGTGTTAGCGCCGGTCGTGTACGTGTTTACCACGCTGCCGGAACCGGTCAGTGCCCCCACGGCGATTGCGCCGCCGCGCAAATCCAATTGGGCACCGCTCGCCACGTCCACGCCCATGCCCGTGGTGCTGGTGCCCCAGGTCGAGCGATCGCTGGTATTGCCCAAGATGCCAGACTGAATGTTGATTTGGCCGGAAAAATTCTTGATGACATTGTAGTCGAACTGGGCCCAGCCGCTATCGGACTTGACGAGCGTGCCGCTGCCCGTAATGGCGGTGCTTGTGTTGTTATTTCCAATGACCATCGGGGAATTTACATTAGCGCTGCTGGCGCTGAGAACCAACGTGGCCGTCGAGGCAATGAGTGGCGAACTCACAAAGCCGTTGCCCACGTTGACCAGGGCCAGCGTACCGCCGCTGAGGTTCGTCGAACCGGTGTAGCTGAGCGCGCCATTGAGCGTCAGCGTTCCCGTGCCGGTCTTCACCAGAATCGTATGACCGGTGTCGCCCACGATCGCGCCGGAGAACGTCGATGTGGCGTTGTTGAGCCCAACCGTCAGGGTATTCGGGGTGTTCACGGTCCCATTGAACGTGTTCACCACGCTACCGGAACCGGTCAAGGCCCCCACGGCAATTCCATCGCCGCGCAAATCCAATTTGGCGCCGCTCGCCACATCCACGCCCATGCCCGTGGTGCTGGATCCCCAGGTCGAGTGGACTTTGGCATTCCCCAATGTGCCCGCAATAACATTGATCTGGCCGGAAAAATCTTTGATGGCACCGTACTCAAACTGAGCCCAGCCGCTGCCAGTCTTGACGAGCGTGCCGCTGCCGGTAATCGTGTTGTTGCTTCCAAGGATCATCGTATCAACGGTGGAATTGCTTGCGCTCAGGACCAGCGTGGCCGTCGAGGCAATAGAGGGCGCACTCGCAAAACTGGTGCCTACGTCGGCCAGGGCGAGCGTGCCGCCGCTGACTGTTGTCGATCCTGTATAGGACTTGTTGGTGCCGCTGAGGGTCAGCGTGCCGGTTCCCGACTTGACCAGTTTGCCACCAGTGCCCGTAATCGAATAGCTTGGGGTCTGGCTGCCAGCGAGGTTGTAGGCGAGGGTCGCGCCGCTGACCGAAACGCTGCTGGTGGCCAGCGAGCCGTCGTGTCCGACCGTGCCGTCGCCCAATTGCAGCGTGCCGCCGCTGATTGTCGTCGAGCCCGTGTAGGCGTTGCTGTTGGTGATGGTCAGCAAACCCGTGCCAGTCTTGGTCAATGACGTAATGCCGCTAATGCCGTAGGGGCCCTGAAGCGTGTAGTTGATGGCAGAATTGTTGAATAGTACGCTACTGGGAGTGACATTGGCCGCCGAGATGGCAATCGTCGTGGCAGTCCCGGCGCTGTCGCCGAACTGAACGCCCTGACCATCGGTATAGTCCGCTGCGTCGCCCAATACCGTCCAGTTTTTCGGAGAAGTGCTGGCAGTGCTCCATGTCGTGCTGCCCGATCCTGTCCAGATCATGCCGCCCGTCGTCTGAGCATTGTTATTCAAGTAGCCTACTTGCGTGGAGGTCAACGCGCCGGTCCAGACGGAAAAATCAGCTAAAGCGCCCAGGAAAGATTTGGATCCTGCATTTCCTGCAATGATGTATGACGTTGCAGCGGCCAGAGTTCCCCCCGTTGTATTCGGCTGCCCCATCTTTACGTTACTGCCATCAATGTACATATTTAGACTGTTTGTGCCACCGGTGCCATTGTAGGTGATGGTGTACATGTGCCACGCGTTGTCCGATCGATAGGTTGTCCCCGAGTCCAGATTACCGGGGGTCCCCCAAAAATAGAAGCCGTTGCTGGCGGTGAAGGTGATTGCGGCCCGCTGCGCTGTGTTCGTAGCGCCATAGCCAGCCAGATAGACGAAGTTAGTTGGTGGGGAAGCGAGCTGCGCCCAAAAATTGATGGTCCAAGGCGAATTACCGGCCGTGGGCAGGTTTGGAATTGAGGGAGTGTTATCGACCCATATATTGTTTCCAAACTGCGCGCCCTGTTGCGTAATACCGCCGAAGGTGGCCGTCGTCGTGTAGGTCAGCCCTCCATGTACCGTACCGTTATTGCCATTGCCCGAGGCGTCCGTGGCGTTGCCGTTGAAGGTCCAGAGGACGTCGCAGACCGGCGCGCCAGTCACCGTTGAAGCGGCCCCGAAGAGGAAGCACGCGATGAATAAGAGAGCGGCAAGCCGAGTAAAATGTCTCATCCAACACGGATAAACCGAGGAACGAGGATTGTTCGTGTTGCCGGCTGCCCCGCACACGGCCATCATCAACGGGGCAAGAATCAGATGCAAGGAACCCTGTTTTTTGTAACAAGTCATGGCAATTGCCTTTCATAAATGTTCAACGGAATTCTGTTTGTGTTTGAAGATTCTAATCCATATTTTCTACGCCGATTCCCTGACGATCAACTGCGGCGGAACCACCACCCGCCGCGGTCCCGCGGCGCCGCCCTCTTCCTGTGAGGTAACGACGATGTCCAGGGTCGCCTGGACGAATTGCGACATTTCCCAATCGATGGTGGTCAGAGAGGGCATGAAGAACCGCGAAATGGTTTCGTTGCCCGAACCGATGACCGCCACGTCGTCCGGAACGCGTCGGCCGCTAGCAACCAGGGCACGGATCAACAGCGCGGCGCAGAAGTCGTCGTCGGCCAGCACCGCGTCGGCGCCGAGGGCGATTATCGCCTCGCAGATGTCGAAGTGCTCCCGGTTCGTGACGTCCCAAATCGACCCTTTGGAAAAGAGGCAGGCCCGATCGGGGTCGATGGCCAGGCTAAACTCGCGATGGGCGTTCAGCAGTCCCCGGCGCCGGTCAAGGTCGAAGGTGGAATTGCGATCACTGAACACCTGGACGATCTTCCGCCGGCCTTGGCGGTGCAGGTGGGCAACCGCTTGACGGACGCCTTCCGCCGGGTCGGAGAGCACGACCGAACCGCCTGGCACGCACGGATCGCCCAAGACCGAAACCACGCAAGGCAACTCGGCCAACAAAGGGGCCACCTGCGGCCACAAGGCATCGTTCCCTAACGCCACGTAGACCAACGCATCGACCTTGCGGGCCAACAGTTCCGGAACGTACTTTTGGATGCGGGCAACTTGATTTTCCGACTGCCAGGAAAGGACTTTGAACCCGCAGGCATCGGCCGCCGGCGCCAGGAAGGAATGGAACCTCGGCCGGAAGGGATGTTGCCGCCACGTGGTGGCCAAGGCTGCCAGCACGCCGCTGCGCTTGCCGGTCAACTGCCGGGCGGCATGGTTGGGATGATAACGAAGATGCTTGGCCGCACGGCGGACTTTCTCCGCGGTTTCCTCGCTGACGCGCTGGGCGCGATAGTCGCCGCTGAGGACGTGGGAGACGGTAGGCTGAGAAACACCCGCCCGTCGCGCGACGTCGATCATTCTCGCGATCTTCCTGGTTTTTTTCTCCATGGCCGGCTCTCTACTGCCCATGACATCTCCTGGCGAAACCCTATTTGCTCCGAGCGAATACGGTTTCGCACTAGCCGTATATTATCACGGGACGGAATTTTTGTCAAGCACTTTGCAAAAAGATTTTTCAAGAGTTCGCCGGGCTACGCCAGCGATCGCGGGACACCCCATCCCGGAGGGTGAGTGGGCTCGGACGGTCTCGGGTGCGAACGACGCATTTGGGCTCGGCCCACCCTGCAATTTTCTCGCATTCCGCACCTGGCCGCTAACCGACAATCTGCAAGACCAACTTCACAACCGAAAGTCTTCTTAGCTAAAACCTGGCTTTACGCCACAAGGCAAAGATCATGGACCAGGGCTGCGCCCTTTGCTGGATGATCTGCTGGGCCTTCGGCCCGAAAGGCAGATGCCGGTATCGACGTGCAAACCGACACGCCATCCCGAGATGCCAGGGTTGCGGAGCGTCAGCGACGCCACCACCGGTATCGAGGCGTAATTGGTTTCGCACCCCTGAATTGGACACCCCGAATTGGACATTACCGGACTTTGAATTATACTCGGACTTACCGTTTCTCTCCCCTCGATAGCGCGCACAGAATCATTCCATGACTCAGGTATATTGTAGCCGTCAGTGTTTCCTTTTCGGACTGACTTTTCTGCTGACTCTGGTCTCCCCGGCATGGGGCGAAGAGTTTGGCGGCCACTCTTATGAAATGGCCAAGGCGGCAACCGTTGAAATCCTGGTCAACGGCCATTTGGACGGTTCGGGTTGGATTGCCGACCCCCAAGGTCTCGTGCTGACCGCCGGGCACGTCATCAAGAGTCCCGGTCAGAAGTTGGAAATCAGTTCGTCGTCGCTGGGACGCAAAGAGGCAAAGGTGGTGGCCGTCGATCTGGGTCACGACCTGGCCCTGTTGAGCATCGAACCGCGGAAGGAAGGATATCCGGCCTTGAAATTGGCGGAGAAGTGCCCCTCGCCGGGCACCATGGTTTTTGCGATCGGCGCTCCGCTTTATCGGCACGGCGTGCTGATGCCGGGCAGGATCGCCTCCGCGGAAACGGCCTTTGAATACTATGCCGACCGCTTCAACGAAGTGACGCTCATCTCGGCCATGGCACCCGGGGGAATGTCCGGCGGGCCATGGCTGAACATGGCCGGTGAGGTGGTAGGGGTGCAGTCGGCCGTGATGTCGCTGACCAATATCCCCGTCGGGATTTCCTTTGCCGGTCCGCTGCCCGCGATACGGACCCTGCTCGAACGTCGGAAAACGGCCGCGACGCCCTCGCTGGGGTTGCACGGCGAGGAACTCTGGATGCATGAACGCAAGACGATGGACCGCTATCCACCCAAGACCGAGGGCCTTGTGATTAGATCCCTTCAGGCCGACGGCCCGGCCAGCCGCGCTGGTTTGAAAAAATTCGATCTGATCGTCGCCGCCGACGGCAAGCCCGTGCGATTGATCGCCGAATTGCTGCGAATTGTCTGCAACAAGAAGCCCGGCCAGTCGGTGGAATTATCCATCCTAAGGCCCGACGGCGCCGGACAAGTGAAGGCGACCGTGACTCTTGGCAAGTTGGAAGTGGCCTGGCCCTGATCGGGCTGCGCAAAGGCTCTGCCAAAAAACCAGGAGAATTGCAAAGTCCAACGCGAAGGGGTCAGGTCCATGTTTTCGGGCAGGGATCTCTGGTGAACTCCATCCTCTCTCACCGAAAAATGGACCGGACCCCCAGACCTTGCAATTCTCCTGAGCCTTGCTTGACACGATTTTATTTCGTGGTAGGATGAAAGCAGTGCGAATCCGTATTCGCTCCGGTTATAACCGATTTTCTTCGTCACTGTTTCATTCTCTCAACCATGAACATTATTGCCAAGTTCTTCGCTATGGCCGTGCCGACCTGCCTGATATCCGCAACTGCAGTGGCCGCACCTCCCAAGGACTATCCGATTCAACCCGTACCATTCACTGCCGTCAGCGTGCAAGACGGCTTCTGGCGGCCGCGAATGGAGACCAATCGCAAGGTCACCGTGCGGTACGATTTCCGGAAGTGCGAAGAGACCGGCCGCATCGACAACTTTGCCAAGGCGGGCGGGCTGATGAAGGGTGAATTCCGCGGCATTCCCTACGACGATTCCGACGTCTACAAGGTAATCGAGGGAGCTGCTTATTCGCTGGCGCTGGCCCCCGATCCGCAGCTCGATAAATACCTGGACGATCTGATTGTGAAGATCGCCGCGGCACAGGAGCCAGACGGATATCTATACACTGCCCGGCGGCTCTTTCCGCTAGCCAAAATGCCTGCCATGTCGGGCAAGGCCCGCTGGGTCCATGAAAGCTCTAGCCATGAACTCTACAACATTGGTCATCTCTATGAAGCGGCCGTGGCCCATTACCAGGCCACCGGCAAGCGGACCCTGCTCGACGTGGCGATCAAGAGCGCCGACCTGATTGTCCGCGAGTTCGGGCCGGGCAAGCTCCAGAACCCGCCCGGACACCAGGTCATCGAGATCGGCCTGGCCAAGCTCTACCGCGCGACCGGCGACGTAAAATATCTCGAACTGGCAAAATTCCTGATCGACATCCGCGGCCGGGCCGGAACCCACAAACTCTACGGGGCGTACAACCAGGACCACAAGCCGGTGGTGGAGCAGGAGGAAGCCGTCGGCCATGCCGTCCGTGCCGGTTATCTCTATAGCGGAGTTGCCGACGTGGCCGCCTTGACCGGCGACGAGGCTTACACCAAGGCCATCGACCGCATCTGGGAAAATGTCGTGGCCAAAAAGCTTTACCTCACCGGCGGCATTGGGGCCCTGCACGCCGGCGAAGCCTTCGGCAAGAACTACGAACTGCCGAATGCCACCGCCTACAACGAAACTTGCGCTGCCATCGCCAACGCCCTGTGGAACCAGCGGATGTTCCTTTTGCACGGTGACGCCAAGTATCTCGACGTTTTGGAAAGGACCATCTATAACGGCTTTCTCTCCGGCGTTGCCCTCACGGGGAGCGAGTTTTTCTACCCGAACCCGTTGGCTAGCGGCTCTGGCTACAAGCGCAGCCCATGGTTCAGTTGCGCTTGCTGCCCGGTCAACGTGGTCCGTTTCCTGCCGGAACTGGCTGGCTATTTCTATGCCACGCGCGATGGCGAGGCCTTCGTAAACCTGTTTGCCGCCGGGACGGCGCGGCTGGTCGTGGACAAGATGCCGATCGAACTCCGGCAAGAGACTCGCTATCCTTGGGACGGCAAGGTGACGATCCACGTCGCGCCCCAGACGAAAGCAGCCTTCACGCTCAATGTACGCATTCCCGGCTGGGCACGCAACGAGCCGGTGCCGAGCGACCTCTATCGCTACGACGACGGCCTGAAGCCCGAGGTCAAGTTGTCGCTGAACGGCCAGCCGGTCGTTCTGGTGCTCAAGAAAGGTTTTGCCCAGATTCATCGCGAGTGGCAGGCAGGCGACAGAGTCGAGCTGGACCTGCCGATGCCCGTGCGGCGGGTAGCCGCCCATGCGAAGGTGAAGGATGACACGAACAAGTTCGCCATCGAGCGAGGTCCCCTGGTCTACTGCGCCGAAGGCATCGACAACGGCGGCGAGGTGCTCACCGAGGCGCTGAGCAAGGACTCGCGGTTCGAGGTCGTGCAGCGGCCGGATCTATTGGGAGGCATTGTGACGGTGAGGATCATTCCACCCCGCGAGGGTCACGCGATCACCACGATCCCCTATTGCCTCTGGGAAAATCGGGGGCCGAATGAGATGACCGTATGGTTCCGCGCCAAGCCGGCCCCTTAGGACCATTGCTGGATCCAGGACCGGAAGAAAGAAGAAAATGGAATTGACAATTGTCGCGGGCAAGCATGTTGGCAGTTAGCGTGCCGGTTGCCATGTATTTGAAACGAGCGTTTGAACGGACACTGTATACCCACTTGGCTGTCGCGGCAGTTGTTTTTTGACCGCCGCGAGTCGAGTGGGATGCTTTACTGCAAGGGCATTCCGGGTGCGCAATACAAGATTACTTTGGATAGATACCAGCGACAGAAGTCCCGGTCAACAAACTGAACCACAACCCGTAGTAGGTTTACAGCATCATGAACTACAACCTATTGTGGTCGCTTTCAGCCATTCCGACTTCTGTCGCTGGTATCTTAATAAGGATGGTGGAACATGAAAGCCACAAAATTTCGTCGTGCCTTCACACTGGTCGAGTTGTTGGTCGTCATCTCAATCATTGGATTGTTGCTGGCATTGTTGATGCCGGTAATTGCTTTAGTGCAGGAATCGGCCCGCCGTACTCAGTGCCAGAACAATCAGAAACAATTATGCCTCGCCCTGCTGGCGTATGAAGGTTCGCAAAAGTCGTTTCCCGGCTGGCAGAATAAACCGAGCAAGCCTATTTCCGGCTGCACGACCATCTCGTGGGTGGCGATGCTGCTGCCGAGATTGGACCGCAACGACCTCTGGAAAACAATCAATTCACCCGGTTTTACAGGCTTTGCCGAGGGCAACCAAATTTCTT